>NNBT01003913.1_pt1 | contig 10214 bp, 12 predicted proteins | sample 1173831 | NCBI WGS metagenome assembly NNBT01 (sample SAMN07173936, study PRJNA388173) | plant metagenome | isolation source: symbiotic tissue sample KVJ10 | place: Norway: Troms, Kvaloya island | reverse complement strand
CTGCAGATCGTCGCCTTTCCGCAAGACGGCTACTACCGCTCAGCCACGGCGGCCAAGAATCTCGAACGCGCCCTCGATATGGGCGTCGATGTGGTGGGCGGCATCCCGCATTTCGAGCGCACCATGGCGGATGGCGCCCAGAGCCTGAAGGCGCTGTGCGAGATCGCCGCGAAACGCGGGCTCCTGGTCGACATCCATTGCGACGAGACCGACGATCCGATGTCGCGCCATGTCGAGGCGCTGGCCTATGAGACACAGAGGCTCGGGCTCCAGGGCCGCGTGGTCGGCTCGCATCTCACCTCGATGCATTCGATGGACAATTATTACGTGTCGAAGCTCATCGCCCTGATGGCCGAGGCGCAGCTGCACGCGACGCCCAATCCGCTGATCAACATCACGCTGCAGGGCCGCCACGACACCTATCCGAAACGGCGCGGCATGACGCGGGTGCCGGAGTTGCGCCAGGCCGGCATCAACGTGTCCTTCGGCCATGATTGCGTGCTCGACCCCTGGTATTCGCTGGGCCAGGGCGACATGCTGGAGGCCGCTCATATGGGCGTGCATGTGGCGCAGATGACGAGCCGCGAAGGCATGCGCTGGTGCTTCGATGCGGTGACGGTCAATCCCGCCAAAGCGATGCATCTCGACGGCTACGGCCTCGACAAGGGCTGCCATGCCGACATGGTCGTGCTGCAGGCGAAGGACCCGATCGAGGCGATAAGGCTCAAGCCGCAGCGGCTCTACGTCATCAAACGCGGCAAGGTGATTGCCGAGGCGCCGGAACGGGTGGCGACGCTTCATCTCGAGGGCCGGCCGAAAAGCGTGAATGGCGCCGACTATGCACCGAAGCCGGCGAGCTGACGGCGATCAATTCACCTGGATGGGCCGGCCGTCCAGGGTGAAGTACTGATAGCCGTTCTTCCACGCTTTGATGAGGTCGCCCGTGATCTCGAGCGTTTCATATTGCGGCTCGATGATCCATTTGCCGGACTTGTCGATGACTCCCCACAGTCCCTCGGCTCCCTCGGACAGGCCATATTCATCCAGATTGCCGCCGCGATTGGCGCGCGCGATGTCGTTGACGAAGGAATCTATGTAGTCCAGCTCCGGCTTGACGAGGAAGCGGCCCTTGCGATCGATGACGCCCCATTTGCGCTTCTGAGCAACGGCCGCGACACCGCTCGAAAAGGCCTTGGCAGAATCGTACTTGAAGGGAATGGCGAGCTTGCCGTTCCTGGCCAGGTAGCCGCGCTTGCCCTTCTCGTCGACGACGGCGAGCCCTTCGCTGAAATCTCCTCTCACACCGAATTTGGTCTTGATGACCCATTTGCCATTCCGGTCGATGTAGCCTCGCTCCTTGTTGCTCTTGAACGCCATGGCGAGACCTTCCGATAACGGTCCCGTCACCACGAAGCCGGTGACGATTTCCCGGCCTTTGAGATCGATGAGGCCGGCAGTGACGTCGGCATCCATGAACTCGGCGACACCGTCGACGAAATCACCGATCTTGATGTATTTGTGCGGCGTGAGAGGCGTGCCATGGCGGTCGATCAAGCCCAAATTCTCACGGCCGCGGACAACTGCCGCCGGAGCCAGGAAGTCGCCGGCACTTTCGAATTGAGGCGGGATGACCATGTTCCCGCGGCCGTCCGCGTAACCCCATTTGCGGTCGCGCTTGACCGCAATCCGGTCGTTGTGAAGGAAGCTCAGCTCCTGGTAGTCGGAGCTCGGCGGCAGCAGCCATTTGCCGGTGAGATCGAAGATGCCGATCTTGCCGCCGACGGGTTCGGCGATGACCTGCCGCGGGACGCCCGGGGTCAAAGGGCTGACGACGAGCCGGCGATAAGTCTGCGCCAGGATCAGCTCGCCCGCCGAATTCATGAGCCCGCATTCCTGCTTCTTCTTGCACAGGACATGGACATTCGCATCGGCGGCGACAGGCTTGAGGAATGTCACCGGCTCGTCGGCCTCTTGTGCCGCCGCCGGCACGACAAGGCACATCAGGAGTGGAACGAGAAGGGACAAGCGCATGAAATGTCTCCGGGTTGGCGGTCGCCACCCGAGTCTAGGGGAATGACGGTCTCTTTGCTCACCCCAGATGAGGGGTGCGGCCGGTCATTCGGAAGCGACCAGCCTGCCGTCGAGATCGAAATAGCGGCGCTTTTTGTCCTTCCAGGCGACGATCAGGCCGTCGCTCACGTCCACGGCATCGAATTGCGGCTTGACGATCCAGTCGCCCGACATGCCGATGGCGCCCCAGGTGCCGGCGTCGTTCTCCGGCATGCCAAATTCATCGAAGCTGGCGCCGCGATTGGCGACGGCGACGCCGCTGGTGAACGGCCAGAGATAATCGAATCTGGGCTTGATGGTCCAGCGACCCTTGCGGTCGATCACGCCCCATTTGCGGTTGACGGCAGCCGGCGCCACACCGCCCGAGAAGTCATGCGCATCGTCGAATTTGAGCGGGATGGTCACGCGGCCGTCCTTGGCCACGAAGCCGGTCCGATCATTATTGGTGACGCTGGCAAGGCCCTCGTGGAAGTTCCCGGCGCTCTGAAACTTGGTCCGGAAGACCCACTTGCCGGCTCTGTCGATAAAACCCACCTGATTGAGCTCCTTCAACGCCATCGCGAGGCTCTCGGAAAAGGGCTCGATGGTGGTGAAGCCGGCGAGGATCTCCTTGCCGGTCATGTCGAGGAGACCGTAGCCCTGATCCGAGGCGAATATCGCAACGCCGTCCGCCAGTCCCTTGATCACGCTGTATTTCGGCTCGGCGACGACACGGCCATCCGTGTCGATGAGCCCCCATTTTCCATTGACATAGACGGAGGTGACGGGGGCGATGAAGTCGGTGGCGATCTCATAAACGGGTTTGACGATGATCCGATCGTCGCCGCTGACATAACCCCAGGCGCCGTCCTTCCTGATCGCAATGCGGTCATTATAGAGGAAGCTGGCATTTTCATATTTCGGACGCAGGAGCCATTTGCCGGTGAGATCGAAGAGGCCGGTCCGGCCGGCGACACGCTCTGCGATGACTTGGCGCGGGCCGCCCGGGATCGGCGGGCTGACGGTGAGCCGGCGATAGACCTGGTCGAGCACCAGCTCGCCCGCCGAATTGATGAGGCCGCAGGCCCGCTCATCCTTGCAGAGGACATGGACCGGCGCGTCGGGCGTCACCGGCTTGAGGAACTTCACCACGCCGTCCCAGTCCTCGGCCGGGGCCGGCATGGCCAGGCAGAACAGAAACGCAGCGAGCAGGGCCAAGCGCATGAGACGTCCCGGATCATCCGTCATTTCCGGAGTTTAGGGAGAAGTCACACCTCTTGCCCACCCCAAATGAGGGGCGGCCTCTCCAATTTTTGACCTTTTGATAAATAATTTGACCAAATGAGAAAACTGATTCAATATTCCGCATCCGGCGCAAAGATCGGACGTGAGGAGACTACCTATGGGCCATCCCGACATAACGGGCCGGCGTCTCGGCAAGGACGCCTACGCCAAGAATTTTTCCGATCTGCACCCGCCGCTGAGCGCGCATGAGGCGCTGGTCGAAAGCGATCGCTGCTATTTCTGCTACGACGCGCCCTGCCAGCAGGCCTGTCCGACCTCGATCGACATCCCGATGTTCATCCGCCAGATCGGCGCCGGCAACGCCAAGGGCGCGGCGGAGACGATCTTCGAGCAGAACATTCTGGGCGGCATGTGCGCCCGCGTCTGCCCGACCGAGACTTTGTGCGAGGAAGTCTGCGTGCGCGAAAAGGCGGAAGGCAAGCCGGTCAAGATCGGCCTTCTGCAGCGCTACGCCACCGACACGCTGATGCACGCCAATACGCAGCCCTTCCAACGCGCGCCCGCGACCGGGAAAAAAGTGGCCGTCGTTGGGGCGGGGCCCGCGGGCCTCGCCTGCGCTCACCGCCTGGCGCTCAAAGGCCATGACGTCACGATCTTCGAGGCGCGCAAGAAACCGGGCGGCCTCAATGAATATGGCATCGCCGCCTATAAGACGGTCAACGGCTTCGCGCAGGAAGAAGTCGATTTCGTTCTCGGCATCGGCGGTATCGCGATCGAGCACGGCAAGGCGCTCGGCAAGCAGATCAAGCTCGAGGGCTTGCGCCAGGACTATGACGCGGTGTTTCTCGGCATGGGTCTGCAGGGCGTCAACGCGCTCAATACCCGCAACGAGGAAAGCGCCGGCGTCGAGGATGCGGTGGATTACATCGCCGAGCTGCGCCAGGCGAAGGACCTCGGCAAATTGCCGGTCGGGCGTCAGGTGCTGGTGATCGGCGGCGGCATGACCGCCATCGACATCGCGGTGCAGTCGAAGCTTCTGGGCGCCGAGGATGTCACCATCCTCTATCGCCGTGGCGCCGACCAGATGAAAGCCTCGGGCTTCGAGCAGGACCTGGCGCAGACCAAAGGCGTCAAGATCAAGCATTGGGTGATGCCGAAGAAGGTCATCGTCAAGGACGGCAAGGCGGTCGGCCTCGAATGCGAATATACGGAAGAGAAGAAGGGCAAGCTGCAAGGCACCGGCGAGACCTTCAAGCTGTCGGCCGACATGATCTTCAAGGCGATCGGCCAGACCTTCGTGGCCGATCCGATGCAGGATGCGATCGTGCTTGCCGGCGGGCGCATCAAGGTCGATGCTGAGCGCCGCACCAGCCTCGCCGATGTCTGGGCGGGCGGCGACTGCGCCGCGGGCGGCCAGGACCTGACGGTTGCCGCCGTCGATGACGGCCGCCGCGCCGCCGAAGCGATCCACGTCTATTTGTCAGCCTAAGGAGAAACCCCATGGCAGACCTGCGCAGCAATTTCGTCGGCATCAAGTCGCCGAACCCGTTCTGGCTCGCCTCGGCGCCGCCGACGGACAAGGAGTACAATGTCGTCCGCGCCTTCAAGGCGGGCTGGGGCGGCGTCGTGTGGAAGACGCTGGGCGAAGACCCGCATATCGTCAATGTGAATGGCCCGCGCTATGGCGCCATTCATTCGGGCGACCGCCGGCTGCTCGGCCTCAATAATATCGAGCTCATCACCGACCGGCCGCTGCAGACCAATCTCGACGAGATCAAACGCGTCAAGCGCGACTGGCCGGACCGCGCCATGGTCGTCTCGCTGATGGTGCCCTGCGAAGAGCCCAATTGGGCGGCTATCCTCAAACGTGTCGAGGAGACGGATTGCGACGGCGTCGAGCTCAATTTCGGCTGCCCGCATGGCATGTCGGAACGCGGCATGGGCTCGGCAGTGGGCCAGGTGCCGGAATATATCGAGATGGTGGCGCGCTGGTGCAAGGCCCATACGCGCATGCCGGTCATCGTGAAGCTCACGCCGAACATCACCGATGTCCGCAAGCCCGCCCGGGCCGCGAAGAAGGGCGGCGCCGATGCCGTGTCGCTGATCAACACGATCAATTCGATCATGAGCATCAATCTCGACAATTTCGCGCCGGAGCCGACGATCGACGGCAAGGGCACACATGGCGGCTATTGCGGCCCGGCGGTGAAGCCGATCGCGCTGTCGATGGTGTCGGAGATCGCCCGTGACGCCGAGACCAAGGGCATGCCGATCTCCGGCATCGGCGGCATCACCAATTGGCGCGACGCCCTGGAATTCATTCTGCTCGGCGCCGGCACGGCGCAGGTTTGCACCGCCGCCATGACCTATGGCTTCAAGATCGTCGAGGAGATGACCTCAGGCCTCGGAAGCTGGATGGACGAGCGCGGCTTCACGCGTCTCGACGAGCTCGTCGGCAAGGCGGTGCCCAATGTCACCGACTGGCAATATCTCAATCTCAATTACATCGCCAAGGCGCAGATCGACCAGGACAAGTGCATTCAGTGCGGGCGCTGCTACGCTGCCTGCGAGGACACCTCGCATCAGGCGATCTCGAATGCGCCCAAAAACGGCAAGCGCCATTTCGAGGTGATCGACGCCGAATGCGTCGCCTGTAATCTCTGCGTCGAGGTCTGCCCGGTCGAGCAGTGCATCACCATGGTGCAGATGACCAAAGGCACCGATCCGCGCACCGGCAAGAAGATCGATCCGAAATACGCCAACTGGACGACACATCCGAACAACCCGGCGTCGAAGATGGCGGCGGAGTAATCAAGCCGCCTTGCGTCGGGCCCGAGGTCTTGTCTTGGCCGGCTTGCGGCGTGGCAGTGCAACCGGTCTGACGCCCATGCCCAGCGCGTTCATGACCTTCAGTACATTGGCAAAGCTCGGATTGCCGGTCTCAGAGAAGGCTTTGTAGAGTCCCTCGCGTGTGAGGCCGGTCTCCTTGGCCGTCCGCACCATGCCATGCGCCCGGGTGGCGGCGCCGATGGCGGCTGCGATGACTGCGGGAGCGTCCTGATTCTCCTCGAACACGATCTCCAGAAACTGCTGAATTTCCTCAGGTGTCCGCAGAAACTCGGCCGAATCATACTTGGCATATTTCTCAGTGTTCGACATTCAGTCCTTCCAGTCTCGTGCCATCTGTTTGGCGCGCTTGATATCTCTGGGCTGGGTGGATTTATCGCCGCCACAAAGCAGGATGACGGATCCACGCTGCACGAAATAGACCCGATACCCTGGGCCGTAATGTATCCTGAGCTCACTTACGCCTTCGCCGACCGGCGCGGTGTCTCCCATATTGCCGGCCTCCATTCGGAGGAGGCGCGCATTGATGCGAAGCCGAGCCTGATTGTCTCGCAGGTTATTCAGCCAATCGGCGAAGGTTTGCGATCTCAGGATCTCAACCATGATCGAGTGTAAACCACAGCACTCAAAATGTAAACTGTGGTTTACAGACCATGGAAGTGGGTTGGCATCGCGTTCAAAGTCGGTGAAGATGGCGCGCGGGAGGTGTTCTATGCCGGAGAATGGAAATTGGACTCTCGGCCTCATCGACTCGGCCTGGTTCGGGTCGGACTATGAAGGCCGGCGCGGGCGTGAAGTGGCGAAGCGGATCGGCTTTGAAAGCCTCGATCTCTTCATCGGCTTCGACCCGGGCAAGCTCTCCAAGGCGGAGCGGCAGGCCTATATCGACGAGAATCTGTCCGCCGGCCTGCCGGTCGTTTCACTCGTCTGCACCTGTCTGGGCCTGAGCGATTTCAATCCGGCGATCCGCGGCTATCATATCGAGCGGGCCAAGAATGTCGTCGATCTTGCAGCCGACATGCCGACCACGCGTAATCTCTGCTTCGTGCCGGGCGAATATATGTTCCAGAAGAAGCTCATCCCGGCCAAGGGCGAGTGGGACGCAGTCGTCGATGCGACGCGGCAGGTCGGCGCCCATGCGGCGACGCGTGAGCGCGAACTCGCCATCGAGCTTCTGCCCTTCGAATTCTCCTTCATCAATTCGCTCGACACGATGGAGCGGTTTCTCGACGAGGTCGGCCTTCCCAATGTGAAAGCGACGATCGACATCTCGCATTTCTGGCTGATGCGCATTCCGCCGGCCGAGGTCGCCAAGCGGCTGAAAGGCCGTGTCGCCCATGTGCATATGTCGGATTGCGACGGCACCAATCATGGCGACATGCCGCCCGGGCGCGGCAACACGCCCTTCGCCGACTATCTCGCCGCCATCCGCGAGACGGGTTTCGTCGGCGCGGCCTCGATCGAGCTCGAATTCCCGCCCGATCCCAAGGGCATGGCGGCCTGGGTGGCGGAAGCGCATGGCGCTGCCCTGCAGCTCCTCAAGGATGCGCAGGTGCATTCACGCTGATCATTTGAGCTTCTTTCGATCGGCGGCCGTGCGGACCGCGATGCGGTCGAGGCCGATATCGCGCAGCAGGTGATCGTTCAAGGCGCTGACGTCGCGCGCCAGAACGCGGCGCCGGCGATATTTTGCGCGCATGGGCAGAATGACTGAAAGCAGCCGCTGCAGCAGTCGGGTCTCACAGTGGTCATCGTTCATGGCCTTGTCTCCTGGATCGGCAATTGAGCCGACGCTGCATGTCGAGACTAGGCCGGAATGTGTACTGGCCGAGGGGTCAGGATTTCTGTTCGAATTCCTTCACCATTCGCTTCGGCGCGGTGGCCTTCCAGGAGCGCAGCAGCATCGCCTTCACCTGATCGGGATGCGCCTTGGAGAGACGCAGCAGCACCATCGGCCAGCCCTTGTAATGATCGGTGATGTAGAAGATGTCGGGCGAGGCTTCCATCAGCATGTCGCGCTCGTCGGGATCGACATCCTTGATGACGAGGCTGTCACCATCCTCCTTGAGGCGGGTGAAGAACTTGCCTTTGATCTTGAGCGACGGCGCGCCGTAAGAGGTGCCGTCCTCGACGCCGGGCCAGGCCAGCACCATGCGGCGCACCTCGTCATAGGTCATGCGGCGATCACTTTGTCGACCCAGGCGGCGAAGTCGTCCAGGATCTCGTTCAGCACTTCCGGATCCTTGCGGCCGCTTTTCGCCGGCACATGGAAGGAATGATCGGCCGGGTCATAAAGCTTCAGCGTGGCGCGCTTGCCCAGCTCCTTGATCACTGGGTGCAACTCGTCGAGCTCGGCGAGCGCATCGCGGGTGCCTTGCAGGAACAGCATCGGAATCTTGACTTGGCTCAGATGATCGGCGCGATCACGCGCGGGCTTGCCAGCGGGATGCAGCGGAAAGCCCAGAAAGATGAGAGCCTGCACGCCCTCCAGCGGGCTTGCCGCCTGCGCGCCCGACGTCATGCGCCCGCCGAAGGACTTGCCGCCGGCGAAAAGCGGCAGCTTGGGCGCGAGGCGCCTGGCCTCGGCGACGGCGGCGCGCACCGCGGCCTGGGCGAGCTTCGGCGGATCGGGGCGCTTCGATTTGCGCTCCATGTAGAGAAACTGATAACGCAAGCTGGCGATGCCGCGTTCGGCCAGGCCCTTGGCGATCGCCGCCATCGAAGCATGTGTCATGCCGGCGCCGGCGCCGTGGGCGAAGACATAGAGGGCGCGGGCGTCCTTCGGCTTGAGCAGGAGGCCCGAAACGTCACCTTCGCCTGAGACCTCGATGGTGACGGGGGTTGCATCCGATACCGGCATGGCGTTTTCCTGAGCTGGGTTTCGCCTATATTGCCATCCGAAACGTTCATTCTCCAGAGGAAGACACATGGGTCAGGATCCGGAATTGCTGCGGCGCCTTCTGCGCGCCAAGGACCGGATGGATGCCGCCTCGCAGGAGGAATGGCCGGTCGCGCGGCTGGCGGAAGTGAGCGGCACCTCGGCGGCGCATTTCGCGCGCTCCTTCAAGCAAGCTTTCGGCGTGCCGCCGCATCGTTACCTGCTGACAAGGCGCATCGAGCGGGCCGTGGCATTGCTGCGCGAGACGGATCTGCCGATCACCGAGATCGCCTTCCAGACCGGCTGGAACAGCCTTGGCACTTTCGGACGGACATTCCGCGACGTCACGGGTGACAATCCCGCCGCGATCCGTGAGCGCGAAAAATCCACGCCGCATCAGCGCGACCTGATGCCGGAATGCCTCCTGCGCGCCGCCGGCCGTCCCGGCCTCACAATAGCAGTTTCGGAGAAGCGACGGCGGGCCGAGGATGATACGGAGGGCCCCGAAGAAATGGAGGTCTCATGAACCAAGGTATCGATGTCGTTGGTATATATGTCCGCGATCAGGACGAGGCGCTCGCCTTTTATGTCGGCAAGCTCGGATTCGAGGTCCATGCCGATGTGCGCAATGGTCCGTTCCGCTGGCTGACCGTGAGACATCCGGAGCAGCCGTCCTTCCAGCTCGGTCTGTTCGCGCCAGGCCCCCCTTTGCATGACGCGGCGACCGCGCAGACCTTGCGCGAGATGGTCGCCAAGGGCGCCATGCCGCCGCTCGTCCTGCGGGTGGATGATTGCCGTGCCGCTCATAAGAGACTACAGGCGGCGGGCGTGGAATTCACGCAGGAGCCGGTCGAGCGTTACGGCAGCGTCGATGCCGGCTTCCGCGACCCTTCCGGCAATGGCTGGAAGCTGATCGAAGGGTGAGGCATGAGTACGGCAAAGCAACAGATCGACCAACTGATCGCCAAACTCACCGACTGGCGCGGCAAGACACTCGCCAAAGTCCGCAAGACCATTCTCGCGGCCGACGCTGAGATCACGGAAGAGTGGAAGTGGATGGGAAGCCCCGTGTGGTCGCGCGACGGCATGATCGCGGTCGGCAATGCGCATAAGGACAAGGTGAAGCTCACCTTCTCGCAAGGGGCGACCCTCGCCGATCCGAAGGAGCTCTTCAATCCCGGGCTCGACCGCAAGG
>NNBT01000112.1_pt1 | contig 10242 bp, 11 predicted proteins | sample 1173831 | NCBI WGS metagenome assembly NNBT01 (sample SAMN07173936, study PRJNA388173) | plant metagenome | isolation source: symbiotic tissue sample KVJ10 | place: Norway: Troms, Kvaloya island | reverse complement strand
TTGTCTTACCAAGCTGATATTATTTGGTCAAAAATATTTAAAGCTACCTTACGACTCGCCAGAAGGTGCAGCAGCGTGGATCAAGTCTGGCTTCTCGTCATTAGGAGGATGCTCAATAGTTTGATCTGATGTGGGACGTTGATGGCGTAGTTTACCGCCGTAGGCATCGCGAGTTTGGATCTGCACAGGTTGACCAGTTTGAATTGACTGGTAAAGCGCTTGAATGATACTAACATCAATCAATCCTTCCGTCCCAGATGGTTCTGGGTCTTTATCTTGCAGAATACAATCAGAGAAGTAGGTAAATTCAGCCGCTAGTTGATCGTGACCCTCAAAGGTACGCTCTTGAGTTTCACCATTAATTGTTAAATAATGCTTGATTTCTCCTTGCCAAGGATATGCAGGTTCTACACGTAAATCACCTTGAGTCCCTACAATCTGATAGGTTGAAACACTTGCCCCTCCAAAGCTACAGGTAAATGTTGCCAATCGCTCATTGGGGAAACGTAATATAACGCTAGCCATTTCTTCCACTTCGCTGAAGCGTTGTTCTCCGTTATTGGCAGCTACAGCAAATACTTCAATTGGTTCATCTTGAAAGAGGTAACGTGCAGCATTAATGCAGTAGATGCCAATATCATAGAGCGTGCCACCACCTGTAACATCTCGTAAACGAATATTGCCTTCTTCTACTTCCTGGGTAAAAACCGAATTGAAAATCCGTGGTTCACCAATTTGCTTTGAGCGCAAAATTTCAACTGCTTGTAAATTGGCTTCTTCTAAATGTAAGCGATAGGCAATCATCAGCTTCACATTATTGTCATTGGCAGCTTGAATCATTATTTCACACTCTTCTTCTGTAACTGCCATTGGCTTTTCACATAATACATGAATTGCCTGATTAGCAGCCCGCACAGTGTAGTCACAATGCAAGTGATTGGGCAGCGCAATATAAACTGCATCAACCTCGCCACTTGCCAGACAGTCCTCATACTCTTCGTAAGAATAAGTATGGTTGATACCGTACTTTTTGCTTAATTCTTCGCTTTTTGTGGGGTCATCTGAAACCAGTGCGACTAATTCCGAGTTTTCAGCGTGGACAAAGGAAGGTAAGGCAGCTTGTTGGGCAAACCAACCTAAACCAACAACGGCGTAACGAATTTTGTTCTTACCATTTGTAACAGTCATTTTTCTACTCTTTGATGAAGGAATATTTTGGTAATTTTAATGCCCTAATTACGTGTAAAATCTAGAGAACTATTTATGCGAACATTTACAACAAAGTGCATTACTACATTGCTAATGCAGCTTCTACATTTGACACCAACTTAGATTTAGTTTCTTGAAACTCCTGTCCCAATTCAGTTAGTTCTCGATCGCTCATACATTCGCGCACAGCATTAAAAATTTCGCTTTCTTCTTCTTCTACATGATGCTCAAGTGTTTCCTTCAATTCGCTCATTTTTTCTTTAAACTCAGGTTGAGTAGGCTTAAACGCCTTAATTTCTTCTAAAATAGCTGAAATTTCTTCATGTTCTTCTTCAGCTTCTTCAACATATTGTTCAGTTTGTTCGTATTCTCGCAAAGCTGGGTAGAAGACTAATTCTTCAGTTCTTGTATGTAAGATCAATTCTATATAGATTTGATTGAATTGCTCAACCAACTTTGCGCCCTTAACTTTTTCTGCTTCTGCAAAAAGGTTCTCAACTTGGCGATGCTCTGCTTCAATTAATGAAAGAATGTCTGTTGATTTAGCTTTAGTTTTAGCCATTTTTACCTCAGTAATAATAGATTTATCAGACTGATATTTGGAGGTTAATGAATGGGAACTCGTATATTCTCAATGACTTGGGAAATGAAAACCTCATTCTTTGAGTAAGCTTTAATTTAGACTTAAGGAATATTTTTGGTATTGCACCTTGACTGAAATTCATAACCTCAGCATGATGGATGCCGAGTTTGTACCATTAATAGCCCAAGGCTACAACCCAAACCTCGAACACCAGTTGAAGATTCCCACACTGTAGACTACTAAATTGCTCTTGCACCTTAGCTAGACTTTCTCGATTTTTGTTGAAACACCAAAGCTGACGCTGAGAGATGATTCGTAAAGAAAATCTTAAGGATACTTAACTCGTTACTAAGTCTGAGTTTCAGCAAATAAGTGCTTTATTAACTTAAATTCCTAAAACCCTTACAAGACAAGTACTTTACTTAAGTTACAAATTAGCTCTGAAACTTTTAGTGGTATAGGTCTTGAACACAACTAAGTTCTGCTTGTATTTGATATTACAACAGAAATGACACTTAGTTACTTAGTATCTATGACAACTAACCTTCAGGAACAGGGATTATTGCTTCTGCGTCAAGCGCTTGATAACTCCACAGCCGATTTTCGCCCTGGACAGTGGGAAGCTATTGAAGAGTTACTCCAGCAAAACCGCGGTTTCTTGGGTTGAACCAGTACAAACTGTAGAAAAAAGACCTCAAGAGACTGTTTTGGATATTTACCCACAAGATATTTATCAAGCTGTTTTACCTATCATCTTGAATCATTTACAGCAACCAAAAGATGCAAAATCTTTGGCGGAATGTTTGAATGTTAGACTATCTCAAATGCAGGATTGGTTAAATAAGGCTGTGAATGAAGGTACAGTGAGAAAAATTAATAGACCAGTCACTTATGTAGTCAATCAGCCAACAACTCAACTCTCTTTATTATGATGGTGTAACAGGGAGTATTTTTATTTTTGTGAGAAATTGGAGGCAATTCTGAATATTTACAATCTGAAGCATAATTGGTGTAGAAAATACACTGTATTTAATACAAATTATCGGAGTCTAACAAGTGTATGGCGATCGAAATACAACCAATAACTCAGACTTTATACGACCAAGATTATTACCTTTGGCTCAGGACAACCATCAACCAACTTCGCACTAGTCAGTTTTCATCTGTGGATTTAGATAACTTAATTGAAGAGTTGGAAGATATGGGCAGGGGCCAGAAGCGAACGGTGAAAAGTTTGTTAATTCGACTTTTTGAACATCTGCTTAAGCTCACATACTGGAATGTGGAACGGGAGCGAAATGAAGGGCATTGGAAAGGTGAAATCAGGACATTCCGTAGAGAGATTAAGGATGAACTCAAAGATAGTCCTAGTCTTAAACCTTACATCTTAGAAATATTTGATAACATTTATCAAAACGCAAGGACAGAAGCAAGCGATGCCTACGGCGGTAAACTACGCTCTCAACTTGCCATTGACGTGTTTCCTGCTATACCCATTGGCTCTTTAGAACAAATCTTAGATGAAAACTGGTTTCCTGAATATAACCACAATCATCACGGTAAACCCGATTAAAATGAATACGCAACTTGGGTTTCCATAGGAGTATGCAGACGTGCAGCCGGACTTAATAGGCTTGGAAATTAGTAAGGGGGAACTGAGACGTTTGACTGGGTTCGATCCAGAAGACGTTTTTCGGCCCTCGGTTTTGCGAGATGGCAAAAAGCGATTAGGGTTTTTTATCAGTGAAATGCTGGTGACGCTGGCGCTAACGCCAATAATTGTGGGCTTTGTTTATGCGTTTATTATTTTGCCAACAATTGGTTCTTCAGTTCGACTAGGAATTCTTTTACTAATTTTAGTGCCAATGCCGATATTAGTGGGGCGATGGCTATGGCGACAATTAACCTGTCCTGAAGGACTGACAATACTTTTAGACGAAGTTGATAAATATCATGATCTGGTTGCTGCTATAGATATTAATGACCAATTAGCAGCATCAGGAAACGTAGAAAGCAGTATCCATGACCGAGATAAAGTAACCTCCGCCTTGCAACTGATTCGAGAAGATTTAGTCCGCGCTTTGAAAACGGAACGAATTTTGCGAGATAATAAAAAATTGCTTGCTAATAACCAAGAGTTATTTGTGAATAATTTAGCCAGCCTGCGAGCTTTACAAGTTAGTAGTCAAGCAGGCGAATATGCTCAACTGCTAAATCAATCATTGCAAATTGCGATCGATGTGCAAGCAGAAATCAGAAAATTGCAGAAAGGCTAAGAGAATGTTTGTAAAAGTGGCTACACGAGACTTTACCTGCCTCCACAGGTTAGAAAACCCTTGATTTTGATAGTCGATTTCCGTGAATTAAGCTTTGTGTAATAGTAACTTCTACTCGCCCAATACTTTCCCAGAAAACAATCGCCCCGTTGACTTAAATGAGCAACAAACCCAAAATAATTGTCCTGGATGATGACCCTACAGGTTCTCAAACAGTCCACAGCTGCTTGCTGCTAATGCACTGGGATGTAGACACTCTACGCCGTGGGTTACAGGATGATTCGCCGATTTTCTTTGTGCTGACTAATACTAGATCGCTAACGCCAGAGTCAGCTGCATCTGTCACCAAAGAAGTTTGCCAGAACCTGAAAATCGCTTTGAATGCTGAAGGAATCGACGATTTTCTAATTGTCAGCCGTTCTGATTCTACTTTGCGGGGACATTACCCCATTGAAACAGATGCGATCGCACAAGAACTTGGCCCCTTTGATGCTCATTTTCTCGTACCAGCATTTTTTGAGGGGGGACGCATCACCCTCGACAGCGTGCATTACTTAATTATTGACGGTGTAACCACCCCAGTACATGAAACCGAATTTGCCCGTGATTCCGTCTTCAGCTACCATCACAGTTACTTACCCAAGTACGTCGAAGAAAAGACTCAAGGACGAATTAGTGCCGAAGTTGTAGAAAGGTTTCTCCTGGCCGATATTCGCGCTGGTAGTTTGGAACGATTGTTACAATTTAATGGTAATCAGTGCGCTGTTGTAGATGGTGAAACTCAAGCCGATCTCAACCGCTTTGCAGTAGATATATTAGCAGCTGCAAGTCAAGGCAAACGCTTTCTGTTTCGCAGTGCAGCAAGTATTTTAACGGCTTTAGCTGCTTTACCACCCCAACCCATTGCTGCTGAAAACATGGCGCAGTACGTGCGCCAAGGCAAACCAGGTGCGGTGATTGTTGGTTCTCATGTGAAAAAGACTACCCAGCAATTAGAGGCGCTGTTGCAAGTAGAAGGAACTGTGGGCATCGAAGTGAATGTGGCGCGATTACTTGATGATGCAAATCAATCTGCGACATTACTAACTGAAATCCAAGAAAGTACACGGGCGGCACACAAAGCTGGCAAAACACCAGTGGTTTATACTAGCCGTCAGGAACTAAATTTTCAAGATGTCAAGACACGATTGGAGTTTGGGGAAAAAGTTTCAAGTTTATTAATGGATATTGTGCGCGGTTTACCATCTGATATAGGATTCTTAATCAGCAAGGGTGGCATTACTTCAAACGATGTCTTGAGTACTGGACTAGCTTTAACTTCAGCCCGTTTACTCGGTCAAATTTTAGCTGGTTGTTCAATGGTGTTAACGTCATCCGATCATCCCCAATTTCCTGATTTGCCTGTGGTGCTGTTTCCAGGTAATGTCGGCGATGCTGATGCCTTGGGGACAGTTTATCAGAGGTTGACGATGCCAATTTGAGATTTTAGACTTTCCTGCGGAACGCTACGCGTAGCTTGCAACTCCTGCGGGGTACGGCTACGCTCAGTCGAACGATTTTAGATTAAAGAGTCTTTTGGTTAATGTCGGACTAATATCCCGCTACGCCAACACCCCTTGTGAGTGACACAAATCCAAAATCCCAGTTGCGCTGTCAGCGCACCAAAGGTGCGACCCAAAATTGAAAATCTGTTGTCTTTTGGCTAGTACTGCATGACTTCTGATTCTGCGATTCCCAATCTAAAGTCAAATTCTGCACTTCCTAATGCAGAATCAAACTCTATCCTTTCTGAGGTAGAGGTAAATCCTACTGTTTCTGATGTAGAGTCAGATTCTATCCTCCCGGATGCTGAGTTAAAATCTGTTCTCCTTTATCTAAAATCAAATACTGTTCTTGGAGATGTAGAGTCAAATCCTGCTGACCCAGATGTAGAGGCAAATCCTGATGCCGGATCGGATTTTATCCTGACTGACTTAAATCCTGATGAGTTAGCATTACCAGGGCATCGTGTAAATGACAATAGTCAAGTCCAGTTAAAAAGTAAGGAGGGACGACTGTTATTAATTTTGCCCTCAGAATCTCAAGTATCTGCCTCAGAACTTACTTGGTCTGATATTTGGCAACAAATTAGGCAACGCCTGAGTGCAGGCGATCGCTTCCGGGTATCTAATACACCTGTGCATTTAATGGCACAAGACCGTTTGGTAGATACCAGACAACTCCAAGAACTCGCCGAGGCTTTGAGTGAAGTGCAACTGCGACTGATATCTGTTTCGACGAGTCGGCGGCAAACTGCGATCGCTGCTGTAACTTCAGGGTATTCTGTAGAACAATTACAGCCCGTAACTTCCCTGAGTACCGAGCCGACAGCTACAGCGATCCCCCAAGAAGATGCCCTCTATTTAGAAATGACAGTCCGCTCTGGAGTAGAAATTCGTCATCCTGGGACAGTAATTCTCTTGGGAGATTTAAATCCAGGTGGTATTGTAATTGCAGATGGGGATATTATTATCTGGGGTCGTTTGCGTGGAATCGCTCATGCTGGGGCTGGAGGCAATAGTGAGTGTCTGATTATGGCCTTGCAAATGGAACCAACCCAACTGCGGATCGCAGATGCTGTAGCGAGAGCACCAGAAAAACCGCCAATGCAGTTTTATCCAGAGGTGGCACATATTACGCCCCAAGGAATTCGTATCGCTAAGGCGACTGATTTTTCCAGAAACCAATTCACCAAGAGCAATCAAGAACCATAAATATTTACTTAAAGAATGAAGTATATAAGTAAAGATGAAATAAAACAAATATTCATGCTTTACCATCATCAGGGAGAACAGATATTTCTTCATACTTGATACGATACTTCATACTTTATACTGCAATTTACTGTTTTATATTTCCTGAACCCTCATTGACCGCATTTCTATCATGACTCGCATTATTGTGATTACCTCCGGTAAAGGAGGAGTGGGTAAAACCACAGTTTCAGCAAATTTGGGTATGGCTTTGGCCAAAATGGGGCGTCAAGTTGCTTTGGTTGATGCGGATTTTGGTCTGAGAAATTTGGATTTGCTCTTAGGGCTGGAAAACCGCATCGTTTATACTGCGGTAGAAGTTTTAGCCAGAGAGTGTCGATTAGAACAAGCCTTGGTGAAAGATAAACGCCAACCCAATCTCGTACTCCTGCCGGCAGCCCAAAATCGCTCTAAAGATGCAGTCACACCCGAACAGATGAAGTTATTGGTGAATGCACTAGCACAAAAATATCAGTATGTGATTATTGATAGCCCTGCCGGGATTGAAAATGGGTTTAAAAATGCGATCGGCCCGGCCAAAGAAGCGCTAGTTGTCAGCACACCAGAAATTTCCTCAGTTCGCGATGCCGATCGGGTAGTAGGGTTACTAGAAGCACAAGGTATCAAGCGTGTTCATTTAATAATTAACCGCATCAGACCCGCAATGGTGCAGGCAAATGATATGATGTCAGTGCAAGATGTTCAGGAACTTCTCGCCATTCCCCTGATCGGGGTAATCCCTGACGACGAGCGTGTTATTGTATCTACCAATCGCGGCGAACCCTTAGTGTTAGCAGAAAATCCCTCTTTAGCTGCCACAGCCTTTGAGAACATTGCTCGTAGATTAGAAGGGGAAAGTGTCGAATTTCTGGAGATCGACTCGTCCCAAGACAGCATCTTCGCCCGCCTACGAAGGTTGTTGTGGACAAAGATTGTTTAACTTACCTTTCCAGTCTCCGCCCCAGACCTATTCGTAATGATTGAACTTCTAGAAAAACTTTTTTTTCGCGGCCCTGATAGCAGTCGAACTCAAGTTAAACGTCGCCTGCAATTGGTGATTGCTCACGATCGCGCTGACTTAGATCCTCAAACGTTGGAAAAAATGCGGAAGGAAATCCTAGATGTAGTCTGTCGCTATGTAGAAATTGAGACAGAGGGCTTGGAGTTCTCCTTAGAAAGCAACCAACGTACCACAGCTTTAATCGCCAACTTGCCCATCCGCCGGGTGAAGGGTGCTATACCTGAGTGGGAAAGAGGTGATAAGCCTCTCTAGCTTTAATTTTAAGTATTTCTATTTATGATGTAGTTAAATTGTTCGTTCGTAGTCAGGACTTAAGTCCCCACTACAAACTACTTTTTATAGATGGTTTGGCAGATATTATATTGCTGATTGAAAATAGGACTAGCCCTTTCAAGGTGACTCGTAAAATCTCTGTTTTTCTCTCTGCGCTCTCTGTGTCTCTGCGGTTTAAAAGTAATTTATTTAACCACAGAGACGCAGAGAACACAGAGTTAAGAGATTAAAGAGGAATTTTTTGAGCAAAATTTTCACTCACCTTGAAAGGGCTAGTTCTATAAAATATGAATTTGTCTCACCAAAACAGTAAAAATTCAAGATATCCAACCTCTGTTACTCTCCGAAAACAGGGATAAAAAAATCCCGTTGTCGTCACTGCTGACAACGGGAGTATTTAGGGTTTTTTATAATCTATCGGTAGGCAACTTGTGGGCCTGCCCAAATTTCTGTTACCTTTTTACCAAAAGTAATCGGTCGGTCGTTGTCTGTTGTAGTGATAGTCTTGCCATCATTAGCAACTTGCATTAATGGCCAGTTTTCCTCGCCCAATTCCCCTGCACGGAATAACACGCGATCTGGTTGGCTTTTACTCCAGCCTAACAATACGGCAATTTTCTCATGTTCTTCCTCACTCACAGGAGCAACTGTGTTAGCGTGATTTTTTTGCCGATCCCAAATCACTGCACTATCTGTAGAATCACCCGTGTTAAATATACCATCAAACTTGCGCGCTAAGAAGCGATCGCCTTTTTCTGACCAGCTAACTGGAACTAATACCCCAATCTTTCCACTCGGATCATTTTCTTCTGAAGACTCTCCCTTTACAGCCTTTACCTTTAATAAAGGATCGCTAACTGGAGTCGTTGAAGCCATCACCCACAATTTCTTAGTGTGCATATCCTGGACAAACATCACACTGGTGACACGGCTGTTGTACATTTGGGGTTTTACCTCCAGTTGCACTCGGCTATAAACAGCATATTTACCATCTGGAGAAATCACCGGTACGCTACGATAGTGACGCACTCCAGAACCACCATTAGCAGCAACAGCTTCTTGAGTTGCTGTAATCCATTTCCAAGGAATCGGATGAGGACTACCGATGGGATCTATTTGTTCTGCTTGGGACTCATTAGCTGTTTCCACAACAGGTATTTCCGTCGTTGTGGTTGATTGAGATTCTCTAATAGCTGGTGCTACTTGAGTTGCTGTCAATGATTCAGTAAAAGACTTTTCTCTAGAGAGATAATTTTCTTGTCCTCTCAAAGACTTGACATTAGCAGCTTTAAGTTTGCGTACTAAATTAAGTTGACTAACAGGAACATCTGTTGATGGTGCGAGTTCAACTGCTGCCAAAGAATCGGGAACAGTTACATCACTTAAATCTAAATCGCTGCTTGAGAGATAATTATCTACTTCAATTGAAGACTCAATTTTATTTTCTGGTAATACTTGCGGTTCCTGAACAGCAGTACTTTGTGTTGGCGCAGAGTCAAATTCTTCTGTTATCGATTCGATTTGATCTGTTTTTAATGTTTCAGCTATCTCAGGTTCCCCAACTACAGCTATTTCCTTTGATACAGAGTCAGATTCTCCAGGCATCGAAGTTAGTTTATGTACTTCGGATCTTACTGGGATCGAGTGAGCCGATGCTCCTAATAATGGTGCAATTAGGATCGCAACGACAACATAATTGAGAAATGGTTGGGTGCGGAACCATCCTGACAGCAAAAGGGGTTTAAGCATTTGTAGACTCTCTAGAGGGGGCAATTGCTATGTAAGAAGCAATACATCAACAGCAATGGGGCAGGTGGTAGTTATATGTATAACAAGAAACTAAAACTAATGACGAAATAATATCTTCAAAGTTTGCAGAGGTTTACAAAAATTAAGTATCATTGTCTACACCTTTTCTTAATTAGGTACGGAATATTTTTTTGCGAAAATATGCGAGTATAGTAAATATGCTGAGAACTCAGTAATTACTACACGATATATAATGTTCCTATACCCAAACACACCAAAAATAAGTCTTGGTTAAGGAATATTTAGGATATAGTTTGGGGAATGACGCTGGCGAACAAG
>NNBT01003675.1_pt1 | contig 10245 bp, 9 predicted proteins | sample 1173831 | NCBI WGS metagenome assembly NNBT01 (sample SAMN07173936, study PRJNA388173) | plant metagenome | isolation source: symbiotic tissue sample KVJ10 | place: Norway: Troms, Kvaloya island | reverse complement strand
GTTCATGGTCTTGCGGAACTGCGTGCGCCACACGGTCACCGTGACGGTGAAGCCGATGTACAGCACCAGCGCCGCCCCGGTGATCCAGACGAACAGCGAGTCGAACTTCACCCCCAATATGGTGAGCACCAGCACCAGCTCGATGATGGTGGGCACGATGCTGTAGAGCGACATCGAGATCAGCGAGTGCACGCCGCGCGTGCCGCGCTCGATGTCGCGCGTCATGCCGCCGGTCTGGCGCTCCAGGTGGAAGCGCAGGCTCAGCGAGTGCAGGTGCTGGAACACCTCCAGCGCAATCTGACGCGCCGTGCCCTCGGTGGCCTTGGCGAAGATCAGCTCGCGCAGCTCGCCAAACAGCGAGGTCGAGAAGCGCAGCAGGCCGTAGGCCAGCAGCAGGCCGATGGGCACGATGAGCAACGCCTGGGCCATGTCGGGCGCACCCGCCTTGGGCGTCATGGTGTCGACCAGGTTCTTCAGCAGCACCGGCACGCCCACGTTGGCCACCTTGGCGCCCACCATGAAGGCCAGCGCGGCGGCCACCCGCCATTTGTACTGCCAGAGGTAGGGAAACAGGCGGCGCAGCGTCGCCCAGTCGGAACGGTCGCTGCGCTCCGGCGGGTGGCCGGAGACGGTGTGTGGGGGGGGGAGGGCTTCGCCGCTTCGGCGCATGGAGGACAATCGTGGTTGCTTGTTTGTTCCAGATTGTGCCCATGTCAGACACTTCCAGCGCCGCCGCTGCCGCCACCCTCAAGAGCCTGCCCACCGACATGGAGCTGGTGCTCAAGGTCATCCCGATGCCGGCCGACTGCAACGCCAACGGCGACATCTTCGGCGGCTGGGTCATGGCGCAGTGCGACCTGGCCGGCTCGGTCATTCCGGCACGTCACGCCAAGGGCCGAATGGCCACGGTGGCGGTGAACGAGTTCATCTTCAAGCAGCCGGTGCGCCTGGGCGACATCCTGTCGTTCTATTCGAAGCTGGTGCGCATCGGGCGCACGTCTGTCACGGTCACGGTCGAGGTGTTCGCCGAGCGCTTCCGGGCCCAGGGCGAATACATCAAGGTGACGCAGGCCACCTTCACCTACGTGGCCATCGACGACAACGGCCGCCCGCGCCCCATCGAGAAGTCGGCCGAGTAACTGCAGGCGAGCCTGACGTGCACCGCCGCGTCGCGTCGGATGCTACCTTTTAAGTAGCATCATTCGCAGGTTGGACGTGCGTTACGGGCGTTTTTTCCTCTGAAAACCGAGCATGCCCGCGCAAGCCTGCGGCGCGCGTCAGACCTTCGAGAAATCCGGCTTGCGCTTCTCCATGAACGCACCGAATGCCTCCTTGGCGGCCGGTTCGCGCAGCATGCGCCCGAAGCTCGCGCCCTCCTCGCCCATGCGTTCGAGCACGGCGGGCATCTGCGACTTCTTCAGCAGGCGCTTGGTCTCGATCAGCGCGCTCAGCGGCTTGGCCGCGAGCTTGCGCGCCTGCATTTGCGCAATGGCGTTCGCCTCGGTCGGCGGCACCACGCGGTTGACCAGGCCCACTTCGAGCGCAGCCTCGGCCATGAAGGGTTCGCCCAGCAGCAGCGCCTCGGCCGCGCGGTGATAGCCCAGCATCTGCGGCACCAGCAGGCTGGACGCGGCTTCGGGGCACAGGCCCAGGTTCACGAAAGGCATCGAGAAGGCCGCGTTGTCGCCCGCGTAGACCAGGTCGCAATGGAACAGCATCGTGGTGCCGATGCCCACGGCCGGGCCGCACACGGACGCGACGATCGGCTTGGGAAAGGTCGCAATGCCGCGCAGAAAGCGGAACACCGGCGACTCCTGCGTCGACGGCGGAGCGTTCAGGAAGTCGCCGATGTCGTTGCCGGCGCTGAAGATCGTCGGGTCACCCTGGATCAGCACGCAGCGCACGGCCGCGTCGCCCTCGGCCGTGGCCAGCGCGTCGGCCAGTTCGGCGTACATGCTGCTGGTGATCGAGTTCTTCTTGTCGAGGCGGTTGAAGGTGAGGGTCATCACACCGGCTTCGGTGTGGACGAGGATGTCGCTCATGGGAATGGTCCTTGGGTAAAAAGGGGCGTTGCCGCGGTCAGGCGGCTGCCAGTGCTTCGCGCACGAAATCGAGCCGGTCCTGGCCCCAGAACATCTCGGTGCCGACGAACATGGTCGGCGCGCCGAACACGCCGCGTTCCACGGCCTCCTGGGTGACGGCCTTGAGGCGGTCCTTGGTGTCCTGCGCACCGGCCAGCGCGAGCAGGCCGGCGGCGTCGAAGCCCGCATTCTGCAAGACGGCGCCGACGGTGGCGGGGTCGTTGAGGTTCTGCGGCTCGACCCACATCGCGTGATAGACGGCATCCACATAGGCGCCGAAGCGCGCCGGCTCGGTCATCTGGATGCCGGTGGCGCCGCGCATCAGCAGCAAGGTGTTGATGGGGAAGAAGGGGTTGTGCACGTAGGGCACGCCGTAGCGCCTGGCAAAGCGCTGCAGGTCGGCGGTCATGTACGGGCCCTTGGGCTTGATCTCGGCGGGCGAATGGTTGCCCGTGGCCTGGAACACGCCCCCCAGCAGCATGGGCTTCCACACCAGTTCGGCGCCGGTGTCGGCGCACACATGGGGCAGTTGGGTGGCCGCCAGGTAGGCGGCGGGGCTGCCGAAGTCGAAATAGAAGTCGACGGATCTGGTCATGGGTGTGGTCTCCTTCCTGGGGTCTTCAGAACTTCTCGGACCACGGCCGCAGGTCGAGCTCGTGCGTCCACGCATCGCGCGGCTGCGAATGCAGCATCCAGTAGGCGTCGGCGATGTGTTCGGGGTTCAGGATGCCGTCGTCTTCCTTCAGCGCGTAGCGCTCGGGGAAGTTGCTGCGGATGAACTCGGTGTCGATGGCGCCGTCGACCACCACGTGCGCCACATGAATGCCCTGCGGACCCAGCTCGCGCGCCATCGACTGCGCGAGCGCACGCAGGGCCATCTTGGCGCCAGAGAACGCGCCGAAGTTCGCCGCGCCGCGCAGCGACGCCGTGGCGCCCGTGAAGATGATCGTGCCGCGGTGGCCGCCCTTGGGCAGTTCACGCGCCACCATGCGCCGGGCCACTTCGCGGCCGTTGAGAAAACCCGAGAAACAGGCCATTTCCCACACCTTGAAGTACTTGCGCGCGGTCTCCGTGAGGATGCTTTCCGGCACGTTCGCGCCGATGTTGAACACCATCACCTCGATCGGCCCGATGGTCGACTCGATCTGCTCGACCAGCGCCACCACTTCCTCCTCCTTGCGCGCGTCGCAGGCGAAGGCGTGCGCCCTGCCGCCGTCGGCCTCGATCTGCGCCACCAGCGGCTGCAGCTTGTCGAGGCTGCGCCGCGTGACGCAGGTGGCATAGCCTTCGCGTGCGAAGCGGCGGGCAATGGCGCCGCCGGTGGCGTCGCCGGCGCCGACGACGAGTACGGCTTTGGTCAGCGACATGGCGGTCATTCCTTGTAGTAGACGATCTGGTTCGAGGTGGCGAGCAATGCGCCGCTTTCGCTCCACAGCTGCGCGGCCTGGTCGAAGAAACCGTTGCTGAACTGCTGCCCCGTGGCGCTGCCCAGCAGGTAGCCCGTGCCGACCTCGGCCAGCTGTGCCGCGTTGGCATGGAAGTAGGTGGTGATCGACACCGTGCCCGCCGGCACCGGCTTGGCGCGGCGCAGCCACACGCGCGGGTAGAACAGGTCGCTCATGGCCGCGAGCGACGTGAAGTCCAGCGGCCGGGGCTGGGCGTCGCGCAGCCAGAGCCGGCTTTCGCTGTGGTGGCCGCTGCCGTCCCACCGGGCCGGAATGCCGCCGCTGATCGGGCGCATCTCGTAATGGCCGATCCACGCCACACCCGAGGGGCCGATGGTGATGCGCTCGACCGCCTCGGGCTTGGGCACCTCGGGCATCGGCAGGTCGTTCTCGCCCCAGGTCTCGCGGCGCACCGCGGTGATCACCGTGGCGGTGGTGGTCATGTTCGGTGCGCCGCTCGGGCCGGCCTGGGTGATCTGCACCGTCCAGTGCTGTGTGGAGCGGTTGGTGCGCACGGCCGTGGCCTGGATGTCGAAGGCGCCGGCCTCGAGTGCCGCGGCGTAGTTGACCGTGAGGGCGATCGGTGCGCCGAGCAGGTCCGGGTGCTTCAGCACCGCCTGCAGCACCAGCGCCGCCGTGGTGCCGCCGAAGGGCCCGACCATGTTCCAGTAGTCGGGGCTGGTCATGCCCGTGAAGTGGCCCACGCGGATGTCGCTGTGGTGAATCGCGAGGGCCTTGTCGAACGGATGCGCTGTCATCTGTGTTGTCTCCTGCGACGGCTGCACGGCAAAACGACCTGGGCTGTCAGACGCGCTCGAAGATGCCCGCAGCGCCCTGGCCCATGCCCACGCACATCGTGACCATGCCGTACTTCAGATTCTCGCGACGCAGCGCGTGCACGACTGTCGCCGAGCGGATAGCACCGGTCGCGCCCAGCGGGTGGCCCAGCGCAATGGCGCCGCCCATCGGGTTGACCTTCGACGGGTCGAGCCCCAGCGTCTGGATGACCGCCAGCGACTGCGCGGCGAAGGCCTCGTTGAGCTCGAACCAGTCGATGTCCTCGTGCTTCAGGCCCGCGTAGCGCAGCGCGGCCGGAATCGCCTCGATCGGGCCGATGCCCATGATGTGCGGCGGCACGCCCTTGCTGGCGAAGCTCACGAAGCGCGCGAGCGGCGTGAGGCCGTACTGCTTCACGGCCTTCTCGCTCGCCAGGATGAGCGCACCGGCGCCGTCCGAGGTCTGCGAGCTGTTGCCGGCCGTCACGGTGCCGCGCGCGGCGAACACGGTGCGCAGCTTGGCCAGGCCTTCGATGCTGGTGTCGGGGCGCGCGCCTTCGTCGAGGCTCACGGTGCGGGTCTTGGCGACCGACTCGCCGGTCTCCAGGTTCGGCGTGCGGTCGGTCACTTCGATGGGCGTGATCTCGTCGGCGAACTTGCCGGCCTTCTGCGCGGCCAGTGCCTTCTGGTGCGAGGCCAGCGCGAACTCGTCCTGCGCTTGCCGGCTCACCTTCCACTGCTGCGCGACCTTCTCGGCCGTGAGGCCCATGCCGTAGGCGATGCCCACGTCGCCTTCGCGTTCGAAGATGGCGGGCGACAGCGAAGGCGAGTTGCCCATCATCGGCACCATGCTCATGCTCTCGACGCCGGCGGCGATCATCACGTCGGCTTCGCCCACGCGGATGCGGTCGGCCGCCATCTGCACGGCCGACAGACCCGACGCGCAGAAGCGGTTGACGGTGATGCCGCCCACGCTGGTCGGCAGGCCGGCCAGCACCGCGCCGATGCGCGCGACGTTCAGTCCCTGCTGCGACTCGGGAATGGCGCAGCCGCAGATGATGTCCTCGATGGCCTTGGGGTCGAGGCTGGGGACTGCGGCAAGCGCGGCCCTGAGCGTGGTCGCGAGCAGGTCGTCGGGGCGGTAGTTGCGGAAGAAGCCGCGGTGCGACTTGCCGATGGGGGTGCGGGTGGCGGAGACGATGTAGGCGTCTTGGACTTGTTTCATGGATAGCTCCTGGGTTTGGCTCCTTCCCCCTCTGGGGGAAGGTTGGGATGGGGGCAAGCGGCCTTCAACTCGTCCAGTCGGTTGATGACGGCCTGCAGCACCCCTTCAAAATTGACAAACGGATCGTTCGACGCGAAACGCAACACGTCGAATCCCTGAGCGCGCATGAAGGCATCGCGTCGTGCGTCGTAGCCTTCTTGCGCTTGGTGTTGCGACCCATCGAGCTCGACGATCAGCCTGGGGTCAAGGCACGCAAAGTCGGCGATGTAGTTCCCAATGGGATGTTGGCGACGAAACTTCACTCCCAGTTGCTCGCTTCGAATTCCGCTCCAGAGCCTCCGCTCGGAATCGGTCATCTCGCGTCGCAGGACGCGGGCGTTCTGCTGTGCTTTGGGAGTGGATTGGTTTTGCATAGGCCGATGCCCCCATCCCGGCCTTCCCCCAGAGGGGGAAGGAGGAAGAGGGAACCGCGTCAGTTCCGCACCGGCTTCCCCGTGCTCAACATCCCCATGATCCGCTCCTGCGTCTTCGGATGCACGATCAGCGAGCAGAACGCCTTGCGCTCCAGCGTCATCAGGTACTCCTCGGTCACGAGCGAACCCGCATCGACGTCGCCGCCGGTGACCACACCCGCGATCAGGCTTGCAATGTGGAAGTCGTGCGCACTGATGAACCCGCCGTCGCGCATGTTCACCAGCTGCCCCTTGATCGTGGCCGCCCCGCTGCGCCCCGCCACGCGGAAGCTGCGGCGCAGCGGCGCGCTGTAGCCGGCGTCGGCCATCGCCCTGGCCTGCTGCAGCGCCACGTACAGCAGCTCGTCCTTGTTCGGCACGATCACGTCGCTGTCGAGCAGGTAGCCCAGCTTCTTCGAATCGAGTGCGCCGGTGCCCACCTTCGCCATCGCGGCGGCAGTGAAGCCTTCCGTGAGGAACGGCAGCAGGTCGGTGCCCGTCGAGGCTGCGGCGTTCTCCGCCGCGCGTCGAGCGATGTATGTCAGGCCGCCCGCACCGGGGATCAGCCCCACGCCGACCTCGACCAGGCCGATGTAGCTTTCCATCGCCGCAACGCGCCTGGACGAATACACCGCCAGCTCGCAGCCGCCGCCCAGCGCCAGCCCGCGCACGGCCGACACCACCGGCACGCTGGCGTAGCGGATCTTGAGCATCACGTTCTGCAGCTCTTCTTCCGCGCCCTCGACCGCGCCGATGCCCGCGACCACGAAGGCCGGCAGCATCGCCTGCAGGTCGGCGCCGACGGAGAACATCTCGTCCGGCGACCAGATCACCAGGCCCTTGTACTCGGCCTCGGCCAGCTCGACCGCGGCGCCCAGCGCCTCGGCCACGTCGGGGCTGATGGCGTGCATCTTCGAATGGATGCTGGCGATCAGCACCTCGCCGTCCAGCGTCCACACGCGCACGTCGCCTTCGTCGCTGATCGTGGTGCCAGCCTGGTTGGCATCGGCCGCGTTCGCGCCCAGCACGCTCTCGGGGAACAGCTGGCGGTCGTGCACCGGCAGCTTGCGCTGCGGGATGAACCGGCCTTGCAGCGCGCTCCATGAACCTTCGGGCGTGTGCACGCCACCGGCCTTGGCAACCGCGCCTTCGAACACCCACTTGGGCAGCGGCACCGTGCTCAGCGCCTTGCCCGCGTCGATGTCTTCCTGAATCCACTTGGCAACCTGCGCCCAGCCTGCTTCCTGCCAGAGTTCGAACGGGCCCTGCTTCATGCCGAAGCCCCAGCGCATCGCGAAGTCGATGTCGCGCGCGCTCTCGGCGATCTCGGCCAGGTGCACGGCGGCGTAGTGGAAGCCGTCGCGCAGGATGGCCCACAAAAACTGCCCCTGCGGTCCTTCGCTCTCGCGCAGCAGCTTCAGGCGCTCGCCCGCAGGCTTCTTCAGCATGCGGCCGTACACCTCGTCGGCCTTGGCGCCGGCGGGCACGTACTCGCCGCTCTTCAGGTCGAAGCGCAGGATGTCGCGGCCGACCTTCTTGAAGAAGCCGGCCTTGGTCTTCTGGCCCAGGTTGCCCAGCTCCAGCAGCTTGGCGAGCACCGGCGGCGTTGCAAAGTTGGCATAGAACGGATCGGTCTCGGCGTTCAGGGTGTCCTGCAGCGTCTTCACGACGTGGGCCATCGTGTCCAGCCCCACCACGTCGGCCGTGCGGAAAGTGCCAGAGCTTGCGCGGCCCAGTTTCTTGCCGGTGAGGTCGTCCACCACGTCGGGCGTGAGGCCGAACTTCTCGACTTCCTTCAGCGTGGCCAGCATGCCGGCGATGCCGACGCGGTTGGCGATGAAGTTGGGCGTGTCGTGCGCGCGCACCACGCCCTTGCCCAGCGTGCTGGTGACGAAAGCTTCGAGGTCGTCGAGCACCTGCGGCTGCGTGGTGGGCGTGTTGATCAGCTCCACCAGGAACATGTAGCGCGGCGGGTTGAAGAAGTGAATGCCGCAGAAGCGCGGCTTCAGCGCCTCAGGCAATGCCTCGCTCAACTTGGTGATCGACAGGCCCGAGGTGTTGGAGGCCAGGATCGAATGCCTGGCGACGTGCGGCGCGATCTTCTTGTAGAGATCGAGCTTCCAGTCCATGCGCTCGGCAATGGCTTCGATGATGAGATCGCACTCGCCGAGCTTGGCGAGGTCGTCCTCGTAGTTGGCCTGCTCGATCAACACGGCGTCGGCCACGTCGCCGAGCGGCGCGGGCTTGAGCTTCTTGAGGTTGTCGATGGCGCGCGTGACGATGCCGTTCTTCGGGCCTTCTTTTGCGGCCAGGTCGAACAGCACGACAGGCACGCGCACGTTGACGAGGTGGGCCGCAATCTGCGCGCCCATCACGCCGGCGCCGAGCACGGCGACCTTCTTCACTTGAAATCGGGACATGTTGCTTGGTATTTCTTGGATAGGTTGCGCGCAGGCTTACTGCACGCGGTTCCAGGTTTGGGTGCGCCAGAACGGGCCCAGATAGCCGCGCACTTCGAGCTTCCTGCCGCCGTCGACGGGCGTGAAGCTGGCGCGGTATTCCTTGCCGTTCTCGGGGTCGAGGATCTTGCCGCCTTCCCAGACGTCCTTGCCCTCGGCCTTCTTGCCGCCACGGATGATGTCCAGGCCGACCATGGGCTTGCCCTTGCGGTCGTCGCTGCATTCGTCGCAGGTGGCGCCGGGCTTGGCGTCCTTGCCCAGTGCCTTCTCGATGCGACCGAGCAGTGCGCCGTTGGTCTCGGCGATGCTGATCTCGGCCTTGACCTCGCCGGTCTTGTCGTCCACGTTGCGCCACACGCCCACGGGCGTGGACTGGGCCATGGCAGAGGCCGCCATGACGGCGAACAGAACGGCTGCGAATGTTGTTTTCATGCGTGTCTCCCGCTGAGGTGAAGGAAGGGGCGAAAGGGCAAAAAGGGCAAGAGGCCGGCCTCAGGCCAGCGCCGCGTCGGTGTCCATCAGCACCTTGCTGCCGGCGCGCGCGGTGCGCATCAACGTCGCGGTCTCGGGGAACAGCTTGGCGAAGTAGAAGCGCGCCGTCTGCAGCTTGGCCACGTAGAACGGGTCGGTGTTGCCGGCGGCGATTTCGCGCAACGCCACCTGCGCCATGCGGGCGAACAGGTAGCCGAACACGAAGTGGCCGGCCACGCGCAGGTAGTCCACCGCAGCGGCGCCCACTTCGTCGGGGTTCTGGAAGCCCTTGAAGCCGATCTCGGTCGTGAACTTGGTGAGCTGGTCGCCCAGCATGGCAATCGGGTTGATGAACTCGGCCATCTTCTCGTTCACGCCCTCTTCTTCCACCAGCTTCGCAACGAGCTTGCCGAACTTCTTGAGCGAGGCGCCGTTGTTGCCGAGCACCTTGCGGCCCAGCAGGTCCAGCGACTGGATGGTGTTGGTGCCTTCATAGATCATGTTGATGCGGTTGTCCCGCACGAACTGCTCCATGCCCCATTCCTTGATGAAGCCGTGGCCGCCGAACACCTGCATGCACGAGTTGGTCGCGATGTGACCGTTGTCGGTGATGAAGGCCTTCACGATGGGCGTGAGCAGCGCGACCAGCTCGCCCGAGTCCTTGCGCACCTTCTCGTCGGGGTGGTTGTGTTCCTTGTCGAGCAGCAGCGTGCAGAAGATCTGCAGCGCGCGGCCGCCTTCGGCATAGGCCTTGGCGGTGAGCAGCATCTTGCGCACGTCGGGGTGCACGATGATCGGGTCGGCTTCCTTGTCCTTGGCCTTCACGCCCGACAGCGAACGCATCTGCGTGCGGTCCTTGGCGTAGGCCAGTGCGTTCTGGTAAGCCACCTCGGTCAGGCCCAGCGACTGGTTGCCCACGCCCAGGCGCGCCGCGTTCATCATCACGAACATCGCGGCCAGGCCCTTGTTGGGCTCACCCACCAGCGTGCCGGTGGCGCCTTCGATCACGATCTGCGCGGTGGCGTTGCCGTGGATGCCCATCTTGTGCTCCAGGCCGGCGCAGAAGATCGGATTGCGCTCACCCAGCGAGCCGTCGGCCTTGACGTGGAACTTGGGCACCACGAACAGGCTGATGCCCTTGCTGCCCTTGGGCGCGTCCGGCAGGCGGGCCAGCACCAGGTGAATGATGTTGTCCGTCATGTCGTGCTCGCCGGCCGAGATGAAGATCTTGCTGCCGGTGATGCGGTAGGTGCCGTCGGCCTGCGGTTCGGCCTTGGTGCGCAAGAGGCCCAGGTCGGTGCCGCAATGGGGTTCGGTCAGGCACATGGTGCCGGTC
>NNBT01002103.1_pt1 | contig 10246 bp, 9 predicted proteins | sample 1173831 | NCBI WGS metagenome assembly NNBT01 (sample SAMN07173936, study PRJNA388173) | plant metagenome | isolation source: symbiotic tissue sample KVJ10 | place: Norway: Troms, Kvaloya island | reverse complement strand
GCCTTCGCGACGCGCGMCTGGGCCCCTCTGMCGACCGGCGCGCCGGCCCTGGCGGGCGCGGTCGCAGCCTTCGACTGCCGGCTGGTTGCGGCTCACGACGTGGCGACGCATCGCATCCTGATCGGCGAGGTGGTCGGGCTCGGCGGCGCCGCGGCGGCTCCCCGCACCAGCCTGATCTATCGGCTGCGGGGGTTCGAGGCGGTTTAGCGCCGAGGGGGCGTCGCCGAGCGGGCTCCGGCGTCAGGTTTCCGTCATTGCGAGCGCAGCGAAGCAATCCAGAGCGGCAGCGCTCGACGGCCCCCTGGATTGCTTCGCTTCGCTCGCAATGACGATGAGGCTTCCGTGGCTTCCGCCGCTCACCCCTTGGCGGCCTCCGCCTCGATCTCGGCAAAGACGGCGGCCGCTTCCTTGAAGGCGTGGTTGGCGGCAGGTACGCCGGCATAGATCGCCGTCTGCATCAGCACCTCCTTGATGTCGTCGCGGCTCAGGCCGTTGTTGAGCGCGCCGCGGACATGGATGCGGAACTCGCCCCAGGCACCGAGCGAGGCGGCGATCGCCAGCACGATGATCGAGCGCTCGCGGCGCACCAGCCCCGGCCGGTTCCAGATGTCGTTCCAGGCGGTGCGGGTAATGAACTCCTGCCATTCGCCGTTGAAGTCGGTCAGGCCGGAACTGGCCTTGTCGACATAAGCCGGGCCGAGCACGGCGCGGCGGGTTTTCATGCCGTTAGCGTAGCGCGTCTCGTCGTCCATGGTGGGCTCTCCTTCAGGCAGGGTTCGCGAAAGGGCGTCAGCCCGCGATGAAATCCTGCACGGCCTTCGTGAACGCCTCGGGCTGTTCCAGGTTGGACAGATGCGCGGCTTCGAGTTCGACCGTCCGGGCGCCGGGAATGGCCTGCGCGATCAGGTGGCCGGCGGCCGGCGGCGTTGCCGGATCGACCGTGCCGATGATCACCAGAACCGGATTGGTCACGCTGCGGATCGACTCGCGCTGGTCCATGTCGCGGATCGCGGCGCAGCAGGTGGCGTAGCCGATCGCCGGCGTCGTGGTCAGCATCGTGCCGACCCGCGCCACGGTCGCCGGCTCGGCCTCACGGAAGCGCGGGCTGAACCAGCGTGCGAGCACGCCCTGGACCAGGGCGTCCATGCCCTGGCTGCGCGCGGTCGCGATCCGGTCGTCCCAGAGCGAAGGCGGGCCCATATGGGCGGCTGTGTTGGCGAGCACGAGCCTGCCCATCCGCTCGCGGGCATTCGCCGCGAGCCATTGGCCGACCATGCCGCCCTTGGAGACGCCGCACCAATGCGCCCGCTCGATGCCGAAATGGTCGAGGATCGCGAGCGCATCCTTGCCGAGCGTGTCGATCCCAAAGGCGCGGTCGGTGGCGACCGAGAGACCGTGGCCGCGGGAATCGTAGCGCAGGATGCGGAAGTGTTTCGACCATTCGGGAATCTGCGGGTCCCACATCGAGAGATTGGTGCCCAGCGAGTTCGACAGCATCAGCACGGGCGCGTCGGTTGGCCCGTCGAAGCGGATGTTGAACGGTTCGCCCGCAATGGTTTCGATCGGCATCGGCGTGGTGTCCCTGGTCTCGTGAGCGGGGTTACTGAACGGCAATGGTGCCGTCGGCAGCTATGGACAGGCTACGGCCCGCCAGCGGCGCCTGGCCGGCGGCGGGCAGGCGGAAGGCGGGCGGCGTCGGCCAGCCCATCTCGCGCGCCACCACAAGCCCGAGCAGCAGGATGGCGTCGGGCGCGTCCATCAGGATCGCAGCCGGCGCCTTGCCGGCATGGACCAGTTCGAGCAGGACGGCCGAGGCCGAAGACGAGCCGATCGTGCCCGGCAGGGCCAGCACCGTGCCCGCAACGCTGAGCCCGCATTGGGGATGGCGCTGGTCGATGATCGCGCCCGAGCGCGGATCGACGCCGCCCCAGAAGCTGATCGGTGCGGTCAAAGCGAGGCAGGGGCCGACGGTGGCCGGGCCCGGCAGCAGGATCTGCGCTGTCAGGCCCATGCCCGCTCCTCCCTGACGAGGCGGCCGGCGACGGCGCTCTCGACGCATTCGCCGAGTGACCCGTAGGTGACGGCATAGCCGGTGGTGCCCGGCGCGTAATGCGCGAATTTGCCGGAATTGGTCATCAGCACGGCACCTTCGATTTCTGGCAGGATCGGCGTGACGACGACGCAGGTGTCGACCACGAAGACCACGCCGGCCTGCTCCAGCGCGGCGCGGCGCCCCTGCGCCTCCAGCGGCTTCAGCACATGGCGGCCGGTGTTGGCATAGAGCGGCGCGGCGAGCCGACGGCCGGCGAGCCTGTGCTCGATCTCGTCGATCTCCGGCAGTGACAGATGCGGCGAGCCGACCGCGACGGCGTCGATGCGCTCTGTTCGGCCCGCGGTGGAGAGCCCCGCCAGCGCCTTCTGCACGATGGCGGGCGTCAGGACGAGGGTTTCGTGGGGCAGCAGCCCGCCGAGCGCGGTCGCGGCGTCCGGCGCTTCCGGCGTCACGCCCGCGACATGGAACAGGCCCACCCCGCCGGCCGAGGCGGAGGCCGCACCCAGCGCCTTGAGCCGGTCTTCCGTGGTGCAGCCCTGCAGGCCGTCGATGACGGCGATCGCGGTGCCGGCGGTGCGGCCGAGCAGGGTGCCGAGCACGGGGTAGAACACGTCCGAGGCGCGCAAGTCGCGGCTCAGGCCCCGCGCGTCGATCAGCATCGTCGCTATCCGGTTCTCCGGGCGGTGGAGCCCGTAATCGGGGGCGACGCCTGCGATGGCGCAGGCGATGTCGAGGAAATCGCCATAGCGATTGGTGCGCGCGCCGAGCACCGAATTGCAGAAGACCACCGCATTGGATTCGCCCCAGGCGACGTCCGTGCCTTTGGCCGGGCGGTGGCCCGCCTGATAGGGCGCGCAGGTCCAGGATGGCTCGCAGCCCATCGCCTCATAGGCGCGCATCATGCGCCCGGCCATGTCGCGCTCATGCGCGGCTAAGCGGATCGCGGCGCAGCCGGCGGGCGCGAGCGCGCCGACATTCAGCGTCGCGCGGACGGCGACGCGGGCGCTGCCCTCGACCAGCTTCTCGGCGAAGAGCGTGCCGGAATCGCCATGGTAGAGCGCCCCGTCGATATGCGCCGACGCCACGGGGATCAGCCGCGGCGCGCCCATCAGCCGGGCGGCCTCCGCGACGATGCGCAGCGCCATGGCGGCGCCGTCCGTGCCGGCCGCGACGGCGCGTTGCTGCGGGGTCAGCTCAAGCATGGGTGGTCCTGTCTTCGCGCGCGGGCGCAGCCTCGCGGGGAACGGGTTCTTGCGCGCATCGCTCCAGAACGCGGTCGATGATGGCGTCGGACGCGCCGCGATAGGTGATGGGGTCGAACAGATCGGCCAGTGCCTCGGCGTTCAGATGCTCGGTGACGGTCGGCATCGCGGCGAGGATGTCGCGCAGATGCCGATTCTGCGCGACACAGGCGCGGCTCGCCTCCTCCAGGAGGTGATGCGCCTTCGCCTTGCCCAGCGCTGCCGCCAGCGCCAGCGAGACCCGCTCCGACATCACGAGCCCCTGGGTCAGGTCGATATTGGCGCGCATGCGATCCGGGAAGACCTGAAGCCCCTCGATCAGGGTGGTCGTCTGGGCCAGCGCGGACCCTGCGACCTTGAAGAGCTCGGGAAGCGTCGGCCATTCGGCATGCCAGCCGCCGAGCGCACGCTCATGCTCATGCGGCAGCGCCGACAGCATGGTGGCGACGAGGCCGGGTGCGCGCTGGGCCGCCGCGAGGATTAGGGTGCAGAGTACCGGATTGCGCTTGTGCGGCATGGCGGAGGACCCGCCCTTGCCGGGCGCCTCGGGCTCAGCGACTTCGCCGATCTCGGTCTGGGCCATCAGCCCGATGTCGCGGGCGATCTTGCCGAGATTGCCGGTGAGGATGCCCAGTTCGGCGGCAAGGCGGGCGATGCGGTGGCGTTGCGCATGCCAGGGGATGGTCGAGGTTTTTGCGCCGAGTGTCAGCTCGACGAACCGCGCCTGAACGCGGTCGCCATCGTCGCCGAGCGCGGCCAGGGTGCCGGCGGCGCCGGCCAACTGGACGACCGGCGCGGCCAGGATGTCGTGCAGGGCATGCCGGCTCTCCAGCAACGGGTCCAGCCACAGCGCGGTCTTGACGCCGAACGTGATCGGGACCGCCTGTTGCAGGAAGGTCCGGCCGATCATGGGCGTCGTGCGGTGCGTCCCCGCCAGCGCCCGCATGGCATGAACCAACCGATCGAGCCGGCGATCGATGAGCTTCAACCCACAGCCGAGGACATGGACATAGCCGGAATCGATCACGTCCTGGCTGGTCGCGCCGAAATGGACCCATTTGGCCTGTTCGGGTGCGGCCGCGGCGACGCGCGCGGTCAGCGCCTTCACCAACGGGATCGCGGGATTGCCGGCCAGCGTCGCGGCCCGCCCGAGCTCGGCGATGTCGTAGAGGTCGGGGTCGCACTGCCCGGTGATGACATCGGCCGTGCCCTGCGGCGCCACGGACTCGGCTTCCAGCGCGCTCGCGAGCATGGCCTCGAAGCCAAGCATGCCGTGCAGCAGCGTCCGATCACTCATCGCCGAAGCCATTTCGCCATCGACGAAGAGTTCGCCGAACAGGCCCGAGGGGCTGCCGGTCATGGTGATGCGGGCGCCATGCGGCGTTCGGGTCCGGTGGTCACGCGTCATCCCCTCGTACAGGTCGCCCTTGTGTCGGCCGGCGCTTTTCGCTCATGGATAGGCGCGCCGGCCCTGGGTCGACTACGGGGCAGGGTAGACTTGGGGCCTGCCCGGCTGCAACAGCCGCCGGCAGAGTGCGGCACGATCTGGGAGAAGAACGCCATGGCGATGACGATGAATGGCGAGGTCACGCTGCCCGCAGCGAAGGCCGTGGTCTGGGCCAAGCTGAACGACGCCGAGGTGCTGAAGGCCTGCATTCCCGGCTGCGAGCAGCTCAACAAGGATGACGACACGCATTTTTCGGCTGTGGTGAAGGTCAAGCTCGGGCCGGTGAAGGCGAGCTTCAAGGGCAAGGTCGAGCTCGTCGATCTCGATCCGCCCAACGGCTACCGCATTCAAGGGGAAGGGGAGGGCGGCATCGCCGGCTTCGCCAAGGGCGGGGCGAAGGTCGCGCTGAGCGACGCCGAGGATGGCCAGACGGTGCTGCGCTACGATGTCGAGGCGCAGGTCGGCGGCAAGCTGATGCAGCTCGGCTCGCGGCTGATCGATTCGGTCTCGAAGAAGCTGGCCGACGAGTTCTTCGCCAATTTCGCCAAGGCGGTCAGCGAGGGCTGAGGCCCGCTGGACGGTCTTTCCACCCTTGGGCTGCGGTCAGGACACCCTGCGCAGGGATTGAAGTGCCGCGCTGGCGGTCGCCTCGGCGGCGCCGACCTGCATGGCGATGTCGGCTGCGGCGGCATTGGCGCGCTCGAGCGCCAGGGCGGTCATTTCGAGGTTGTGGTTGACGGCGTTGGCCCGCTCGATCGCTTCGTCCGAGCTTTGCGCCACGGCGGCGGCGTCGCGGGCGATGGCGGCCGTCACGGCGCTCTGCTGGGAGACCGATTCCGATATCGCCTGTGAATCGAGCCGCATCTCGCCGATCGTCCCGGCGATCGACGCGGCGTGAGAGCTGCATGTCTGCGCGCAGGAGGTCAGCTCGGCGATCTGGTCGGCGATGTCGCGGGTCGCGCTCGCCGTCTGGGTGGCGAGCGATTTGACCTCGGACGCGACCACGGAAAAGCCGCGGCCGGCCTCGCCGGCGCGGGCGGCTTCGATGGTGGCGTTGAGCGCGAGCAGGTTGGTCTGGGCGGCGATGTCGGCGATCATGCCGACGACGGCGCCGATGCTGGCGGTGACGTCGCGCAGGCGGCTGATCGCCTCGTTCATCTGCCCGGCATCGCCGACGGCCCGGTTGGCGACGACGAGGCTGGTATGGGCGCGCTGGCCGATCTCGGCGATGTTGGCCGACATTTCCTCGACGGCGGCGGCCGTCTGCAGTGATTTTTCCCGCACCAGGATCGAAGCCATGGCAACCTCGCCGAGGGAGCTCTTGATGAACCGCGTGGTCCGATCGGTCTCGCTGGCGGTGGCCACGAACTGGTCGACGGCGCCGCTGATGCTGGCGTCGAGACTGCCGATCCGGGATTTGAGCGTGTCGGCGGCCTCGTCCACCGCCAGCGTGCGGCAATGGGCCTCGGCGACGTGGATCTCATAGCCGATCGTCACGGCCGTGTTGGCGTCGAAGGCGAGCACACGCTCGATCACGAACAGATCCGCTTCGACCTGGCGGGGCTTGAGAAGCCGGCGCAGCCAGAGCTTGCCGCCGATCTGCTGCATCAAGGACATGGCGACCGAGATGCGCGGCTTGGGGCCGATGCCGGCTGCGAGTTCGAGACGGCACAGGGCCTCCGCGGAGGCGATATAGGCGGTGTCGAAGCGACCCTCGAAGAGCAGCCGGAAATGACGCTTCTCGAGGGCGCGCAGCTCATCGCCGATCGCGCGCGTCGCGTCCGTCAGATCGGGCTGGATCATCCGCGCTCGGTTGAAGTCCGCATCCACGATCGGATCGATCAAACCGTCCGCGATAGCGGCATAGGCGGCCAGCCGGCGGCGCTGGCGTTCGCCATAGCCGATCGAGCGCAGACGCCGTTGCATCTGGTCGACCGTCGAAAGGGGTGGGCTGTCGATCACCGGTGATTTTCCCGAGCGCGCGACAGGATCGTTGCGGTCGCATGGTTAAAAAACGTGTAATCCCGGGCCGTCTTCTATTTGCTGGTGCATCATCGCAGCTCACGCTACGGCACTGCACCAAAATCGGCTAAATTCGTCGCCAAATGCAGGTCCCTCCAACATGGCAGCCGGCTTGACCGCGTAAAATCGCGGGTCCACACTCGGTTTAAAGCTGTTCCAAGGAGAAGCTTGCCCCGGCAGGGCTCTCTTCGGCCCCGCGCGGCGACCCTTTATGTCACGAGCCGGGCGCCAGACCCGGATGAAGGAGGAAGACGATGGCCACCGTATCCATGACGGTGAACGGGAAACCGGTCACCGCGACGATCGATCCGCGCACGCTGCTGGTCCAGTTTCTGCGGGAGAACCTGCGCCTGACCGGCACGCATGTCGGCTGCGACACCAGCCAGTGCGGCGCCTGCGTCGTCCATATCGACGGCAAGGCCGCCAAGGCCTGCACCGTGCTCGCGGTCTCGCTCGAAGGCGCATCTGTCGACACGATCGAGGGGCTGGCGGTCGATGGCACGCTGCATCCGATGCAGGAGGCCTTCCGCGAGCATCACGGCCTGCAATGCGGCTTCTGCACGCCGGGCATGATCATGTCCGCGGTCGACATCGTGAACCGGCGCGGCCACCAGCTCGACGAGAAGACGATCCGCGAGGATCTCGACGGCAACATCTGCCGCTGCACCGGCTACCACAACATCGTCAAGGCGGTCGCCGCCGGCGCCGAGGCCATGGGCGGGCAGGCGATGGACAAGAAGGAACCGCCGCGCCAGGCGGCCGAGTGAGGGATCGCACGTGAGAGGACGGGGCTCGCGCCATCCCGCGCGGGCCTTCATCTGAGATCGAGACGTGCCCGTCAGAGGCGCTCTGAGGAGGGACAACACCATGACGGCAACCGGAATCGGCGCCTCGGTGCGGCGCAAGGAAGACCACCGCTTCATCACCGGCCAGGGCCGCTACACCGACGACATCAACCGGCCCGGCCAGGCCCATGCCTATTTCCTGCGTTCGCCGCACGCCCATGCCACGATCAAGTCGATCGACACGAAGGCGGCCGCCGCCATGCCCGGCGTGCTTGGCATCTTCACCGGCGATGATCTCGCGGCCGACAAGGTCGGCGGGCTGATCTGCGGCTGGATGATCCACAACAAGGACGGCTCGCCGATGCGGGCGGGCGCGCATCCGGCGCTGGCGCAGGGCAAGGTCCGCTATGTCGGTGACCATGTCTGCGTCATCGTCGCCGAGACGCTAGCGCAGGCGCGCGACGCCTCGGAGGCGATCGTGGTGGATTACGCCGTGCTGCCGGCCGTTGTCGACACCGCCAGCGCGGCGGGCGCGAAGACGGTGGTCCACGCCGAGGCGCCCGACAACACCGTGTTCAACTGGCATCTCGGCAACAAGGACGAGACGGAGGCCGCGTTCAAGGCGGCCAGGCACGTCACGAAGCTCGACATCGTCAACAACCGCCTCGTGCCCAACCCGATGGAGCCGCGAGCGGCGGTCGGCGACTATGACGACGGCGAGGGCATCTTCACGCTCTACACGACGAGCCAGAACCCCCATGTCGCCCGGCTCGTGCTCTCGGCCTTCATCGGAATCGCGCCGGAGAATAAGCTGCGGGTGGTCGCTCCCGATGTCGGCGGCGGCTTCGGCTCGAAGATCTTCATCTATGCCGAGGAGACGGTCTGCGTCTGGGCGGCCAAGAAGGTCGGCCGGCCGGTGAAATGGAACTCCGACCGCACCGAGGCCTTCCTGTCGGACGCGCATGGCCGCGATCACGTCACCCATGCCGAACTCGCCACCGATGCGGACGGCAAGATCACCGGCTTACGGGTCAAGACCACGGCCAATCTCGGCGCTTATCTCTCGACCTTCTCGTCCTCGGTGCCGACCTATCTCTATGCGCCGCTGTTGTCGGGCTCCTACAACATCCCGGCGATCTATGCCGAGGTCGATGCGGTCTACACCAACACGGCGCCCGTCGACGCCTATCGCGGGGCAGGGCGGCCGGAGGCGACCTTCGTCGTCGAGCGGCTGATCGAGGTCGCCGCCCGCGAACTCGGCAAGGACCCGGCGAAGTTCCGGATGCAGAACTACATCAAGAGCTTCCCGCATCAGACGCCGGTGATCATGATGTACGACGCCGGCAATTACGGCGCGGCGCTGAAGAAGGCGCTGGAGATCATCGACTACAAGGGCATCGCCAAGCGCAAGCGCGACTCCGCCCGCAACGGCAAGCTGCGCGGCATCGGCTTCTCCTCCTATATCGAGGCCTGCGGGATCGCGCCCTCGGCGGCGGTGGGTTCGCTCGGCGCGGGTGTGGGTTTGTGGGAATCGGCCGAGGTCCGGGTCAACCCGGTCGGCACGGTCGAGGTCCTGACCGGCTCGCACAGCCATGGGCAGGGCCATGAGACGACCTTCGCGCAGCTCGTCTCGGACAAGCTCGGCATCCCCATCGAGAACGTCTCGATCATCCATGGCGACACCGACAAGGTGCAGATGGGCATGGGGACCTATGGCTCTCGCTCTGGCGCTGTCGGCATGTCCGCGATCTTCAAGGCGGTCGACAAGGTCATCGCCAAGGGCAAGAAGGTCGCCGCCTATGTGCTGGAGGCCGACGAGGCCGATATCGACTTCGCCGATGGGCATTTCTCGGTGAAAGGCACTGACCGCAAGCTCGATTTCGGCTCCTGTGCGCTGCAGGCCTATATCGCCCACAAGTTCAACGGGCAGGATCTCGAGCCCGGGCTGAAGGAGGGGGCGTTCTACGACCCGACCAATTTCACCTTCCCGGCCGGCGTCCATATCTGCGAGGTCGAGATCGACCCGCAGACGGGCGTGACGAAGATCGAGCGCTGGGCGGCGGTGGATGATTTCGGCAATGTCATCAACCCGATGATCGTAGAGGGCCAGGTTCATGGCGGCATCGCCCAGGGCGTCGGCCAGGCGCTGCTGGAAGGCGCGAAATACAACAGCGACGGACAACTCGTGACCGCGAGCTTCATGGATTACTGCATGCCGCGCGCCGACGATCTGCCCTCCTTCGAGGTCGGCATGACGGTGACGGCCTGCCCCTCCAACCCGCTGGGCATCAAGGGCTGCGGCGAGGCCGGCGCGATCGCCGCCCCGCCCGCCGTCATCAACGCCATCACCGACGCGCTCGGCCATGAGGACATCGCCATGCCGGCGACGCCTCAGGCGGTCTGGCGCGCGGCGCAGAAGAGCATCACGAGAATGGCAGCCGAATAAATGCAACGCGTCATGGCCGGGCTTGACCCGGCCATCTCTCTCCAGCGAAGCTCGGACGCGCTTTCCTGGACGAGATGCTCGGGTCGAGCCCGCGCATGACGGTTTCTGGAAACGAGCGGAGATCCACCCATGTACGCCTTCACCTATCACCGCCCCGGCTCGGCGCGTCAGGCCGCCGGTCTGCTCGCCAAGAAGGAGGACGCCAAGATCCTCGCCGGTGGGCACACGCTGCTGCCGACGATGAAGCAGCGC
>NNBT01000081.1_pt1 | contig 10266 bp, 8 predicted proteins | sample 1173831 | NCBI WGS metagenome assembly NNBT01 (sample SAMN07173936, study PRJNA388173) | plant metagenome | isolation source: symbiotic tissue sample KVJ10 | place: Norway: Troms, Kvaloya island | reverse complement strand
TTGTTAGGCTGTAGTTAACATTTTATCGACCTCACATTTTGATAGGTTTAAAACCCAACATTTAGCTAGTGACAAAGTTTAGCTAATTTACTATGCTCCGTATATTCACTTATTTTTGATTTGTACGCCTGTGAGGGGTGCGATCGCATTAAACCAAGCAAAAAATAAATTAATTTCTGATTCTATCGGATGAATATTTCCTATTTGATGTATCTGTGGCATTCTTGCATTTATTGCCTGAATTAAGTTTTCAATTATACCCTATTTCAATGCAGAACAGCTTAACTAGTATAAGTTTTATTGGCTGTATTGATTGTTCAATTGCTTATGACTTGGGATTTACCTCTAATAATGAGACATTTACAGAAAGACATAAAAGGGTTATTCAAAAAAGCTGAGTATAAATTTTGAGGTTCGTATGGATTTTGAAAAGGTTAAAAAATACGGTGTTTATGCTTCAGCTGCTGGTGCTTTATTGAGTGGGGTTGCTATAGTTATTTTTCCTCCTGCTGCGGTAGGTATAGCTGGAGTTGCACTAGCACAAGCAGTAGCTGGATATGCGGCGGCGGCGGCTGCGGTAGGGAGTACTGTGGGAGTGGCTGAAGAATTATGGCTTAATAGGGTTCGTGGTAAAGTAGTCCAGATTTTCGGGCCTAAAGGGGTTGGAAAAAACAGTGTCTATGATGCCATAACACAGTCGGATGACGGCAAACCTGATGCTACATCTGAATCTACTAAAAAAATTTATGAGGATAACTCTAGAGCAGATTTGAACATACTTAAGGGTCAACCAGTACCAGCAGGCTTTTTTAAAGACATTTATGAGGTATCTGGTGAAAGGGTTTCTAAATGGAAAGAAGTAATAGAGGAAACGAATCCTCATGGCATAATTTATGTAGTTACTTCCTGTACAGAATACAGGAAGAAGGGTGATGAAGAGAGAAAAGAGCGATTTAAACTAGAGACTGACGGATTATATGAAGTTTGCAAAACTCTTAGATCCTTAAAAAGCCAGAATCAAAGTATTAATATTAAAACGTTTTTAATTCTGGTTAATAAGGCAGATTTGTGTCCAGGAGATAGGGATAACGTTGCTGACGAATATAAAAATGAACTTTCAAAATATTATTTACCAGACGAGAAAGAATCTCTATTTGATTTTTTAAAAATAGTCATGGGTTCTAAAATTCCTATTCGCGTACAATACTTCAGTGCTGATTATGATCAGAGGAGTAGTCAGCCCTATAAGGATCACAATAGTAAAGTTATCTTAGAGTTTTGGCTTGATATTCTCAAATAGTTATGGTAACAGTGTTTATATCTCGTCTGCGAACTCTTGTTAGCACAGACAAAAACCTTATCCTTTAAGTCAGAAAAGGTGAACAATCCAAATGAAATTTAATTTTGAATTCAGTAAGTGTTCCTCGTATCTAAATTCTTGGAAACCCGTGATAGGTTATGAAACAGAGGAAATTAAAAACGACTTCAACCTGGATGAAAGTGATCTGGCAATTGTAAAAGATCATTCTATCCCTGCTGGTAGTAAATGGCAGCAGTATCTAGATTATACTTTTATACGTCTTTTTAATGTTGAGTTAAAGGGTGAAACTCTTTATGTTCTATCAGTAGCTCAGGTCAAGCAAGACGATAAAACTGAAAGGTTCTACCCTGAAACTTACATTGATGTATTTGACAATGAGGGTATGAATCATTTGCAAAAAATGAGCGCAGAGAAGTTAGTCAATAACATCAATAAACAACTGGGCAAAAACTTTATATCCCTTGAAAAGGATACTATTATAACGGATTTTGTTAAACAAAAGTTTTATACATATTCAAATAATAAAAAACATGAAAGAAAGCAGCAAGAATGGTATTATCTAGAACTGTTTTTCATAATAAATACTCTCAATAAATGGGATCCTAACAGCAATAGTAACAAGCAGCAGATAATTTCGGTGGCTACACTATGCACGATGCAAGATGACTTTACAAGGTTTGATAAAATAGGTATATTTGATCCTCAAAAACTCAGTCTCAAAGGAACTATACCGAGTTATGGAACGATAGAGTTGATAGAGCCTGATAAGGATAATTCTGGCAAAATTCTTACAGTAAAAGTAGTATCTGAGTCCCAGATCCGTCAAGAAAAATTTTTCTACGATGCCAAAAACTTATTGAGTAGAGAAAATTTTGGTATTGTTTTTGTTACGCTTGCCTTCTTCCTTGGTATATTTTTCCTTGGTATACCCATTTTTAATAAGTTTTTTTTTCTGCCCATTCATCACTCCTTCTGAAGTGTAGTGATGAAAAATCACTTGCAGTAGAGATTTCTTCGGAGAAAGTTAGACTAAATCTAGCTCCTGATAAGTCGCCAGTGTTACCTAGAGTTAATTCAAAAGACATGATAATCTACACTGACGGTAAAGCAAGATTTTATAAGAGTGAGGACAAGAAGTTTTTTCTTTACATCGATGGAAAAACTCAGTTTTCAGAATGTGTTACTATAGAACCCTGAAAGTGTTTAGGAAAACTTTTAGCTATCTATCGTCCTCTTTTTTTTTGCTGATGAGTGAACCACTTTAACATCCCACAATTTAATTGTTTTATCTTGGCTACATTCATAACTCTCGTAGAGGCGATCGCACTTCTGGTGATAGTTTTAAAACAGGCGATCGCACCTAATACTTTACTACGAATGATCACACTTTTGATGATAGACTTAAACCACGTTTTCGCATCTCAAATATTCATGCTCTGGTAAAGGCGATGCGCCTTGATATTAATACTTTTGCTTGATGCGATCGCACCTTTGGTGATAGTTTTAAAATAGGCGATCGCACCACGAATATTCATACTCTCGTAAAGGCGATTGCGACTCAAGTAACTTCTCTACTTGATTTAAACGGATTCACAATTTCTAATTGACCAGCTACTATTAACCCATCCTGCATATCTTCAGAATAAAGAATACTTGCTCTTGCAGACAGCGCACAAGCAACAATTAAACCATCCCAAAAAGAAAAATTATATCGACTGCGGATATCCGATGCAGATTCAAAAATATTTAAGTTAAACTCTACCACAGTGCAGCGACGATAAAGAGACTGAATCACAGCTTTGATTTGCTCTTCGTTAAAGGCTGCTTTTTTCAATAAATTAGCAGAAACCTCATTTACAACCTGCGTACTGATAATTATACGTTCATCCGACGTAATTGAAATAGCAATATTACGCTTTCTGTCTCTTTCTGCCACTTCTATCTTTTTGTCATCAAATAACCGATAGAGCCAAACATTCGTATCAATAAAAGATGGAGTAGCAGCCATAACTAACGACTATAAATTTCCTCACGGGTGAGTACACGATTCACTTGAACGGGATTCTCAGTCAATTCATCAATTATGTCTTTTTTTGGAAATGATTTTTTATTTACCAAAACAATTACTTTAATATCATCTCCTTCACTGAGTTCTTGTTTGTACTCATCGGGAATTTCAATTAAACCATTTTGAATCTTTGCTTGAAACTCTACCGCATTTAACATCTTTAAATTCTCTTATCTAGCGATATAAGTCAATCTTAGCCCTATTCTTGACATTTCTAATAACCTTTACCAAAATCCGAATAGCGATGTCTACGACTGGCTACACCTATGCACTTCTGGTGATAGGTTTAAAGCAGGCGATGTCTACGATGCTCACTGAGCAACTGGTGAGCGAAGTCGAACCATGTCGAAGTGCGGGCTACGTCCATACATCCCAGATAATCATACTCTTGTAAAGGCGATCGCACTTCTGGTGATAGGTTTAAAGTAGGCGATCGCACTCCGAATAATTATACTCTTGTAAAAGCGCTCGCACTTCTGGTGAGGTAAAAACAGGCGATCACACTCCGAATATTCATACTCTTGTAAAGGCGATCGCACTTCTGGTGATAGGTTTAAAGCAGGCGATCGCTTCTCAATTTTCTTATATAATTACTTAGTATTTTATAGTACTATTAATTCATAATCGTGTAGAGGCGATGTTTGGTATTCTTGGGTTAATGCTAGACTCGTAATTATTAATGATAGCTGGCACTTCAAATTCTTCCTGGTCCAGAGAAGGGTTTTCAGCTAAACAAAATCACTTGATTCTAATAACGTTTTAAATACTTATTTAAATATTTAATATTAGTTAATCTTAAGGTAAGTTGGTAACAAAAAGTTTTAACAGAAGTTCCCAAGCGATAACATTTGCGGACGATATCTAAGGCAAAGTATGGTACGCGCAGTCGAAGTGGGTAAAACACGGGCAGATATAACCAGTAGTAAGCCTTTTTTAGGTTATTCCACTTTGAGCAAGCTTCTTGATGCAGGAAATCTGATATATCTACAACTAATCCTCTGCCTTGGTACATCATGACATTACGCCCGTGGACATCATGAGGGTGGAGTCCACGACTTCGTGCATAGTCAAGAGCTTCATCAATGTCCTTTATTACCTGCTTGGGAATTAGTAAACCAAAGTGCATACAATCGTAGAGGGTTGTTCCATAAAGCCGTTTCAAGACTAAAAACTCATCCTTGGCGTAGAAACACTCAGAAAACGCTGGATGAGAACCTAGACGATGGTAAACTTCTACTTCCTCTTCAAAGCCTGGCCGTCCTGGGGCATAAATCTTAACTACATAGTCAGGGGAATCGGGGTGATAAACTACTGCGGCGTAATTTCCTCTGCCAAGCAGCCGCCAAGGTTGTGGAAGATAGCTTACCTTAATTGGATCGCAGGGATTGACACTTTCAATCTGTAATCTAGGCAGTAGTTCCTGATAAATGTTTTTGACGAACTGTTTTGGGCGCAATTTGTCCATATCAATTCCTTAGCCAATTTACGAGGTTTGGGAATAAGGTTGACTTGAGTGAATACGACCTAAATGACACCGTTGCTACTTACTTTTAACGCTAGAGATAGCAAATTTTATCCAAAACTTATTGCGATATTGATTTTTCTATCAACAATTCCGATCCTGCTTCACCCTCACCCAGATTATCAGAATTAACAGATTTAGAAAAACCATCTGCTACATCTTTGATAAAACCAGCTACAGGTACCGCAACTAGCAAACCCAAGACTCCGCCAACATTGGTTCCTACAAGCAGAGCAATTAATACCCATATTGGTCTAATGCCAGTAATTTTACCTAAAAGACGTGGTGCGATCGCCTGATCGATTAACTGATCGATAACAACAGCTACCGCAAAAACCTTAACTGCTAGCCAAAAGTCATGTGACGCTATTATTAAAGTTATTAAAACCAGACTGACGACATCACCAAAGGGAATTAAGCTCAAAAGTCCAACTCCCAAACCAAAGAGTAAAGCAAATTGGACTTGAAAAGCTAAAAACAATAATGTTATCGAAACACCCATCAGCAAAGCCAAAGTTCCCTGGCCAATTAAGTAATTTTGGAAGTTTTGCTGAATAGACTGGCTTATCTGCTGGGCAACATTTCCAGGTAACTTCTTAAATATCGCCTCCCAAATTCTTGGGCCATCCAACAACAAGTAAAAAGTTAGCACTACTGTGATTAACGCCTCAGAAATACTATCAATTGTATCTATGATAATACTTAAAAGTTTATCTGAAACAAACTCTATTTCATTAGGTAGTTGATCGGTAACTTTTGCTAATAGCTGACTTAGATTCACATTTAATTTATGTTTGAAAAACCAATTATTGACACTCTGAAGTTTTTCTTCGCTAGAATCAATCCATTGGGGAAAGACTTTAACCATTTCATTGAATTGCTCTAAAACAATGGGTACTAAAGTGATACCCAGAGCTACAACAATTACCAATGCTAATATAAAAACTAATGCTACTGCATAGCCGCGTTTAACTCTCCGCTGTTGGAGAATCGAAACAGGATAGTTTAAAACGAATGCAAGCAAAGTAGCCAAAACAAGAATTGTGACAACAGGTTGAAAATTTCTAACCAGCAAAGATGCTAGCCAAGCATTGAGAAATACTAGAGGAAATAATAGGGTGAAAATTAACCATCTGAGTAGTTGATTCAGTGAAAAATTCATAACTAATTTAAAAGCGAAAATTATTCTATTTACTAAATTTAACCGAATCATCAAATCTGCTCAAGAGGAAGTAGACAATAAAAATCTTTCCCGATTCTCTACTTCCCATTATTCCAATTACTAACTTTCAGCGAAAGCCGAAAATTGCTCTTCATTTATTCGCCCTGCTTGATAGAGAGTATTAGTAATTTCCGAAATAGTTAAAACCGCATGACTGCAATAACCATTTTGCTGTAACCTATCTTTCACCCCCTGTTCGTGATCGATAAATACCACAATATCATTAACCTTCAATCCAGCTGATTCCAACTTTCCTGCCCCTTCCATGACACTTTTGCCACTAATGAGAATATCGTCAACCACTACAACTGTTTCACCAGCATGAAAGTTACCCTCAATTACTCTCCGAGTTCCGTGTGCTTTCACCTCTTTACGCGGGAAAATCATCGGACAATGAAGGCGCAAAGCTAAACCAGTCGCAGTAGGTAATGAACCATAGGGAATACCTGCTAATCTATCAAAATTCAGATTCTTCAAAATATCCTCATAAGCTGTGAGAACTTGATTAAAAACTTGGGGATTGGAAATAATTTTGCGTAAGTCGATGTAATAAGGAAATATCGCTCCTGATGCTTGGACAAAGCTGCCAAACATAATGCAGTCAAGATCGTAAAGTTGTAAAATCAAATCTTGGTGGGGGTGCTGATTGAGAAAACAAACATCAGGAAACCACACAGAACAAGTAGAATTTTCGTAAATAATTTCAGTTTTGATTTGATTAATTTCTGCACGTAGAGACTGGACTTCTTTTGATAATTGTGTGTTTCCCAACATATCTTGAGGAACAGGAATCAGTAAACTATCACCGTTACTATTCAAGCCAGCTTCTAAAATTTGTTTCAGGTTTTGACCCTCTGCCCAGATACTACGCGCCATAATAATTCGTTCAGGTGCAACTGCTCGAATAAGTGCTAAAACTTCAGGATTTGTAGTTCCCACTTCCAAACCCAATTGTTCTGGAGTTCCCCAGGTTTTTGATTCTTTTACTACCTGTAAATAAAGGGGTGATTCCTTTGTAGGATATTGCTGTAGAGCTTCTGCACCTGGATTAGAAGTACAGCATAAGATAAACACCGCTTTATCAGGATAGACCAAAAAAGGTGCTACATGATCTTGTCCTGTATAGGGACTGAGAGTGATTGCGTCCACCTGCCATTGTGTAAACACAGTCTGGGCAAAGATGGTACTAGTATTTAAGTCACTGTGTTTGGCATCTAAAATCACTGGGATGTGGGCTGGAATAGCTGCTAAAGTTTTGTACAGCAGTTCTAAACCAGGAATACCTAATGCTTCATAAAAGCCAAGTGTCGGTTTATAAGCACAAACGTAATCAGAAGTTTCCGCAATAATGAATTGTAACCACTTCTCCAAACCAGCTATCAGTTCTTCAGATTCATAACGCTCAGGCATCATCTCTGGATTTGGATCGAGTCCTACAAATAGTAAGCTTTGATTTTGTAAGATATTTCCATTCAATTTATCAAAAAAGTTCATTTTTTTGTTTAAAAAAGGATTGTTACTTAAAACATTGATTCTGTTAATTCAGTACCACCAGCCTGACGCCCTAATTGATAGTGAATTACTGCAAATAAAATAACTATCGGCACTGAGGCAAAGTGAACAATTCGCAATGCTTGCCAATCGCCAAAGCAATCCACAATCCAGGGAAATTGAGCAGGTTTATACATTCCTATCCCTGTAAATAATGCCAGCAGCAAAATAGGAATAATTGCTGTATAAGCAATCCGATGCCAAGCATAAATTCGACGTTGGGAATTTTGAGTTTTTTGTAATGCTTTCAAGTCATTAGCACCGACAAAGCGATGTCGCCAGCGTCGAGTAATTAAAATGTAAATTCCATACCACAACAGATTCAGCGAGAATAGCCACATTGCTGCAAAATGCCAGTGTCTACCTCCTGCCAGCCAACCTCCTAAAGTAAATATCGGCGGAATGTGCAAACCTGCGCGTCCACCAAAAACAGGGTTGGCGTTGTAAATTTGTAGTCCACTGGTGAGCATGATAAATAGACTAATGATGTTACACCAGTGGAAAATTTTGGCTCCTATTGCTTGAGTGGGTCGCTTTCGAGTTGGAGAGGGAACGTTGGAAGTCATAAATTTTGACTGATAAAATTTGCTGTTTATCTGTCTTGGGTAAATAGCCCAGCAAGTTTGGGTGGGTATTACTCACTTTTATTTTCCCATCATTTAGATTCAGTATTTTGGCATTAATGGTCTACCGTCTGCTGTTTTAGCTGTCAGTTTAGGTATGGCTAAGGTTGTTCTAAGCTAAATTACGCCTAATGTGAATTAAATCGCTTGAGATTGGAAAGCGAGAACATCGATACCAAAACTGCGACGAAGCAATAAAAGTAGTGTGTGAGATGTAATTTTGGCAGCAATATGTACACAAAAGCCATCGAAGTGTTGTTAAGCAAGCGTGACGCCGGAGTACCGGCTAACACTGCGCTATCGGAATTACGACTAGTGTTTTGAATTTTATGAAAAACACCTTCTACACGCTGACGAACACGACTAATAAAACGCTTCAAGGTATCAGAATGTTGAAAATGCTGGTTGTCACGAGTGAATGTCCAGATACGATTAAGATTAAAACATCAACAGGTATCAAACATCATTTAAGCAAGGAGAATAAGATGGCTAACACAGATAATCTCACAGGTGTGAGAAATTTGGGTCTTGCGATCGCCGATCCCCTCATTAGTAGCACTGCTCCAAAGACTACTCAGATATTGGAAGTTACTGGTCAAGGCGAGGTCAATGTTGCCACTACTTTAACTGATGTAGAATTGGGGATTAAAGTACAGGGAAAAACTGCAACCGAAGTTCAACAACAAGTTGCTCAACGTTCAAGTGCGGTAGTTGATGCACTGCAAAAGCTTGGGGCGCAAGAACTTCAAACTACATCTATTCAACTAAATCCTGTCTATAGCTATGAAAATGGTACTCAAACTTTAACCGGCTTTGAAGGTCTCAACACACTTCAGTTTGAGTTACCAACAAATCAAGCTGGGGCAGCAATTGACAAAGCTATTCAAGCAGGCGCAAATCTCATACAGAATATTAGCTTCACTGCTTCAGATGAAGTATTGCAACAGGCACGCCTGCAAGTTCTGAGCGAAGCTGTTAAAGATGCTAAAGCTCAGGCTCAGGCTGTTTTTAGCACCTTGCAGTTAACCCCCGGACAGATTATTGACATTGATATTAACCCAGATGACAATCCTAGACCATCTCCCTTGGTGTCTAATCTAACAGCAGATAGGGTTTTGGCAGCAGCTAGTACAACTCCTATAATTGGTAGTCCTCAGACGATAGAAGCAAGTGTTTCTCTAGATATCGATTATTCTCCAAATTCAGCAGGGACTCTTGCTTCGGCTGCTGATAATCTCATCGGTGTGAGAAATCCGGGTGTTGCGATCGCCGATCCCTTCATTGGTAGCATTGCTCCAAAGACTCCTCAGATATTGGAAGTTACTGGTAAAGGAGAAGTCAGCGTTGCCACTACTTTAACTGAGGTGCAATTGGGGATTAAAGTACAGGGAAAAACTGCAACCGAAGTTCAACAACAAGTTGCTCAACGTTCAACTGCGGTAGTTGATGTACTGCAAAAGCTTGGGGCGCAAGAACTTCAAACTACATCTATTCAACTAAATCCTGTCTATAGCTATGAAAATGGTACTCAAACTTTAACCGGCTTTGAAGGCCTCAACACACTTCAGTTTGAGTTACCAACAAATCAATCTGGGGCAGCAATTGACAAAGCTATTCAAGCAGGCGCAAATATCATACAGAATATCAGCTTCACTGCCTCAGATGAGGTATTGCAGCAGGCACGCCTGCAAGTTCTGAGCGAAGCTGTTAAAGATGCTAAAGCTCAGGCTCAGGCTGTTTTTAGTACCTTGCAGTTAACCCCCGGACAGATTATTGACATTGATATTAACTCAAATGAGAATTCTAGACCATCTCCCTTGGTGTCTAATCTAACAGTAGATAAGACTTTTGCACTAGGCGCTACAACTCCTATAATTGGTAGTCCTCAGACGATAAAAGCTAGTGTTTCTTTAGATATCGGTTATTCTCCAAATTCAGGAGTGATTCTCGATCTACCTC
>NNBT01000085.1_pt1 | contig 10276 bp, 8 predicted proteins | sample 1173831 | NCBI WGS metagenome assembly NNBT01 (sample SAMN07173936, study PRJNA388173) | plant metagenome | isolation source: symbiotic tissue sample KVJ10 | place: Norway: Troms, Kvaloya island | reverse complement strand
CATTTGGTTTCCACAGTTTTTTCTCCTATCTACAGTAGAGGCGCACATCTGTGCGCCCCTAACGATGGTTTAATTACCTGAAAATTGCTGTAACGTCTGTATTAAGCATCATCTAAAGCTGCAATTCCAGGCAATACCTTGCCTTCAAGTAACTCCAAGCTAGCGCCGCCGCCGGTGGAGATGTGGCTCATTTGGTCGGCTAAACCAACCTTTTCCACAGCCGCTACTGAGTCACCACCGCCAATGATGGTAGTTGTGCCAGTTTTACCGATTTCGGCGAGGGTATGAGCGATCGCTTCCGTACCTGCCGCAAACTTATCAAACTCAAATACACCCATCGGCCCGTTCCAAATTACCGTTTTGGTATCTGCAAGGGCTTCTTGGAAAAATTTCACCGAGTCTGGCCCAATATCCAAACCCATCCAACCATCGGGGATATTTTCAATGCTAACGGTTTGAGAATTGGCATCTGGGGCAAAGTTATCTGCCAATACCACATCTGTAGGCAGCAATAAAGCAACGCCACGTTCCTTAGCCTTAGCTTCCAAAGACTTCGCTAGTTCCAGCTTGTCTTCTTCCACCAACGACTTACCAACATTCAAACCACGGGCTTTGTAGAAGGTGAAAATCATCCCACCGCCAATGATCAGCTTGTCGCACTTCTCTAACAACGTTTCAATTACGCCAATTTTGCTAGAAACTTTGGAACCACCAATAATTGCCGCTAAAGGACGTTGGGGATTTTCAATGGCATTTTGCAGATATTGCAATTCCTTCTCAACCAAATATCCAGCCACAGAAGGGCTAAGGAATTTAGTCACACCTTCAGTAGAAGCATGGGCGCGGTGTGCAGTACCAAAAGCATCATTTACATAAAAATCTGCATTAGCTGCCAATTTTTTCGCAAATTCTGGGTCGTTTTTCTCTTCTTCTTTGTAAAAACGGACATTTTCGAGTAACAGCACTTGGCCATTTTGCAACGCGCCAACTTTAGCTGCAACTTCATCACCAATGGAATCATCAGTTTTAATGACTTCTTGCCCCAGTAACTCAGACAGACGTTTGGCAACGGGAGTTAGGCGTAATTTGTCATCCACACCCTTGGGACGGCCAAAATGGCTGGCGAGAATGACCTTAGCTCCCTTCTGCGTCAAATCTTGGATGGTTGGTAGAGCGGCGCGAATGCGAGTATCGTCAGTAATGTTGCCTTGGTCGTCCACAGGCACATTAAAGTCAACCCGCACTAAGGCACGTTTCCCAGAGATATCAGCCGAAGATAAACTTGCTAAACTTTTTTTGGACACACCAAACTCTCCTGATTGCCTTTTTGTTATTGTTTTGAAAGTAGAACCATCAAGATTTTACCGGAGTCAGGGGTACCCAAGTGACAGATATATTTAAGACGGTATTATTTCCTATCGATCAAAGCCGGGAAACGCGGGAAGCTGCTGATGTTGTCACCAACGTAGTCAAAAAATACAGCAGTCGCTTGGTACTGCTGTCTGTGGTAGAAGAAGCGCCTCCAGACGCACCTAGCGCCGACGATCCAATGGTGTCGCCAGAGGTAGTTGCGAAACTACTGGAAAATGCCCAATCTTTATTTTCTGGGCAAGGAATTCAATCTGAAACCTTGGAAAGGAAAGGCAAACCAGCTTTTACGATCTGCGATGTCGCTGATGAAATTGGGGCAGATTTAATTATCATGGGCTGTCGGGGGCTAGGTTTGACTGAAGAGGGAGCGGATGATAGCGTTACCACTCGCGTGATTAACCTTTCCCCTTGCCCAGTGTTGATTGTGCCTTAGCAGTGTGTTGTGGAATACTGGTATTTAGTGCGATCGCTAATAAAAAAAATTCTGCGGTTGCTATAAAAGGGGGCTGAGGAAGGTTGTCCTAGATTTATTGGTGCTAAATAAAGGCATCAAGTTTTAGCCTTAACCAAGCATTATTAACTCCTGCCTCTTGCCTCCTACCTCCTTAAACCTTAGCGTTCTGAATTTTTTGATTATTATCTAATTTTCTGATTCCTCCAAAAACAATTAACCAAACTACTACAACAATCCAGTGAATTAAAACGATCGCAAACAAAGATCCTGTGAGGGTATATGCAACAGTACAGATAATTCCCAAAAATGCAGCTAAAACAAGAAAAACATGATTATAAAACGTGGGGATTCCAGCTTTAAAAAATGTTTTAGCATTCAATGGATGATACAAAATAAATAATAATAAACTCACTATTGCCCACAAAGCCCATTGGAACCAATTAGTAATTTCGCTAGGATGGGGAAGCAAAAAAACGCGAAAAAAAAGTTCTTCAATAATTGCAGGTAAAAATAAACAACGCAATATTAGCAAATATTTATCAATCCAAGTTGCAGACCAAAATTCTATTTGTAAAAATCCAAATTTCCAACCATAAGGTAGAGCAAGAATACTATAAATTATCAGCATAACAACAACAACTAGCCAATCCTTTAACCTCGGAACTACTAAGGAAGCTAAAGTGCGATTTAAAAGAATTGAAAGTGGTGAAATATTCGTAAAAGGAATTTTAATTTGTCCCAAAAGTGCTGTTGGTGCAATGGGTGTAATATTAGATTCCCAACCACCGACTTGATTGGTTCGCAATACTTGCATAGTTGCACCATGTTTTAAAAATATTGCGGCAAGATCGTCGTGTGCAAGCCTAGGCATGATTGTTCGCCATGTTGTCAAACCAGCCCAAATACTACCATCTTGAAATGGTTTCGTTGTTTTTCCTATGCCCGTACCTGCGAGTATACCTGCTTGACTTTGCCAATCAGCGCGAACTATACCCAAGGGTGTTAATTGTTGTTCCAAAGATTGACCTAATTCAACTAGCTGCTGAAAGCGTAATGTTTGCGGGTGATTGGGGTTTGCGCGTATCCAAGTTTGAATTTGAGGAGTTGTAGTAACTTGGTTTTTAATTGCCAGTATTGCCGCATAAAGTGCTTGGCTTGCGTCTTGAATGCATGAGGTAGCAGGTGATACTATTGCACCACCAGTTCCATCACCAACTCGATAACGTGCCATTGTTACCTGTAATTGTTGCTGGAATTGTTCTAAAGGCGAAAGTTTGACACCATCAAAATCATAATCCTGCGTTACAGGGTCGAATTTAATTAGAATATCTGATACTGGACGTGTTGCCAGCCAACCACGTTGTAAATTACCCATGTAATCAGCCCATGTATGCGTTCCGGCAATAATTCCATCGGGGTTGTGGGCATAGATTTGGTGGTATTTAGTCTCGAAGCGTAATTCGTTAGTAAACTCGTCGCGGACAACTTCTGCAATTCCAAAAGCGAAATGTCCGGTGATAGTATAAGGTACTCCTAATGGTTCAGCCTTACGTCCGCCAATTCCACCAAATAGGTGTAGGACAATAGCTTTATTGCCTTCTTGCCATGTTGATATAGATTGATTAAGTGAATTTTGCGTCTCTCCAGGTTTTAATAATACAGTATTGAATTGACCTTTATTTTTCTTAGTATTTTGCCAATTTACCTCTTGGATATAATTTAGCCCTAATTCCTTACCAGTAATAATTTGACGGGGTTTAATTTGCAACAGAGAACGAGGTACAAGTGCGCGTACTGTAAATACGCCCTTTGCATCGGCAGCGCCATAAATATACCACCCATCTTCACCCGCAGGCGATCGCTCGATTTGCTGCGAACTTGAAGGAGCAAAGTTTCGCGAATCTATTACTTGTTGGGGAATGCGAATAGTTTCTTCAATACCATCAAAGTTGTTTGAATTAGGATTATAATGTTGTACCAAAAAATGATCGTTATACTGCTTTGGTTCTGGAGATAAACTAGTTTTATATTGAGATTCAATCGGTTTAATGATTTTTACCAATCCATAAAATCTACCAGTTGCCAAAACAGGTTCGCGTTCAATTTGCAAAATAGATTTTTCTTGATTTGCATCAACGATTGTACTTGAATCTAACACAACAATTGTTTCATCATCAGGATTAGCGCCAGCCAAAGAGCGTAAAATCCCTACATGATGAACTCCATTTAGTCGAAAAGGATGAATGTTTCCTTGTTTTTGACTTTTAATAACTTCAGGAGTGAAATTTATATCTCGCGTTACCGCTTTACCCAAAGCAAGCAAATATTTATTATCTTTCCACTGCAAACGTACAATTTTACCTACTAAATTTTGTGCTGTAGGTGGTGCATATTGTACTTCCATCCATACCCAATCCAAACCATCTTGTAATTGCTGTTGTGTTGGTAAAATTAACCTTCCTACCCAATCGCCAATAGGTTTATAAAAGCTGATAGACGGAATTTTGGCAATGGGATAAAAAGCAGATTGATTAAAGTTTTGTTGAATATGGAGCGCGTAATTGCTTTTTTGCTGTATTAACTGAGATTGTATTGGAGAGAATTGCCACAACACAATTACTGCAATGAACACTAGCATTAAAAATTTCGTAAATAGTAGCTTTGCTTTTCGACTTAATCCCAGAAAAATCATATATTATCAGCAAGTTTTATTTGCTGATAATCTTACTATAAATACACTATTTTGACTCTCTGCTGTAATCCAGGGCTATTTCATTCTAAATGTAGGCGATATAGAAGACACTTGGTGAAATTAAATACGCTTTACCTAGAACCTTTGTAGAGACGTAGTAATGCTACGTCTCTATATTCTTTTTCACGAAATGTCTAATGACAAACAGAAAATTCTGAGCGTCGGAAGTCGGCGCTCAGAATTTCAAAGACAAAACTGGCGTGGTGTAAATATGCACTCTTTATTTGCCTAACAGCTTAAAAACGATAGTTGCGATCGCGCACCCACATACTAAGTGGCACTGCCTTTCCTTGTGGATCTACTTTCGCTTTGACCACAATAGGTGGTACTTGTCCTCTGCGGGCGCGTTGGGCTTGTAAGTCGTTCCGAATTTGTTGCCGTTGGTTTTCTGGGATGTAATATGTTTCCAAACCGTAGTTAACGGAACCATCCTGATAAACACCTTTTAAGGCTACTTGGTTAGCTCTTAGAGTTGTGGGGCGATCGCTACTTACTCGTAACGGTCTCCAAGCTCTAGGAACACCGCGCCCAGAAGAGAATTGCTCTTGCAAAGTCACGTAAATATTAGTTCCTTCAGGCAATCTTCTGCCACTTCCACGACCTCTGCTGACTAATGTTTGCCAGCCAGGTAGTCTGCTCAAATTTGAGGTACGGGAGATGTTGTAATCTAAGGCTAAGGTGTTACCTTCGATCGCATTGTTAGGGTCTACAGGTACGGTTTGCAAAATCACCGTCTTACCTGTTACGTCTGTATAAACTGCTTGGGCTGGTACTGCCATAATTAGCCCTGTTTGCAGCGCCAGGGGAGCAAGTAACCGCCAAAAAGGTAAGGGCTTATTCGATTTTTGTTCAGTAGCAATCAAGTAATCCCGAAAAGTCACCTTACTGGAAAATTCGGCTTCAGGAGACAAGGGTTTATTCTTAGATTCAGAAGAAGTATTAGTCATGAGCGTAGTCCTAAAAAGCAGAGGTCTTGAGGAGGTTAAAAGTAACGAGATTAGGACTGACGCAGAGAAACTTTAAAAATTTTGACGCACAGAGATTTTTAGTTAGGAGTTAGGAGTTAGGAGTTAGGAATTATTCAATTCCTGAATCTGACTCCTGTTAGCGCAGCGGGGCGTAGCCCATTCTGACTCCTGAATTCTTTCATCTTTTGCACTACTTTTTACTTGCAGAGCTACCACCGGGTAGGCGGCGTTCAAACCAGAGTCCAGCGCTAATTAAAGCAGAACCGCACAGGACATAGACTAGCGACTTAAAAAGTAAATCGGTGTCGTACTCCTGCACGCGACTGATAATTTGCAGTGTTACTAACAGCATACCGCCCCAGAAGGAACTTCTGTTGCTTAATTTCAATCCTTCTTGAATTAGTCCCCAGGCTAATGTTGCAAGAAGTACATTGAAAATAAAAATGCCAAGTTCATCAATCCGGCTGATAGTTTGATGCCAAAAAGGTACTATTGCAATAAAGACAAGAAATGTACTAATGACAGCAGTTGTAAAAATCACTTCGCGGCGCGGAGGATTATTTCTTTGGCGCAGTAGAAACAACCATTGTAAAACCGCCAAGCCGCTGAGAATCCCCAAATCGATAATCGGCAGAGACTCGAATAAGTTTGTCAAATTCGTTGGCTGATTATAACTATAATCAGGAGATTCCCAGACCCAACGAAAAGACAAAACGTAAAAGACGATGCCAAAGCTTAACAACGCTAAATTACGGGCTAGAGATTGAAACAATCTGTAATTTATGGTTGGAAACAGTAAATCATCATAACTCCAGAATAATGCAGGTGGCAGTGCAAAAGCAAAAGATGCCACCCAAGGGGCTATATCAGCATAATTTAGCAGTGGCAGTGGATTAAGGTTAGCTTGTAAGGAACTAGCAAAAACAAAGGCTGCTAGACCAAAAATCCAACGGGATCGACAGAAGTAGGCTAAGGGTACAAATACTAGCCATGCCAACAGAGGCAGATGCTGCACTACTAGCCGCGACCAAGTTAACTCACCTGAAGCGTACCATAAGTCTTCTAGTCCAGTCCAGTAGCCGATTTCCACAAGGACGATTGATAGAATTCCTAAAGAATTTAAGGACAAACTGAAGGCCATGACTACGACACCGAATCCCCAGGCGAGAAACAGTTGGGAAGCTGAACCGATGATATTGAACATCTGGGCCATCAGCAGTAAATTTGCACCGAAGATGAAGGCGCTTAAAATTAGCAACCCCTCTCCTAGTAGGCGTTTGCTTCGTTCTGGCTTCTTTCCTTCAGGTGGCCTCCAGCTGTAAAATCCTGTGATGGCGATCGCAAAAAACAAACTCATCATCAGAATAAATTTGACTTCTCGCGATCCTCCCTGCCAGTTTCCTGATACAAAGGTAATTATGCCTAAGCATAAAAGGATGCTACCGATAGCAATTGCGATCGCTTTATTGCGATCGCGTGCAGCAGCTTCCAGGTTTTTAAATTGATAACGTTCTGCTATCTGCTCATACTGCGAAGAACTAATTAATCCTTCATCCCTCCATAGTTGTGCTTGTTTGCGTAATTTTTCCTGAAAACTATCTAAAAACATGACCTTCTCCGGTGCAGTGGGGTAGCTTGGCCATTGCGTTCCCAATGGCGGTCATTATATTTTGAGTATGAAGCCAAAAGCCTTAATTACATTGTTCTTGTGTAACAGTTTGATTTTGATTTAGATACAACGTACTAATTCGTAATTCGTAATTCGTAATTCGTAATTAATAACTCATCATCTACATGGAAAAACCTTCTAATTTATTACTTAAAGTCTCGCGGCGTTTGTTCGCCAATGTAGATGAGCAAGAAAAATTTATTGAGGCTTTAATGAATCCTCAACCTTTTTCACCTAGTATTCTTTGGTGTCAAGAAAAGCCAGATATTGCGCCTTTGGCAGTGGAAACACCAACAGCTTGGCAACCACAATTTATAGACCGCTTATCTCTAGGAGAGAAACCTGGTAAGCATCCCTTGCATGAAAAAGGATATTTCTATTGTTTAGATTTTTCTTCGGTGTTTGCAGCTACTACTTTGTTAGCTATTCCTGAGTCAGTGCGTTTAGTTTTTGATATGTGTGCCGCACCGGGAGGTAAAAGTATCTTCGCTTGGAGAGCTTTAAAACCTGAATTACTCATCAGTAATGAAGTAATTGGCAAACGTCTGGGAATGCTAATTTCTAATTTGAAGCGTTGCCAGGTTAGCCCTAGTGCGGTGGTTAATAGAGATTCGAGTATATTTGCCGAAATGTTTCCCGGCTCTAGCAATCTAGTCATCGTAGATGCTCCGTGTACTGGACAATCTTTACTTGCAAAAGGTGAAAAAGCACCCGGATGTTTTCACCCAACTGCTATTAACAAGAGTGCAAATCGGCAAAAGCGCATTATAGCTAACTCCGCTAAAATTGTTTCACCACAAGGCTATCTTGCTTATATGACTTGTACATATTCGCCCGAAGAAAATGAGCAAGTTTGTGAATGGTTTTTGGAACGCTTTCCCCAATTTGAAGCGATAGAAATTAGTAATTTAGCCAAATATCAATCGCATTTAACGACGATGCCTTGTTATCGCATATTTCCTCAAGATAGGTTAGGTGCTGGTGCATTTACAGTCCTATTTAAAAATACTAATGCGGATGAAGATGAGCCTAAAAAATTAGATTTAAATACAATTTATTCGCTGTATATCTACCAAAATTTGAAAAATTAAAATAATTTATAAATGGCTGTATTCATCTTATATAAAGGAAACCTATTAATCATGGAAAAAATATTCTATCTCAAACATTTTATCACGATCTAACCTCTCAAGATTTAGTTAGATTTCTAGAGGAAAATGAACGATTACTAAATATAGCTGATGCAATAATTTACTATAATTTTCCTATATTTAAAAACATTAATGAAGAAATTCAATATCGTAGTTTGATGCTAATATCTCCTCGTCATGGAATTTTTATATTTCAATGTGAAAATAGTTCAAATCGTGAAATGAATGAGAATAAAATTCAGTATATTAGACCTCTTGCATAAATCAAAAATAAGAAAGAACCCCACCCCGCCAAAGCTATGCTTTGTCTCCCCTCCCCGCAAGCGGGGAGGGGTTGGGGGTGGGGTGTTAGGGACTTTTGCAAGAGGCCTATTGACTTTACGGCAGTCAGTGTTACTGCTGACTGCTTCTCTCTAGCCGTTTAGTCCAAAGTCCAGTTCAAGGTGAGTAAAAATGTTGATCAAAAATCCCTTTTTAACCTCTTACCCTCTGTTTTTCCTATATATGTTTGGTTAAATAAATTACTTTTAAACCGCAGAGGGACAGAGAGTACAGAGAAAAAAAAGAGGTTTTTTAAGTCAGCTTGAAGGGCTAGTCCTAGCCTATTAACTTAGTAGCGAAGATTGCAGAACTCCAGGTTTCAAAATGTACGAGTATTTAGGAATCCTTGCAGGAGTTACGAACAAAAATATCCCCGACTTATTGAAAAAATCGGGGATTTCAAGCTGTCGAAATGAGAATGAATATGTGCTGAAGAATTAATTGAATTGCTGGTTTTCGGAAGTACCGAGGAATTTTTCCTGACGAATAGTCCATCAATTTGGAGAACAATTGGCACAAAAATCAGGACTGAATTTGCAGTATTGGCTACCTGTCAATTGGTAAGCTGTACAATAAGGAAAACTTGTAAGTTCAATTTTAGCTGCTTGTAATTTGGAACCATTCGCCAATGTTTCAGTAAGTTTGGTTTTATCAGCCAAAAGGATAGCTAAAAGCTTCGGTAACGCTATGCAAGCAGCAATATTGAGCAACGTTAGCATTATGCCGTCGATAAAATTCATAGGTAATCATCTCCTGTGAAACATAGGCGATTGCTGTTCTTAGATGCAAACACAATCCATTGCTTGCACTCTATGTAAATTAACTTTAACATAAATTTTTGTAAATATAAACGTGGAATTCCTGGAATGATCGTACACAGAAGGGTATGTGGATAATAAGGATGGTTATTGTAGCGGAATAACAAAATAAGCTGGAAAATAATCAGTTTAAAATCTTTAAGTAAGGTGTTATGTCAACAACCCAAACCGCGTCTTCTTTTTTATCTAACATCAGCGAACGAGAACGGCAGGCATTAAAGCGGTTGGTAGATTACACAAATGTGGAATCACTACCAGAAATTTGGCCTTTGGCAGCTCAACGATTTGGTGATGTTGTCGCTCTCCGCAATCCTCACGCTAAACCAGAGGTAGCGATTACTTATACCCAGTTGGCAGAGCAAATGCAACTATTTGCTGCTGGGTTACAGGCGTTAGGAGTAAAAGTAGGCGATCGCATTTCCCTAATTGCTGACAATAGTCCTCGGTGGTTTATTGCCGATCAAGGCATAATGACTGCTGGAGGTGTTGATGCGGTACGTAGCTCCCAAGCCGAAAAAGAAGAATTGCTGTTTATTATCGCGAATAGCGGCAGTACAGCGATCGTCGTTGAAGATTTAAAAACACTTAAAAAACTACAAGATCGCCTCAAAGATTTACCAATTCAAGTGGTAATCTTACTTTCCGATGAAGCACCACCAACAGACGAAACCCTAAAGGTACTCAACTTTTCGCAGTTGCTCGAAATTGGGAAAAGTCATAATTTTGTGCCAGTCAAGCAAAACCGTGACGCTCTGGCAACTCTAATTTATAC
>NNBT01003178.1_pt1 | contig 10311 bp, 9 predicted proteins | sample 1173831 | NCBI WGS metagenome assembly NNBT01 (sample SAMN07173936, study PRJNA388173) | plant metagenome | isolation source: symbiotic tissue sample KVJ10 | place: Norway: Troms, Kvaloya island | reverse complement strand
GTCTCGGGCGCCATCGGATCGCCAAACCTGRTCTTCTTCGCCTTGGCGAGCACCAGCGGCACGAATTTGTCGGCGATCCGCTCCTGGACGAGGATGCGTTTTACCGCGGTGCAGCGTTGCCCGGAATTGCGGGTGGCTCCCTGGACGGCGAGCTCCGCCGCCTTGTCGAGATCGGCGTCGGAGAGATCGTCGAGCACGATCAGCGGGTCGTTGCCGCCAAGCTCCAGCGCCGCGCGCCGATAACCGGCCTTGCCGGCGATGATCTTGCCGACCCTGACGCCGCCGGTGAAGGTGATGATGTCGATATTGTCATTGGTCACCATCTCGTCGCCGATGTCTTTCGGCCAGCCGGTGACCACCTGGAACATCTCGGGCGGCAGGCCCGCTTCATAGAGGATGTCGGCGAGGGCGATCGCGGTCAGCGGCGTCAGCTCTGTCGGCTTGCACACGACACAATTATTGGTGGCGATGGCCGGCGCCACCTTGTGCGAGACCATGTTGAGGGGATGGTTGAACGGCGTGATCGCCGAGATCACGCCGACCGGCTCGCGTTTGGTGAAGATCTTGCGCGCCTTGCCTTGCGGGGTGAGGTCGCAGGAAAAAATCTGCCCGTCATCGAGAATGGCGAGCTGGCCGGCGAGCGAATAGACGTCATAGGCCCGCCCGCATTCATAGAGCGAGTCCTTCTTGGAGAGGCCGAGCTCGAGCGTAATGAGATCGGAGAGCTGGTCGCGCCGGTCACGGATGAGCTCGGCGGTGCGGAACAGGATCTGCTGGCGCTCATAACGGGTGAGCTTCGGCTTGAACGCCTTGGCGATGGCGAAGGCCTTGGCCGCATGTTCAGCGCGCCCCGCCGGCACCGTGCCGATGATCTCGTTCGTATAGGGATAGTGGACCGGTACGACATCGTCGGTTTCGACGCGTTTGCCGCCGATCCGCATGGCTTCCTTGATGACGGCACGTGTGGGCGTGATTTTGTTCATCTGGGTATCTCTCATTATGCCGCCGCGTCCTGCCGGGCCGCGATATGGTTGCAGCCGATGGCGAAGGCGTCGAAATTGCGCAATGTGCCGGTGAGCCCTTGGGTCTTGCGGTTGACGATGATCGGAATCTCCTGCTCGGAGAGCCCGCCATGCGAGCGCAAGGGTTCGGTCAGGCCCGACAGATCATGTTTGTCGCGGCTGGTGCCGATCACCTTGCTGTGCGTCGCGCCGCCCGACACCACGATGAGGTCGCCCATGCGGTCTTCCGGCAGCTCGAAGCGGGCGCAGCCTTCCCGGCGGCCCTGCACCACATCGATACCGTTCTGGCGGGCGATGAAGGCAAGCGCCTCTTCAGGCTCAGGCCCATAAAGATAGACGGTGGCGAAGGAGCCGAGCGCCCCGTGATGGACGACATAGGGATCGGTGATCGGCAGGATGACCTTGGTCTTGCCCGGGCCGAATTCCGCGTCGAGCACGTCCTGCAGGAAGATCACGTCCGGTTCGCCGGAGGCCAGATGTTTGTCCTTCATGCCGTGGTCGGCGACGATCACCACGATGGCGCCCTGGGCGTCGAGTTCGCCCAGATAGCGGTCCATCATCGCGTAGAACTCGTTCGCCTTGGCGGCGCCGGGCGCGTGCTTGTGCTGGACATAGTCGGTGGTCGACAGATACATGAGATCGGGCTTCATGGTCTTCAGCAGCTCGACACCCGCCGCGAACACGAATTCCGAGAGCTCGGCCGAATAGACGTCCGGAACCGGGAGGCCGGTGAGGCGGCGCGCATCCTCGATGCCGTTGTCGGCGAGGGTCGCCTTGTCGGCCTTCTCGGAGGAAAAGCAGATGGCGCTGCCGTCGAAGACGAGGCCCTTGCCGAGGAGGAGGCGCAATTTGTCCTTGGCGGTCACCACCGCCACCTTGGCGCCGGCCTTCTGGAAGGCGTCGAAGATGGTTGGCGCCCGCAGCCATTTGGGATCGTTCATCATCACTTCGAGCCCTGTCTCGGGGTCGATGAGGTAGTTGCCGCAGATGCCATGAACGGCCGGCGGCCGGCCGGTGACGATCGACAGGTTGTTGGGGTTGGTGAAGCTCGGCATGGCCGAGAGGCCGAGGCGGTTCTCGCCTTTGCCGATCATCCGGTCGAGATTCGGCATGAGGCCCTTGGCGCGGGCCGCCTCCATGTAAGCGGGCTCACTGCCGTCGCAGCAAATGACCACCAGCGGAGCTTCCGGCCAGGCATAGGTCCGGCCGTTGACGGAAACTGATTTTCGATTCTGGATCATGAGGTTGGCTCGTTTTCCGGACTCTATTTCTTAAGATTCCAAAGGATGCATGTCGGTGACCTTCATCTCGGCGAAGACCTCGCGGATGGCGGTAAGCGCGCCGCGGATCACCGCCTCGTCGATCTGCCCGATCGTACCGATGCGGAAGCTCGGCCTTTTGGTGAGCTTGCCCGGATAGATCGCATAGCCGCGCTGCCGGAGCGCCTCATAGAAGGTGTCGAAATGGAAGTTGGGATCGCGCGGCGTGAGGAAGGTCTGGATAATCGGGCCCGCCTCGTCATCGCTGAGCAGCGTCTCGATGCCCAACTCGCGCATGCCCTTCACCAGCACCTCGGCATTGTGCTTGTAGCGCGCCGAGCGGGCGGCGATGCCGCCGGCATGGGCATATTCCTGCAGCGCTTGCTGGAAGGCGACGAGCGCGTGGGTGGGCGGCGTGAAGCGGAACTGGCCGGTCTTTTCGAGCACCATCCACTGCTCATAGAGATCGAGCACCGTCGAATGGCAGCGGCCCTCGCTTTCTTCGAGAAGCGAGCGCTTGGCCAGCACATAGGAGAAGCCCGGCACGCCTTCGATGCATTTATTGGAGGAGGACACCATCACGTCGATATTCCAGGCCGTCATGTCGATGGGGATGGCGCCGAAGGAGGACATGGCGTCGACCATGATCGTCAGCGCCCGGCCCTGGACGGCTTTGCAGATCGCCTCGATGGGGTTGATGATGCCGGAAGTCGTCTCGCAATGGACGAGCCAGAGATGGCTGATGGTGCGGTCGGCATTGAGGGCGGCGACGATGTCTTCGGGCGTCGGCGCCTCGCTGTCGCCTTTGTCGAGGGTCACCACCGGCCGGCCCAGCCGGTTGAGAATTTTCGCCGCCCGCTCGCCATAGGCGCCGTTGCAGACGACGAGGGTCTTGTAGCGTTTGGCCGGGCAGAAGCTGCCGAGCGCCGCCTCGATGGCGAAGGTGCCGGAGCCTTGCATGATCACGCATTCGTAGTTCGGGCCGCAATGGGCGAGGTCGAGCAGCGAGGCGCGGATGCGTTTGACGATTTCGCGGAATTCGATGTCGCGCGAGCCGTAATCTGCGAGCATCGCGATCTTCACGCCGCGCGAGGTGGTAAGAGGCCCCGGAGTGAGGAGATAGGGCATGTCCTCCTGGCCCTCGGGGCCGTTGAAGGTGGGAATGAAGGAGGCGGCAAGAGCGGTGGCGACGGTCATGGACGGGCCTCGAGAAGGGGATGGTTGCCTGTGCGTCCATCTCGCGCTTCGCCAATACATAAGTCAAATCGTAAGATCATATATTGAGTATAAGTTTGACTGATGTAAGAATATGGCCATGCGTTATGCCCAGCTGAAGGCGTTTCACGCGGTTGCGGTGAATGGTGGCTTCTCCAAGGCCGCCGAGCGCTTGTCCCTGACTCAGCCCGCCATTTCCGATCACATCCGCAAGCTCGAGGAAGCCTATGGCTCGGAGCTGTTCCTGCGCCGGCGCGGCGGTGCCGAGCTCACCGCCTTCGCCCGCAAGCTCTTCGCCGTGACCGAGCGGATGTTCGAAGCGGAAACCGAGGCGCTGGAACTCCTGTCGCGGGCCAAGGGTCTGGAAGAGGGACTGCTGAGCATTGGCGCCGATGCGGCGACCCATGTCCTGCCGCTCATCCGCCGCTTCCGCGAGCGCTATCCCAAGATCCAAGTCCGGCTCGTCGCCGGAAATTCGGCGCAGCTGCTCGACCGGCTCGACCGCTTCGAGATCGACTTCGCCGTCATCGCCGAGGCGCCGCCGCTGCAGGATTATCACGCCCGACTGCTGCGCGAGGATGAGATCCAAGCCTTCACGGCCGCGACCCATCCTTTCGCCAGACGTCAGGAGATCGCGCTCGCCGACTTCGTCGCCCAGCCGGTGGTCTTGCGTGAAGAGGGCTCCGCCACCCGCGGCCTTCTCCTCGCCGAGATCGCCAGCCGCTCGCTGGCGCTGAGCAATGTCATGGAGATCGAAAGCCGGGAGGCGGCGCGCGAGGCGGTGGCGAGCGGCATGGGCGTCGGCGTCATATCGAGCGCCGAAATCGTGCCGGACCCACGGCTCCATATGCTGCGCTTCAGCGATTGGCAGGCGCGGATGAGCGAATGGCTGGTCTGCCTCGCCGCCCGCGCCGATCTGCACATCATCCGTGCCGTGCTGGGCCTCTTGCGGCGTTAATGCCTGCCACAGCGTCACTTCTCGACAAGTTGAGAAGTGACTTCGCGCCGGATTGGTATAGAGTGAACACATGGTTCAGAAATTCATCGCGGCCTGCATTCAGAACTGCGCGACGCCTGATGTGGAAGCCGACATCGCCATCCTGGCCAAGCTCGTCGACAAGGCGGGTGCCGCGGGCGCGTCGCTCATCGCTCTTCCCGAATACTGCGCCGGACTCGACACCAAGAACGGCATGCTGCATCCCTTCGCCGTGCCGGAGAGCGATCACCCGGTCCTGCCGGCGATGGCGGCCCTCGCCAAATCGTACAAGGCCTGGATTCTCGTCGGCTCGATCGGCATCAAGGCCGCCGATGGGCGCATCTTCAATCGCAGCTACATGCTGGCACCCGATGGCGCCATCGCGGCGCGCTACGACAAGATCCATATGTTTGACGTCGATCTGGGCGACGGCCATACCTATCGCGAATCCGCCACCATCATGCCGGGCGCTGAAGCGGTGCTTTCGCCGTGTATCGGCGGACCGGTCGGCCTGTCGATCTGCTATGATCTGCGCTTCGCCGCGCTCTACCGGACGCTGGCCAAGGCCGGCGCACAGATGCTGGCGGTGCCGGCGGCCTTCACTCGCATCACCGGCGAGGCGCATTGGCACATTCTCAACCGTGCCCGCGCCATCGAGAACGGCGCCTATGTGCTGGCGCCCTGCCAATATGGCACGCTTGCCGGCGGCTCCGAATGTTACGGCCACTCGCTGATCATCGATCCCTGGGGCCGCATTCTGGCCGATGGCGGCGACAGCGAAGGTGTGATCACCGCCGAGATCGACCTCGCCGAAGTGGCGAAGACGCGCGGCCGTATCCCCTCGCTCACCCATGACCGGCCCTTCGCGATCGAGATGGTCGTGCCGGCGGTGGCTGCGGAGTAGGTCAGTTCGCGTAAGCGGCGACGACTTCCGCGACATTGGCGCGATGCACCGCTTCATACGGTGCGAAGTAGTTCACCCATTTGGCCTGCAACGGTCCGGCGATGAGCGCCTCGAGCTTCTCTTCACGCAATTCCGGCTCGATCACGCAGCGCTTCAGCATGCGGATATATTGCTGCGTGGCGCGGATGAGGGGCTTCTCGTAGCCGCCCGCCGAGATGACCAGCGGGTCGCCGTGATTGGGCAGGATGCGGGAGACGTTCCAGCCCCACAGGCGGTCGAGCTCGGAAAGATGCGTGTCGAGGGCCCGCGGCTCGGCGACATAGGTGACCGTGTCCTCCAGCGTGTCGCCGGCGAAGAGCAGTCCCAGCTCCTCGATATGCAGAAGCGTGGCGTCGTCGCTGTGGATATTGGCGTGATGGAGATCGATGTCGAGCCGGCCGACTTCGAGCTTCAAGTGTTTGTCGTAAATGGTCTTGGGCAGGACGAGCGGCTTGATCGCGGGTTGCCCGTGATAAGTGCCGGCTTCGATCCCGGCATGGTTCTTCTCGAGATGGTGAAGCGTCAGTGCCTGGGCGATAATCTCGCAATCGGCGAAAGCCTCGTTGCCGGCGACATGATCGAGATGGTGATGGCTCAGCACGACACGGATGCGCTTCACGCCCATGCGGTCCAGGAATGTCCTGATCTTGCGCGCGTGAGCGGGGGTCAGATGCGTGTCATAGACGAGTGCATCGTCCTCATCGACCAGTGCATAGCTTGTCGTCCCCAGCGCGAAGCCGCCATCGTCGAGCCAATTCTCCGTTTCGGCATGGAGCCGGACATCGGGAATGCGCCCGTCATAAAAGGCATAGACGAAGGGGAAGGGTTTCAGGACGCGCAGATGCGCGACGGGATTCGGTTCGATCATGAAACCTTATTTAGGCCGGAGTCTTGCTTGATTCCAGCTCGTCATAGGCCTTCTGGATGCGGATGAACATGGCGTTCATGTAGTCGCCGACTTCCTTCGGCACATCCTTGCTGGCGAGCTTGTCGGGATGATAGAGCCGCGCTTTGGCGAGATAGGCGGCGCGCACCTCCCCGGCATTAGAGCCGCGGTCGATGCCGAGCGTATGATAGGGGTCGAAGGCGGCCGGGCTGACGGTGCGCCGATAGAGATGGTCGGTGCGCGGCAAATCGAGTGCCGCGATCATCGCGATCGACCGCTTGGCGACCATCGTCACCGTGTTGTCGCGCTTCTCGAAGTCGATGAACTGGTCGGGATTGTTCAGGAGGTCACGCAGCTTCTGCGCCGTCGCCAGGAAGACATGGCCGTTGAGAACCTCGCCCGTGCTGAGCGTCAGCGTGACCGCGACGCGCTGTCGTTCTGTTTCATTTGATCCGAACATCGGCGGCGATTCCCAGGCATTTTCAATGCCGTGAGATTGCCCGACCAGCGCCTAGGGAACTATTATAATTGTCGTTAAAATTTAATCGGTTTGGTTTACGCCGCCGCGGTCCGGCCGCGCCTCATATACTCATCGACCCACGGAGTGCGGTAGCCATCCTCTTGCCAGAGCACGGGAAAATAGCTTTCGTCCATGTCGGTCGAATGCGCCTTCTTGTAGCGCGAGTAAATATAGCTGATTTCGCTTGGATGAAATTTTGCTGTGGAAGAGATGCAATGGGCGATGACCGAGCGGCGCGGATTGGTTCCCTTGTTGTCGCGTGAGCCGTGCCAGGTGCGGCCATGGTGGAACACCGCGGTGCCGGCCGGCACCTCGATCGGCACGATCTCGTAGTCGCGGATACCCGCCGCTTCCGCCGCGGGTTTGAGATCGGCGAGCGGATCGTCGGGAGCGTGAAACTGCTTGATCGGCGGCGAGATCGGCCAGCGATGTGAGCCGCGCACATGTTCGATCGTGCCCTGGAACGCTTTGGTGTCGTCGAGGGTGATCCAGCAGGTCATCATTTCGCCGGGCTCGATCCAGCCATTGTAGGAATCGTCCTGGTGGAAGCCGAGCGGCTTGCCGCCCGGCGGTTTCCAGATGACATTGTCCTGCCCGATGCGCGCCCCCGGCCAGCCGCGCAGCCTGGCGCAGGCCTCGCCGACATCGGGCCGCAGCACGATCGAGGCGATGGTGAGGTCGGACTTCCAGCCGTTGCAGATCTGCCTTGTGAGGTCCTCACGGTCGCGGCCGAGCCGCCAGTTCCATTCGTCGGGATAGAGTCCGGTCTCGAATTTGCCCGAGAACAGCGGCTCGAAGCGGGTCCTCGCCTGCGCGATCTCCTCGCTGTCGAGCGCTCCTTCGACGGCGACGAAGCCGTCGCGGGCGAAGTCGTCGAGATGCTGCTGCGTGATCTTGATCATGGCAATCTCACTAGATCACGATGAGTTTGGATTGGTCAATCCAAAACCGGCATCCACTTCTTCGCGTTCCGCGCTATAGCGCGGAGAGGGCGGCGACACCAAGGAAGGTCACCAGGATGCCGATCCAGCGAAGATAGGCGATCTTCTCCTGCAGGAAGACCCATGCCAGCACGATGGTGATGGCGCCCGAGGCGGTGGCGCAGACGGTGGCGAGTTCGGGCTGGTCGGTCTTTCCGGCGGCGAACAGCACCGCCGTGGCGATGACGTCGAGCAGGCCCATGACGAAGAGGACGGGCAGATAGCGAAGCTGTGGCCGGACCGGCGCCGGCCTGATGAGGAGCAGCGGCAGCATGACGGCGGTGCCGGCGAGGCGCGATATCCAGACCGATTGCAGCTCGTCGAACAGCAGAGCCGATTTTTGCCCGGCCAGAATGGCGACGATGAAGGTGGCATGGGCGAGGAGGGCGAAGAGGATGGTGCGGCGCCAGCGCCCGGGCGACGCCTCCGCTTCCTCAGGGCCGCCTGCCTCGCCCCAGGCGACGGTAAAGGCGCCGCCGAGGACGATGGCGATGAACAGGAATTGGAGTGGCGTCGGAATGTGGCCGGCCAGAGCGCCGAGGAGTACGATCGTTGCCGGATACGACATCGTCACCGGCACGGCGAGGGAGACCGGGCCTGAGGCGATGGCGGCGAAGAGCCAGAGCGTCGCGAGGGCGATGCCGGCGCCGGCGATGAGCGGCCAATAGATATCGGCGCGCGCGAGCACCGGCACTTCGCTGAAGGCGAAGAGTGACAGCGTGATAAGGACGAGGCCGAATACCGTCACCCCGGTGACGACGCGGATGGCCCCAATGGACCGGCTGACATTGCCGGCGGCGAAGTCGAGCGTACCGAGGCAGAAGGCCGCCACCGTGCCGAGCAGGACGGGATTCATCAAAGGATCCCGCCGATCGTCAGATGCTGTCGGCGCCGACCAGATCCTGGCGCGCCGTTTCGAGATGTCTGGCGATGAGGTCGGCGGCGGTTGCGGGATCGCGCATCTTCAGCGCCTCGAAGATGGCGCGATGCTGCTGGTTGTAGACGTCGATCTTCTCGTTCACCAGGATGATCTGCTTCATCTGCTCCCACTGCGCGTGGTTCCTGACCGTGTTGATATGCTGGTAGAGCCGGTAGAGCAGGGGATTGCGCGAGCAGCGCGCGATCGCCAGATGCAGCTCGGAGTCGAGCTTGGTGAACAGGTCCTGGTCGGCATTGGTCGCCTCGATGCGCAGCAGGATGCTTTCGATCGCATCGAGATCGCGCGCCGAGGCATGCAGCGCCGCCAGCCGCGTCATCGACGGCTCGATGGCGATTCGGGCTTCGATGAGCTGCAGGGGCGAGATGAGGTCGGTGACATCCGACATCGCGTCCTGCACCGGGCCTTGATAGCTGACAAAGGTGCCGGAACCGACGCGGCGGACCACCAGGCCCTTCTGCTCGAGCTGGTCCAGCGCCTTGCGGATGGTCGAGCGCGCCGTGCCGAAGGCGACGGCGAGCTGGCGTTCCGGCGGCAACTGGTCGCCATCGCTGTAAACGCCGCTTTCAATCGCCCGCTTCAGCCGCGACGTGATCGAATTCGCCCCCCTGGTGGCGACGAGCTGCGGGTCCTCTCCCTCCGTTTCGAGGGGGCCGCGGGTCTTCAGGATTTCTTCTTGCAGTTCAGGGGTCATGGTCTCAATTGGTTGTAATTGGCAAAAATTGGTTTGCAATCGGTCTGAATTTGTGGATCATTATGCCAGAACCGTGGGTTTTGTCCCGAAAAAAGCAATCAAACCGGTTCAGCCCAATCCACTGGGGAGTGGGCTTCGCAGGAGGAAAGCGCGCGTCATGGCAGTTCCGTCCGGTGTGAAATATGTGATCATCGGGGCCGGCATTCACGGTCTCTCCACCGCCTATCATCTGGCATTGAAGCTGAAAGAGACCGGCAAGGGATCGGGCAAGGACATTCTCGTCCTCGACAAGACCTCGATCGCCGCCGGCGCCTCCGGCATCGCCTGCGGGGTGGTGCGCAACAATTACTACCAGCCGGCCATGCGCGAATTGATGGCGCATTCGGTGTCGGTCTGGGAGAGCGATCCCAAGGCCTACTCCTATCATGCCGTCGGCTACATGCAGATCTCGCCGGAGGTCATGCACCAGCAGGTCGGCAGCATTTACGAACAGCAGAAGTCGATCGGCTACACCTCGACCTTCATCGAAGGCGAGAAGGACTCGATGACCTACATGAAAGGCCTGTTCGACGACTGGCAGGCCAAGGGCATCACCTCCGTCCTGCACGAGAAGAAGGGCGGCTACGCCAACAACACCGCCTCGATCTACGGCCTCGCCTCCAAAGCCGAGGCCGAGGGCGTGCGCATCMTGACCGGCGTTCAGGTCAATGGCTTCGAGTTCTGCAGCAATTCGCAGGCCGGGACCGCCGTCATGACCAGCAAAGGCCGTATCGGCCGTGATTATGTCGTTGTCGGCGTCGGACCGTGGGTCAACCAGGTGTGTAGTATGCTGCACCTGCCGGGCACCGTTCTGATCCAGGGCCGCGACGGCACGATGAC
>NNBT01002974.1_pt1 | contig 10347 bp, 9 predicted proteins | sample 1173831 | NCBI WGS metagenome assembly NNBT01 (sample SAMN07173936, study PRJNA388173) | plant metagenome | isolation source: symbiotic tissue sample KVJ10 | place: Norway: Troms, Kvaloya island | reverse complement strand
GAGAGGAGAGGGAGGCATACGAGAGGGGTGCCTGTATGGTGGGCTCGGAGATGGGAAGAAGAGACAGGCCGGCGGCCGAGACGATGGCGAGATTGCGCACCGTGTCGTCGCTGAACCAGTCATATTGCGGGCCTTCCTCGAGCACATATTCGAGGCCGCCCAAGAAGGCCGCGAGCGTCACCAGGCCGATATAGTCGAATTTGCGCAGCAGCTTGAAATCAGGCTTGTCGAAATCGATGAGGAAATAGGCGGCGGCCGTCACCGCGATGCCCGGCACGACATTGACCAGGAACAGCCAGTGCCAGGAGAACAGATTGGTCAGATAGCCGCCGACGGTCGGGCCGATGGTTGGCGCCATGGTGGCAATGAGGCCGACCATCGCCGTCACCGCGCCGCGCTTCTGCGGCGGGAAGATGGTGAAGGAGGCGGCGAAGACCGAGGGGATCATGGCGCCGCCGATGAAACCCTGGAGCGCCCGATAGACCATCATCTGGTCGATCGAGGTGGCGGTGGCGCAGAGCGCGCTGGTGAGGGTGAAGCCGCCGGCGGCGATGGCGAAGAGATAACGTGTCGACAGAGCGCGGCTCAGAAAGCCCGACAGCGGGATCATCACCACTTCGGCGATGAGATAAGAGGTCTGCACCCAGGAGATTTCCGAGGCGCCGGCGGAGAGTCCAGCCTGGATCTCGTTCAGGGACGAGGAGACGATCTGGATGTCGAGGATGGCCATGAACATGCCGACGGCCATGGCGATGAAGGCGAAGAGCCGGCGCCTCGGCATGATGTCGGTGGGGGTATCCATGGCGTCATGCCTTATTTCGCGGCGACGGTCTTTCCCTTGTCGCGGCTGTCGATCGAGACGACGACCGACATTCCGGGCCGGAGCAGGCTTTCGGCCGCGACATTGGCGGGAACGGCGATGCGGACCGCGACGCGCTGGGTGACCTTGGTGAAGTTGCCGGTGGCGTTGTCGGGCGGCAGCAGGCTGAAGACGGCGCCGGAAGCGGGCGCGATGCTGGTCACCGTGCCGGTCACCGGCGTCTCGTCATAGGCGTCGACCGCAATATAAGCGGGCGCTCCGACATGGATGTCGGCGAGCTGCGTCTCCTTGTAATTGGCGTCGACATAGACCTCGCTCAATGGCACGAGCGCCAGGAGACGCTGGCCGGGCGACACATACTGGCCCGACTGCACGGCGCGATTGCCGATGACGCCGTCGAAGGGCGCACGCACGATGGTGCGCTCGAGATCGAGCTGCTTCTGGGCAAGTGTGTTGTGGTCCTGATCCAGAGCGCGCTCGGCCTCGACCCGCTGGGCCTGCAGCACGGCGACATTGGCGTCGGCCGAGGTGAGGCCGGCCTTGGCGGTTTCGAGCCCGGCTCCAGCCTTCTCCTGATTGGCCTGGGCCTGCTCAAGCGACTGCTGGGTGGCGAAGTCGCTCTGCTTCAGGCGCTCGGCGCGTTTGAGGTCGGCGCTGGTGAGGTCGAGATCGGCCTGTGCCGAGGTGATCTGCGCCTCTGCCTGGATGACGGCGGTCTTCGCCGCTTCGATCTGGCGGTCGATGCGGTCGATGGTGGCCTGCTGCGAGGCGATCTGCGCTTGCGCGGTGGCGACCGCCAGACGCTCATCCGAGTCATCGAGAGTGACGAGGGGATCACCGGCCTTGACCGTGCTGTTGGTCTCGGCCGGCACGTTCACGACATAGCCGGCGATGCGCGGCGAAATGGTGGTGTAGTCGGCCCCGACATAGGCGTCGTCGGTCTCGACCTGGAAACGGCCGACCGTCCACCACTGATGGCCGAAATAGACGGCGGCGGCGCCGGCCAGCAGACCGGCGGCGATCAGGGCCAGGCTTTTGCCGCTCCGGCGTTTGGCCGGCGGGGCAGGGGGTGCTTCGGCCGGTTTGGCCGGCGCGAGGACGGGAGGATGGGGAGGGGCGGGGTCGCTCCGCGAAGGCTTCGGCAATTCGAGGGCTTCGGCCTTCTCCCGCCGCAGGGCAGGATGGTCGGCTTCAATGGCTTCGTTTCGCTCGGACGCCAATACGATCTTGTTCATCGCAGATCCCCAAAACTGGAGGCTCGAATTGACCGAACTGTTCGGTCAATGAGGTTGTGCGGGTTGAAATAGGCCCCCTGACGCCCTAAATCAAGATCGAACCGAACGGTTCGGTCAAATTTAATCTGGCCGCAAGGCTGCCGCTGGGGTGCTTTATGGTATCCTCCGAGTCCATGAATCACCGCCGGACCGGCCGATGGGAGTTGTGAAGTGAGCGTGATGGAAGTGGACGGACCGCCCGCCGCCGAACTGGCGCTAGGGCAGGACCCGCGCAAACGCCGGCAAATCCTGGAAGGGGCAAGGAAGGTGTTCCTGGCCAAAGGTTTCGACGGCGCCAGCATGAACGACATCGCCAAGGCAGCCGGCGTGTCGAAGGGCACGCTCTATGTCTATTTCGAGAACAAGGAGCGGCTGTTCGTCGATCTGATCGCCGAGGAAAAGCGCGCCGATCTATGGGACGTCGTCACTCTCGATCACAACGACCACGACATCGTGAAGGTGCTCAACCGTTTCGGCAGCGACTTTCTCAAGATCATGACCAGCCCCTATTACATCAGGGCGATGCGCACCGTCTTTTCGATCGTCGAGCGCATGCCGGAGATCGGGGTCGAATATTACGAGCGTGGTCCCAAGGTCTGCGCCGGCAAGCTCGCCGACTATCTCGCGGCGCAAGTGGCGGCGGGGCTGCTCGCGATCGAGGACTGCTCGCTCGCCGCCCAGCAATTCATGGACCTCTCGCAATCGGTGTTGATCCGCCGGCAGCTGTTCAATGCGGCGCCGACGCCGAGTGAAGAGGACATCGCCCAGCATGTGGCGCGCGCCGTGACCTTCTTCCTCCGGGTCTACAAGCCCAGCTGACAGAGTGCTGGCCGGTTCCATGCTGCGCATCGCCGCCCATCGTTTCGGAGCGCCGGCCGACGTGCTGGTCTGCGAGCCGGCGCCGGTTGTCGCGCCCGCGCCGCCGAATGTTGTCGTGAAGATGCTGGCCAGCGCCATCAATCCGTCCGATCTGGTGTCCGTTTCGGGCGCCTATTCTTTTCGGATACCGCTGCCTTTCGTTCCTGGTTTCGAAGGTGTGGGCGTTGTCGACGCCATTGGCGCGGAGGCTTCCGGTCTCGAGATCGGGCAAAGAGTCCTGCCGCTCGGCTCGGCCGGTGGATGGCAGAGCTGCAAAGCCTTGCCGGCGGAATGGTGCATTCCCGTGCCCGGCGACCTCAGCGACGCGCAGGCGGCGACCTCCTATGTCAATCCGCTGACCGCGCGGCTCATGCTGCTGGCCTTGGCGCCAAAGCCCGGAACGCTCGTCGCGGTCAACGCGGCGAATTCTGCCATCGGTCGCATAATCCTGCGCCTGCTCGCTGTGATGAATGCCAGGTCGCTGGCGATCGTGCGCTCCCGGCAGGCAATGGCGCTGCTGGCGAGCGAACCCGTTTCGGATGTGATCCTGGCCGGCGAGATGCCGCCGCCGCTCGATGGCGGCTTCGACGCCATTGGCGGCGAGGATGGCGCGGCGATGGCGCAGGCGATCCGGCCTGGCGGCGCGCTGATGCATTACGGGCTGCTGTCCGGCAGACCGCTTCCGCCCGGCCTCGTATCCGTAAGGCCCTTCTGGCTGCGTAATTGGGTCCATGCCGCCTCCCGCGTGGAGCTGCGGGCGGCGATGGCGGAAGTGTTCGACGATATCCGCTCCGGCCTCGCCGCGACGACGATCGAAGCGTGTTATCCGCTTGCCGAATATCGCGCCGCTCTCGCGCACAATGCGAGGCCCGGCCGAAAAGGCAAGATCCTCTTCACGCCACAGCTTTGAGTCTACAGAAACAGGAGGCCTTGACTGGCACGTCGGCGCGCGCCGCGGCGATATCCAGCAGCTTCTTGATGATGATCGCGTCGGCGTGCTTGCCGAGCTTCTCCAGGCATTCGTGATAGCCATGCAGGCTCCACACATTGTTGGGGTGCTGGCAGGCGCGGCGCAGTGTCTTGTCGAGGCCGAGATCGGCGCGATAGACCGCTTCGGCTTCCGCCACCTTGCCCTGCTCGAGGAGAAGGGCGCCCAGCGCATGGCGGGTCGGCTGCATCCAGCCCCAGGGCTCGTCATAGGGGAGCGTGTCGTCGAGCTCGACCGACTTGCGCAGGTGGGCGAAGGCCTGGTCGAACCGGCCTTTGCGATAAGCGATCTCGCCCTTCATCATCTCGGCGGCGATCGCCAAGATGTCGAGCGCGGTGTTGTTGAAGAGATAACGCGTCGGCGGCACCGCAGCGACCGCGGCCTCGAAACGCTTGGCTTCCGCCTCTGCCGCCGGCACGTCGCCCGAGGCGGCATATGCCACCGCCTTGGCGTAATGCGTCATCGCCGTCGTCACGCAATAGAGCTTGGCATTCGCGGGAAGCTTCTCGGCGATGATCTCACGCCATTTGCCGAAACGGATCAGCACATGCAGCTTCATCGGCACGAAGCTTTCGAGCCAGTCGGCCATCGGCGGCACCTCGACGGTGAGCAGCTCCTCAGTGAGGGTCGCCGCCATCTCCTCCGCGGCCGTGATCGCGGGAACATACTGGCCGAGAAACATCGCGCCATAGATCTTGAAGTGGAAGTCATGGCAGCGATACAGCGAATAGAAATTCAAGCCGCCTTCGCGTGTGAAGTACTTGCGGTCCGCCTGCATGGCGCGGTCGTTCCATTCGACGACATTGTGATAGTCGCCGCACAACACGTCGATGTGGGTCGGCATGTGGAGCAGGTGGCCGGCGTCGGGCACGAGATGGCGCAGACGGTCGCCGGCTCTGAGCGCACGCTCCGGCGTGGGCGACATCTCCATGAGGTGGATATACATATGGAGAAGACCCGGATGGTCGTTGCCGCCCGGCTGACGCATGCCCTTCTCCAGAACCTCGATCGCCTCCAGCGTGTCGGCGCCTTCGGCGGGCGCGCCGAGTTCGATGTTCCACAACTGCCAGGGCGTGCGGTTCATAATGGCCTCGGCGAACAATGTCGCCACGTCGAGATCCTGGCCATGAGCCTGATAGACCTTGCGCATGGCGGCGGCATAGTCGTCGTTCCAGATCGGCGTCACCTGGCCCGGCTCACGCGACGCGTAGCGCAGGGCCAGGGGTTCGATGAGGGCGCGCTCGATGGTGCTGGCCTTGTCTTTCAGCCGCAGCGCCTCCGCCGTCGCCTTGTGGGCCGTGGTGAGCGAGCGCTCGAGATCGACCGTGTCGAAGGCCTTCCATTGCTTGTTGTAGTTGGGGCCCGAGGCATAAGCGATGCCCCACCAGGCCATGGCGCAGTCGGGGTCGGCCTTGGCTGCCTTCTCGAAGCAACGCATCGCTTCCTCGTGATTGAAGCCGTAACACCAGACGAGACCGCGGTCGAACCACCTCTGGGCTTCCGCCGATCGGGTAGTGATCTTGCGGCCGAAAGCGCCCAGGTCGTACTCATAGTCGGTGGTCATGGTTGCCTCATGGGTTGCGGAGGTTCATCGTCACGGCTCTGCGAATCATCGTCAATCCCCATTACGATCAGTTTGATTTCAATAGAGGATTCACTTGCGCATCCTGGTTCTGGGGGCCGGCGGCTTCATCGGCCGGCATATCGTGGCGGAGTTGCTGAAAGGCGGTCACCAGCCGGTGGGCGCGGTGCGCCGGGTCGTCGATTTCAAGCGGGCGTTTCCCGGTGTTGCGGCGGTCGCCTGCGATCTGGCGCGCGATGTCACGGCTGCCGACTGGCTGCCGCGGCTCGCCAATATCGATGTGGTGGTGAATGCGGCGGGCGTCCTCAGCGGCGCCGGGATGGAGGCCGTACATGTCACGGCGCCGCGGGCACTCTATGAAGCCTGCGCGCAAGCTGGTGTGAAGCGCGTGGTGCTCATCTCGGCGATCAGCGCCCGGCCCGAGGTCGATACCGATTATGCGCGCGCCAAGCTCGCCGGTGAAAAGCTGCTGCAGGATGGCCCCCTCGACTGGACCATTCTGAAACCGTCACTGATCGTGGCCAAGGGCTCTTATGGCGGTACCTCGCTTATCCGCGGGCTCGCCGGCCTGCCGTTGTTCACGCCCCTGGTGGGCGATGGCCATTTTGCCTTCTCGCCGCTGCATGCCCAGGATCTCGCCCGGGCGGTGCGGGTCGTTTGCGAGGAGGGGCGGTTCAGCCGGCAGGTTCTCGAACCGGCGGGGCCTGAGATCATCGCGCTGCGCGATCTTCTCGCGCGCTACCGGGCGTGGCTCGGTTTGCCGCCCGCGCCATATATCTCCATTCCGATGGGCGTCATGCGAATGCTCGCCGGGCTCGGCGACCGGATGGGCAGGGGGCCGATCTCCAGCAACAGCCTGGCGCAGCTCATCGCCGGCAATGAGGGTGATGGCGAACGCTTCGCTCGCGAGATCGGCTTCACGCCCCGCTCGCTCACTCGGCTCATGGCGGAGGAGCCAGCCGAAGTGCAGGACCGCTGGCATGCGCGATTGTTCTTCATGGCGCCGCTGCTCAAATTCGCGCTGGCCGCGATGTGGCTCTTCTCGGGACTCATCGGCTTCTTCACCGGCCTGACGCTGGCGCAAGAGGTGCTCGGCGCGCTCGGACTTCCGCAGAGCCTGGCCATGCCGGTGGTTTCGCTCACCTGTCTCATCGACCTTGTCATCTGCTTCCTGGTGCTGAGCGGGCGCCGGGCCACCGCCGCGCAGCTCATCGTCATCGCCGGCTACACGCTGGTGCTGACCTTCGCCATGCCTTCGCTGTGGCTCGATCCTCTCGGGCCGCTGCTCAAGAATATCCCGATCGTGGCGGCAGTGCTGTGCCACGGCGTTCTGCGGGAGCCGAGATGATCGATCCTTATCTGCTCCTCAAATGGCTGCATGTGATGAGCTCGACCGTCCTGTTCGGCTTCGGCGCCGGCACCGCCTATTACTTCTGGCTGGCGCATCGCAGCGGTGATCCGCGCATCATCGCCTCGGTCGGTCGCATGGTGGTGAGAGCGGACTGGATATTCACCGGCACGAGCGGCGTCGTGCAGCCGGCGACCGGCATCGCTCTGGCGCACCTCGCCGGCATCGACTTTCGCGAATCCTGGCTGGTCGCGAGCTTTTGCCTCTATCTTCTGGCGCTCGCCTGCTGGCTGCCGGTCGTCGTCTTGCAGATCAAGGCGCAAAGGCTGGCGACTCGGGCCGCGGCGCAAGGCACGCCGCTCGGTGAGGATTACCAGCGGGCCATGCGCCTGTGGTTCATGCTCGGCTGGCCGGCCTTCATCGGCCTTCTCTGCATCTTCTGGCTGATGATCGCGCGGCCGGTCTTGTGGAGTTAGCGGCCGAGCCTTGGATTGGGCATGTAGGTCGGGCAGTGATAGAAATTCACGCCGTACAGCACGAAGACCTTCTTCGATTTGCGGACAAGCGGCAAGGCGACGGCTTTCGTCTGGCCATCGGTCGTCAGTTGCACCGCCAGATTGACCGTCTTGCGGTCGATGCTGACATCGGTGATCTGGCCGACCGAGGTGTTCCAGTTGATCTCGTCCTGGGTCAGATTGATGAAAGCCCGCTTGTCCTTGTAGTCGGGACCTTTCGGATCGGCGCGGTTCATCATCTGGCACCAGTCCTTGTTCTGGGCATAGGTGCCGGATTCGAGGGGGATCTCCTCGCGCGCCATCGCGCCGCCCGAAGCGATGAAGAGAGCGGCCAATCCCGCGACCAGTGATCCAAAGCGCATGCGAGTCCTCCTGAACGGGCGATCCATAACACAGAAAAAGCGGGAGCGAAGTCCCGCCTTCGTTACACAATGTGAACAGGTTGTTTCTGGCCGATCTTAGGCGACGTGGTCCGGAATCTCGGAAATGTCGTGATAGACCGGAATGCCGCGGCTGCGTGCGATACGCACATCCTCCTCGGCGCCCTTGGAGTCGCCCGGGAGCCGCAGGACCGCGTCGCAATGAGCGAGGAGGCGTCCGGCGGTCGGGTGAAGGATGCGGTCATAGAGTGTGTCGCCGATTTCCCTGCCGCCCGCTGTCTGCCAGACCGGCAGCGCCACCCATTCGCCGATCATCGGCACATGGCCCTTTTCGAAGATCGGCCAGGAGGCTTCCTCCAGGCGTTTGAGATTGGCGGCCATAAGGGCCGGGTCATCGCCGGTGCCCGAGCGATACGGGCCGGCGATCAGGATCATCATGGGTTTCTTCGACATGGGACGCGCTCCAAAGTGACTGACGGCCGGTTCTATCAGGTCGTGACATTTCGTGCAAGATTGTGTAAGTTCGTGCAATGCTGACGGAACAGAGAAAACAGTTGCTGCTCGACCGACTGGCCAGGGACGGCCGGATCGTGGCGAAGGAGGTAAGCGTCGAGCTCGGCCTTTCCGAGGATACGATACGCCGCGACCTGCGCGAGCTCGCCGGCGAGGGCCGGCTCACCAGGGTGCATGGCGGCGCACTGCCGGCGTCGCCGACGGTCGCCAATCTCGCCGCCCGAAGGTCCATGGCAACGGAGGAGAAGATCCGGCTCGGCCGGAAGGCGGCGAGCCTGATCCAGCGGGGACAGCGGGTGTTCATCGATGGCGGCACGACGCATCTGGAGCTCATCCGGGCGCTGCCGCTCGATCTCGATTTCACCGTCATCACCCACAGCCCGACCATCGCCGCGGCGCTCGAGCCGCATCAGATGGTCGAGGTCATCCTCATCGGCGGCAAGCTGTTCCGGCATTCGATGGTCGCGGTGGGAGCGGAGGCGCTGGAACAGATCCAGAGGCTGCGCATCGACCTGGGTTTTGTCGGCCTGACCGGTCTCCATCCGGAGGAGGGCGGCACGACGGGAGATTACGAGGAAGCGGCGATCAAGCGTGCTGTCATCGCGCGTTCCGGAGAAAGTATCGCTTTGATGACGGAGGAGAAGCTGGGGACTGCTTCGGCCTTTGGCGTCTGCATGCTCACCGAGCTGTCGAAGGTCGTGGCCTCGCGATCGAAAAAGCTGGAGATGTTCAAGGATCCGGGCAAGTTCATCCCGGCATGAAAAAACCCCGGTGTTTCCACCGGGGTTCGTGTTTCTTGCCTGAAAGGCTGGATTAGAAATCCATGCCGCCCATGCCACCGCCGCCCGGCATAGCCGGGGCCGGGGCCTTGTCCTTCGGCTTCTCGGCGACCATGGCTTCGGTCGTGATGAGGAGGGCCGAGACCGAGGCAGCGTCCTGAAGAGCGGTGCGCACGACCTTGGTCGGGTCGATGATGCCCTTCTCGACGAGATCGCCATACTCTTCGTTCTGCGCGTCGAAGCCGAAGTTGCCCGACTTCTCGAGCACCTTGCCGACGACGATCGAGCCTTCAACGCCGGCGTTCTCGGCGATCTGGCGGATCGGGGCTTCGAGAGCCCGCGACACGATCTTGATGCCGGCCTGGATGTCGGCATTGTCGGACTTCAGGCCGTCGACGGCCTTCTTGGCACGCAGCAGAGCGACGCCGCCGCCCGGCACGATGCCTTCTTCGACCGCAGCGCGGGTCGCATTGAGCGCGTCATCGACGCGGTCCTTGCGCTCCTTCACTTCGACTTCCGTCGAGCCGCCGACCTTGATGACGGCGACGCCGCCCGCGAGCTTGGCCAGGCGCTCCTGGAGCTTCTCACGGTCGTAGTCCGACGTCGTCTCTTCGATCTGCTGCTTGATCTGGGCAACGCGGCCCTGGATGTCGGCCTTCTTGCCGGTGCCGTCGACGATGGTGGTGTTCTCCTTCTCGACGCGCACGCGCTTGGCGCGGCCGAGCATGTCCACCGTGACGTTCTCGAGCTTGATGCCGAGATCTTCCGAGATCACCTGGCCGCCGGTGAGGACGGCGATGTCCTCGAGCATGGCCTTGCGGCGATCGCCGAAGCCCGGGGCCTTGACGGCCGCGACCTTGAGGCCGCCACGGAGCTTGTTGACGACGAGGGTGGCGAGAGCTTCGCCTTCGACGTCCTCAGCGATGATGAGGAGCGGACGGCCGGTCTGCACCACGGCTTCGAGAACCGGGAGCATGGCCTGGAGGCCCGACAGCTTCTTCTCGTGCAGGAGGATGTAAACATCGTCCAGCTCGGCGATCATCTTGTCGGCGTTGGTGATGAAGTAGGGGGAGAGATAGCCGCGGTCGAACTGCATGCCCTCGACGACGTCGAGTTCGGTGTCGAGCGACTTGGCTTCCTCAACGGTGATGACGCCTTCGTTGCCGATCTTCTGCATGGCCTTGGCGATCATGTCGCCGATTTCACGCTTGTCATTGGCGGGGATGGTGCCGACTTGGTCGACTTCATCCGAGATCTTGACCTCTTTCGCGCGCTCCTCGATGTCCTCGA
>NNBT01003957.1_pt1 | contig 10351 bp, 10 predicted proteins | sample 1173831 | NCBI WGS metagenome assembly NNBT01 (sample SAMN07173936, study PRJNA388173) | plant metagenome | isolation source: symbiotic tissue sample KVJ10 | place: Norway: Troms, Kvaloya island | reverse complement strand
GCTCATGTTCATCGGTTGCGGCTTCCTGGGGCTGGTCATCCCGACCACGGCGGTGCTGGCGCTCGAGGAGCATGGTGAGATCGCCGGCACGGCCTCGGCGCTGATGGGCACCTTGCATTTCGCATCGGGCGCGGTCGCGATGGCGGTGGTCGGGCTCTTTGTTGACGGAACGGCATTTCCGATGGTGGCCGGGATCTCGGCTTGCGCGCTCATCACTTTCCTGCTCGCGCAAATCGCCCTGCGTCAGCGTCGGCCTGTCGGCGTTCCGGCAGAATAAAATTCGATCGGCATGCGGAACCAACCGGGCGCAGACGCGTTTTCCAGGCAGTCTCGGCAGCAGGAGCCGTCCCGTAGCTGAGGCAAGGGTCGCTCCAGGGATTCACAAGATCCCTGAAGCGGCCCTTTGTCTTGTCGCATCGGCCCGAAAAGTGCGCAGCGGTTTTCGGATAAGCCGAGGCGCAACAATCACGAGGCTTTGACAAAACCGTTAATTTCGAGAAGCTTAGGGCCTGAATCATATCGGGAACCCTCATGCGCGCGAAGTCCAAGGCCATCATCACCTGTGCCATTACCGGATCGATCCACACGCCGTCGATGTCGCCGCATCTGCCGGTGACACCGTCCGACATCGCCAGCCAGGCGATCGAAGCGGGTGAGGCCGGAGCCGCCATCCTGCATCTCCATGCGCGCGACCCCAAGGACGGCCGGCCATCGCCGTCATCCGATCTCTTCATGGAGTTCCTGCCGCGCATCAAGCAGGGCACCAATGCCATCGTGAACATCACGACAGGGGGCGGGCAGGGCATGTCGCTCGACGAAAGGCTGGCCGCCGCCGAGCGGGCCTCGCCCGAAATGACCTCGCTCAATATGGGCACGATGAATTTCGGCCTGTTCCCGATGCTCGGCCGCTACAAGGAGTTCGAGCATGAATGGGAGCGCCAGCATCTCGACCGTTCACGTGATTTCATTTTCCGCAACACCTTCGGCGATATCGAGCAGGTGCTGAAGCGGCTGGGCGAGGGGCACGGCGTCAAGTTCGAGTTCGAATGCTACGATGTCGGCCATCTCTACACGCTCGCCCATTTCCTCGACCGCAAGCTCGTCAAGCCGCCGCTGTTCGTGCAGACGATCTTCGGCATCTTGGGCGGCATCGGCCCCGATCCACAGAATGTCCTGATCATGCGTGATACGGCCGAGCGTCTGTTCGGCGACCAATATCACTGGTCGGTGCTGGCGGCGGGGCGCTTCCAGCTGCCCTTCTGCACCATGGCGGCGACCATGGGTGCCAATGTGCGCGTCGGCCTCGAGGACAATCTCTATATCGGCAAAGGCAAGCTCGCCAAATCCAATGCCGAGCTCGTCGCCAAGATGCGGCATATTCTGGAGGAGCTCTCCATCGATGTCGCGACAGCCGACGAAGCGCGCCAGATGCTCGATCTCAAGGGCGTGGGAAATGTAAAGTTTTAGCGGGCGTTGCTGATTGCAACCTGGACGTTTTCCTCCGGGTGGAGTGTAGGGCCTTGGTCCAATAGAGGTCCGCCGTGCGCTATGCCTAAATCCGCAGGATATTGATCCTTCAAAATGCGATTGCGGTCCGGATTTGGCGCGAGATGACAAGAGGAGTCCGGGCCGCGCGCTAAAGTGCCTGCGGGGGATGATTTTCGTCCGGTTCATTCTGAGAGAAGGCAACTGATGAGGCTGTTACACAAAGCCCGGCACGCTGTGCTCGGGATGATCGCCTTGGTTTGCGCATGCGGCATGGCGAATGCGCAAGAGGGGCTCGGGCCCTTCATGCCGCAAGAGGGCGGCTCCATCACGACCGCCTGGGCCAATGCCTACGGGCCCGACGCGGAATCCTGGATCCGCTTCGCCAATGTCCGGCCCGACAGCTTCGACATCAATTATTCGAGCTCGCGCGGCACCGTTGCGGTTCGCCGGATCCTGGTTTCCGACCGCATGATGGCGCGCACGATGATCCTGGGCTACAGCGCGAAAATGCCGCTCGTGATCCCCAACACCACGACGCTCGGCACGTCGGCGGCGGTGCTCGAGGAATTGCGCTCGACCGGACAGGCTGCCTCCAACCTCGTCTATAATGAAGCCATGGCGACGATGCCGGGGACGTTCACCCTGGTCGAGAAGGCCCAGATGCCGATCAATCTCGATGGAAACCCGGTGAATGTGCCGGTGATCCACGCCACCGGACGGTTTCAGAGCGGGAAACAAAGCGCCGCCGGCGACTTCTATTTCCTCGACAACAAGAACAATCCCATGCTGGTGCAGTACAGCATACAGTTCAGGGGCGAGAAGACGCCGCGCAGCGAACGTTATGTGCGGGTCACGCCGTCGGCGGATGAGCGCGCGAAGATGGAGCAGGCGCTCGCGGCGCGCAAAGCCTACACGACCTACGGCATTCACTTCGACTTCGACAAAGCGACCATTCGCAACAGCTCGGCGCCGCTGCTGAAGCAGATCGCCATCGCGCTCAGGAACAATCCGCTGTGGACCTTGTCGATCACCGGTCACACGGATTCGATCGGCGACAGCGGCTACAATATGAAGCTGTCGCGGGCCCGGGCCGAGTCCGTGAAAGCGCGGCTTGTCAAACTCGGCGTCGATCCCGGTCGCCTGAGCACGGTGGGAGCCGGCGCCGGCAATCCGGTCGCCACCAACAAGACCTTGCAGGGGCGCGCCCTCAACCGCCGCGTCGTCCTCGAACGTACCGACCGATAGGCTGCAAGCCCATGAGGAGTTCAGCGAACATGATTCTGGCGACACGTCTTTTTCTGGCCGGGCTCGCTTTGTGCGCCGTGGCGGCAACCGCGTCGGCCGCCGACAAGATCGGCAATTGCGAAGTGACCGGGGCCAAGGGCTCGATCCCCATCGCCGCGCCGGCGGTTCCCGGACAATTGACGGTGGCGGTCTCGCTGCCGGCGCCGGTCTGGTGGAATGGCGATACGGCCGAGGCGATCAAGGACGGCATGGAATATTGCCTGGCGGCCGAGATCGCCTGGCGCGCCGGATACGACAAGCTCAAAGTGGTGGCGGTGGAGTTCGTGCCGCTGGTCAGCGGTGCGGTCAAGGACTACGACCTGGCGCTCTCCGAAGTCTCGATCACCAAGGAGCGCAAGAAAGTCGTCGACTTCTCGGTGCCCTATTTCAACTCGGATATCGGCGTGCTGACGCTGGCCGCGAGCCCGGTCACCCAGAAGACGGTCAAGAAGGTCACGGTCGGCATCCAGCAGGGCACGACGGGTGCCGCCTTCGCGCTCGATGTCCTCAAGGTGAAAGATTACAATGTCTATGCCGAGCGCGCCGATCTTCTGAAAGCGCTGAGCGATGAGGATGTGGTGGCGGTCCTGACCGACACCTCGATCACGCTGTCGGCCGAGACGGCCTCGGCGGGCAAGACCAAGGTCGTCGGGCAGTACAAGACCGGCGAGATCTATGGCGCGGTCTACCCCAAGGGCAATGCGAACAACCCGACGCTGGACAAGATCATGAAGGCCATCATCGACGACGGCACGATGAAGACGCTCGCCGCCAAATATCTGGCCGCTGCCTGGGGCAAGGATCCGGCCAGCATCCCCTATTTCAAGCCCTGATTAGGATCGCTCCGGCGCAGTTCGGCCGGAACCGCCGAAATGTGATTGAAATCTCATGCGGGTGGCGCCAGTTGAGTTCGGGGCGGCGGAGTCCTATGAGTGGCGCCATGGATATCCAGCTTCAACCTCAGCCCCTGATTTCGCCCGCCCGCCCCCGGCCGCATGCCGGCAAGGCGGCGCCGTTCCTGCCGATGTCGCGCGCCGAAATGGATGCGCTCGGCTGGGATGCCTGCGACATCGTGCTGGTGACCGGCGATGCCTATGTCGATCATCCGAGCTTCGGCATGGCGATCATCGGCCGGCTGCTCGAGGCGCAAGGCTTCCGGGTCGGCATCATCGCGCAGCCCGACTGGCAGTCGGCGGAGCCCTTCAAGGCGCTGGGCAAGCCGACTTTGTTCTTCGGCGTCACCGGCGGCAATATGGACTCGATGGTCAACCGCTACACGGCGGACCGCCGGCTGCGCCATGACGATGCCTATACGCCTGGTGGTGAGGGCGGTAAGCGGCCGGACCGCTGCACCGTCGTCTACGCCCAACGCTGCCGCGAAGCCTATAAGGATGTGCCGATCGTGCTCGGCGGCATCGAGGCGTCGCTGCGCCGCATCGCCCATTACGACTACTGGTCCGAGAAAGTGCGCCGCTCGATCCTGGCCGATGCCAAGGCGGATCTGCTGCTTTATGGCAACGCCGAGCGTGCCGTCGTCGAGGTGGCGAACCGGCTCGCCGCCGGCGAAGCGCCGCGCGATCTCGATTCCATCCGCGGCGTGGCGCTGTTCCGCCGCGTGCCCGACAGCTACACCGAGCTTCCCGCCGATGATCTCGACTCCGCCGATGAGGGCGCCGCCCGCCGTCCCGGCGACACCGTCATCCGGCTGCCGTCCTATGAGCAGGCCGAGCAGGATCGCGAGGCCTATGCCCGCGCCTCACGCGTGCTGCACCGGGAAGCCAATCCCGGCAATGCGCGCGCGCTCGTCCAGCGCCATGGCGACCGTGATCTGTGGCTGAACCCGCCGCCGATCCCGCTGACGTCGGATGAGATGGATTCCGTCTATGATCTGCCCTATGCGCGAGCGCCGCATCCGTCTTACGGTGATGCGAAGATCCCGGCCTGGGACATGATCAAGTTTTCGGTGACGATCATGCGCGGCTGCTTCGGCGGCTGCACCTTCTGCTCGATCACCGAGCATGAGGGCCGCATCATGCAGAACCGCTCGGAAGGCTCGATCCTGCGTGAGATCGAGCTGATCCGCGACAAGACGCCGGGCTTCACCGGTGTCATCTCCGACATCGGCGGGCCGACCGCCAATATGTACCGGATGGCGTGCAAGGATCCGAAGATCGAGGCGGCGTGCCGGCTGCCCTCCTGCGTGTTCCCCGACATCTGTCCGAACCTCAACACCTCGCATGACGAGCTGATCCGGCTCTATCGCAAGGTGCGCGAGGTGAAGGGCGTCAAGAAAGTGATGGTCGCGTCCGGTCTGCGCTACGATCTCGCGGTAAAAAGCCCCGAATATGTGAAGGAGCTCGTCACCCACCATGTCGGCGGCTATCTGAAGATCGCCCCCGAGCACACCGAGCGCGGCCCGCTCGACAAGATGATGAAGCCGGGCATCGGCGCCTATGACCGTTTCAAGGAAATGTTCGATGAAGCGGCGAAGCAGGCCGGCAAAAAATATTACCTGATCCCGTATTTCATCGCGGCGCATCCGGGCACGACCGACGAGGACATGATGAATCTCGCGCTGTGGCTCAAGAAGAACCGCTACCGCGCCGACCAGGTGCAGACCTTCCTGCCGTCGCCGATGGCGACCGCCACGGCCATGTATCATACTGGCGTCAATCCGCTGCGCGGCGTCCGGCGCGGGGCGAGCGACAAGGTCGAGGCGGTCAAGGGTCTGAAGCAGCGCCGCCTGCACAAGGCGTTCCTGCGCTACCACGACCCCGACAACTGGCCCGTGCTGCGCGAGGCGCTGAAGCAGATGGGCCGCGCCGATCTGATCGGCTCGCGCCCCGACCAGCTGGTGCCGGCCCATCAGCCGCCCGGCACCGGCAAGGCTGCCGGCACATCGCGGCCGGCGCGCCACACCGGCAAGGCGCAGCGCTTCACCACCAAAGGTGTGCCGATCCGCAAGTTGAGCTAGGTGCTTAGGCCCCGCCGCCGAAAATTTCAGCCGGCCATTGTAGGTTAAACTTGACATTCGTCAGCTTTAACCTACAATTTGTGCGTGGTCGATTTCGTCAAAACCCAGGCTTACGAGGACTGGCTCAAGAGTCTGGACCTGCAGACCCAGGTCCGTATCGTCACCCGCGTCACCAGGTTTGAATCGACCGGCCATCCCGGCGACGCGAAGTCGATTGGCGAGGGCGTCATGGAAATGCGGTTCACTTTTGGCCCTGGTTACCGGGTGTATTATGCGGTCCTGAAGCAGACCATCATTCTGCTGGGAGGCGACAAGTCCACGCAGATGAAGGACATCAAGACCGCGAAGGAATTCGTGAGGTACTGGAAAGGTCAGATGCAATGACAAGCGTCAAGAAAGTGAAGAACGAAATGCCTGCTGGTGCGGCGCTCTCCCGTTACGACGCGGCCGACTATCTCCAGACTCCCGAGGCGCGTGCCGCCTATCTGGAAACCGTGTTCGAGGAATATGGTGACGACGCGCGTGTGGTCGCCAAGGCGCTCGGTGATGTTGCTCGCGCCCAGGGCATGCAGAAGATCGCCAAAGAAACCGGCCTGAACCGTGAGGGCCTTTACCAGGCGCTTTCCGGAGCCGGCAATCCGAGCTTCGACACCATCCTGAAGGTGATGCGCGCCGTCGGCGTCGAGTTGCGCCCCAGGCCAACGGAGACTCTCCGCGCGAAGAGAGCGAGCCGAAAGCGAGTGAGTGCCCGCGGAGAGGATCGGACCGTCAATCGCAGGTCCGATGCGGGTGCTCGCGGCTCACAGGGCCGCAAGCGGGCCTAGATCCTTGCCACGAGATGCGCAAACGTCGCGGCGATTCCGATAGAACGTCAGGTCTAGGCGACACGTCCCTGAATATAATCCGCGGTTATTGACGATTGCGGCCGGCAAGCGATGTCGACCATCGAGCCGGCTTCGTGCACGCGGCCGGCGCCCTCGGAGCACCAGAACAGGACGCAGTCGTCCGCAATGCGTCTGGCCTGCGCCAGGTTGTGCGTCACGATCACGATGCTGATCTTCTCCTTGAGCGCGAGCAGGAGACGTTCGATCGCCATTGTCGAAATCGGATCGAGGGCACTGCAAGGTTCGTCCAGCAGCAATATTCTCGGCTCCGTCGCCAAGGCGCGGGCAATGCAGAGCCGCTGCTGCTGGCCGCCGGACAGCCGGGTGGCGGAGTCGTCGACGCGATCCTTGATCTCGTCATACAACCCGACGGCGGTCAGGCATTCTCGCATCCGATGCGCACGATCGGCTTTGGTAAGAGGTGTCTCGGCAAGGGCCAGGTCGAAATTGCGGCGAATCGAGAATGGAAAGGGGTTCGGCTTCTGGAACACCATCCCGACCGCTCGGCGCAGCTGCAGCACGTCGGTCGCCGGCGAGAACACATCGATCCCGCCGATGAGTATCCTTCCTTCGTGTGAGGCGCCCGTCACCAGGTCGATGAGGCGGTTCAGGCACATGAGCAAAGTGCTCTTTCCGCAGCCGGAAGGTCCGATCAGTGCGGTGATATGGGCGGAACGGGTGCTGAGATTGACGTCGAGCAGCGCCTGTTTCCTGCCATAGGAGACACTCAAGGCCTCGATCCGGATCTCATGCTCTCTCTCCGATGTCTCCGGGCGGCGCTGCTCTGTGACCTTTACGGCGATGTTCATCTAGGCGACTCCCATACGTTGGTTGGAAAAACGTTCGATCGCGAAGAGGGCGGCGATCACGAGAGCAGTCGAGATCAGCAGGACTGTCGCGGACCCATAGGCACTTTCATCACCACCCGGCACGTTCATCGCCAGATCGAGGATGTTGACCGCCAAGGTGCGGCCGGAGTCGAACAGGGATGTCGGCATGCGCTCGACATAACCGCTGGTGAAAATCAGCGCGGCGCTTTCGGCTACCGCGCGACCGAGACCGATCGCTATGCCGGCGAATATGCCGGGCGCAGCCAGCGGTATCAGGACGTCCGTCACGATACGCCAGCGCGGCATACCCAGAGCCAGTGCGGCCAAGCGGGTGGTTTCGGGTATGCCGCGAAAGGCCGACTCGGCGAAGCAGGCCACAATAGGCAATACCATCAGCGACAATGTCAGTCCGCCGGCGAGAATGGAGAAACCAAGACCCAGCCATTCGCAGAACAACAGATTGCCGACCAGGCCGAACACGATCGATGGTGTCGCGGCAAGCACGATCAGGCAGGTTCGGATCAATCCGACCAGGCGCGAGGCCGATGGGATGAATTCCTTGAGCAGGAGCGCCGTGCCGACGCCCAATGGGCAGGCCACCGCGAGCGCAATCGCGGTGACATACATGGTCGATACGATGATCGGCGCGATGCCGCCCTCGTGCCCGCCACGCCGCGGGCTGGACAGGAGAAACTCCCAATCCAGCCGGGAGAGCCCGCGTTGCAGAATGTGAAACACGATCAGCGCCAGAGTCAGCACGACGAGAAGCGCGATGATCCGCACCGCGTGACCGAATACCATCTCGGCAAACCTAGACCGCATCGCAGGGCTCATATTTCCGGGTGACGAAATGGAGGGCCAGCACGAGGCCGGTCAGGACCGCGCCCGAGGCGATGAGCGCCGCTCTATGCTTGTCCGTCGCATAGGCCATCTCCAGCGCGATATTGGCGGGAATGGTCCTGATCGGCGAAAAGAGCGAGTCCGGCGGTTGCAGTGAATTGCCGGTCACCATCAGGACGGCCATGGTCTCGCCCAGCGCCCGGGCCAGGGCCAAGGTGATAGCGGAGAGAATTGCCGATTTCGCCAGGGGTAGGACCATTCGCGTGATGACACGATGTTTTGCGCAGCCCAATGCGAGCCCGCCACGATAGAGCTCGGGCGGTATCTGCTGCAGGGCGGAAAGCACCAGGACGCAGATCGTCGGCAGCACCATGATCGACAGGACGATGATGCCCGCGAGAAGCGATATGCCGGGCGGCTCGACGGCGCCGATCAACGGGACCAGCGTCGTCAATCCCCACAATCCATAGACGACGGAGGGGATGCCGGCCAGCCCTTGCAGCGCCAGGCGGAGTGCCGTGGCGCTCGCGGAGTGCGCATAATATTCGAGGTAGACCGCGCACAGGATCGCCACGGGTGCGGCGAGCAGAACGGCGCCCAGCGAAACGGCAATCGTGCCGACGATCATCAGCGATATTTCATATCGGTTGATCGAAGGAGCCCACTCCGTTCCGGTGAGGAACTTGAATGTTGCAATCTCGTTGAACGCCGGGGCGGCGCCGATCGCAAGGACGATGAAAATGGCGATCACGGCGCATACACCGGCCAACCCGGCCACGTAGACAAGCATCGACAGCAACGCCTCGCACAGGCGCGTCGCCGGCAGTCTACGGGTTTGACGCCGGAATGAAGAAGTAATCGCGAACGATGTCATGATTGCCTTTCCCGGTCGCGTAGGCGATGAACGCATCGGCGGCTTTGGAATGATCGGCTCTGAAAACGATATTCAGGGGACGCCGCACCGAGTAGCTGCCATTGGCCACGTTGCTGCTGGTCGCGGCAACCGGCCCGATGGGGATCGCCTTGATCGGCGTTCCCGCGGAGACATGATACTCGATCGTTCCCACCGAGACGTAGCCGATGGCCAAGGGATTGCCCTGGACGATCTTGACCGCCTGCTCATTGTCGCCAATGACGACATGCGCCTTGATCTGTTTGGCCTCGAGATTGAGGGTGTTCAGAAAGACCTCCAGGGTCGATCGTCCGTCGGCCTTGGTGACGACGGTGATCGGTCCCTGGCCTTGGCCAAGCTCCTTCCAGTCGGTCACTTTGCCGGTATAGATCGCTCTGATCTGATCGTTGGAGAGAGATGAAACGGGATTGCTCGCATGGACGAGGATGGCGACGCCGTCATAGGCGAGCGTCACGACCGAGAGGTCCTTCTCCTCGCCCTTGAGCTCACGCGAGACGAGCCCGATCTCCGACAGTCCCCTTCTGAGATCGGAAATGCCACGCGCCGATCCGCCCGATTGAATGTCGATCTGTACGGCGGAGTTCTCCGCCTCGTAGCGTCTGGCGATCTCGGTCACGAGCGGAGCCATGGTGCTCGCCCCGGTGATGACGATTTTCTCCGTTTCGGCCGCGAGCCCCGTCGGAGATAGCAGCATCAGTACGCAGGCCGCTGCCCAGAGAGCAGCTAGCGGAGATTTTGGGTTGTCGCGCATGGTCGATCCTCCCAGTTGTGGTGCAGAGGCACTTCAGGCAGAGCCGTCTCGCCAGGGAGAGTGGTCGTCAGCAGCTTTGCCTCGATCGTGGCTTCCATGACCGAGCCGTCGGTCATCACCCAATGCGGGCGCGCGGCATGGCTGATCGGTGCCGTTTTGCCGCCGTTTCCCGCAAAACTGAGGCCCCTTCCATAGGAAAAGGCGAGCCTCGTGCCGCCAAGCGGTTCGGGGTTGGCCTCCGGGGAAGCGAGCCCGGCYKGCMGGCCAWGGGCGATATCCCATTCCTGTTKCGCGCSGCCYCYGTCKTCAACCGCAAGCCRGCAGTGGATKCCCTCGGCAAYTTCGCCGGCCTTGGCCGAGTTGACATAGTCGCCGGCGAGATAAGCG
>NNBT01004557.1_pt1 | contig 10355 bp, 15 predicted proteins | sample 1173831 | NCBI WGS metagenome assembly NNBT01 (sample SAMN07173936, study PRJNA388173) | plant metagenome | isolation source: symbiotic tissue sample KVJ10 | place: Norway: Troms, Kvaloya island | reverse complement strand
GCCCGCAAGCGTGCCGATCGCGAGGTGCTGCTGCCGGCCGGGCCGAAGATCGCGCTGACCGGCGGGCTCGACTTCAACGACCATCAACTGATCTGGGCCAAGCTCGACCAGGTCCGCGCGAAGCACCCCGACATGGTGCTGATGCACGGCAAGTCTCCGAAAGGGGCCGAGAAGATCGCGGCCCGCTGGGCCGACCACCGCCGCGTCGCGCAGATCGGCTTTGCCCCCGACTGGACCAAACATGGCCGCTCCGCCCCGTTCAAGCGCAATGATCAGATGCTGGACGTGCTGCCGATCGGGGTCATCGTGTTCCCCGGCACCGGCATCCAGGACAACCTGGCCGACAAGGCGAAGAAGCTCGGCATCCCGGTCTGGAAATTCGGCTCAGGTGGCGCCTAGGCGCCACCGATGCACTCATGCCTTTCGCGGTTTCGGCTGGTGAAGACGCCGCTTCACATTGGGCTTCAGCGCATTGCTCACGTCCTTGTTGACAGTCGCGAGGTCGAACCAGTCAGGATCGAAATATCCTCCGCACCATTGCTTGGTGTCATCGTGTTCCAGGTCGCTTGGGTCCGCCAAGATTTCCAGAAACCGCTGATAGCCGGGTATTCCGCCGACATCTTCCGGAGGGCGAGCCCGTGCACCGTCGATGCATTGAGCCTTCTTTGGTGCGAGGTCGAGGGAAAGCCATTGTTCTAACTCAACGGTATGCGACCAACCGTCGCCGAAATCGTACAGGTAGCTGAACCTCGCACCAGACCTCGTGAAGTCGCGCAAGCGAACGTCCGTCTGCTCAAAGACCTTGGGATCATCCACGCTGGAACTTTCGTAGGCAGCAGCAGCATCGCCAAAGCGCAGTCCGCCAATCTGAAACTCATGCAGGTGGTAATTCCACCAGTTAAACGCCGCTTGGATCGTCAGGTGCAATTGCTCCAGATTCCAGTCGATCGGTACGATCAGACGCCTCCAAGCAGGAGGCTCAATATCGTCAAGCGACACACGAATCTGAACTGCGTTGAAGGGCGCAAACATATCGGCAGCAAGCCTTCGCATGCTGACGGCGTCAAGCTCTGTCGTCAGCATGAAGAGCGACGTCAGCACCAGCATCGTGGCCCGGACATCGGTGTAGCTCCTATTCTGAAACTTCGCGACCCCCGCTTCAAATGCGCTGATCCTTGGTCCAGCCGAGGGCCTGATGCCATCAACCCGTGAAGGGTCGGCTACGCCTGGGCGTGCCGCCGCTTTGTCTTCGCCTACGCGGTGATTGCGGCCCTCGGCCGGACACATCGGGCGCCTGTCAGCGGGGGATGGTCCTCCGCTCGGAACAGGAGCCGGACCGATGTCCCTCGACGCCGCTTATGCCTTCGCAAACAGCCTCGCTGGCACCCTGATGGTCGCCATCATCATCTTCCGGGCGGGCGACGGCACGCTGTCTGTCACGCCCTGCAATGAATTCGACGGCGATGCCGAGATCGTGGCCGAGATCGATCCGTTCGACGTCTGACCTCTGGCGGAACAGCTCCGCAGGCAGAGATCGGTTCGATTTCCGCTCCCGAAGCGCATCGTATTTGGCTATACTCTGCATTGCGCCTTGGTGGTGGTGGTCGGCGCACCCGTCAGACCTATTGTCACGGAGGCCACCACCATGATCGTCTTCGCCGTTCTCGGTTCGCTCGCCGCCATCGGCGTGCTTTGCTGGCTGTTGTTCATGCTCGCTGTCTTTGCGCTCCCAACCTTCGTCGGCGTCAGCGCCGGCATCTGGGCGCATGAGACCGGCGCCGGCCTGCTCGGTGCCATCGTCATCGGCGCCGTTGGCGCCGGTATCGCACTCGGCGTCGGCCAGCTACTGCTCGTCATCCTGCGGCCGGCCTGGCTGAAACTCCTCGTCGCCTTGGCTTTCGTCGCGCCCGCAGCCATCGCGGGCTTTCACGCGACGCATGGCATCGTGAAGCACACCATGCCCTCGGAAACCTGGCAGCTCGTGTTCTCGGTCATCGGAGCGATCGCCGTTGCAGTCACGACCTTCATCCGCGTGACGTCACTCACCCCGCCAGGATCGACCAGCCGGGGCGTTGCCAATGCCTGAGTGTCGAGCTGACCGCGGAGCCGGACCAGAAAGCGGACGTGCACCACGCACCAGCCATCGACCGAACTGATGTGGGATCGGGCGAATATGCGCACGGCAGCGCGCAACCTGTCATGCCGCAGAGCTCGCTGATCGTCTGACCCCAGGCTGATCAACGGCCGACCGACCAAATGCACGCTGATGGGCGTCACCGGTCAGGTGTTCCTCGTTAGCGGGACGCGACGGGCCAGCTCCGCGCTCAGAAACGCCGATCGCGTGAACCGCCCGCGTGCCAACTCGGCCGATGCCTTGCGCCGCCATGTCATCCCCTCGGGATCTAGCCGGATCGAGCGCACCCGAGCGGCCTCTTCAATGGCCTGATCTGGCCGAAGACCGGCTCACGCCTCGCTCGCCTATGGCGCAACAGCGGCGTCACAACTTTCTTCCCCTGCCTGCTGCGCCGTCATTCCTCGCGGGACAAGAAAGTTCCTCCTTTGCTGTCAGGCCCCAAGCCTACCCCGGTGAACCGGGGACCCTGGCTGGGGTGCGCCGCCGAACGTCTCCGGCCCGTCGATCGCCATCGAGGCCGCAATGGTGCGGGCTCAAGACATCAGATCGAGGAGAAATGACATGGCCACCATCGGCACCTTCAAGAAGACCGGCACGAACGAGTTCACCGGCGAAATCGTTACCCTGAGCGTTCAGGCCAAGAACGTCCGCATCGTCCCCGAGACCCGGGCCACTGGCGAGACCGCCCCCAGCCACCGCGTCCTGGTCGGTCGCGCCGAGATTGGCGCCGCCTGGTCCAAGCGCTCCAACGAAGGCCGCGACTATCTTGGTCTCAAGCTGGACGACCCGAGCTTCAACGCCCCGATCTACGCCAACCTGTTCGACGACGAGGACGGCGAAACTTTCAGCCTCATCTGGTCCCGCCGCAGCCGCCGCAACGGCGACTGAGGCTCCGGCGACGCCCCGTCCGGTCGATCCGAACGGGGCATTCGTCCGCCAAAGCATCCGAATCAGGTTGCGGCCTGAACTACTCGAACGACCGCAATAGACGCTCTTCGCTCTGGCCCGAGACGGCAAGAACGACTATTATAGCCGTAGTTCTGGCGTGCGCGTTGGCCTGGGTGGGAGGTGATCATGCATGATCACCGCCCGACAGTCGCGGGCCGCACGCGCGCTGCTGGGTTGGACACAGGAGACGCTCGCTGACGCAGCCCGAGTATCACTGACCGCGCTCAAGCGCCTCGAGTCTGAAAGCGACTTGAAGGTGTACGAGAGCACGCGCGATCAGGTGCGCCGGGCACTCGAGGCGAACGGCATCCTTCTCTTGGTGTCCGACCAAGGTGAAGGGGTGATGCTCGTCCATGGCCGAAAAGCCGCCAGCGACATGCGGAAGCGAAGCTAGCGCCGCTCCACGACGGCCAACCCATGTTGCGGGCCACCAGCTATACCAGTTGTCGTCGAAGTCGGGCTTGGTTAACGCCTTGCCGACACGCAGGGGCGCTGTGATTCCAGGTGGGGCGTCGTGACCAAGGCAGAACTCCTCGAACGGCCACCCGAGAGCGCGTCGGTCACCGACTATGATCGGGCGCACATGACGCTCTACCTCCGTCTCCTCGATGCCGCGTCGGTCGGCGCCGCCTGGGAAGAAGCCGTGTCGATCCTGTTCGGCATCGACCCGGCCGCCGAACCGGAGCGCGCCCGCCGCATCCATGACAGCCATCTCGATCGTGCCAAATGGATGACCCAGCACGGCTACCGCGAGCTCGCACACGAGCAGCCGCGTCGTTGATGCGGGGGTGATGCCGCAGCGGCATCGCCCGTTTCCATTTCTCCGGCTTCCGCTGGCGCTCGCATGGCGGAATCCTGCGCAGCGAAGCTATTGCAGGTTTGCTGGCGGAGGATGCATGACCCCCGACATCTCGCATTGGCGATCATCCGAGCGCTACGAATACGTCGAAGACCTCGTCTCGCCTGAACTCGCCTGGGAATGGCTGCGCCGGAACGAAGACTATCAGCGCGACTTCGCGGCAGTTCAGACGGAGCCGAACACCGACACCGCAGCGACAGAGGCGGCGACGTCTCGATGGGGGTTGCGATTTCCTGTTGTCGCCGACCCTCGACGCCAGGGAGGCCGCGCCCATCTGGGCGCCCACCGTCAATACCGGCGTCGTGCTGCTGACCGCTCCGCCCGACATCCTGCCGAAGGACGACTCGTCCCCAGCCATTGAGGCGCAGACGCCCGGCCAGTCAGACGCGCAGGGCTTCCACTTCCTTCACAGCCTCACGAACGGCGAACGGCTCCAGATCCTGCGCCTCGGCGTCGGGAGCGGTGCTGAAGGCGCGGCGGCCATCATCCCGCTCAGCCCCGAAGGGTTCGATCGGCTCGAGGCCGTCGCCCGTCTCCTGAGTTCGCTCCATGGCCGTGCGATCCCTCCCGACACGCGGCTCACACGGCAGCAGCGTCAGCGTGCGCGACGGATGTTGCAGGCCGTGGACGGTCGTCTCAGTGGCGCCAGTTACCGCGACATCGCAGCGACACTGTTCGGCGCGCGCGACCTCGCCGATGAACCCTGGAAAACATCCTCGCGCCGCTTCGCCACCATGGACCTCGTGCGCGGCGGCCTCGCAATGGTCGCCGGCGGCTATCGACGCCTGCTGAGCCATCGCCGTCGACGCTAGCACGCCTGGTGTGGGGATTTGCTCCCGCCAGCTTCCCACTCCCTCCGCGACTTCGCGCTCCGCCAGGGTAGCCGCCAACCGCCGCTGTCCCCCTGCGGCTCTCGCGCAACCTCGGAGGCTCGATTATGTCACCCAATGGCGCCGGCGTGCCGCAGCGCTTTCTCCGCACGCCTGAAGCGGCCCGCTTCCTCGGTCTCTCGGATCGCACGCTTGAGAAACATCGGACCTACGGCACCGGTCCCGCCTATCGCAAGCTCGGCGGGCGCGTCGTCTATGCGCTCGAGGACCTGAAAGCCTGGGCCGACCGCGGCTTCGTCACCTCGACGTCCGATCCGCGCGGAAACGTCCTTCCCGCCAAGCGCCATGCCGCCGTCACGCCTGCCTTCGGCGGCGGCCAAACCCGTTGAGCCGCCCGACATGTCGCCGCGGCAGCGCACCCTCTCCTTGAGCGAACGATCGCGGCTCGACCCGTTCGTCGTCGCCACCGGCGACGCCAGTCCGCGCGACCAGCGCGATCTAATGGAGCGGCCCTTCTTCTCGCTCGCCAAGGCCAAGCGCACCACGCCGATCTTCTACGAGGCCGGCGACGTCCGCGTCGAAGTCTTCGCGGTCCCCGAGCATGGCATGGCGACCATCTGGGATGCCGATATCCTGATCTGGGCTGCGAGCCAGATCGTCGAAGCAGCGAACCGCGGGTTCCAAACCTCACGCTTCCTGCGCTTCACGCCGTATCAGCTCCTGACCGCCATCGGACGCCAGACCGGATCGCGCGACTATCGGCTTCTCAAGGGCGCTCTCGCGCGCCTTCAGTCGACGGTCATCGGCACCACGATCCGCAACGGCGAACATTGGCGGCGTCAGCAATTCTCCTGGATCAACGAGTGGGGGGAATGCACGACGCGCGATGGCCGCGTGGAGGGCATGGAATTCGTCCTGCCCGACTGGCTCTATCGCGGTGTCATCGATCGCTCGCTCGTCCTCGCCATCGATCCCGCCTATTTCCGACTGACCGGCGGCATCGAGCGCTGGCTCTATCGGGTCGCCCGCAAGCATGCCGGCCGTCAGCCCGCAGGCTGGACCTTCGAAATCGCGCACCTGCACACCAAATCGGGCAGCCAGGCACGTGTGTCCGACTTCGCCATCGACATCCGCCGCATTGTCGCCCGCCAGCCGCTACCCGGCTATCGCTTGGCGCTGGAGCGCGCCGGTCGTCAGGAACGCCTGCACATCCGCCCCATCAACTTATCCACAGGCCCTGTGGATGGCGTTGTGGACGCGTTCGGGACTTCGGGCGCGATTGGTATCGGGATTTCGGGCGCAGCCGCATCGGGACTTCGGGCGCGCAAATCGCAGCTAACCCTCTGGCCTGAAACGGCGATTCCGAGCCCTAACTTAGAGTCTAACAAGGAATCTAACTTCTTGTTGGAGCGGGGCGACGGTGGAAAACCGCCCCGCGGCCGACGGAGCGCGCGGTCATGATCGTCGCGTTGCTCAATCAGAAAGGCGGCGTCGGCAAAACGACGCTCGCCCTCCATCTCGCCGGCGAATGGGCCAGCCGCGATCAACGCGTCATGCTCATCGACGCTGATCCGCAGGGGTCTTCACTCGACTGGTCGGAAGCCCGCGCCCGTGAAGGCCTGCCTCGCCGGTTCGCCGTCATCGGGCTGGCGCGCGACACCTTGCACCGCGAAGCGCCCGAGCTGGCTCGCGGCGCCGATCATGTGGTGATCGATGGTCCCCCGCGCGTCGCCGGCCTCATGCGCTCGGCACTGCTTGCCGCCGACCTCGTCCTCATCCCGGTTCAGCCGTCGCCTTTCGACGGATGGGCGTCAGCCGAGATGCTGGCACTGCTCCGCGAAGCCCGCCTTTTCCGCCCGTCGCTTGTCGCCCGTTTCGTGCTCAACCGCTGTGGGGCGCGCACCATCATCGCACGCGAGACCGCCAAGGCGCTCGCCGATCACGATCCGCCGGTGCTGGCGAGCGCGATAGGCCAACGCGTCGGCTTCGCGGATGCCGCGCAATCGGGCCGCCTGATCTCGGAGCTCGATGGCCAGCGTGCCGGCACGCGCGAGATCGCAGCGCTCTGCGCCGAAATTGGAAGGCTCGCACCATGACGAGGCGCAGCTTCGCCGCGCGGCCCGGTGACCCGGACACCTGGATCAAGGCCGCCGACGATCCGCGCGGCCGCAGGGCTGACGCCATCGCCTACACCGCGCGCCTCACGATCGACGTCACGCCGGACCTGCGCGGCCGGATCAAGGTCACCGCGTTCCAGCGCGGCCAGACTGTGGCGGACATGCTGCGCGAGCTCCTCGCGGACGCGTTTCCTGCCGAGGGGGACGCGCCATGAGCGCGCCGGCAATTCATGGCGCAGCGGGCGTTCGGCCGTCATCACCTCCCGGTCGGCTCACCGAGGTCGAACTGGTCTGGCGCGAGAAGCAGATCGAGCACTGGATCCGCTTCGGCCATGCGGTCCATGAACAGATCCTCGACCGGCGGCGTCGCATCCTCAGCTTCCCTCATGGCGCCACTTTCGCCTTCGTCCGCTGGGCATCGAACGGCTATGGCACCGTCATCTCGCGCATCGACATCCTGCGCGCCGTTCGCGCAGGCGACAGCTATCAGACGCTGCCCTCGGTGCGGCCCGGTGGTGAGATTCTGCTGCAAACGAGCGGTTGGCCGCGCGTCGAGCAGGTGCTGCTTCTGATCGACGCGATCGAAGCGCTCGACATCGATCCCGCTGAAGCTGCGCCTGACTATTGGCGCCATGTCCACAACCGGCTCGCCGCCGGCGACGCACCGCGCGCCTATTCCCGCCAGCAGCACCGCGCCTGGCGGCTGCGCCAGAGGGCCGAGCCATGACGCGCGCCGGTTACCTGCTGACGGCCACGGGCGCCGCGCTCCTGCTGATCACGCTGGCGACGGTGCACGTTGCACCGCGGCTCGTCTGGAACGCATCGGCCAGCGTCCCGGTCGGCCTCTACGAGATCGGCCCGGCGACACCGCTCGAAGTCACCGACCTTGTCGCGGTCAATGCGCCGGAGCCGCTTGCCGCCTTCCTCGCGGATCGGGGTTATCTGCCGCGCGGCGTGCCGCTCTTGAAGCGCGTTGCCGCCCTTCCCGGGCAGACGGTCTGCCGTGCGGGTGCCGCCATCACCGTCGACGGAATCGCCCTCGGCAATGCGCTGGACCGCGACCGTCTGGGGCGCACGCTGCCCATCTGGAATGGCTGCCACCAGATCGGCGCGAACGAACTCTTCCTCATGAACATCGGCGTCAGAGACAGCCTCGACGGCCGCTACTTCGGGCCTCTCGCGGTCAACGCCGTGATCGGTCGGGCCATCCCTCTCTACACCGACGAAGACGGCGACGGTCGCTTCGTTTGGCGCGCGCCGACGCGGTGACAGCGCAGCCATGACCTGTTCCACCGCATCGCCAAGGAGGTTGCCATGACCCTGATCGGAGAATTCACCCGCACCAAGAGCGGCTATGGCGGCCGCATTCGCACGCTCGCCCTCGACGCCGCCCTGGTGCTCGTGCCGGCGGAGCACTCCGACGCTGAGAACGCGCCCGACTATCGCGTTCACCTCGGCAACGATGCCGATGGACCGGAAGTGGGGGCGGGATGGAAGCGCACCGGCGAGAAGGCCGGCGAGTATGTGTCGTTGCAGCTCGACGATCCGACCTTTGCACAGCCGATCCGGGCCAACCTGTTCCAGTCGGCCGACGACAAGTCAGCATGGGGTCTCTACTGGAACCGGCCGATCAAGCGCAGCGAGCGGGACTGACCGATGCGCGTCTTCCATCGCCAGCCCGCTGTCGGAGCGAAAGGGGCCGCCCGCCAATTCCCCTTCCTTCTCCTTTCCGGCCTGGCCTTTGCCGGCGCGATGCCTGCGCCGTCTCTGGCTCAGTCCTCGGTCATCGAGCGACCCGCTGCAGGCTCGCCCTACGCGCAAGCGGTCGCCGAAGCAGCGCAGCGGTTCGGCATTCCCGAGCGCTGGATCTGGGCAGTCATGCGCGTCGAGAGCGGCGGTCGCGTCCGCGCGGTCTCGCCCAAAGGCGCGATGGGACTCATGCAGATCATGCCCGCGACCTGGGCAGATCTGCGGGCGCGCCACGGTCTGGGGGCCGATCCCTTTGACCCGCGCGACAACATCCTCGCCGGTGCAGCCTATCTGCGCGAAATGCATGACCGCTACGGCGCGCCGGGCTTCCTCGCGGCCTACAATGCCGGCCCCGGGCGCTACGATGACTATATCTCGGGAGGTCGCGCGCTGCCCGCCGAGACCATCGCCTATGTGGCCGCGATTGCGCCGTTGATCGGCAGTGATCCGCTCGCTGCCGGCGTCGCTGTCGCGACCGTCGATCCGCTCGCATGGACTCGGTCACCGCTGTTCGTCGCGCGCTCCGACGGCAGCGTTTCAGCAGAACGATCGCAGCCCGATCGTCAGAGGAACGGCAGCCGAACGGCCGATCCGCAGCAAGCCCCAATCGCCCGTTCGACGCAGACGGCAGGCATCTTCGTGACGCGCGCCGATGATGGGGGGCGCCCATGACCAGAATCGCACCCCGGCTCGGTATAGCGAGCTCCCGGAAAGAGGCGGCATGGGGCGGTTGGGGCGAAGCAGACACGACCAACAGACGGCGAGATAAAAGCGGCTCGCCACTCTCACGCAAGCCATTGCTTTCGCATGGCTTTTCACGTGCCGGTCGGTCGTGGGCAGTGCCGCTTCCGGCTATTTTCCACGCTTTTACAGGGACATTGCCGGCACTGTCCGGCGTTTGGCCCGCTGGAGGCCGACGATGAGCGGCGGCGACAGCGACTTCCGGGTCCGGCCAGGCCGCATCGGTTCGACGCGGGCGCCGAAGCCCAAGAGCTTTATCAACCAAGTCCTGCGAGCCGCCAAGCGCTCGGGGCATGTCGGCACCGGCGGCGGTCCGGGCCGCAAGGCATCCGGCTATGGCCGTTCGAGCTTCGGGCGCGGACGGATCGCGTTCAGCCGCGCGCGGCTTTTCAGCTCGTCGCGCCGCGTCGTCGTCAAGGCGCGGATCGCCCGCCACCAGGGCCGAGCCTTCCGGTCTGCGCCGCTCAATGCCCATCTCTCCTATCTCAAGCGCGACGGCGTCACGCGCGACGGCGAAAAGGCCGTGATGTTCGATGCCGACAGCGACCGCGCCGACGACGCTGGTTTCGCCGCGCGCTCCAAGAACGACCGGCACCATTTCCGCTTCATCATCTCGCCCGAGGACGCCGGCGAGATGACGGACCTGCGCGCCTTCACGCGCGACCTCACCCGCCAGATGGAAGCCGACCTCGGCACCCGGCTCGATTGGGTCGCGGTCGATCACTGGAACACCGACAATCCCCACGTCCACCTGCTGGTGCGAGGCGTCGACACCCAAGGCGCCGACCTCGTCATCTCACGCGACTACATCAGCCGCGGCTTGCGATCCCGAGCCGAGGATCTCGTATCGATCGAACTCGGCCCGAAGCCAGAGCACGAGATCAAGACGGCGCTCGAGCGCGAAATCACGGCCGAGCGCTGGACGCGCCTCGATGTCGAGATTCGCATCGCCGCCGACGAGACCGGCCTCATCGATC
>NNBT01002374.1_pt1 | contig 10355 bp, 11 predicted proteins | sample 1173831 | NCBI WGS metagenome assembly NNBT01 (sample SAMN07173936, study PRJNA388173) | plant metagenome | isolation source: symbiotic tissue sample KVJ10 | place: Norway: Troms, Kvaloya island | reverse complement strand
GCTACGCTGCTTGTCCGGGAGTACGGAGAGTTTCCGAGACCATCGACTGTCTCAGCCCGGCTGGAGGTAACCTGCGCGGTCGGCCGCGTCCGCCTCTTCGACCAGCACGCGGTAGGCCGCCGGCTCGACGGCGGCGAAGCCCGACAGCTGCAGCCGGGCAAGGATCGTCGCACCGACCTTATCCTGACGCGCGGCCAGCAGCGCCGCCCGCAACCGCGCGATGATCGGCTCCTCGACCCCGACCCCGTCCGACGCCACCAGCAGCGGCATCGGGCGCGGCGCCGTCGTTTCGACGATGCGCAGCCGTGCCGCGGTGTGCGGCTCGGCCGCCCGCAGCAGGTCGTAGAAATAGGCATCGAGCGGGCCGATATCGATCTCGTCGGCCAGCAGCGCGTCGATCACCCGACGTGGCGTCAGCAAAGGCCCGATGCTCCCGGCATAGAGCGGCCCCCTCGCCTGCCAGTGCTTCAGCAGATGCGTGCGCAGCGCGTTGAAGCCTGATTGCGAATGCGCGACTGTCCAGCCGATGCGACGGCCGAAGCTGTCCACGAGCGTCGCAATGTCGCTCTCGGCCCGCACGACGAAATGGGTCGCATAGAGCGGGCGGCCATCGCCCGAGGCAGGAACGGGTACCGCCACTGGCTGCACGGGGAAGCCGCCGTGCGCGAACGGGTAGCCGCAGATGAAGGCGAGGCCGAGATCGTCGCGCCGCCAGAGGTCTTCCAGCGGGGCCGGCGCCGCATGGGGCACGACCGCCAGCGGGACGCCGGCTATCGCCGCGATCCGGGCGAAAAGCGCCGTCCAGTTCGCCGCCGTCGCGACATCGACGGCATACATGCGGGCATTCGCGACGAGGTTCACGCGTAGCGCAGCCTCTGGCCGAGGCCCATCGTCTTCGCTTTCTCCAGCATGAAATGGCCGAGCGCGATGTCCGACAGCGAGAGGCCGCGATGCCAGAACAGGATGGTCTCGTCCTCGCTTTCGCGACCCGCTTTCAGGCCGGCGACGATCTGGCCCAACTCGGCATGGAGCGTCTGTTCCGAGAGTTTGCCTGCCTCGACATGGGCGCGCAGGCTGCCGAAGGGGCCGCCCTTGCACTGGCCCCAGTCATCGACGACGAGCTTGCTCATGATGTCGGTGAGCGAGAGCTCGACCGCACTCATCGTGCCATAGGGCACGACGAAGGCGCCTGGCTTGATCCACGCCGTCTTCAACATCGGCTCCGGCGCGTCCAGCCGCGAGGCTTCGACGACGATGTCGGCGCCCTCGACGCAGCTTTGCCAGTCCTGCGTCACGACCACGCGCTTGCCGAGATCGGCCGCAAGGCGCGCGCCGAAGACGTCGCGGCTCTCGGGGCGGCGGGAATGGACGCGGATCTCGTCGAAATCGAAGAGCGAGTCGAGCAGGCGGACATTCCAGTAGGCCGTGCCGCGCGCGCCGATATGGCCGAGCACCTTGGACCCTTTACGGGCGAGATGTTTCGCGCCGATCGCGGTGATCGCGCCGGTGCGCATATCGGTGAGATGGCTGCCGTCGACGATCGCGGTGGGGACGCCAGTCATAGGGTCCATCAGCAGGAGCAGACCCATCTCGGAGGGCAGGCCGAGCTTGTAGTTGTCGACATAATCCCCGATCACCTTGACCCCGGCGCGGGCGATCGGCGCGCGGAAGGCGCCGCGCAGCACGTTGAAATGGCCGTTGGCGCCGGCCTTGGGCATCAGATGGACGCGCGGCTCGATCTCCGTCTGGCCGCGCCCCTGGGCGGCAAGACCTGCCTCGACCGCGGCAATGATTTCCGCATCGGTGAGCTTCAGCGCCTCGACGTCGAGCGCGTTGAGGAAGTCGATATGGAGCGGCGGATGGGACACGCGGCGGACCTCGGCTGTGGTGTGAGGGCAAGCGAACGCCGACAATACACGGCTCCGTGCCCCTGCGCCGTCCTTTCGCGACGGCGCCGCATGCGCTGCGGGCAAACCGCCAGTGGGGGGCGGTAGCATTGGCAAGGAACTTGCTGCCACCGGCCGGGGGAAGTCACTCGGTAGGGACATCCAATGGACGCCTTCACCATGATCATCCTCGCCTGCATCGCGGGCGAGCCGAAATGCACCTCCGCCCGCGTCGCCGAGAGCCAGTTCACCAGCATCGAGGCCTGCGAGGCGCGCATCGACGCGATCGCCACCGAGATGACCCGCAAGCTCGGTCAGCGGCCGGAACTCAAGGGCCGCGCGGTGACCTATGATGTGAGCTGCATGGACCGCAAGCAGCTGCTGCAGAGCTTCGGGATCGCCGATCTCGACATCTGAGGCGCGTCGCCGGTCAAGGGCCGCAACACTGCGGACAGGGCAGCCGCATCCTTCAAAGAGATGACGACGCCCGCACCGCATTAAGGACCCTATGCGAAGCTGCCGGACAGCAGGCGCGAAGCGCTTGCCGCTTCTGCGCATTTCGCGATATTCTGGACATACTTCAGAAACATGATCGGCCGCTCGTTTGTGCAACTGCGTGACCAGGCTCCCGCACTCGAGGCCAGCCGCCGACAGGGCGCGGGCTTGATGCGCCACCGCGATCAGACGCACGCGCGTCCCGACACGGTCGTCGTCTCGGCGCTGGCGTCATGCCGCGGCGCGTTCACGGCGGTGGCGCTGTTCTCCGGCGTCATCAACCTGCTGATGCTGTCGGCGTCCTTCTACATGCTGCAGGTCTATGACCGGGTGCTGAATTCGCGCAGCGTCGCCACGCTGGTCGGCATTTCCCTTCTGCTGCTGGCAGCCTATGGCCTGCAAGGGTTCCTCGACGCGATCAGGGTGCGGATGCTGGCGAGGATCGGTGCGCGCTTCGACGAGCAGGTCTCGCCCGCCGCCTTCGCCGCGACCCAAAGGCTGCCCCTGCTCGGCTTCGGCGCAGACAAGGCGCTTCAGCCGATCCGCGACCTCGACCAGATCCGCGGCTTTCTCTCCTCGCTGGGGCCCACGGCGTTCTTCGACATGCCGTGGATGCCGCTGTTCTTCGCCGGTTGTTTCCTGCTGCATCCGTGGCTCGGCTGGCTGACGGTGGCAGGTGGCGTCGTGATGGTGGTGCTGACCTATCTGACGGAAGCCGGAAGCCGCGAGGCGACGCGGGCGATGATGGGCAGCGGTCTGGCACGGCAAGGCATCGCCGAATCCAGCCGCCGCAACGCCGAAGCGATGACCGCCATGGGCATGGGGCCGGCCTTCCAGACCCAATGGCGCCAGGCCAACCGGCGCCATGTGCAGGACTGGCTTGCCGGCTCCGACGCCACCAGCGGGCTTGGCGCCTTCGCCAAGGTGTTCCGGCTGATGCTGCAATCGGCGGTTCTGGGACTGGGCGCCTATCTCGTCATCCTCGGCGAGCTCACGGGCGGCGCGATGATCGCAGCCTCGATCATGACATCGCGCGCGCTGGCCCCGATCGAGGTCGCGGTCGCGCACTGGAAGGGTTTCGTCTCGGCCCGGCAAAGCCTGACGCGGCTGAAGCAGGTGCTGGGCGCTCCGCAGTTCGAACAGCGGGACCGCACGGCGCTGCCTGCGCCGACGCGCTCGCTCAGCGCGGACAACCTGATCGTCGCCGCGCCTGGCCTGCAGAACCCGATCCTGACCGGCGTTTCGCTGCGGCTCGAAGCGGGCCAGGGGCTGGGCATCATCGGCCCCAGTGCATCCGGCAAATCGACGCTGGTGCGCGCGCTGGTCGGGGCCTGGCCGCCGCTGAAGGGGGACATCCGGCTCGACGGGGCGAGCCTCGATCAGTGGGACCCGCAGGAGATCGGGCGTCACATCGGCTATCTGCCGCAGGATATCGAGCTGTTCGAAGGCACGGTCGCGGAGAACATCGCCCGCTTCGATCCCCACGCCAGCGGCGCGTCGGTCGTCGCCGCCGCCCAGGCGGCCGGCGCGCATGACCTCATCGTCAAGCTCGCGCAGGGCTACGACACCCGGATCGGCGAAGGCGGCGCCTCGCTGTCGGCCGGCCAGCGCCAGCGTGTCGGCCTGGCGCGCGCCCTCCATGGCGATCCCTTCCTGATCGTGCTCGACGAGCCGAACTCCAATCTCGACCAGGCCGGCGACGAGGCGCTCACCGCGGCCGTCCGGGGCGTCAGGGCACGCGGCGGCATCGTCATCGTCGTCACCCATCGCCAGACGGCCATCGCCGGCGTCGACCATATCGCCATGATGCAGGACGGACGGATCAAGGCGTTCGGCCCCAAGGAAGAGATTTTGCAGAAGATCATGAAGCAGGGCGGGCTGCCGGGCGTGCAGCGGCAGACGGCGGCGTCATGACAAGACCCAGCGAAGACAATGAACCCTCCGAGTTCCGAGGCTCCCTGCGCAGGCTGGCCGTACTCGGAAGCGCGGGTGTGCTCCTGTTTGCCGGCACGCTCGGCGTCTGGGCGGTGACGACGACGCTGTCGGGCGCTGTCATCGCGACCGGCCAGTTCGTGGTCGACGGCAACGTCAAGAAGGTTCAGCACTCCACCGGCGGCATCGTCGGCGAGTTGAAGGTCCGCGAAGGCGATCGCGTCGAGCAAAACCAGCTGCTGATCCGGCTCGACGACACGATCGCACGGGCCAACCTCCAGATCGTGACGAAGCAGCTCAGCGAGTTCGCGGCGCGACGCGGGCGCATCGAGGCTGAGCGCGACGGGCGCGAGCGCATCGCCATCCTGCCCGAGCTGGTGGGGCGGATGACCGAGCCGGAGATCGCCGAATTGGTCGCCGCCGAGCAGGCGCTGTTCGTGGCACGTCGCGCCGCGCGCGAGGGCCTGAAGGCGCAGCTCGCCAAGCGCGTGAGCCAGCTCGAGGACGAGATCGCGGGAGCCCGCGCACAGCAGCGGGCGCGCGACCGGCAGGCCACGCTGATCGACATCGAGCTCGCCGCCGTGGCGCAGCTCTACGACAAGAACCTCGTCACGCTCAGCCGCAAGGTCGCGCTGGAGCGCGAAGCGGCCAGCCTAGACGGGCAGCGCGGCCAGTTGATCGCCTCCGTGGCGCAAAGCGAAGGCAAGATCGCGGAGACGCAGCTCCAGATCTTCCAGATCGACGACGCGCTGCGCGAGGAGGTGATGAAGGAGCTGCGCGAGATCCAGGGCAAGAGCGCCGAGCTCGTCGAGCGTCGCGTCGCGGCCGAAGACCAGCTGAAGCGCATCGATATCCGCGCGCCCAATGCCGGCTTCGTCCACCAGCTCGCCGTCCACACCGTCGGTGGCGTGATCAGCCCCGCCGAGCCGGCGCTGCTGATCGTGCCATTGGAGGAGGCGCTCCAGGTCGAGGCGCGGGTCAATCCGCCCGACATCGACCAGCTCGCGCCCGGCAGTCCGGCGCAGGTCAAGATCCGCGCCTTCAACCAGCGCCAGACACCCGAGCTCGCGGGAACGGTCAGCCGCATCTCTCCCGACACGATCCGGGACCAGCAGACCGGCGCCGTCTACTACACCATCCGCGTGTCGATTCCCGCCACGGAGCTCGCCCGCCTGGGGCCCCTTCATGTCGCGCCCGGGATGCAGGCCGATGTCTTCGTCAAGACGGAGGATCGCACGCCGCTGGCGTTCATCGCCAGGCCGCTGATGGACCAGCTCGCCCGGACGTTCCGCGAGCGCTGAGCTACGGACACCGCCCTCGGTGCGCGCCATGTTGCAGGCACGCAACGGGCCGCATCAAAGCCGCCGACCTCGCACCGATGTGATGAGGCTCCGATTGCAACGGACCGGCGCCTCTGACAGGAAATTGACGAGATGTTGACCCTTTTCAGCCAGCTTCGTTTCCGCGCCCCCTTCGCTGCCCGCCCGAGGTCCCAATGAACCGCTTTCTCCGCTCGGCCCTGCTTTCCGGCCTTGGCCTGCTCGCCGTCGCGTCCGCCGCCAAGGCGGAGATCGATCCGCTGACCCGCCAGCCGCTGTTCATCTATGAGGACCCGTCCAAGGCGCAGGCGACCGCGATCCCGCGCGAAATCGTCTCCTATGACGGCAAGCAGCGCCCGGGCACGATCGTCATCAACACCAGCGAGCGCCGCCTCTATCTCGTCATGCCCGACGGCAAGGCGATGCGCTACGGCGTCGGCGTCGGCCGCCCCGGCTTCGACTGGGCCGGCGCGCAGACGATCACCCGCAAGCAGGAATGGCCGACCTGGACTCCCCCGGCCCAGATGCTGAAGCGCCGCCCCGACCTGCCGCGCTTCATGCCCGGCGGCCCGGAGAACCCGATGGGCGCCCGCGCCATGTATCTCGGCTCGACCCTCTACCGCATCCACGGCTCGAACGAGCCGGAGACGATCGGCCAGGCCGTCTCCTCGGGCTGCATCCGCATGCTCAACGAGGACGTCATGGACCTCTACGAGCGCGTGAAGGTCGGCACCCGGGTCGTCGTCGCCCGCTGAGCGACCAACGCCGCATCAATAGATCGGGCCGTCCTTCGGGGCGGCCCTTTTTCGTGGCGGGTGGGCATGGCGACAGCGCGCTCCGGGACTGGCATCGTGCTTGCGTGCGGATTCGCCCGCAACAGGCTTCAGGATTTGTCATGGATGATGTCGTCAACGCCTTCGTACCCGGACCCCGTGTCCAAATCCCGGGTCGCGCCGGCGGGCCCCTCGGCGGGCTGAGCTTCGCGGTCAAGGATCTGTTCGACGTCGCGGGCGTGCCCACAGGTGGCGGCAACCATGACTGGGCCCTGTTCAATCCCGTTCCGGACCGCCATGGCTGGGCTGTGCAGACCCTGCTCGATGCGGGAGCGGAGCTGGTCGGCAAGACCATCACCGACGAGGTCTCGCTCGGCATCCTCGGCGAGAACGCCTTCGATGGCACGCCGACCAACACGGCGGCGCCGGAGCGTGTGCCGGGTGGCTCATCATCCGGCTCTGCGGCTGCCGTCGCGGCGGGCCTGTGCGACACCGCGCTCGGCACCGACACGGGCGGCTCGGTGCGCGTGCCTGCGAGCTTCTGCGGGCTCTACGGCATCCGCCCGACGCATGGCCGGGTGGACACGACCGGCATGCTACCGCAGGCGCCCAGTTCCGACACCACCGGCTGGTTCGCGCGCGACGCGGCGACCTTCGCCCGCGTCTCGACCGTGCTGCTGGGCGAGGCGCCCGGCGCCTTGCCGACGCGGCTGATCATTGCCGTCGACGCCTTCGGCTTCGCCGATCCCGAGGTTTCCGAGGCACTCCAGCCCATGGTCGCGCGGCTCGCAGCGATCATCGGCGATGTCCGCGAGGACATCATGGCGCCGCAGGGGCTGTCCGTCTGGGCGCGGGCGCAGCGGACGCTGCAGCCGGTCGAGGCCTGGAACACCTTCCGCCACTGGGTCGAGACGGCCAATCCGCGCATGGCCTTCAGCGTCGCGGCCGGCCTGCTTAACGGCGCACGCATGCCCGAAGGCGAGCGGCAATGGGCCGAGATGATGCGGCTGGAGGCCCGTGCGCGGCTGCGCTATCTGCTGCCGCCCGGCACGATCCTGTGCCTGCCGACGACGCCCTTCCCCGCCCCGCTGCGCGGCCTCTCGCAGCCCGTCCTGCAAACGATGAAGGACAAGATCAGCTGCCTCTGCGCCCAGGGTGGGCTCACCGGCTCGCCGCAGGTCAGCCTGCCGGGCGCGACCGTGGCGGGTGCGCCGGTCGGGCTCTCGATCATCGGCGGACGCGGGACGGATGCCGCGCTCATCGCCGTCGCCCAGGCCATGGAGACTGCCGCGTGACCGACCTCACCCCCAACCTGCCCGAGGTGGTCGCCGAGGTGTCGGCGCTGTTCGAGGCCTATGAGCAGGCGCTGATCGACAAGGATGTCGACGTGCTCGATGCGACCTTCTGGAATAGCCCGCACACGATCCGCTACGCGCTGCACGAGAACGGCTACGGCTTTTCCGAAATCCACGCCCACCGCGTCGCGCGACCGCCCGGCCCCGGCATCAAGGAGAAGCGGATCAGGCTGGAGATCCTGACGCTGGGGCGCGACATCGCCACCGTGAACCTGGAGTTCAAGGTGCGCGGACGCGACCTGATCGGCCGGCAGAGCCAGAGCTGGGTGCGCTTCCCGGAGCTGGGCTGGAAGGTGATCTCCGCCCATGTCTCGACGATGGACGGGCTGCGGCTCTATTGAGCGTCGCTTCGCGTCACAGATGATCGCGTCGCGGATTTTCGCCGAAACCCACTCGCTGACGACCACCGTCCCCAAGATGACCAGCAGCAGGTTGACCTGCGGCCAGGCCACGGTGTTCAGCGAGCTTCAGAGATTGACGCCGATGCCACCCGCGCCGACGAGCCCGAGCATGGTCGCCTCGCGGATGGTTATGTCCCAGCGGAAGACGCTGATGCCGGCGAAGGCCGGAGTGATTTGCGGCCAGATGCCCCAGGCCCAGGCCAGCACCTGCTGCGGCGAGGCGCCGGTGGCGCGGATCGCCTCGACCGGTTCGATCGATGAATGTCCGGCATTCGCGTCGGCTCCAGATGACAGTTTGATGACGAAATACCACGAAGAGCGCCCGCCTCTGCCGCTCTTCATGCCCGGCGCCCCGGAGAACCCGATGGGCGCCCGCGCGCTCTATGTCGGCTCGACCCTCTACCGCTTCCAAGGTTCGAACGAGCCGGAGACGATCGGCCAGGCTCTCCTCCGGCGGCTTCCGGATGCTCAACAAGGACGTGATCGAGCTCTACGAGCGTGAAAGTCCGCACCGGCGTCGTCGTCGCGCGCTGAGCGGCGCGCATCGACAGCGTGAACGAGGCAGGCGGAGACGCCGGCCCTTTCTCGTGTCAGCGAAGACATCGCGCGAGGGCAACAACCTGCTGTTGACAGCCAATTATCGTTGGCGTTGTGTTATCTAGAGTAGTATCGGGCCAATCAGATGGCGCTTGCTTCGGTGACACCACCGCTTTCTAACGCTGCGCCCGGGGAGGCCGCGACGACGACCTCGCGTTGGCCTGCCCTAAGCCTTGCCTTTTGCGCAATCGGAAGCATCGTGCTCGTCGCAATCGTGGCGCTTCTCATTGCCTTCATGCAGTATCAAAGCAGGCTCATACGAGCTCAACCGGGCATCACTGCCGGTCAACTAGTTTACTATGTCGATACAGACAAAAAAATCGATGAAATGATCGCCTCCATTAAGGAGAAATCGACAGCATTACTGAAATTGTCGCAAGATGCGACGATAGAGAACGTTGAAATAGAATTCCGCATTGGGCGTGTCTGTCGCATATTTGGTGCGAACATCGAGCAAGTCAACTCGTGCCATGATTTCATGAGACGCATTCCCTTCGAGCCGCTTCCGAACGACAGCAGCACTGCCAATGCCGCACCGGCGGACATAGGCCGAAGCCCCGCCCGCGACAGCGTATCGCCCCCCAGCTCAACACTTCCGCGTTCAACAGTAAATCTTCATCAAATAAAACAAAATTTTCTAAACTCCATGAATGAAACCGCAGTAAATGGAACGAAGCTAAGTACTATAATCGATTCTTATATCGTTGATATCAAAGAAATAGCTGAGAAAAATCAAAAATATCTACTGGAAACCGCCCCTCTTTACAACATTAAGCATGTTCAATATCGCCTCGACTGCAATTACATTTCAGATCTCATGTCAACGCTGACATACAGGCAATCTGCCAATAATGGATGCCGCGACGTCAGCAATCAGCCGAATTACAACGCGCCATCGCTTCCTAGGTCGTGTGGACGAACCTGATCCAGATACGGATTGCGGCGAGTTGCACGAAGCCGAGGAAACTGGACGCGAGCTTGTCGTAGCGGGTCGCGACGCGGCGTGAGTGCTTGATCTTGTTGAAGAAGCGCTCGATGCGGTTGCGGTGGGCGTAGGTCTGCCGGCAGACGGGGCGCTGGATCTTGCGGTTCGATTTGGTCGGGATGACAGGCTCGATGCCCCGGCCTTCAAGGTCGTGCCGGATGGCGTCGCTGTCATAGCCTTTGTCGGCGAGCATGGAGACGGGATCGGGCGCGTCCTCGTCCATGAGGTCGGTATAGGCTGTCATGTCCGAGGCCTGGCCTGGCGTCACGCTGAAGCCGACAGCAAGGCCCTCCGCATTCGCTCTGGTATGAACTTTGGTCGTGAGCCCACCGCGCGAACGGCCAATACCGTTTCTCTGAATCCCCCCCTTCCTCCGGCAGCGTGCTGGTGCGCCCGGACGATGGTGGAATCGATCATTTGCATGGTGTTGTCAGCGGCTTCGCTTTCGGCAAGGGCGCTCAACATAACGTCCCAGATGCCCGCCTCGGTCCAACGGCGATATTGTCGATGGACCGAGTTCCATTTTCCCAGTTCGACGGGCAGATCGCGCCAAGGCGAGCCGGTGCGCGTGACCCACAGGATCGCGTCAAGCACCCTGCGATGATCAACGGG
>NNBT01004448.1_pt1 | contig 10371 bp, 9 predicted proteins | sample 1173831 | NCBI WGS metagenome assembly NNBT01 (sample SAMN07173936, study PRJNA388173) | plant metagenome | isolation source: symbiotic tissue sample KVJ10 | place: Norway: Troms, Kvaloya island | reverse complement strand
GCCTCGGGCATGAAGCGCTCCTGGGCGGCGAAGATGTGCTCGTCGTMATTGTCGMAGCMCAAGATCMWGCCKGCCCACACTTCCATGCCGTGGTCCTGGATGCGGCGCACCTTGWCGGCCAGACTGCCGCCCTTGCGCAGATTCTGCAGCTTCTTGGCTTCCTTCAGCGATTCCTCATTCGGCGTCTCGATGCCGACGAAGACGGCGCCGATATTGGCCTCGACCATCAATCGCATGAGTTCCTCATCGTCGGCGAGATCGATCGAGGCCTCGGTCACGAACATCAGCGGATAGCCGTTGCGGCGCTGCCAGGCGATGACATCGTGCAGCACCTCCTTGATCGCCTTCTTGTTGCCGATGAGATTGTCGTCGACGATGAAGACCAGCGGCAGCTTCTGCGCCCGGAGCTGATCGAGCTCGGCCAGGACCTGGGCCGAGGTCTTGAGGCGCGGACGCCGGCCGAAGATCACGATGATGTCGCAGAACTCGCAGGTGAAGGGGCAGCCGCGCGAGAACTGCACCGAGCCGAAGGCGTAGCGGTTCATCTTGAGGAGATCGAGGCGCGGCAGCGGGATCTTGCTGATGTCGGTCTTTTCCGCCTGTTCATAGCGTTTGCTGACAGCGCCCTTCTCCCAGTCGAGCAGGAATTGCGGCCAGGTCTCCTCCGCCTCGCCGACGAAGATCACATCGGCGAGGTCGCCGAAATAATCCTCCTTCACCGAAATCCAGGGGCCGCCCACCACCGTATAGGCCTGGCGCCGCTTGAGCTCGGTCAGAATCTCGCGCATGCGATGGCGCTGCACGATCATGCCGGTCAAGGCGACGATGTCGGCCTTGGCGCAGCGGTCATAATCTATCGCCTCGACATTCTCATCGACGAGCGTGATGCGGTGCGGCTCGGGGGTGAGTGCGGCGATCAAGGGCAGCGCCGCCACCGGCATATTGGCGCGCTTGCCGAGGAGCGGCAGCGCGTGTTCCAGGCCCCAGAAGGAGATCTCGAATTTCGGGTTGATGAGGACGATATCGGCCATGGGTCTCTCCACGCGCGCCTCTCGCCTGGAAGACTACCGGAAATCGCGCCCGGTCGCTACCGGAACAGCGGGTCGAGATCGAACRGCTTCTTGTGTTGGTCCAGAGCGTAACGATCGGTCATGCCGGCAATGAAATCGCAGACCTGGCGGGCAAAGCCGCTCTTGTCGTCGGTGAAGGAATCCTCGCGCCAGTCGGCCGGCATGAGCGTCGGGTCGTTCATATAAGCCTCGAACAGGTCGCGGATGACCCGCTGGGCCCGTTCCATGATGGCGATGACCCGCTCATGGCGATACATGCGGTGCGACAGGAAGCTCTGCAGCACCCGGTTCTTCTCCCGCATCTGGGCGCTGAAGGCGATCAACGGCGTTCTCAGCCCCCTCACCTCCTCGGCCGAGGACGGCTTGAAGGCTTTTACCTGTCTTCCGCTTTCCGCCAGCACGTCGGCCACCATCGCGGAAATGAGCCGGCGCACCGTCTCATGAATCATGCGCGGCCGTTCGAGCTTGGGATATGCCTTGAGCACCTGCCCGAGGGCCGCTCCGACCAGCGGATCGTCACCGAGATCGATGACGTCGAACAGGCCGGCGCGCAGGCCGTCGTCGATGTCATGGGCGTTGTAGGCGATATCGTCGGCAATCGCCGCCGCCTGCGCCTCGGCCGAGGCGAAGGAAGCGAGCATCAGGTCATGCGCCTCGGCATAATCGATGATGGCGGCGGGCAGCCCCGTCTCGCGATAATGGCCGAGCGCATGGCCCTCACCGTCGATCAGCGGCCCATTGTGCTTGACCAGGCCCTCGAGCGTCTCCCAGGTCAAGTTGAGTCCGTCGAAGGCGGCATAACGGCGCTCCAGCCTGGTCACGATCCTGAGGCTCTGGGCATTGTGGTCGAAGCCGCCATGATGGCGCATCAGCCGGTCGAGCTCGCGTTCGCCGGCATGGCCGAAGGGCGTGTGGCCGAGATCATGCCCAAGCGCCAGGGCCTCGGTCAGGTCCTCGTCGAGCCGTAGAGCGCGGGCGATCGAACGGGCGATCTGCGCCACCTCGATCGAATGGGTGAGCCTGGTGCGGTAATGATCGCCCTCGTGATAGACGAAGACCTGGGTCTTGTGCTTGAGGCGGCGGAAGGCCGAGGAATGAATGATGCGGTCGCGGTCACGCTCGAAGGGGGTGCGCGGCGGCGCTTCGGGTTCCGGCGTCAGCCGGCCGCGGCTCTTACCCGGATCTGACGCATAGGGGGCCCGCATTTCCGCTCATGCCCCCCTGTTGACAAGCGGGCCGGGGCGCACGACATATGTGACTATGACGGATACGGTTTCCATAACTTCCCGCGCGGCCGACCGCATCAAGGACATCATGGCCGCCCATCCCGGCTCCGCGGGCTTGCGTGTCGCGGTCGAAGGCGGCGGCTGCTCCGGCTTCCAGTATGACTTCAAGCTCGACTCCCAACGCGCCGATGACGATCTGGTGATCGAGAGGGACGGCGCCACCGTTCTGATCGATTCCGTCTCGCTCGTCTATATCAACGGGTCGGAGATCGACTTCGTCGACGACCTGATCGGGCGCAGCTTCAAGGTCAACAACCCGCAGGTCACCATGTCCTGCGGTTGCGGCACCAGCTTCTCCATCTGATCATGAAGAAACGCAAGATCGGCCGTTCCGACCTGATGGTCGCGCCCCTGGGTCTCGGCGGCAATGTGTTCGGCTGGAGCGCCGACGAGAAGGCTTCCTTCCAGGTGCTCGATGGCTTCGTCGCGGCGGGCTTCACCTTGATCGATACCGCCGATGTCTATTCGCGCTGGGCCGAGGGCCATGAAGGCGGTGAGTCCGAAATCATCATCGGCAAGTGGATGAAGGCCCGCGGGAACCGCTCGCGTGTCGTGCTCACCACCAAGGTCGGCTCGGAAATGGGCCCCGGCAAGAAAGGCCTGGCGAGCGGTTATATCAAGAGCGCGGTCGAGGCTTCGCTGAAGCGGCTCCAGACCGACTATATCGACCTCTACCTCTCGCATTGGGAAGACCCTGAGGCCGATCCCGCGGATACGCTCGGCGCCTATGCCGATCTGGTGAAGGCCGGCAAGGTCCGGGTGATCGGCAATTCGAACCACAGTGCCGCAACGATGCGCGACATGCTCGCGATCAGCGCCCGGCACGGCTGGCCGCGTTTCGAGAACCTGCAGACCCATTACAATCTCTATGACCGGGCGGGCTACGAAGCCGAGCTCGAAGGTTACTGCGTCGCCAACGACATCGGGGTGACCAGCTATTTCTCGCTCGCCAGGGGGTTTCTTTCGGGCAAATACCGCAGCCCGGCCGACTTCTCCAAAAGCGCGGCGCGCGGCGATGAGATGGGCAAATATCTCAACGAGCGTGGCTTGCGCATTCTTGCCGCCCTCGATGAGGTCTCGAAGGCCCATGGCGCCACGCCGGCGCAAGTCGCCATCGCCTGGCTGATCGCCCGCCCGAGCCTCGTCGCTCCGATCGCCAGCGCCACCAGTGTCGATCAGCTGCACGACCTTATCAAAGCAACCGAGCTCGGGCTCGACGCATCGGAACTGGCAAAGCTCACCGAAGCCAGCGCCGCTTAAGCCGTCAAGAGATCATCGATATCGGCATGGTCGGCGGATCCAGGCCCACAATATCGCGGGCCACTTCCTTCATATCGTCATTGAGCTGGTGGTTGCGTCCCTGCAAGCGACGGACGACCGCCTGAGGAAGAACCTTCACATACATGTCGAGGTGGAGAACGGGGACGACCTCATCGTTCTCGCCGTGATAGAGAAACAGAGGAACATCGCGCGGGTAGCGATCGGCCGCATCCATGGGCAGCGCCACTTCGTCCCAATGCCAGAAGTCGTGATCATGCCAAAACGGACCGGCGATGAGAAATACACCGGCGATCGGCAGCTTTGGCCCCCGATCGGTCAGAATTCTGATCAGGACCGAAGCCCCGATCGAATGGCCGACGAGGATCGCCCCCTCGCCCATATCCGCCGTCTCAGCCAGGATGATGCGTTTCCAGCTCTTGTAGTCAGGTTCCCCCTCGTCGGGCATGGCGGGGTAGCGGACGTCATAGGCGGGGCCCAGCCTGCCGCGCAGGCTTAACGCGAGCTTCGCATCGTCCTTGTAAGCACCTTCGCCGCCGCCCTGAATCAAGAGAACCCGATGTGACATCGCAGGCCTCGCGGAAACACTGCTTGCATTATTGCGCCGGTCCAGAAAATTGCAACGCTCCAGTACGAGGCACCCGGCTTCATTCGGTCAAGGCGCGGTCAGAAAACTGTAACAATCTTCCCCTCCTGTTTGGTGATCACGGTCCTGTGATAGGGTCGCGAGTGAGTCGTTATTGGGGGGTATCCTGGTGAGCATTCTACGCCGCATTTTCGTGCTATTCGGCCTTCTCTGTCTCGGTGCCATGACGGCCCATGCGCAGGAATGGAACACCGATCGCCCCGGCCGCGACATGCGCGATCTCGATCTGTCGGCTCCCGATTTCAATCTCTGCCGCCAGGCTTGCAACGGCAACAGCTCGTGCAAAGCCTGGACCTATGTCAATCCGGGCGTCCAGGGTCCGAACGCGCGCTGCTACCTCAAATCGGCGGTGCCTGATCCGGTCGCCAATAATTGCTGCGTGTCGGGGGTCAAGGTGAACGACACGTCCGATCGCGAAGACATCTGCCGCGACTATTCAGTCCGCGCCGTCCAGCAGAATGACGAAAATCTCCGCCTGCGCTGCAACTTCACCGGCGCCGGCTGGCAGTCCAATCGCGACGCCCATTTCAACTGGTGCATGACCGCGAGCCGCGCCGACCGCGAGCGCGAGGACCGCAATCGCGTCAACAAGCTCGCCGAATGCCGCTCCGGCGGTGGTGGCGGTGGTGGCGGTGGTGGCGGCCGCGAGGACGAGTGCCGCGACTATGCCGAGGAAGCGGTGACGTCGGCGCGCGAAGCCCGCGATCTCGGCTGCGGTTTCTCCGGCGCCCGCTGGTCGCAGCGTTATGGCGAACACTACAACTGGTGCCTCAGCGCGACACGCGAACAGGTGCGCGCCGAACGTACCGCACGGGCGGCCGACATGCGCTCCTGCCGGGGTGGCACTGACGGCGGCGGCGATCGCGCCGAGGCGTGCCGCGATTATGCCGAGGAAGCCGTCTCGCAGATCGCCGATGCGCGCCGGCGCAGTTGCGGCTTCTCGGGCGCCCGCTGGCAAGGCGGCTACAATGTCCACTACAATTGGTGCATGAGCGCCAGGCGCTCCGAGCGCGAAGCGGAATCGCGGGCGCGCACCGAAGAACTCCGGCGCTGCCGCTCGGGCGACAGCGAAGGTGACCGGGCCGAAGCCTGCACCGACTATTCCCGCCAGACCATGGCGCAGATCCGTGAGGCCCGCCGGCTCGGCTGCGGTTTCGCCGGATCGCGCTGGCAGCCGAGCAGCGCCGCTCATTATGAATGGTGCATGACGGCACGTCGCGCCGATCGCGAAGCGGAACTGCGTGCCCGCGAGCGGAGCCTCGATCGTTGCCGCGCCGATGCCGGCGGTGGTGGCGAGGACGATGCCGGCTGTGTCGACTTCGCCAATCGGGCGGTGCGCCAGGCGCAACGCAACCGGGCGCTTCGCTGCGGCTTCGAAGGCCAGCGCTGGCGTTCCGATTTCGACACGCATTATTCCTGGTGCCAGTCGGCGCCACAGCGGGCCCGCCAGCGCGAAGATGCGCGGCGTGTCGAACTGCTCGATCTGTGCGCGGCGAAGCCCGACAAGGCGCAGGTATGCCGGCGTTACGCCAATCTGTCGATCGAGCAGCAGCGCGCCAATCTGAGCGAGGGCTGCGGCTTCTCGGGGCCGCGCTGGCACACCAACTACGAGGATCACTTCGTGTGGTGCATGGACGCCTCGGGTGGCAAGCGGCTGGCCGAGATTGCCGCCCGCGTCGGCGCCCTCCTCACCTGCACGAGGTAACCAGAATTGTCAGCAGCAGCCTGAGCGAGCCTCATCGAGGCTTGCTCAGGCGCGCGATCCCCGGCAAACAAGGAGCAGTTTCTACTATCTCCGAGTGCCCCCATGCTGATCGCCACCTGGAACGTCAACAGCGTCAAAGCCCGTCTCGAGACGGTCACCGCCTGGCTCAAGGAAGCCTCGCCCGACGTCGTATGCTTCCAGGAGCTCAAATGCGAGGATAAGGCCTTCCCGGCCCAGACCTTCGAGGAGCTCGGCTACAATCTCGCCGTCCACGGCCAGAAAACCTATAATGGCGTCGCCATACTGTCGAAGCTCCCCTTCGACGAGGTGCGGACCAGGCTTCCGGGCGACGACGGTGACGAGCAGGCCCGTTATGTCGAAGCGGTCGTCTCAGGTATTCGCGTTGCGTCAATCTATCTGCCCAACGGCAATCCGGTGGCGAGCGAAAAATACGCGTACAAGCTGTCCTGGATGGACCGCCTCATCGCCCGCGCGAAGGACCTGCTGACATACGAAGAGCCGTTCGTGCTGGCCGGCGACTACAATGTCATTCCGCAGCCCATCGATGCCAAGAATCCGGCCGACTGGGTCAATGACGCGCTGTTCCTGCCGCCGACCCGGGCAAAATTCCGTGAGCTGATCAATCTCGGCCTCACCGAGGCGGTGCGGACTCTCGATCCCGAGCCCGGCCTCTATACGTTCTGGGACTATCAGGCCGGCGCCTGGCAGAAGAACAACGGCATCCGCATCGACCATCTGCTCCTGTCGCCGCAGGCCGCCGACCGCCTGGAGTCGACACGCATCGACAAACATGTGCGCGCCTGGGAGAAGCCGTCGGACCACGTGCCGGTACTGGCGCAGTTCGCGGTCTGAGACGAACTAGGACGCAGACACCTCAGTCCGGGTCGCCTCGGCGAGCTTCATGAAGGCATCGATCTGGCGCAGATGCCGGCGCGCCCTGAGACACATGGCGAAGGCTTCCGTATGCGCCTTGTGATCGACGATACGCAGCGGCCGAAGGCGGCTGTCGGGCACGAATTCGGTTTCCGACACGATGCCGATGCCGAGCCCCGCGGCTACCGCCTCGCGCACGGCGTCGCGTGAAATCTCCATGACGACCTTCGGGCGCACCCGCTGCCGGCCCAGGGATTCCTCGAAGGCGCGCCGCGTCATCGAGCCTGGCTCGCGCAGGATCAACCGCTGGCCGTCGAGTTCGGCCAGCTCCAGCTGATCGCGGCCGCTCCATGGGTGGCTTTCATGGACGAAGACGATGACTTCGTGGCGGCCGAGCGAAATCATCTCGAGGCGCGGATCGTCATAGTTGAAGCCGAGGACGGCGACGTCGACCTCGTAGTCCAGTAGCCGGCGATAGATAAGATCGGAATTGCCGCTTTCGACGAAGACCTGGGCGAGCGGGTGATTCTCGTGGAAGTTGGCCAGGAGTTTCATGACGAAGAATGGCCCGACGGTGCCGACCCTGAGCTTGCCGCTCACCTGCCCGTCACTGGCGCTCAACAGCTCGACCGCCTGCTCTTCCAGCGAGAAGATCTGCCGCGCGATGACGAGCAGCGCCTCTCCGGTTTCGGTGAGCTTGAGGCCGCGCGGCGAGCGCAGAAAGAGTTTGACGTCGTAGGTCTCTTCCAGCGCCCTTACCTGTGTCGTCAGCGTCGGCTGGCCGATATTGAGGAACTCGGCGGCACGGGTGAAGCTCAGCTCGCGCCCGACCGCATAGAAGGAGCGCAGCTGGCTGAAATTAACGAAATTGAGCTTGCGGCCGGACATCGCGCTGTCGGCTAGTCTGGCGCGACGAAGGTCTGGAAATGATCCACAAGCTCGCTCCGGCTCTGCATGAAGTCGCAGAGGATATCGTAGTGATGGCGATGCTTCAACCAGACGAGGCGTGCCTCACAGCCTTGCGCGGTCCAATGTGCGGCATAGGCCCGCGACTGGTTCTGGAACGCCTCGGTCTCGGCGGTGCCGACGGCGGCGAGCAATCGGCCTTGGCACCGCGCGATCCGCAGCGGACTGAGGGAGGCAGCGGCCGCGGAGTCGAGGCCCAGCATTCCACCCAGGGAGGTCGCCAGCAGCGGTTCCAGATCAAATATGCCGCTGATGGCCAGGCAGCCGCGCGGCGGCCCATGCCGCGGCCACTCCAACCCGGTGAGAAACGCGGCCAGATGACCGCCGGCGGAATGGCCGGCGAGCGTCCAGAAAGCCGGACGCAAGCCCATATCCACGATCGTCGCGAGCGCTGCCTCGGTCCCCGCTCGAACACTTTCGCACAGGGCCGCAAAGGAGAGATCGGGCAGCAGCGGGTAGCCGATGAGCGCGACGGAATATCCGGCCGCGACAAAGGGCTTGGCCACGAAGCTGAAGGACTCCTTCGCCTGGCTGCGCCAGTAGCCGCCATGGATGAAGATCAGGACGGGACTGCCGCGTTTTCCCGGAAACAGATCGAAGCGCTGGCGCGCATGTGCTCCATAGGCAATGTCACCGCGGCAAACGAGAACGGCCCGGGTTGCGGCGCTGCTGTCGGCGAATGAACAGTAGATGGCCTCCCGTTCCGGATAGAGATGACGGAAGACATAACCCTCCTCGGCGGTGCACGTCATTCGAAGACGATCACGCTACGCAAGGCCGTACCGTCTTTCATCATCGCAAAACCCTGATTGATCTCGGACAGCTTGAGCCGGTGGCTGATCAGCGGATCGATGACGATCTTGCCGTCCATGTACAGATCGACGAAATGCGCCAGACCGCTGCGGCCCTTGACCCCACCGAAATAGCTGCCTTTGAGTTTCCGCCCATAACGCAAGCCGACAGGTGGTATCGCGAGCTCGGCGCCCTTCGGCTCGACACCCAGCAGCACGCAGCAGCCCCAGGCGGGCGCCGCCGCGTCGAATGCCTGGCGCATCACGGGAATGAGGCCGGTGCATTCGAAGACGGCATCGGCGCCGCCGTCGGTCAAATCGCGGATGGCCTGTACGACACGGGCGCCCTCGACACGTGCGTCGATGAAATGGGTCATGCCCAATGACCGGCCGAGATCCGTGCGGCTCGCATTGATGTCGATGCCGATGATCTCGGCGGCGCCGGCCAGGCGGGCGCCTTGAATGACATTGATGCCGATGCCGCCCAGGCCGAAAACCGCGACCCGGTCACCGGGCCTGACATCGTCGAGCGCCGCGCCGATGCCGGTGGTGACGCCGCAGCCGAGCAGGCAGACCCGGTCGAGCGGGGCGTCGGGGCGGATTTTTGCCAAGGCGATCTCGGGCACGATCGTGTAGCGCGAAAAGGTGGACGTTCCCATGAAGTGATGGATGGCCCCGCTCTCGTGATGGAAGCGCGGCGAGCCGTCCGGCATGACGCCCTTGTCACGGGTCGCCTTGATCGACCAGCACAGATTGGTCCGGCCGCTCGCGCACATGCGGCAGGTGCCGCATTCGGGTCCATAGAGCGGAATCACATGGTCACCGGGCCGCAATCCCGTTACCCCGTCGCCGACTTCGATCACGCGGCCAGCGCCCTCATGTCCCGGGATCAGCGGGTAGACGCAGGTCGCGTTGCTGCCGTCGAGCGCCGTCAAGTCCGTGTGGCAGACACCGCTCGCGGCGATCTCGACCAGCACCTCGCCCTGCCGCGGCGGCTCGACCTTGATCCGATCGATGACCAGCGCTTCCCCCGGTCCAACGCAAATCGCGGCATCGCATTCGATCATGGTCTAGACCTCGACAAGTTCTGCGTGGAAGCCCTTGGCCAGGAGGTCGGCCCGATCGACGGACGCGCCCGATCGCATAATCTCGCGCGCCATCCGGATGTCGCGCCCGCAGCCGATGCCCACCGCGCCGCGCAAAGCGTCCTTGTCGAGATAATAGGCCAGATAGCCGCGCGCGCCGACCACGCCACGCTCCAGAACGTCAAGCCCGGGCACAGGAGCCCCGGCGATCTGAATGTTCGAGTCATATTGGTCGGTCCAGAACCATGGCACTTCGCCATAGGACTGGCGGTCGCCGCAGAAATTGGCCGCGACGATGGCGGCCAAGTCCTCGGCGTTGCGCCAGGATTCGAGCCGTTGGCGCACGCCGAACCTCACATTGTCATGGCGCGCGACATCGCCGACAGCGCTGATGTCCGGATCGCTGGTCTCGCCTTGCGCATTCACGATGATGCCGTCGGCGACGGTCAGGCCCGCGGCACGGGCGAGCGCATCATTGGGGCTGGCGCCGATCGCCACCAGGATCTCGTCGGCGCGCAGTTGCCGGTCGTCGTCGAGGGTGATCACGGTCTCCTCGCCCACGGCCTCGGCCMGCATKMWCCGGCGCCCGCAGATGATKSCGACGYCCGCCGCCSCAWGCSSCGYGSKCCGCCRTYRCGCCCCCCGTTCCC
>NNBT01003617.1_pt1 | contig 10389 bp, 4 predicted proteins | sample 1173831 | NCBI WGS metagenome assembly NNBT01 (sample SAMN07173936, study PRJNA388173) | plant metagenome | isolation source: symbiotic tissue sample KVJ10 | place: Norway: Troms, Kvaloya island | reverse complement strand
CGCAAGAACAGGATCTTGCCATCGACTACCGCGCCATGACCGCCGAGGCCCTGGCCGAGACGGGTGCGACCTTCGACGTCATCCTCAATATGGAGGTGATCGAGCATGTCGCCGACCCCAAGGCCTTCGTCGCAACCTGCGCCCGGCTCTTGAAGCCCGGCGGGCTCATTTTCGTGGCGACGCTCAACCGGACGCTCAAATCCTTCGGCCTCGCCATCATCGGCGCCGAATATGTGCTGGGCTGGCTGCCCAAGGGCACCCATCAGTGGGAGAAGTTCATCACCCCCGACGAGCTCGAAGCCTGGCTGACCGAGAGCGGGCTCAAGCAGCTCGACCGCACCGGCGTCACCTACAATCCCTTCTCCAGCGAATGGCGCCGCGCCCGCGACATGGATGTGAACTACATGCTGGTGGCGCAGAAGCCGGGCAACTAATCCGCCGACCACACGGCCAGCTCATAACCGTCCGGATCGGCGAAGTGGAACCGGCGCCCGCCGGGAAAGCTGAAGATCGGCTTGACGATCCGACCGCCGGCCGCTTCCACGCGCTTCACGGTTTCTTCCAGCTTATCGGCATAGAGGATGACGAGTGGTCCTCCGCTCGCGCGCACCGGAGCGGTGGTCGTCAGGCCGCCTTTCAGCCTGCCGTCATTGAACTCGCAATAAGCGGGACCGTAATCGGTGAATGTCCAGCCGAAGGCCGAGCCGTAGAAATTCTTTGACCGGCCGATATCGGTCACATTGAATTCGACATAGTCGATCTGCCGGTCGTGGCCTTGTTTGCCCATGACTGCTCTCCTGCGGTTTGAGCCCGATATCTGGCCCTCCCGCCCCGGAATGTCTTGAAGAAAACGGCCACGGCCTCAGAAAGTGAGACCGAGCGCGGCGCGGACCGACTGCGCGGCGGCACCGGAGGCGAATTGTCCACTGTAGAGCACCCCGAACGTCGCGTTTGCCGACAGGCGCGTATCGAAACCGGCTTCGAGCGCGGCGGCATCACGCGCGATCGGCACGCCGGCGACGCCGAAATCGTCACCGAGCGAAAAGGCCTGCGTCGAGACAGGCGTCACATCGCCGTAAGCATGGCGCCAGCCGAGCAGGCCATGCGCGGTAACCGCGAGGTCGCCAAGATCAAAGCCGGTCGCGGCTCTGAGCCCCACCGTCGTGAAGGTCGTATCCTCCGTCTGGCGGCCGGCATGGAGCGCCGCCGCTCCCCCCGTCTCGCTGAAACCGTCGGTCGTGAGATCCACATAGGCCAGATTGACGAAGGGCTCCACGTCGACGGCGCCGATGCTGAGCCCATAGCCGATCTCGGCGAAGCCTTGCGCCGTGCCGGCATCGTAGTCGCTCTCGAGCTCATCGCTGAAACCGGGAAAGGCGACATCGCGGCGGATCTCGATATCGTGCCACGTATAGGCGGCGCCGAGACGCAGCGCGAGCGGGCCGAGCGCGCCGCCGCCATAGGCGCCCAGATGATAATTGTCACTCGTGCCCGACGACCGGCGATCATCGACATCGAAGCTGGTGCTGCTGTAGCCGGCGAGGATGCCGAGCCGCCAGTCGTCGAACACCGGCGCATCGACCCCGGCGAGGAAACCGCCGGTGGAACGTTCGAGGCGCGCCGCATTGCCGTCATCATCCGTGCGGCCCCAGGCACCGAAGCCTTGTCCCCACAGCGCCAGGCCGTCGGTGGCGGCGGCGTGAGCGGCGCGCAGACGGTCATTCGCCGCTTCGCGCACGAAACGGCTGTCCTCGATCAGCGCCGTCTTGAGCGTGGCGTGGATCTCGCCCGACAGCGCATCGAAGCTGGCGCGGATGAGGCTCTCGTCATCGGGCAACAGCGCGACGGCATCATAGACGGGATGAGCGGCGGCGATGCCGATGCTCTCGATGGCGCCGGCCGTGGCCCGTTGATTGTGCGTGCGCGCCGCGTCGGAAAAATCGATGTCGTTGCGCTTGAGGTCGAGCGCCACGGTGCCGGCGACATAATCATAGATGAGCTCCGGCGTCAGGAAGGCGAAGTCCGACGTGACGCCGTCGAACCGGCCCGACAATGTGCCGTCCGCCGAGAGGATGGTGTAGCGCGAGCGCAGCCGGTAGGCGCCGGCGGCGCCGATATGGGCGACCGCGCCGCCGGTGAGCGTGGCGTCGCCGCTGACGGTCACGAGATCGGACTGGCTGCCTTGCGGGTCGGCCTCGACCTCGAAGCGTGAGCCCGCTGTGAAGACGAGATCGCCGTCGATGGCGAGCGTGCCGATCGAATTGCCGGGCGCGAGCGTGCCGCCGGAGGTGATCCTCACCACGGATCCGGCGCCTGAACCCAAGGTGCCCGAGCCGCCGAGCCTGCCGCTGGCGCCGACCATCATCGACCCGCCGAGCTTGCCCGTGCCGGCCACATCGCCGATCAGCAAGCCGGCGCCTTCGACGGTGGTCGTGCCGGCAAAGGCCGAGCTGTCGCCGGTGAGCGTCAGCGCGCCGCCGCCTGAGACGGCGAAGCTGCCGGCGCCCGACAGGACGCCGCCATAGCTGGTCGTCGCCGCGTCCTCGAAGGTGAGGCGGCCATTGGCCCCGATATCGGCATCGCCGGCAAAACGCGCCGCCGAGGTGACGAGACCGCCGGCTTCTATGCTCCAGTCGAGCGTGGAGGCACCGGTCAGCGTCAGCACGCCGGCACCCCGCTTGATCATTGTCCCCTCGACACCGTCGAGGCCCATGACATTGCCGGCGAAGCTGGCGTCATTCGCCTGGTCGAACACGACGGATGCGGCATTGCCGATATCGCCGCGGATCGATGTGCCCGAGCCGACCAGCGTGCCCGCCGCGACCAGCGTGTCACCGGCATAGAGATTCGCGCCGGTCAGGACGAGCGTGCCGGCGCCGAGTTTCACGAGATCGCCGGCCCCGTCGATCACGCCGCCGAGACCGAGTTGCGTATCGGCGGCGATATCGAAACGGCCGGCAGCGTTCAACGTGATGGCCCGGTCCATGGCGAAGCTCGCTGTGGTGGCAAGCGTGCCGCCATCGAAGATCAATCCGCCATCATTATCGCCAAGATTAGTGTCCGCAACCACTTGCAAGACACCTGCGGTGAGCCGCGTGCCGCCTTCATAAGTGTTTGCGCCGGTGAGGATCAGCGTGCCCGGTCCGGCCATCGTCAACTGGCCGGCGCCGGATATGACGCCATCATGTGTGAGCGTGGTGCCGGCCGAGGGCGCGAAACTGCCGCCGCCTGCTGCGAGTGTCATGCCGCGCGCAGTCGTGAAGCTCGCGGTGGTCGCCAGCGCACCGCCATCGAAGGTGACGTTCCCCGCCGCATTGCCGAGACTGCCATCCTGCGCGATCGCCAATGTTCCTTCGCTGACTGTCCAGGGTGTCAGCTCAGTGGTCGTTCCGGTCAGCGTCCAGATGCTGGCGCCGGTCTTCTCGAAGCTGCCGAAGCCGCGATACTGCGCCGCGGCGCCGATCGCCGAGACATTGAACGTGCCATTGCCGGCGCCGCCGAGCGCGAAAGTGTCGGCCGTCGAGAAGGCTGTGACACGCCCGTTGATGACCGAAGTCGATGTGATGGTGAGGCTGTTGACGCCGCCGGTGAATCGGATGGCGTCGACACGCGTCGCGCCGTTACCGGCGACCCCGCCCGCGATGGTGCCGGCATTGATGATCGTGAGGGAGCTTCCCGTCACGCCGAAGCCGCCGCCGCCATAGGCGCCATTCGTGGCGCCGGTGCCGCGCAGCCCGCCCTGGCCGCCTTGGATCACGCCCGTTCCGGCAACTTCGATCGTCGCGCCTTGCGCGATGACGCCGACGCCACCCGCGCCGCCGGTGCCGCCGCTAGTGTTGGGACGCCCATTGCTGCGGCCGCCGTCACCGCCCCTGCCGCCTTGTGCCCGGCCGGAAATCTCGATCGCCCCGCCGGATGAAACCGCAAGGCCCGCGCCACCGTCGCCACCATCGCCGCCTCTGCCGCCTGTCGCGTTGATATTGGCGGAGCCTCCGGCGCCGCCCGCGCCGCCGGTGATCATTCCGCTGCTGACGAATTGCCCGCCGGCGCCGGTGATGGCCACACCGGCGCCTCCCGTTCCGCCTTTGCCGCCGCTGCCGATCATCGCCGCGAGCGTTGCCGTGCCGCTGGTGATGGTCTGCGGGAAACCCACAACTGTTCCACCGCCAGCGCCGCCCGCGCCGCCGGTGATCGCGCCCTCATTGCGCAGACCGGCGCCGCTGCCCGAAAAGACGATGCCGGCGCCGCCCGTGCCGCCCGCGCCGCCGGTGCCGCCAATGGCGATGGACGACACGTTCCCGCTGCCGGAGTTGAAGGCCCGTGAGGCTCCGAGGCCGCCCGTGCCGCCATCACCGCCCTTGGCGCCGCTGACCGCGGCCGATGCGCCCTGATTGGTGAAGGACGCATCGGCGCCGGAAAACAACAATGCCGCTCCGCCGGAGCCGCCGGCGCCGCCCGCGCCGCCGGTCGCCGTGACGCTGAAGTTGCCCGGCCCGTTGCCGAGGACATCGGCGACGCCGCCGGTTCCGCCCCTGCCGCCGGCCCCGCCACCTTGAAGCGCGCCGGCATTCACATGGGTCGAGCCGGAACCGGAGTATTCGCGGCCGGCGCCACCCGCGCCACCGCCGCCACCGCCCGTGCCGAAGCCCGTTACCGAACCATTGGCCTGCGTGTTGCGCTCGCCGCCCCTGCCACCCGCGCCGCCCGTGCCGGCCGGCGTGATCTCACTGCCATTGAAGCCACCACCACCGCCGCCGCCAGCAGTATCATCCGCGCCCGCGGCACCGGCTCCGCCATTGGGCGCCTCTGCTGTTCCTCCGGCTCCACCAGCGGTTCCGCCGGCGCCGGCCCCGCCCGCACCGCCACCTGCTGCGCCGCCGCCACCGCCGCTGAAATTCGTACCCGCGGCGCCGGATGCGCCGTCATGGCCAGCGCCGCCGAACCCACCGCCTGTCGTTCCATCTCCCGGATGACCGCCTTGACCGCCATCGGCCAGCGCCAGTCCGGACATCGTCATGAGTGTCAGCAGCGCTGTCGCCGCGGAAAGTCGACGGCGCCGCTCGGTTTCGACGTTGCAACGCATCCAGCCCAGCCATCGCATCGGCCGCTCCCGCTTCGATTTCGTCCCCTCGGGACGCCCCGGAGCAACTCTTGGGTTGACCTGATGCGGATGAGAAGGGACACTTTTGCGTGGATTACACGCCGCACGAGTCTGTGACCTAAAGGCAACTATCGGATGCGCAGCACGCAAGAGAGTTCCGTGGCATGACCGCTACCGCGATGATCGGGCAAATGCCGGTTTTCCATTCTCCGGAAGAAATCCTCGGCCATCCGGCCTTCATCGAAGCACGCCGGGTCTGGGTCGACGGCATGCTCGGCCTCTACGAGAACAATCCCTTCCTCAGCCGGCTGCTCGCCGTGACACAGCGCTCGGCCGTCTTCTTCAACACGCTCGTTCTGGCCGCCGCCCACGACCCTGACGACCGGTCGACATGGCCGACCATCGGTCTCCTGCAGGAATCAATGATCCCCTATCAGGTCTCGAGCCGACGCAGCATCGAGGCGATCGTCGCCCGTTTCGTCGAGACGGGCTACATCACCCGCCAGCCGGTCGCCGTCGATCATCGCGTGCGCCTGCTCGCGCCGACCGAAAAAATGATCGCCCATGACCTCGATTGGCTGAAGGTTTATTACTCCCCGCTCGCCCTGATGTTCCCGGCGCGCAGCTACGCGCCGCCGATGCGCCGTGACCCCGCCTTCCGGACGGCATTGCGCCGCGTCGGCCGCCCGAGCATCACCGAAGGGGTCAAGGTGCTCACCTCCAACCCGACAATCACCTTCATCATGAACCGCGATGCCGGCATGATGATCCTGATCAAGCTGGTGCAGACGGGCGCCGCACACGGCACGAGCCCGGTGGGGTTCGGTGATCTCGCGGATCGCTTCGGCATTTCCCGAACCCATGTCCGCCGGCTTCTGCGCGATGCCGAGGCCGAAGGCCTGCTGCGGCTGTCGCCGGACGGCGTCGCCTTGGAGCTATCGCTCGTAAGGTCCTTCAATCGTTTCCTCGCCGACTGCATGGCGGGATTCCATTACCTGTTCCAGCTCACCACAATGTCCCCGGAGATGGTCGGCGAGCCGGCCGCCGCAAGCTAGCAGCCGCCGTTCGTTGCCGCCTGCGCCACCAGCCGGCCCGCCGTCTCGGCATCGATGACACCCGTCGGCTTCAGGCCTGATGCCGTCTGGAACTGCACCACCGCGGCTTGGGTGCGATCGGAGAAAATGTTGTCGGGTTTCTCCAGAAGGAAACCGAGATCGTTCAGCAGCTTCTCCGCCGTGGCGACCGCCGGCGTGTCGTCGCCCGCTTCGAGCGCCACCTGATAGGTCTCGCCTTCCGGCTCACATTGCTCCGTGGCGCTTTCCGTCAGCACGAAGAGGCCGCTGAGCACCGCGCCATCGGCGTCGAGCGAGCTGAGCAGGCGCGACTCCTGGCCGAGCGACAGGCTGCGCAGGCTTCGGGCCAGGAGGCTGAGACGGCCGTCGGGCGTCAGGGCCAGCTCGGCATGTCCGCCGTCACAGTCGATGCTGCAGCGGATCATCCGCCCGCTGCTATCGGCGCAGGCGGCGCCGGCGAGGAAGATCGTGTTGGGCGTGTCCCATTCGGTGAACTGGATGTCGACGCCGTTCCCGTCGAGCTTCGCGGTGACGGAGCGCACCGGCCCATAGCTGCGCGGCACCTCCCCCCGGTAGCACACACCCTGCTTGATCTCCTGCGCCTCAGCACTTCCGGCGCTCAGCGCCAGAACAGCGATCAAAGCGGTACGCAACACCCGTCTCATTGCCAATTGCCCATGATGATGAAGGGAGCCCAATAGAAGGGATGCTTGAAGCCGTCGAGCTTCACCGGCGACGGTTCGGCGCTGTCCGTCTCCTCGATCGCGGTGGCGCCGCGGCGCGCCGTCTCGGCGACGACGCTTTCGCTGCCGTCGCCTTGCCCCAGCGTGCCGGCGATGAATTCGCGCTGCACGGTGGCGAGCGCTTCCGCCTTACCGAGATTGCGCCTTTCGCGCAGCTCGTAGAAGCGCTGCATCATCAGCGAGGTCGACAGATCATTGACCGGCCACAGGCTGGCCAGGATCGCCCGCGCACCGCCCTTGCGCGACACTTCCGAGAAGCTCTCGATGTCGCGCCCGTCGCTGTTGGCGAGACCATAGGCGGTCGAGCAGGCCGACAGCGTCAGGAGATCGACGCTGCCGAAATCATAGGTGAAGCGGTCGGTCTTGATGTCGGCGAGCGACAGGAGGCTGCCGTCGCCGAGCAGAAGGTTGGAGCCCGTGTCGGTGGGGCCCAGCGCGAAATGCGACGCGATATGGAGGACGCCGAGGGCGCCGCTGTCGGGCGGCCCGAACTGCAGGGAGTTCTTCAAGGCGTCGCGGGTGAAATCCTTGTCGAGCACGATCCGTCCCTGCAGGAAGCCATAGGACGACGCATCGCCCTTGACGATGCCGGCAAGCTCAGCGCGCACATTGGGAAGCGCGGAAAAATCCTCCGCCGCCCGGGTCATGCCGAGGGCCGCGATCTCGAGGCCGGTGCGGTGATCGCCCGCCACCTCGTAGCCGGCGTCCGAGAGCAGCGCCAGATTGGTGCTCTGCGCCAGATAGGCCTTGCCGTCATGCAAGGTGGCGAAGGGAATGTAACGCAGCCGCCGGTCCGGCGAGACGAGCAGCGTCGTGATCCCGACCGCCTCGATCTCCTTCTGCAGCGGACCGATGAGCAGTTGATAGAGCTCGCGCGCCAAAGGAGCCGGATCGCTGCCCGGATCCTGCAGCAGCGCGCGGAACTCATCGAGCTTGCGGTCGAGCTTCGCCTCCTCGAAAGGCGCGCCATCGAGCGTTTCGACCGTGTGGCTCACCTGGAACTGCGCCGTGGTCAGGATGACATGCAGGCGCTGCGGCAGCACGACGAAATGCAAGGCCGCGGTCTTGCGCCCCGCTTCGCTGCGCAGGAAGGATTGCAGCGCCTTGAGATTGTCGAGATCGGCGGCGCGGTCCTCGCGCCCGAGACCGCGCGCCGCCGCCAGCGCCGTGTCGAGCTGCTGCTGAAACGCTTTCGCGGCCTCGGCCAATTCCTTTTCGACTTTCGCCATCTCGGCCTTGTCGGCGTCATTGAGCTTGCCGTTGCGCGCCTTCCAGCGCGCCTCGGCGAGCCAACGGGCCTTGGCGGTGACCGGAACGGCGATGGCGCCGAGCGCCCCGGTGAAATCCTGTTCCAGTTGGTCGAGCGTGAAGCCGTCATAGCCGCGCTTGCGATAATCCTGATCGCGCCCGACGAATTCATAGGACTCGAAATCCTTGAGCAGCCCCATCACGTAACGCGCCTCCGCCAGCCGCTGATGGCGGACGAACAGATCGGCGAGCCAGCGATAATGATTGGCGGCGATGTCACGGAAGCAGGTGCGCAGGCCTTCCGGCAGTTGGGCGATGTCGCGGCGCGCCAGCTGCAGCTCGTTGACCGCATATTTGGCGAGCGTCAGCGCCGCATCGTCGAAGCCCAATGCCGAAACCCGCTCGCTCGCCCGGCTGAACAGGCAGACCTTGGTCAGGCGTCCAGGCAGCGCGCCGTCGAATATCTCATCGAGCGCGGCGAGCTTGAGCTCGCTGGTGAGCGCGGTGAATTCGAGCTTCAGCGCGGCATCCTTGTCGCCCTGCGCGGCTCTCGCTTCCGAGAGACGGCGGGCGCTGACCGCGAGGCCGCGGCTCACGGCGCCACGCGCCAGTTGCTGGTCGAAGGCCGCCTGCGCGGCGGCGACATCCGTCGCCGGCGCTTCCGCGGTCAGGGCGGGCGGTTCGGACAGGAGGCCGAGCAGCACCTTCGCCTCGTCTTCGCCACGGCCTGCGAGCAGGCGCACATAATCGAGGAGGCCATCCGGCAGCTCGGCGCTGCGCCGGCGCAGATTGGCGGCGACGATCCGCTTCACGGTGCGCAGCGAGGCCTCGACATCGTCATAACCGGCCCGCAACGGGCGCAAGAGCGCGATGGCGCCGCGGAAATCACCATAGGCGGCCAGCGTGTCGGCAAGCGCTCGCGCCGGCATGTCGTCCTCGGGCGCGGCACCCTTCTGCAAAGTCTCGAGCATCGTATAACCGAGCTCCGTCAGGCCCGGATCAAATTCGCCATTGGCGAGGCTGCGCGCCACAGGCAGGCATCCCTCCTTTTGCGGACAAAGCGCGCCGAGAAACAGGCGGACCGCTTCCTTGAGATCGGCCGGCGTGGCGTTGGAGCGACGAGCCGCCTCGCTGAGGAGAAGCACGCCGGATTTGGCGTACCAGAGACTGCCCAGATACCAGTCTTCGCCCTGCGGCGCCTCGGCCGGGGCATTGCGCTTGAGAAGATCGTAAGCCTCGTCTTTCGCCGTTTCGAGCGCCGGCATGGCGATGAGCAGACGGGCGAGCTTTGTCGAGGCCGAGCGGTCGCTCGCTTCTTCGACGGCGGCGGCGTTGCGATACCAGGCAGCGGCCTGGGCCGCATCGACGATGCCGCCGCAGCTCACGCAGAGATAGGCGTCACCGATCGCCAAAGCGAGCTTGGTGTCCCTGGCGATGCGGTTCTGCAGCCAGTCGGCGCCCTCCTTGCTGGCGAAGAACGGGCTGCCCTCGACAATGCGGTTCTGCAGAGCCGTCGCTAGGTCCCACACCATCGGATTGGCGGCATGGAGCTCAACCGCCCTTTCATAAAGCGCCTTCGCCAGGGTGAAGCCGCCTTTCTCGTCCTGCATCTCGGCAAGCGAGAAGGCCGCTTGCGGACTGCCTGCTTTGGTCGCGACGCCATAGAGACGTTCGGCTTCGGCGAGATCGGGTGTCGCCTGGTAGCGACGTATATGCGCCAGCCGCAGCGCCGCGTCGGCGAGCCCGTCGGCCGCCGCCGAGGCGATGAGCTCGAAACCGAGATCACGCGCCGCCCGCTCGCCGCCACGGCCTTCGAGGATCATCTGGCCGAAGATGAAACGCTGCTTAGGGCCAGCCGCCTTCACGGCTTCGAGCGCCTGCGGATAATCGAGAACGAGCCGGGTCATGCGCGACAGATCGCCGATCTCGCCGATCGAGATCGCGACATTTTGGAAGGCCGGCGTCTCGCCGCCCTCTTCGCCGCCGGCCTCTTCGCGCTGCTGCTGCTCCTGATCGTCGATCGCCAGCATCGCTTTGACATAGTCGGCTGCCCGCGCGCCATCCGAACGCGCCGCTTCGTAGGCCGCGAAGGCGCTGGCCGGCTCACGCAGGTCGGCCGGATCGCGCAGCAGKAACTGCGTCGCCTTGGCGGGATCGGGCACGATGCCGATGCCGAACTGATAGGCGCCGGCCAGCAGGTTGCGCGCATCGCGCGACTCAGGCG
>NNBT01000171.1_pt1 | contig 10391 bp, 4 predicted proteins | sample 1173831 | NCBI WGS metagenome assembly NNBT01 (sample SAMN07173936, study PRJNA388173) | plant metagenome | isolation source: symbiotic tissue sample KVJ10 | place: Norway: Troms, Kvaloya island | reverse complement strand
GAGATTTTACAGCTAAATCTGGTGCAGTTAGTTTAACTGCCAGAGATAATATCACCGTGAATGACAGTATTGATGCCTCAGCAACAGCTACTAACGTCAATGGTATTGCAAGTGCTACAGGTGGCAACGTTACCCTAAAGACTACCAATACATCTGACAGTAAAATTATTTTTACCAGTATTAATACTCAGGGTATAACAGATTTTTTTAATGGTAACACAGTCAAAGGTGGCGATGTACAAGTGCTGACGAACGGACTAATTCAAGGAACAGCAGCAGGTAACACCATCGCTACTGGTGGATTTTTTGATCTGAGAGGAATTCCTAACGTTCAACCTTTAGCGGGAGGTACTATCACAATTCAACATGATGGTGGGCGAGATAATGTAGATTTTATCGTCGGTAATGCAAGTATCAACGGCACAGCCGGAACACTTAATACGGGGGGAACTTCAATCACCGCTTTAAGTAACTTTCCAGTTTTACCTAATGGCGGAGATGCTAACGGTACTCCAACCGGCATCACCATTACATCTGTCAACACACCGCCGACATTAACAGCAAACTCATCGCTACCCGATACCCAGACCAATCAACCAGTGACCTTAACGTTCTCTAGTTTGGCTCCGCTGGTCAGCGATGGTAATAATGACATCACGTCCATCAAGGTCGATGTCGTGAATACGGGAAATATCACTGTCAATGGCGTTCCCGTCATCCCTGGTGTTACAACCTTATCTAGCGGCGATACTTTGGTATACACACCTCCAGCAGATACAAATGGGTCACTAAATGCCTTTGTAATTAGTGCAAATGACGGCGTTTCCTCTTCTGCACCTGTACAGATAGGAATCAACGTCAGTCAAACTCCTACTCCGAATCCTGAGACACCGAATCCTGAGACACCGAATCCTGAGACACCGAATCCTGAGACTCCTAATACTGAGACACCGAATCCTGAGACACCGAATCTTGAAACTCCGAATCCTGACCCCTGCACATTCCAATGCAATCTACCAAGTAAACCGAATAACCCTGTCCTCAATAATCCTAAGATTGATAACCCCGTTCTTAATACCAACCCCACTCCCGAAGATAATTTCACAGATGATTTTGCCGACCATTTAGGCATACCTACCCCTAGAATAAAAACACTAGATGATGCCAAAGAAATTGCTCGCAAAATTGAAGAAGCTACTGGTGTTAAACCTGCATTTATATACATCAGTTTTGTCCCTATAGAAATTCTACCAGAGGGAAATTTAGGCAAAGCTCAAAAATTTACGAAACCGTTAAATACCGTAGCAGAAAAGGATAGCGATCAACTAGAAGTATTAGTAGTAACCGGAAAAGGTAATCCTATCCGCAAGCGCATCCCAGAAACAACTAAAGCCAAAGTTCTGCAAGTAGCTCAAGAATTTCGTGACCAAATCGTTAGTCCACAAAACCGTCGTCGCACCGGTTATTTGCGTTCATCTCAACAACTTTATCGCTGGATTATTGCACCATTAGAGGCAGATTTACAGGCGAGAGAAATCAACAATCTGGTCTTTTTACCAGACATTGGGTTACGTTCAACCCCAATGGCAGCACTTCACGATGGTAAAAGATTTCTAGTAGAAAAATACAGTATTGGCTTAATGCCTAGTCTTAGTCTGACTAATACCCTCTATAAAGACATCAAAAAATCTCAAGTTTTAGCGCTGGGGGTTTCTCAGAGTACTCAGGGACAAGAGCCTTTACCAGCAGTCCCTCTGGAGTTATCAACACTAGTATCTAAACTCTGGCAGGGCAAATTATTGTTAGACAAGCAAGCCACTTTAGAAAATCTCAAAACGATCCGCCGCCAACAACCTTTTGGAATTATTCACATGGCAACCCATGCCGATTTTGCCACTGGCGCTTTGAGTAATTCCTATATTCAACTGTGGGAAGACAAGTTACGCTTGAATCAGCTACGACAGTTGCGGCTGAATGAACCCGAAGTTGAAATGCTGGTGTTGAGTGCTTGTAGAACAGCTTTGGGTGATGAAGAATCCGAACTAGGATTTGCAGGTTTAGCAGTGCTGGCAGGTGTGAAAACTAGTGTTGCGAGTCTTTGGTCGGTTAATGATGCTGGGACAGCAGCGTTGATGACGAAATTTTATGAGAACTTAAAGACAGCCCCGATTAAAGCAGAAGCCCTCAGAGAGGCTCAGGTAGCTATGGCCAAAGGGCAAATTTACGTAAAGGATGGACAAGTACAAGGTTTGGGAGTCGTTGGGAACTTGCCTTTACCTGCTGACAGTGCTGATGAATCACTTATGCATCCTTATTATTGGGCTGGATTTACAATGGTTGGTAATCCTTGGTGAAGATAAGAAATATGGAGTCATAAATCGAGCGACGTACTTCTAGTGGATACTACGCTTGAAAGATGTGTCTTCTTGCGGATGAACGCTACAATCTATCAGAAAATCAAGAAATAGTTAAATCCAGAGTGGCTTCATGACGGCTAATTTAACACCTAAAGCGACATTTGACTTTATTAACGTGCTATCCCAGGCTGCGGCTAAGTATAGAGAACCAAAAAGTATACGCCCTAGTGCTGAAATATTAGTAAAGGCATTGCTACAAGCAGAAAAAACTGCCAAGCAACAAAAATTGACTTATCCGTTTGAGTTTCTGCTCGGTAAATGGCAACTTTGCTTTGTCACTGGCACTAAGAAAAACAGAGGTAGCGGCGGAATTGTATTAGGCAACGGTTTCTATGTACCCAGGTTCATGGCAATCCATGTTTCCTTTAATGCCACTTTGGAACAGGATTCAGGCAGAGGCGAAATTGCTAATCAGGTTGAGCTTAATCCAGTTTCACTGAAGCTCACGGGGCCAGTGCAATATTTCGGGAAGAAAAATTTATTGGCCTTTGACTTTAATCAGATGATTATCAATTTGTTGGGTCGTGTTATTTACAACAGAGCAATCCGTGCTGGTAAAGTTCAAACAGAAGATTTCTACAACCAACCTATAGCTAAACTACCCTTCTTTGGCTTCTTTTTAGTGACAAAAGATTTCATTGCAGCTCGCGGTCGTGGGGGAGGATTGGCATTTTGGATTCGAGAAACTTAAAGACGCTTGCAGAAAATCAAGCAGTCTTGCTGGAGGCAAAAGGAAAAAGGATTTGACTTATTTGTTTGATTTGTAGCAAGTGGTGCAACCTTTTTACAAATCAAACAAATACTTCACATCATCTGCGCTTGATTCCCTAGGGAGTGATAGAGTTTGTCTGATTTGGTATTTTATCTTGCTTTATCAGAGAAGTGTATGCTAATATTGATAATTGTGTGGTTAAGGACGTATAGCTCAGTTGGTTAGAGCGCTACGTTGACATCGTAGAGGTCACTGGTTCGAATCCAGTTACGTCCATTTAAAATCCATATACAGTAAGGGTTTCAGAAATAACTGGATTTATAATCAAAGGGGAAGGGGGAAAGGTTTCAAATCCCTTACCCCTTACCCCTTCCCCTTTCCCCAGCCATCACGCAGCATTTTTGGGTTGGCAGACTACTAGTTTTAGTATCAGATTAGTATCCTAATTTGGCGTTGCATATTTGCGGGATGATTTTGCTAGTTTTGTGGGATGGGCATCTTGCCCGTCCCTTGTATTTCGGGGCTCTCGTGTCGCCCACCCTACAAGAATCATCCCTTGATTCAGCAACGCCCCTAATTTTATATCCTATGCCCAAGGCTCCAGCAGGAACTGTGCATATAGATTGCTTCAAGGACAATAAAAGGGTTTAAATTGATTCATAGCTGCAATTAAATGATTGAATCCCAGTAACAAACTGTGAATTAGGGAAAATATACCCGGAAAGTGACAGAAAAGGGTTAACTCGATGTTTGGATTTGGGTTTTGCGATCGCATCTGAAAATTGTATCAAGCCAGTGTAAGTTAGGCGTACTCACAAATTAAATTTTGTGTGCCTTGCCAATATCTATGCGATCGCCAGTTTTCACAATCCACTTAAAAGAGCGATCGCATACGAACCCTTCCAAAAATTGGAGCGCGACTTTTGAGGCTAAGACAGTGGCTCTAGGCGCTAACTGGAGGACATCTTTCTTGACACAATACTTTTCTATGTCCAATGAATCTCTTTGGAACGAAAAGCTCTATCCCAATCGTTAGCAATCACCTCCATCATATTGATCATGCCTTCATAGCCAAAATATGGCTTGTCAACATAAGTTTCTCTATTAGTGGGGCTAAATACGTCAAAAGCAATTTTGATTCCTAGTTCCTCTGCCATATATTTTTCCCATGCCGAGCCAATCACAGCATCAACATCAAACTCTTGTAAGGTCTGTTTAATCTGATATCCATCTGCCGAAAATGCCACACGAGGAGCAAGACCAAGACTATCTAGTTCTCGCTCTAGAATTGCACGAGAATCAGGCATTGCCGAGCGAAATAATAAAACTTCTGGAATCATCTCTAATTCTTCAAAGAGCATTCTGACCAGTCCAATGCCAAGCGTCCCATCCGCAGATACGGCAATTCTACAGTTACGATATCGGGGAATAATCATCAATGCTCGTTTGCGAAGTGTATCTACGACCATTTCTTCGCCTTGTTTAATTAGCGGTTCGACTTTTTCTTCTATCTTGAAATGTGCCGCCAATGCCTTCAACCATCGAGTAGTGTTGTTTACACCTATTGGTAAAGGTATATCATCAAGGATGAGAGGGATATTGTGGGTTTCTTGCATTTTCCGAGCAAACTTATACCCAACATCATGACTGAGAACAATATTGGCTGTTGCCTCACCAGCTAGCTCCAGTTCTTCAAATGAGGTATTATGAGAGAAGACAGTCTGTACCCTAATCCTCAAAGATTTTAAAATCTGCGTTACCCATTGCAAATCAGCCCACCAAGTAGGATTAAGATTTGCCTGTGGCGCAATGATATTTACAATCCTTGGCTTCCTACCCCTTCTCTTAGTCTGCCTTTTTTTGATAAAAGGAAGTAAAGCCTCCAAACCCATCTCCAAGCCATCGTAAGCATTGCCCCGAAACCCACCAGCAAGTAAAGGAACGAGTTTGGCTTTGACATCTGGCTGAAGTTGATGGCATAATCCTGCAATATCTTCACCAATAATGTCCGCCGCGCAAGTACCAACGACAAACATGACCTTAGAATCAAAAGATTGATCCGCCTCTTTAATCATCCCTTTGAGTTTTTCAGACGCTCCCATCACAATATCTGACTCAAAAAGGCGGGTACAACCTACTTTTCGCTTGGTGAAATCAACCTCATGAGCATCATACCCAGCTGCGACAGTGGACGCGCAACCCTGTGGAGACTGAATTACAATACTGACATCTTTAATCCCAGCAACCGTAGTTGCAATACCTTCAAGGGCACACCCAACGATTGGGTCTTTACTATGGTCACAATTATCAAAAGTTAGTCCAGCAGACATTTTTCCCTCCTATTTTTCTAAGGCTTTTCTCTAAAGCTTGACTATCGTAAACGCGTTTCACGCAGCCTGTAGCAACTTATGCTTTGTGTGTTTCGCGTAGCCTGTAAGAGCTTCTGTCTTCCCTGTAGCGACTTCTGTGTTTCGCGCAGCCTGTAATGACCAAGGTTGGGACGGTCTACTACTTCTTTTAAGATACAAGGTTGGGTTGAGGAACGAAACCCAACAAAATCTCGCTCGGAAATGTTGGGTAACACTAAAGTTCTACCCAATCTACAATTTTCTTGTAATCCAAAACTGGTATTACTCGTTCATACATTTTCCCCGTCTTTTCTCTGCATATACAGTACAATCAGGCAGGTCTTGAGCTAATTTTCCAGTCAATGATTGAGCAGATGCTAACCCGGAATTTTTAGGGAACACCATTTGCTTAGTTAAGGAACTACGAGGTCTAAAGCCATATTGGAGTGCTGTTTTAATACACCTTGCGACCTTTAAGGCTCCGCGATAGCCAAATCTAGGACGATTTAAGATGGCATTTAAATCGACTACGGGAATATGGGGGAAACTCAAGGAAGAACCAAAATACACTACTGAGTCTGCATCAAGACCACCAATGAAATCCAGTAATTCATCTTCCGTTTGTTTCATGGACTCGTACTTGCCAAAGGCCAGTGTCCCTTTCGTAATCAGGATTTCTGGGTCTAACCCTGTTTCCAACAAATAATCTACACTGGTTTCTCGTGCTTCTGTACTCCAGGGATGGAAGTTATAGATTACTACACGCATCCCAAAATCACGATCCAACATGTGAGCAAGGGATAAGCACTTGATAGCATCATGTCCTTCGATAATCGCTAACTTCCCTTCTATATAACCCTTAGCTGCTTCAAATTCAGTCTTGATTGCGGCATATTCCTTTTCCATTAGAGCAGCCGCTTGTTCTTCCATCCCTAAATATTTTGCCGCCCCTTCGAGCCATTTTTCTGTAGCGCTGATTCCATAGGGGAGGATAGTAGAATTTAACGGCGTACCAAACTTGTCTGACATGGCTTTGCCAATGGTATAGCCAAGATCCAAACATAAGGTACAGTTGACTGCCGCACTCGGTGCTTGCTTGAGTTCTTCTAATGTACAATCACCTGCGATGACGCTGTGAACTCTTGCCCCCATTGCTTCTATTAATCGCACCAATTCTTTGACATCAGTTTCGACTTCTGTCCTTTCAGGGCCCATCTTCGCGCCCACAATATTGACAGCATCGGCTAGTTGTGCTTTCCGCTCTGGAGTTGGCGGCTCCATAAAGTCTACGATTTGCCGAAATACGATATCAAATCCACTGCGATACTCCCCGGCGAATCCTTCACAATGTATCGTCATGATCTCAGCATCGATTTCGCTGCGGGCTTTATTCACTACGTCATCAACACAGTCGCCAATAATACCAGACGCACAACTAGTGGCAACAACGATCGCATCAGGATGGTATTTTTCATCTACTTCTCGAATCGCGCCTTTTAATTCTTTTTCCCCGCCAAAAATCACCGCTTTCTCACTCATGTTCGTAGTCACCACGGGTTCATAAGGGGAACCACTATTGCGGCTATTAGTCAGTTTGTATGCCCGCTTGACTCCATAAGCACAGCCACTCGGCCCGTGAGAAATGACGATCGCATTTTTAATCCCACTCAAAATCTTCGTTGCAGTCCAAAATTTACAGGGGCGGGTATGACTACCTTGTAAACTGGTCTTAATTTTACCCTCTTTTGCCAAACGATACAGTTCACTCAAATTTCCGTAAAATACGACATTCTGATCTATACTTGCAGTCATGAGCGCTCTCCAGTATTTCGTAATTTTCTCTCTGCGCTCTCTGTGCCTCTGTGGTTAAAAAGTATTTATTTAACCGCAGAGGCGCAGAGGACACAGAGAATAGTCTGAGGGTAGGAAGGGAGTATGGGGTGGACGACGAGGCACTTGTCACTGTGGAGACAGCCCACTCCCATACACATCACTCTCTTACCAGACGTTTAAGATCCACTCGCGATCGTGCTTGTTCTCCATATCTGCAAACATGGCGTTGGCAATGTTATCTGCTAGCCATTCTGCTCCTTTGTAGCCAATCACAGGATATTTCCACAAACCTGCACGGTCAAAGCTAGGAAATCCTACCCGAACCATCGGAATTTTGTTGTCGATAGAAATATATCGACCCTTGGAATGACCGAGAATCAAGTCGATTTCGAGGGATTTATCTGTAATACGGCGCTCCAATTCCCAGAGGTCTGCATTCCAGATAACTTCGATATCACAGGCTGCTTGCTTCTCCAACTCGGCAATTCTTGGGTCTTTGGTACAGGCTTTGTTGTCGTCTCCCAACAACATCAACACTGGCTCTAACTCAACTTCTAAGCAGAACTCTGCTAGACCAATTACTAAATCGGGATCTCCGTAAATAGCAACCTTCTTGTTGGCGAAGAACATGTGTGCGAGGTCTGCGATCGCATCAATAGCTTTACCCCGTTCTCTGACTAAAGATTCTGGTATTGCTTTCCCAGTTAGTTTTTGGATGTTTTGCAGCCAGATGTCGGTATTTTTGATACCAATTGGTGTTGGGCCAAGAATTGCCGGAACTTTGAACTTCTCTTGTAAAAATTCGGCTGCACTACCGCCTTCATATTTACATAAGGCAATAGTTCCCAACGCATTGGCAGAATCAGCAATTTCTTCAATGGTTGTATTCCCAAAAGCAAAACTTGTCTTATCAGGCATGGTAGGCGCATCAAAGGTTTCTGTATCCAGTAAAATGTTTCCTGGAACATCCATCTCTTTTAAGATGCGCTTAACTTCTGTGACATCTCCAGGGTTAAGCCACCCAGTAATGATGTTCAACTTGCCAGTTGGTTCGCCTTTTTTTGCTAGGGTAGAAATGATTGCGTGTACGCCGACATTATAGCCAGTGACTTGACTACCTTTGTAACTGGGGGTATGTACAGGAACCAGGATAACCTTGCGATCGGGATAGTCTTTCTTTAACTGGGCGTTGAGCTTGTTAATGGTTCCTTCGATATCATCCCCAATTGTTTCAGTTGAACAAGTCGTAATAATTGGGATAATCCGTAAATCGGGATATCGTGCTACTAAGGTTTTTACGCCTTCCTCAATGCGTGGCTGTCCTCCAAGAACAGCACTATTTTCATGGAGTGAAGAAGAAGCAATGTCAAAATTTTCCTTCAAATGCTGGGCAAACAGAAGACGAACGAACATACTACACCCTTGTCCTCCATGCACCAGGGGAATACAATCTTTGATTCCGATGGAAGCATATTCAGCCCCAGCAGGCTGACAGGTAAATATAGGATTGATGATTCCCTTGCGTTCTTTCTGTTTTACGACTAAAGACATTCTCTTGACTCCTATGTGGTAAAAAAAATTGCGTGATTTTGTTTGGCGTTGCTGAACGAAGAGATGAAGTGTCTTTTCGAGCTTAAGAAAGTAGAGCGGTGTCTGTGGCAAGCTAAAGCTGCATCTAACCAAGAAGCAAGCTACTCATAGCATCGATTACAGAACAAAAGTAGAATTGAATTTCGTGAAAATCTTGAAAGCTAGATGAGATGCTTCTGTAGTCAGATACCAAGCTTCTTAGGAATACTTTTGGTGTAGCCCGTCGGTGCGTTAGCGTTAGCTTGTCGTAGACATCGCTCTCTACTCTGCAAGTCTCTACTCTGTAAGAAAATTTCTGCACAAACACTAACAGGATGACTTGACTTTAATTCATCCTCCAATTCAACAACGCCGTTCGTTTGTAGGACTTACGCAAAAACTCTCTCAAACTCTCTTCCCCCGTGGCCTCTGCGTCCTCTGTGGTTTGTTTTCCTTACCTTTGCGTAAGTCCTAGTTTGGTTGAATTACCGATCCAATTGCTTTAATAAAGCGAATAATGTAATTCACCATTCTTCGACTTGGTTATTACAATATCGACCAGCATTGCCTTAACAGCTTCCAGTACTGCCTTCTTTTGCGAGTTCTCCATGCTATTTAACCATGAAAACCTAATTTCCAGGTCAGCCGAAAGGATCTTCGCATCTGCATAAAAACCCCTGTCAATCAAGGTTTCCAGAACTACCTTTTCTCCAGTCAAGATTTGGGCGGTCATATTGAGAACACCATTGATGTTTTCTTCCCGATCCCATGCACGAGAGTGAAACTGCCACAAACAACGTTCTTGAATTAATTTTGTGACTTCCGCAGCTCGTTCTTGAATGTATGACGCGATTTCCTTAGCTTGCACTTGAACTTGTGGCGCAACTTCTTTAGCTTGTGGTTGAACTTGTGGCGCAACTTCTTTAGCTTGTGGTTGAATCTGTGGCGCAACTTCTTTAGCTGGCTGTTTAACCTGTGGCGCAACTTCTTTAGCTTGTGGTTGAACCTGTGGCGCAACTTCTTTAGCTGGCTGTTTAACCTGTGGCGCAACTTCTTTAGCTTGTGGTTGAACCTGTGGCGCAACTTCTTTAGCTGGCTGTTTAACCTGTGGCGCAACTTCTTTAGCTGGCTGTTTAACCTGTGAAGTGGCTTCCTTAACTTGCTGTTGAACTAAAGAAACGACTTGCTCAGATAGCTCTTTGGTTGCTTTACCGTTGCCATTACCATTGGTACTTGGCAGATTTTGCTCACCACGGATATCAGATTGAGCGAGTTTCATCAGAGGGGAGTAAATGGCATTGTACATATCACGCGCCATATTCACCGCACCTTCAAAACCCATATAAGGGCCATTGTGGTAGCCATGACCATTCACATAAGGCAAATGCAACTTCTTCACCAATGCACCCACCCTCGGGCCAGTCAACACCAAATCAGGCTTAACCATCTCCAGCACCTCGAAGAACTCAAGTTCATTGCCATCATCAATATAGATAGTCCCTTCTTCACCTC
>NNBT01003677.1_pt1 | contig 10426 bp, 10 predicted proteins | sample 1173831 | NCBI WGS metagenome assembly NNBT01 (sample SAMN07173936, study PRJNA388173) | plant metagenome | isolation source: symbiotic tissue sample KVJ10 | place: Norway: Troms, Kvaloya island | reverse complement strand
GGCTCGGGCGCGGTGGTGATGCCGAAGGCGTCGAGCACTTCCTTGTCGAGGCCTTCGGCGTGATAGGCGCGCGGAACATCGTAGATGCTCTTCACATCGAGCGCCTGGATCACCGCGGAAGGCCGCACATTGCAGAAGAGCGCGATCTTGCGGCGCTCATTGACCGGAATTTCGCGATCGGCGCGGCACAGAAGGATATCGGGCTGGATGCCGATCGAGCGGAGTTCCTTGACGGAATGCTGGGTCGGCTTGGTCTTGAGCTCGCCCGCCGTCGGAATGAAGGGCAGCAGGGTCAGATGGATGAAGATGGTCTGGCCGCGCGGCAGCTCGTTGCTGAGCTGGCGGATGGCCTCGAAGAACGGCAGGCCTTCGATATCGCCGACCGTACCGCCGATCTCGACGAGGACGAAGTCGTAGCCCTCATTGCCGGTGGTGACGAATTCCTTGATGGCGTCGGTCACATGCGGAATGACCTGGACGGTGGCCCCCAGATAGTCGCCGCGCCGTTCCTTGGCGATGATGTCCTGATAGATGCGCCCGGTGGTGATATTGTCCTGCCGGTTCGCCGAGCGCCCGGTGAAGCGCTCATAGTGACCCAGATCAAGGTCGGTCTCGGCACCGTCGTCGGTGACGAAGACTTCGCCGTGCTGATAGGGGCTCATGGTCCCCGGATCGACATTGAGATAGGGATCGAGCTTGCGCAGGCGAACGGAAAAACCGCGCGCCTGAAGGAGTGCGCCGAGCGCTGCCGAAGCCAGACCCTTGCCGAGGGAGGAGACCACGCCGCCGGTGATGAAGATGTACCGCGCCATGGGCCCCTAATCTAACCTCTCATTCAAACGATTCGAAGCCCGGATTTTTTGGGTCCGGGCTTCTGTGGAAACTTGTGAAACATACTACTGTGAAACAGGAACCTGCGGCTGACCGGTGCCACCGCTGCCGGTGCCACCACCCTGCTGGTTCTGATTCTGACCGGCGGGCGGCAGTTGCGGCAGACTGCTATCGCCAGGCGCCGTCTGATTCTGCTGCGTCGTCGGGTTGTTGAAGAGCGATCCGCCGCCGGTGCGGGTCGACAGCAAGGTCAGGCCGATCGAGGTGATGAAGAAAGCCACCGCCAGAATAGCCGTCGTCCGGGTCAGCGTGTTACCGACGCCGCGCGCCGAGAACAGCGATCCGCCGCCACCGCCGCCAATACCCAAGGCGCCGCCTTCCGAACGCTGCAGAAGCACGACGGCGATCAGCGCCAAGGCAATGATGAGATGAGCGACAAGCAGGACGGTTTGCATCTTACGGGTCCGATCTGGAAATTCGGGGCAGCGTCTAGCGCGGATATGGGGGCGAGGCAACCCTCAGGCAAGACGCCCGGAGCCACGACAAAGACCACATCGGCGCCACGCCCCTTCACGCGGCAGACTTTCTAGAGAAATCACATTCATTACAGATGGTTAGACGAAGACACTCAGCTTGTGCATTCACTTGGCTGCCTTCGGTGCGAGAAGTCTGAGAAACCCGTCGACGGCACGGCGGGCAACGTGCTCCGGATCTTCAGTCCGATAACGCGCGCCATGCAGCGCCAGGATCTGGCGGTCACCGATCAGAAGGCCATAGAAAATCCGATAGGCTTCCTGAGTATCGCTGATGCGAACGAGACCGGCGTCCTGCAATTGTGAGATGAGCGATGCGATCTTCGGTGCCGAACGCTCTTTGCCCCGCTGAATCAGAATGCGCGAGAGTTCCCCGGTCGGATCGGTAAGCGCCGCGCGATTGATGGCGAGCGAAGCCTCCGACGTGAGAAGACGCAACAGCTGCGCGCCGGCCTGTGCGAGCGCCGCGTCAGGGGATAGCGAGCCGGGAGCAGCCGTGAGCGTGGCGTTCAGGACGGAGGCCTGACGATCGACGAGTGCTGCGAGAATGGCGGCGCGATCCTCGAAAAGCCGATAGAGCGTATCCTTCGAACATCTGGCGGCCTTTGCGAGCGCCGCGGTCGTCACACCAGCCAGCCCTGTCCCGCGCAGCAGCGCCAAGGCCGCATCGAGGATTTCGTCGCGGCGTTCTGGTTGAATGCGTGCTGCCATCCTTCCTCCAGGCCTTGCCAATTTGAGTACCATACGGTACTCGTCTTTGAAATTCAAGTACTACCCGGTACTCATGGAGGCGCATTATGGATCGCATCAAGTCATCCCTCGCCTTACTGCTGCTCGGCGCAACGCTGCTGCTCACCGGCGCCATTGCCGGCTTCTTCTATGCCTATTCCGTCTCGGTCATGCGGGGGCTCGATGCAGCCACACCGCAGCAGGCGATCGGCGCGATGCAAGGGATCAACGCCACGATCCGTAACGCGTGGTTCGCGCCGGCCTTCTTCGGCACACCGATCCTGACGGCGGCAAGTGGCATTCTACTCCTCCGGCTCAAACAGCGCGGCGCCGCGACCGCGATGTTCGCGGCTGCCCTCATTTATGTCCTCGGCGCCCTCATCCCGACTTTCGCCGTCAACGTGCCGATGAACGATGCGTTGGCGCTGTCCGCCATTCCCGCTGATCTCGCCGAGGCGCAAGCCTTATGGTCGCGGTACTCCGTCCAATGGACAGGCTGGAACCACCTGCGCACCCTATCGAGCTTCGCCTGCCTGCTCCTGGTCGGCCTGGCTTTCCTCCTCTCCGTGCCGGCGCCACAGCCTCCGCGTGTCGAGCCCGGCCAGCTACATCCCAAGGCGGGTTAAACGCATAGGAACAAACATAAAAGTGAATGCGTCCCCGGCATATGACCGGTGCTGGTATGCTGTCTCAATGTGTATGACAGACTCTGGAATCGCTTCGGGACGTGTGTGGAATGGCCGGCTTCTTCAATTCGCTTAAACGTGCTTTCAGAGGCGAGATCCTGCAGCGCAAAGATGTTCCGGTCGATGACGGCAGCACACGCGTCACCATGCGCCTTAAGCGCGACAAGCTGACGAGAGAAAGATATGTCGTGCTCGGCCTCGTCGCGAAGACGAACTACAAACACGCCGAGCTCAGCCCGCGGGAGTTCAAAGACCTTTACGACGCGATGACGACCTTGCAGCAGGCCTTGCAGGTTCCCGAACCTCTGCCGCCGCTCAAGAGTTGAGAATTCCGACACTCGGTCTAGTCGCCCCTCGTCCGAGAATAGGAGTCGGCCGGGCCGGCAGCAGCCGGCCCGTTTCGAATTAACTAGGCGACCGCGGCGACCATTTTGCCCGCCAGGCGCACGAGGTCGCTCTGGCGCGACACGCCGGTCTTGCCGAAGATGTTGCCGAGATGGGTGCGTGCCGTCGTCTCGGCGATACCAAGTTTTTCGGCGGCATCCGCCAGCTTCTGCCCCTGCAAAAGGCCGTCGAGAAGGCGTGTCTCCATGGGCGACAGATCAAAGGCGACCGACATGGCTTCCGCCCCATGCGCGGCCCCCGATACCGGGCCGATGAAGATCGCCACCTTCGCTCCCGGATGAAGGCTCGCGCGAATGTCGCCGCGCTCGAGCGGCAGGACATGCGCCAGCACCGGCGGATCGCCGGGACGGGTCAGCCGCACTGCTTTCGCGGTGTTCCGTGGATCGGCGTCCGCCGCGCCTGCTTGCGCGATGGCGGCGGTGAGTTTCAATGTCGCCGCCGGATCATCGGCATAAAGCGCGCCGTCCACGTTATGGACGGGCCGCCCCGTCCTGAGCATCGCCAGCGCGGTTCTATTGGCATCGAGGATCCGCCCACACCCGTCAGTCATCACGACCCCGGCCTTCAGCGCGTTGAGGGTCTGCTGAGCCCGCTCGCGTTCGATCGTCTTGAGATCGATCACATCGCCGATCATCGCGGCCCGCCTGATATGCGGCAACAGCAAGCGGCCGAGCGTCATTTCCCGCTCGGTGATGATGCCGGCTTCCTGGCGCCGGCTCATAGCGAGCTGGGCGTGCCGGGTGGGCGAGCGCATCAGCACCAGTTGCAGCGTGTCGACGAGGCCTTGCGGGGCGTTCCATTCATTATTGACGGGCGAGTGCGCCAGGACGGCCGCTGGAACATTGCGCGAATTGGCCTGCGGTTCGTCCAGTGGCCAGTCGGGCGCGTAATAGAGCCGTTTCCACTGAGCTAACTCGGCGGCGTGGCGGTCGAGCTCGCCCAGCCAATAAGGCGAGATGTTGCGCGACTTGGAGAAGACGGCGCGCCCTTGCGCGAGATCGAACATCACCAGGAGCGCACCATGACAGTCGAACATCTCCGTCAAGGCCGCCAGCGCCTCATCCCAGCAGGTGGGATCGAGGGCGCAGTCATAGATGAGGCCGATCGCCGCCGAGAGCTCTTCGTGTGACGGCAGCGCGTCACGAGCTTTCATGATCCCATATGGTCGAGACGGTGTCGGCATGCGGTACTATCGTACTGGCGTAGCACAGGCTCATAGTACCAGTACTTAACAATTCAGTTATCCTGACTCCTAAATGGCGACGCGTATATCGCCCCCTCCTCTGTTTGAAGGAGGCGCCTCTCTCCGCTTGCTGGCAAACGCCACGCATCCTGGAGAGGTCACATGCCACCCATCGATCAACTGGCGCCATTTCTTTTCGCCACCGTGCTGTTCGCCGTCATGCCGGGGCCCGCTATTCTCTATATGACGGCGCAGACCGTGGCGCATGGCGGCCGGGCCGGCGCCCTGGCCGCGCTCGGCATTCATATCGGCTGCTATGTTCATATCCTCGGTGCGGCCATCGGCCTTGCTGCGATTCTGACACACCTGCCCGGACTTTACGCCGCCGTAAAATTTGCAGGCGCCGCTTACCTGGTCTGGCTCGGCATCCGCATGCTCACCGGTGCCGCCGCCCATGGACCACAGATCGAGACAGCGACGGACGGCAAAGCGGCATTCCGGGAGAGCATTGTCGTCGAGATGCTCAATCCGAAGACGGCGATGTTCTTCGTGGCGTTCCTGCCGCAGTTCGTCGACCCGGCGGCGGCCTGGCCGGTCGGCGTGCAGTTCCTCGTCCTCGGCATGATCGTCAATCTGGCGCTGTCGCTGGCCGATCTGGGCGCGGTCGGCCTCGCCGCTTTGGCGCGCGGCCACCTCTTCGCCCATGCGGGCGGCAACCGCGTTCTGTTCACGGCGTCGGGATCGATCCTGATCGGCCTCGGCGTGCTGCTCGCCGTGCAGTCCTTGTGATCAGGTATAGGCCTTGATGATACCGATGAAGTCGGCGGCCTTGAGGCTGGCGCCGCCGACCAGGGCACCGTTCACATTGGCGACCGCCATCAGCTCGACGGCATTGGCGGGCTTGACCGAGCCGCCGTAGAGAATGCGCAAAGCGGGGTCGGTCTTGGCGCGGATCGAGGCATGGACCTCCGCCACCTGCTCGACCGTCGGGGTAAGGCCGGTGCCGATGGCCCAGACCGGCTCATAGGCGACGACGGTATTGGTCGGCACGGCGTTCATCGGCAGCGAGCCTTTCAGCTGGCGCGCGATCACCTCGAGGGTGCGGCCGCCCTTGCGCTCCTCGAGCGTCTCGCCGATGCAGATGATGGCGGTGAGACCCGCCCGATAGGCCGCTTCCGCCTTGAGTCGGACCGTCTCGTCGGTTTCGCCATGGTCGGCACGGCGTTCGGAATGGCCAACGATCACCGCGCTGCAGCCCGCATCTTTGAGCATTTCCGCGGAAATATCTCCGGTATGGGCGCCATGAGCGTGCCAATGGCAGTCCTGGCCCCCGAGCCTGATCTTGGCGCCCTTGACCACCGACTTGATGCTGGTGATGAGCGTCGCCGGCGGGCAGATCATGACCTCGCATTTGAGGCGGACGTCCTTCAGCATGCCGGCCAGAAGCCGGGCCTCCTTGAGGGCGGCGGTCGTGCCGTTCATCTTCCAGTTACCCGCGACCAGCGGTTTTGGTGATTTCTGAGCCATTTCAGTCCCCTACCCGAGATTCTGAATTCCTACTAGCAGAGCGAGGCGACGCTTGCGAGGGTTGATCCTCATCCCTATTATGCGCGCCGCTCCAAAGGGAGCTTTTATAGAAGGTGAATTGATGCTCGACAAAATGCGAGAAGGCGCCAAGGGCTGGATGGCCAAGGTACTCCTGGGTCTCCTGGTCCTGAGCTTCGCTGCGTGGGGCGTCCCGGACATCATGTCCTTCCGGTTCAATTCACCGCTCGCCACCGTCGGCGACCAGGATATTTCCGGCCCTGAATTCGCTCAGGCCTATGATCGTTGGTTGCGGAGCTACCAGCAGCAGACCGGCCAGACCATCACGCCGGAACAGGCCCGCATCCTCGGCCTCGACCGCGCCTATCTGAACGAGATGATTCGGTCCGCCGCCCTCGACGGCGAGGCGAAGAAGCTCAAACTCGCCATCTCCGACGCGCAGATCGTCGACATGGTCAAGGCCAATCCCGCTTTTCACAATTCGCAGGGTGTGTTCGATCCCGCCCGCTTCGCCGACATTCTCCGCCAGAACGGCCTGACGGAAGCGGGTTTCGTCGCCAGCGAGCGTGACCGCTTTCTCAGGAGCTCGGTCACCGACACGGCGACCTGGAACTTCACGCCGCCCAGCACGCTCAAGGAAGTCGTCTACCGCCATCGTAACGAGCAGCGCGATGCGCGCTATTTCGTGCTGCGCCCGGCGGAACAGGACATTCCGGCCCCGGCCGAGCCGGATCTCAAGACCTATTGGGAAAAGAACAGCGCCCAGTTCACCGCCCCCGAATATCGTGTCATCGCGCTGATCAAGGCCGAGCCGCAGGACATAGCGCCGGCGATCCAGATCAGCGACGCCGAGCTCGCGGCGGGGTATGAGAAATACAAGCGCGACTATTACAAGCCGGAGCTGCGCACCATCCTGCAGATCCCCTTCCCCTCCGTCGATGAGGCGAAGAAGGCGAAGGAGCGGATCGCGGCCGGCACCGACTTCATGGCCATCGCCAAGGAGCGCGGCCTCACAGACGCCGATGCATCGCTGGGCGAGGTCAGCAAGGATAAGATTTTCGACACGATCATCGCCGATGCTGCTTTCGGCCTGGCGCAGGATCAGGTCAGCGATCCGGTCCAGGGCAAATTGTCGGTCGTCCTGCTCAAGGTGACAAAGATCAGCCCCGAGAAGCAGTCGACCCAGGATGAGGTCAAGGCCGAGCTCACCCAGCGCCTGCAGCTCGAAAAGGCCCGCAACGAAGTCCAGACGACCTATGACACGATCGAGGATGCGCGCGCCCAGCAGAAGCCGTTCGAGGACATCGCCAAGGAGGTCAAGCTGGCGCTCACCGTGACGCCGCAGATCGACATCCGCGGCCAAGGCAAGGACGGCAAGGATGTCGACGTGCCGTTCAAGGACGGCGTCCTCAAGCAGGCTTTCGAGAGCGACACGGGCGTCGAGAACGATGCGCTGACGACGCCGTCTGGCGGCTATGTCTGGTACGAAGTTCGCGAGGTGACACCCTCCGCCATCAAGCCCTTCGACACGGTCAAGGCCGAGGTCGAGACCGCCTGGAAGGCGCAGAAGCTGCGCGAAGTGGCGCTCGAAAAGGCCAAGCAGCTGGTCGAGCGCGCCCGTAACGGCGTGACGCTCGACGTGCTCGCCGGTGAAGCCAAGGCGGAGATCAAGACGGTCCAGGGCCTCAAGCGCAACGAAACGACGAACGAATTCGGCTCCGACGCGGTGACGGCCCTCTTCGCGGTTCCCGAAAACGGCTTTGCCTATGCGCCGGAAGGCGATGGCAAGGGCGCCAAGATCATGCAGTCGCAGGCCGTGCTCATCCCGACCTATGATCCCAATTCCGAAGAAGCCAAAACCATCGGCAAGGCACTTGCCGACGGCGCCAGCACCAATCTGGCGACGGCCTATGTCGGCGATATCCAGAACGAACTCGGTGTGAAAGTAGACGAGACCATGTGGCGACAGGTCACGGGCGCGAACGCGAACTGACCTCAACCTGAAGGTACACTCATCTTGGTTTACTCACATGCAAGTCTCACCCGATTTCGACGCATTCCGTCGCGTCTATGATTCTGGCGAAGCCCAGATTCTCTCCACCCGCCTCGTGGCGGATCTCGAAACTCCCGTCTCGGCCATGCTCAAGCTCGCACGCAATGCGCGCTACTCGTTCCTGCTCGAGTCGGTCGAAGGCGGCGCCGTCCGCGGGCGCTACTCCATCATCGGTATGCGGCCGGACGTCATCTGGAAGGTCGAGGGCCGCAAGACCCTGATCAACCGCCGGGCGCTCTACAATCCGGACGGCCCCTTCGAGGCGGTCGATCTCGATCCGCTGCCGGCTCTGCGCGCCCTCCTCAAGGAAAGCCGCATCAAGCTGCCGCAGGACGCGCCGCCCATGGCGGCCGGCGTCTTCGGCTATATGGGCTATGACATGGTGCGGCTGATGGAGGAGCTCCCCGCTCCCAATCCGGACGTGCTCGGTCTCCCCGACAGCATGCTGATCCGCCCCACCATCATGGCGATCTTCGATTCGGTTCGCGACGATGTCACGGTGGTTACGCCGGTCTATCCGGAAAGCGATATCAGCGCCAAGGCCGCCTTCGCGCGGGCCGAGGAGCGTCTCGCTTATGTCGTCGAGGCTCTCGACCGGCCGCTCGATCACGGCATGATGGGCCGCGCCGATGTGCCCGCGATCGGGGAAGCACGCTCCAACACCAGTCCTGAGAACTATATGGGCATGGTGGACAAGGCGAAGGAGTTCATCGCCGCCGGCGACATCTTCCAGGTGGTGCTGTCGCAGCGCTTCGAATCCGACTTCACCTTGCCGCCCTTCTCGCTCTACCGGTCGCTGCGACGCGTCAATCCCTCGCCCTTCCTCTATTATCTAGACTTCGACCGTTTCGCGATCATCGGGTCGTCGCCCGAGATCCTGGTCCGGGTGCGCGACGGCAAGGTGACGATCCGGCCGATCGCCGGGACAAGGCGGCGTGGCGAAACGCCGAGCGAGGATCGCGCCCTGGCAGACGAGTTGCTCGCCGATCCGAAGGAGCGGGCCGAGCATCTGATGCTGCTCGATCTCGGGCGCAACGATGTCGGCCGCGTCGCCGAGATCGGCTCGATCAAGGTGACCGACCAGTTCATCCTCGAATATTACAGTCACGTGATGCATATTGTGTCGAATGTCGAAGGCACCCTCGCCAAGAAGCACGACGCGATCGACGCGCTGGTGGCGGGCTTCCCGGCCGGCACCGTGTCGGGAGCGCCGAAGGTGCGGGCCATGCAGATCATCGACGAGCTCGAGCATGAGAAGCGCGGCGCCTATGCCGGCTGTGCCGGGTATTTCTCGGCCGATGGCGATATGGACACCTGCATCATGCTGCGCACGGCGATCGTGAAGGACGGCAAGATGTATGTGCAGGCAGGCGCCGGCGTCGTCGCCGACAGCGTCCCCGCCTCCGAGCATGCCGAATGCGTGAACAAGGCCAAGGCGCTGTTCCGCGCCGCCGATGACGCGGTCCGCTTCGCTGGCCGCGCCGGGAGGGGACAATGATCATCCTCATCGACAATTACGACAGCTTCACCTGGAACCTCTATCACTTCCTTGGCGATCTCGGCGCCGAGACGGTGGTGCATCGCAACGACAAGATCAGCGTCGGACAGGTGCTGTCGGCCAGGCCCAAGGCGATCGTGCTGTCACCCGGCCCCTGCACGCCCAATGAGGCCGGCATCTGTCTCGACCTCATCGACAAGGCGCAGGACCAGGTGCCGATCCTCGGTGTCTGCCTCGGCCACCAGGCGATCGGCCAGGCCTTTGGCGGCAAGGTGATCCGGGCGCCGCAGCTGATGCATGGCAAGATGTCGGGCATCCGCCACCAGGCCAAGGGCATCTTCGCCAAGGTGCCGGACGATTTCGCGGCGACGCGTTATCATTCCCTCATCGTCGAGCGTGACAGCCTGCCTGCCAGCCTGGAAGTCACCGCCGAAACCGAGGACGGGATCATCATGGGCCTGCAGCACAAGACCAAGCCCATCCATGGGGTGCAATTCCATCCGGAGAGCATTGCCTCCGAGCATGGTCACACTCTATTGAAGAACTTCCTCGAACAAGCGGGGGCACTTTGATGACCATGGACCTCAAATCCCTCATCGGCAAGGCGGCCAATGGCCAGGCTTTGACGCGCGAGGAGGCCCGTTCGGCCTTCGACGTGCTGATGTCGGGCGAAGCGACTCCGTCGCAGATCGGCGGCTTCCTGATGGCGCTCAGGGTGCGCGGCGAGACGGTGGATGAAATCACCGGCGCCGTCGAAATCATGCGCGAGAAGATGACGCCGGTCGTGGCGCCTGCCGATGCCATCGATATCGTGGGCACCGGCGGCGATGCGTCGGGCTCCTACAATATCTCGACCTGCGCCGCCTTCGTCACCGCCGGCACCGGGCTCAAGATCGCCAAGCACGGCAACCGGGCGCTTTCGTCGAAATCGGGATCGGCCGATGTGCTGATGGCGCTCGGCAT
>NNBT01002790.1_pt1 | contig 10462 bp, 10 predicted proteins | sample 1173831 | NCBI WGS metagenome assembly NNBT01 (sample SAMN07173936, study PRJNA388173) | plant metagenome | isolation source: symbiotic tissue sample KVJ10 | place: Norway: Troms, Kvaloya island | reverse complement strand
TATTTCGAGGGCGCCGACATCACCAAGAGGACGCTGCGCCAGATGCGCCCTTTACGGCAGCGCATGCAGATGGTCTTCCAGGACCCTTATGCCTCGCTCAATCCGCGCCGTCGGATCCGCGATCTCATCGCCGAGCCTTTACGTGTCCATCTGCGCCTCAGCGAAACCGAAGTCCGCGCTCGGGTCAGGCAGCTGCTCGACCTGGTGGGCCTCTTGCCCGATCATATGGACCGCTTTCCGCACGAATTCTCGGGCGGCCAGCGCCAGCGCATCGGCATCGCCCGCGCCATCGCGCTGGAGCCGAGCCTGATCGTGGCGGACGAGCCGGTCTCGGCCCTCGACGTCTCGGTCCAGGCGCAGATCGTCAATCTGCTCGCCGATCTCCAGGAGCGCTTGAGCCTCACTTACGTCTTCATCGCCCATGATCTGAGTGTCGTCCGCCAGGTCTCGACCCGTATCGCCGTCATGTATCTGGGCTCGATCGTCGAGCTCGGCAGCGCCAATGACATCTTCGCCAAGCCGAGCCATCCCTATACCCAGGCGCTGATCTCGGCGGTGCCGCAGCCCGACCTCAAGAAAGCCGGCGAGCGCAAGCGCATCGTGCTGACCGGTGACGTGCCGAGCCCGATCAACCCGCCGCAAGGCTGCCGCTTTCACCCGCGTTGTCCGTTTGCCACCGACAAGTGCCGCAACGAGAGGCCGGTTTTGACAGCGGCAGCCGGAACGCGTAGTGTCGCCTGCCATTATCCCCTCACGGCCTGAAACATCCCCATGCCTGAGTTTTCCGCCCATCTGGCTTTCGCGCTGGTCGCGCTCGGTATGGTTCTCACCCCCGGGCCTAACATGATCTATCTCGTCTCGCGCTCGATCTCGCAGGGGCGCGTGGCCGGCCTGATCTCGCTCGGCGGCGTGGCTTTGGGTTTCGTCGTCTATATGTTGTGCGCCGCCTTCGGCATCACCGCCATCGTCATCGCCATTCCCTATGCCTATGACGCCTTGCGCTTCGGCGGCGCGCTCTATCTTCTCTATCTCGCCTGGCAGGCGGTGAAGCCCAATGGCAGCTCGCCCTTCGCGGTGAAGGCCCTCCCCAAGGACGGGCCGCGCAAGCTCTTCCTGATGGGCTTCCTCACCAACCTCCTGAATCCCAAGATCGCCGTTCTCTATCTCTCGCTGCTGCCGCAATTCATCGATCCCGATCGCGGCAGCGTGCTCCTGCAGTCCTTGGCGCTCGGCACAACCCAGATCGCCATCAGCATCACGGTCAATTCGATCATCGCCGTGATGGCAGGGTCGATCGCCGTTTTCCTCTCCGGCCGCCCGACCTTCCTCGTCATCCAGCGCTGGCTGATGGGCACCGTGCTGGCCGGCCTCGCCGTCAAGATGGCGACCGAAGCCCGCCGCTGACTGTCATCCCGGCCAAAAGTGACGTGCGCTCCGCGTGAGCGCGGGCGCGTTATTATCTGCACTCAATGAAAGGAACCACCATGTCGCCAGACAGCGACCGCTTCTTCATCATCACCGGCGGCCCCGGCGCCGGCAAGACAACGCTACTCGACGCCCTCGCCGCGCGAGGCTTTCACCGCACCATCGAAGCGGGCCGCGCCATCATCCAGGACCAGGTGACGATCGAAGGCCCGGCGCTGCCCTGGCGCGATCCCGCTCTCTTCGCCGAGGCGATGCTGGTTTTCGACATGCACTCCTATCGCCTCGCCGAGGACATGTTGGGCCCCGTTTTCTTCGACCGCGGTGTTCCGGACATGGCCGGTTATTTGCGCCTCATGGGCCTGCCGGTACCTGCCCACATGCTGAAGGCGGCGGCGACCTTCCGCTACAACCGGCGCGTCTTCATCGCCCCCTTCTGGCCCGAGATCTTCGCCAATGACAGTGAGCGCAAGCAGTCGCCGGATGAAGCGAGGCGCACCTGCGAGAATATCGAAAGAACCTACCGTGAGCTCGGCTTCGAGATCGTCGAACTGCCGAAGTCCTCCGTCGCGGAGCGCGTCGGCTTCGTTCTGGAAAAAGCAGGCCTTCCTACTTGACCGCGCCGGCGGTCAGTCCCTTCACGATATAACGTTCGAGAAACACACCGATGACGACGAGCGGTGCGATCGCCGCGGTCGACAAGGCAGCCATCGACCACCAGCTGATGCCTTGCGAGCCGGTCTGGCTCGCCACCATCACCGGCAAGGTCTTGGCATTGGTCGAGGTCAGGAGGGCCGCGAAGAAATATTCGTTCCAGCACAGGATGACCGAGAGGATGAAGGCGGCCACCATGCCCGGCAGCGCGATCGGCAGGACGATACGCAGGAACGCGCCCCAGACCGAGCAGCCATCGACGAGCGCCGCCTGCTCCAGTTCGATCGGGATCGTGTCGAACTGGTCGCGCATGATCCAGATCACAATCGGCAGCACCATCAGCGTATAGACGAGAATGAGGCCGATGCGGGTGTCGAGCAGCGCCAGCTCCTTGTAGAGAACGAGGAACGGCATCGCCAGGACGACCGGCGGCAGAATGAGCTGCGACAGGAAGAAGAAGGAGATGTCCTTGTTGCGCATCCAGCCGAACTTGTAGTCGAAGCGGCTCAGGCCATAGGCCGCGAGCGAGCCGATCACCACCGCCAGCGCCGAGGCGCCGAGCGAGGCGATCACGCTGTTGGCGAAACGTTTGAGGAACTCATCACGCACCGTCGAGATCTGGCCGATCGTGTCGGGCGAGAGGCCGAGCGAACGCCAGCCGCGCCAGTCGGGAATGAAGTCGACCCACGGGATGAGATGGCCCTGGGTGACGTTCACCGCCGTCTTGAACGAGGTGGTCAGCGTCCAATAGATCGGAAACAGCGAAACGAAAGTCCAGATGGCGAGCGCGCCATAGACCAGCACGCGGATGGTGATCCTCTGGGTGTCGCTCATGTCAGGTCGTCCTCTGCATGAAGCGGCTGGCGAATTTGAGCAGCAGGGTCACGAAGATGATGATGATCACCAGATAGAATTCGGCGAGCATCGTGCCATAGCCGACATTGGAGCGGTCGCGATATTCGCGGAAGATGAAGCTCGACACCGTATCGGTGGCGCCCCCCGGCCCGCCCGAGGTCACATTGATGACGATATCGGCGAGCTTGAGCTGGAAGATGACCTTGAGCACGATGGCGGTGACGCTGACCGGCAGCATCAAGGGAAAGGTGATCTGCCAGAAGGACTGCCAGGGGCTCGCGCCGTCGACCTTGGCGGCTTCCGTGATCTCCTTGGGCATCGCCTGGAGGCCGGCGAGCAGCAGGATCATGATGAAGGGGATCCACACCCAGGCATCCATGGCGACGATGCTGATGCGCGCGATCCACGGCGTGGTGAAGAAGGCCGGATTCTCCCAGCCCAAATGGCGGGCGAGCGTCGCCGCCGGGCCGAAGCGGTATTCCATCAGCGACTTGCCGATCATCCAGCTCACCGCCACCGGGCTCAGCATGAACGGCAGCAGGAAGGCGACGCGGAAGAATTTGCGCGCCTTGATATCGGCATTGAGGAGCAGCGCCAGGCCGAAGGCGATTGCATATTGGACGAGCACGAACAACACGTAATAGACCATGTTGAGGAGCGCATTCCAGAAATAGGCGTCGGCGAAAAGCGAGCGCAGATTGTCGAGCCCGTTGAATTGCGGCCCCGCGGCCGAGCTCAGATTCCAGTTGGTGAAGGCGAGATAGAGGCCGAAGAAGGTCGGGAAGATCACCATCGCCACGGTGAAGGCGACGGCCGGCAATACGAACAGCGCATGTTTGCCGCGCTCACCGCGCGTGAGCACCTGCGCCACGCCGATCGCCACCGCCCACAGGAGGAAGGCGTAGAGCACCGGACGCCAGTTCTCGAAGCCGGACGCGATCACGCCGGCCGAATAAAGCGTCTGCCACAGCGCGATGAGAGCAAGGCCCAGGGATGCGCCCCAGACGAGCGCGCGGCCCAAGGGCGCCTGCGGCGCGTCGGCGGCACGCGACAGCGGTTCATGCATCTTGCCGGCGGTCTGAGGCAGTGCGGTGTTCATGAGAGCGAGGACATCCGTACAGAAACAAGAATCCTGGTGACGCAGGCTGCGCCACCAGGATGATGTGTGTCAAATGCGAGAGCTAGAGACCGAGCGAGGCCTTGTAGAGCTTGATCTGGTTCTCGCGGCCGATCTGGTCGGTGATCTTCTCCCAGGCGGCGGCGATCGCATCGGCGCCTGCCTGCGCCGTGGACCCGCCGGCATAGATCTTGGCGAGCTCGTCTTCCGCGACGCTGTAATACTGGAAGATGCCGGGAATACGCGGCTCGATCGCCGCATTGGGATGATTGTAGGAGTCCGACTGCGACTTCAGATAGGAGGTGATGAAGGCTTCGTCGTAACCCGCCGCCACCCATTCCGGAATGTTGAAATGGCTGTTGCGATAGGGCTGGAAGCCCGACGGATAGGCCGCCGTCCACAAAGACAGGTCCTTGCCGCCGAGATGGGCCGCCGCACTCCACGCCGCCTTCTGCTTCACCGGATCGCTGTCGACGCGCGCCATGACGTAAACGCCCCAGCCGATATAGGCCATGTTGGGCGCGAAGTTCGGCCCCGAGGCGAGCTTGTCCCACTGGCCGGTCTTGGCGTTGTAGACGTCGTCCGAACCGGGGAGGATCGAGAAGGCGACCGTATCGCCGATCACCGAGCCGTCGCTGGTCTTGGCCATCGAGCCGACATCGCCCCACCAGGCGAGCATCGAGCCGGTGCCGGCGAGGAACTGCTGGAACGCCGTGGTGCCCGGATCGGCATTGAGCTGATCCGCCGGTTCCGACGGCAGCGCGTCGATCACGTCCTGGATGGCGCGCACGAAGGCCGGGTTGTTGACGCGCGGCTTCATCGTGTCAACGTCGAAGAGCCAGGCCTTGTCGTCGGGATGTTTGGCGTAAGCCGTGGTGCGGCTTTCGAGGAAGTAGAAGCCGAAGCCGCCCCAGCCCTTGGCCGGATCGAGATAGCCATAGGCGTCCTGGCCCGCGGCCTTCTTGCCTTTCAGGAACTTGGTGACTTCCTGCACCTTCTGCCAGGTGGTGGGCACGGCCCAGTCGCCCTGATGGCCTTCGTCCTTCCAGGCCTTGGCGAGCTCGGGATCGGAGAAGACGTCGGTGCGGTAGTTGAAGGTGTGGCAGTCGCCGTCGATCGAGATGCGGTAGGTCTTGCCGTCCCAGGTGCCGACCGGCGCTTTCAGATAGCCGACATAGTCGTCCATCTCGATCTGTGCCTTGACCCAGTCGGGCATCACGGAAGCGAGGCCCTTTCCGCAGACATCGCCCTCGAAGGGAGCGCCCATCTCGACGATGTCGAAATCGACCGTGCCGGTCGCGATCGACTGCTGCAGGCGCGCATTGTAGTCGGCCTGAGCGAGGTCGATCCAGTTGATCTTGGCGCCGGTATAGGTCTCCCATGGCTTCAGGAAACCGCGGAACAGCAGGTTGTGCAGGTTCTGGTTGTTGAGCCCCATGAAGGTGAGCTCGACGCCTTTGAACTCGCCTTCCTTCACATTGGCCTTGGTGGCGCCGAGGCACAGTTCACCGACCTTCTGCCAGTCGGCGTCGGTCGGCGAGCCTTTGCCCACGCCCGGAATCTGCAGGAGCTCCTTGCGCAGATCGGCCTGCGCGGCGGCCTCCGGTGCAAAAGCGGTGAGACCGCCGGTGGCGGCGAGCGCCGAAATCGCGGCGGCGCCTTTCAGGACGGTACGGCGATTGGCCTGCATGGCCAAAAGCATGTCATGCTGATTGATATTCACGTGTTCTTCCTCCCTTTGCGGACCTGGTTTCCTGGATTCCCATTTGACCGGTTCGATGCCGGTCCTTTTCTAACATGTTAGTATGCGCAGCCTTGAAGCCTGTCAATCGGGCTTCAGCGTTTCAACAGGGCGTCCACCTCTGAACGTGTCGGCATGGAGGGCGCCGTTCCCGCCCTTGTGACCGAGATCCCAGCCACCGCCGCGCCGAAGCGCGCCGCTTCGAGCGGTGCTGAGCCTTCGGCGAGGGCCGCCGCGAAGCCGCCATTGAAGGCGTCCCCTGCTCCCGTCGTCTCGACCACGGGGCCCGCCTTGAACGCCGGCACGAGCGTGGATTGGGTTTTCGAATGCAGGAGCGCTCCCGCCTCGCCGAGCGTGATGAGCGCGGTGCCGGCGCCCTTCTTGAGGAAGATGTCGCCGGCCTGGCGCGCATCGTCCACCGTCTTGACCTCGATGCCGGTCAGGAGCGTCGCTTCGCTTTCATTCGGCGTGACATAGTCGCAGAGCCCATAGAGCGCATCGTCGAAGCGCTCCGCCGGCGCCGGATTGAAGATGGTGATGGCGCCCGCCTCTCGGGCGATCGCGAGACCGCGCTTGGCCGCGGCGGCCGGCTGCTCGAGCTGCGTGATGAAGACCGCGGCCGAACGGATGGCATCGGCGGCGGCCTCGACATCGGCGGCGGTGATCGTCGCCGCGGCACCCGGCACCACGATGATGGCATTGTCGCCATTCGTATCGTTCACATAGATGAAGGCGGCGCCGGTCGGCTGATCGTCCATCTCGACGACACGCGGCGTGATGCCCTCCTTCTTCCAGGTCGCGAGCGCGTTCGAGCCGAACTCATCGCGCCCGATCTTGGAGATGAAGCTGACCTTGGCGCCGACGCGCGCCGCGGCGACCGCCTGGTTCGAACCCTTGCCGCCCGGCCCCATCTTGAAGCCCGATCCGGCAATGGTCTCGCCGATGCCGGGCAGCCGCCCGGCGCGGAAAGCCAGATCGGCGACGAAGATGCCGAGAATGGCGACGCCCCGACGTCCGCTCATCAGTTGAGCCTGAGGCCGGTCTCTTTGTCGAACAGATGGACGAGCTTGGGATCGGGCGCCATCGGCAGCGCTTCGCCGGGCTTGGCGGAGATCCGCTCACGGAACACGCCGACGATCTTCTGTGCTCCGACCTTGGCGAAAACCTGCGTCTCCGATCCGGTCGGCTCGAGCACCGAAACCTCGGCCTTCATGGCCTCGCCGCCGAGCGCGAAATGCTCGGGCCGGATGCCGTAGATCGCCGGGCGCCCGTCGGAGCCTTGTGGCGCCGAGGTGAGCGGCAAGTCGATGCCGTCCTCGGTGACGAAGGAGGCCTTGCCGTTGAGCTTGATCTTACCCTTGAGCAGGTTCATCGCCGGCGAGCCGATGAAACCCGCGACGAAGATGTTGGCGGGGCGGTCATAAAGCTCGAGCGGCGAGCCAGACTGCTCGACGATGCCGTCATGCATCACCACGATGCGATCAGCCATGGTCATGGCTTCGACCTGGTCATGTGTCACATAGACGGTCGTGGTCTTCAGGCGCTGATGCAGCTCCTTGATCTCGGCCCGCATCTGGACGCGCAGCTTGGCGTCGAGATTGGACAACGGCTCGTCGAACAGGAACACCTTGGGATCGCGCACGATGGCGCGGCCCATGGCGACGCGCTGGCGCTGACCGCCGGAGAGCTGGCGCGGATAACGGGACAGATACGGCACGAGGTCGAGGATCTCCGCCGCCCGGCGCACCCGGGTCTCGATCTCGGCCTTGGGCGCGTGCCGCATCTTGAGCGCGAAGCCCATATTCTCGGCCACCGTCTTGTGCGGATAAAGCGCGTAGGACTGGAACACCATGGCGATGTCGCGGTCCTTAGGTGGCAGGTCGTTGACCACCTTCTCGCCGATGCGGATATCGCCCGAGGTGATCGGCTCGAGCCCGGCGATCATGCGCAGAAGCGTCGACTTTCCGCAGCCCGAAGGGCCGACCAGGATGACGAATTCGCCGTCCTTGATGCCGATCGACACGCCGTGAATGACCTCTTGCGCACCATAGGCCTTGCGCACGTCCACGACGTCAACTGAAGCCATGACAATTCCTCCCGGTTTGTTTTCTGGACCGGGACGTTATTGCATCTTTCAGGCACGGTCCAGCGCGGATGCCAATTGCCGGCCAAAGAGGCTAGACTTCTCGAATCACGATGGCAGGAACCATGACCAAGCGAATGATAGTGCCGCCGACACGCGCCACGGCCGCCGCCGACGAGTTGCGCCGGCGGATCCTGGAAGGCGACTATCCGGCCGGCATGCAACTCAGGCAGGCGGTTCTGGCCGAGGAACTGGGCATCAGCCGCATCCCCTTCCGCGAGGCGCTCATCCTGCTCGAAGCCGAGGGGCTGGTGCAGCTCGAGGCCCATAAGGGCGCCGTCGTCGCCGGCTTCTCGCCCGAGGAGGTCGAGGAATTGTTCGAGTTCCGCGCCCTTCTCGAACCGGCGCTGCTCGAGAAATCGGCCCCGCATCTGACGGACGCGGACTATGCCGAGCTCGACGCGATCCTGCGCGAATATAGCGACGAGCTGCGCACCCATAATCCCGGCCGCTGGGGCGCCTTGAACACCGAGCTCCATGCCCTGCTCTATCGCCGCGCCCAGAGCCCGCGCATGCTGGCGACCGCCGATCAGTTGCTCAAGAGCACCGACCGCTTCACCCGCATGCAGCTCTATTACACCGACGGGCGCGCCCGGGCCGAGAAGGAGCATCTCGAGATCGTGACCGAATGCCGGGCCGGCAATGTGAAGAAGGCGGCCAAGCTGCTGCGCCAGCACATCCTGACCGCCGGCGAGGCGCTGGTCAGCCTCCTGCGCGAGCGCCAGCAGGCGCCCACCGGATAACTCATCGACGAAACTTGACATCCCGCCCGTATGACCACAATGTGAAACCGGTTTCACTTTTGGGGAATTTCCGGGAGCTTGCGGCTCGATCTCACCATTCTGGGGCCCTATCTGGGGTTTCTGGGCGAAGGCGCGCTGCTGACGGCGGTGATCTGCCTGCTGTCGCTGGCCGGTGCCGTCGTCCTCGGCATGCTGGTCGCCATCGCCCGCACCTCGCAAACGCTCTGGATCCGGCGGCTCGCCTTCGCCTATGTCGACGTCTTCCGCAACATCCCCTTCATCGTGCAGCTGTTCTTCTTCTATTACGGCCTGCCCGAGATCGGCATCTATATCGACGCCATCACCACCGGGGTGATCGCGCTGTCGATCGCCGGCGGCGCCTATGCGTCGGATGCGATCCGCTCCGGCATCCTCGCCATCGACAATGGCATTCTCGAAGCGGCCGAGGTGAGCGGCCTGTCGAAACGCGTCACCTTCACCCGCATCGTGCTGCCCATCGCTTTGCGCACGTCGGTCCGCCCTTTGGGTTCGGTGCTGATCAATATGATCCTCACCTCCTCCATCCTGTCGACCATCACCGTCAATGAGCTCACCGGCCAGGCCAAGATCGTCGCCTCCGACACGTTCCGGCCCTTCGAGGTCTATGCGGTGCTGCTCATCGTCTATGCCGCCTTGACCTGGCTCGTCTCGATCGGCATCGCCCAGTTACATAAGCGCCTCAACCGCGACCTCGCCGGCGAGGCCGCCTGATGCGTTACACCGACTTCACCACCTATGATCTGCTGCTCCTGGCGCAGGGCCTCGGCGTCACCGTCGGTCTCTTCCTCGTCACCTCGCTGATCGGTCTGGTGATCGGCGTGCTGTGGGGTGTCGTCCGCTTCTACCGCATTCCCCTCCTCACCCCGCTCATCACCTTCATCGCCGAGTTGCTCAAGAACTCACCGGTGCTGGTTCAGCTCTTCCTCGTCTTTTTCGGCTTTCCGGCCTTCTTCCATTTGAACGTCACGCCGGTCCAGGCGGCGATCGTGACGCTCTCGGCCAATACCGCGGCCTTCATCTATGTGATCGCGGTCTCGGCCATCGAGTCGGTCGGGCGCGACCAGATCGATGCGGCGCGCGCTTTCGGTCTGAGCCGCTGGCAGATCCTGCGACATGTGATCGCCCCGCAAGCCGCTGCTTTCTCGATCGGCCCGCTCACCGCGCTGCTCGTCAACCAGCTCCAGGTGACGTCACTCATTTCGGTCATCGGTGTCATGGATCTCGCCAAGATCGGCGCCACGCTCAACCTGCGCACGCTGAAGCCCTTCATCGTCTGGGCGGTAGTGGGCCTCCTCTATTACCTCACCGCCAAGCTCATCGCCGCTGCAGGCGCGCGTTACGAAGCGCGCCTGCGCCGCTTCAGCGAATTTCGGGGCCTCTAGAATGCTGAAAGTCGAAAACGTCAAAAAAGCCTTCGGCGCCGTGACCGTCCTCGACGGCGTCAATCTCACCGTGTCGCCGGGCGAAGTGGTGTCGATCCTGGGCTCTTCCGGGTCAGGCAAGTCGACCCTCATCCGCTGCATCAATGGGCTCGAGAAACTCAATGGCGGCCGCATCGCCATCGACGATTTCGATGTCGCCAAGCCGAAGGAGCTCGCCGAGGCCCGCAAGCGTTCGGCCACCGTCTTCCAGCTCTTCAATCTCTACCCGCATATGACGACACTGCAGAATATAACGCTGGCGCCCATCGAAGTGCTGAAGCGGCCCCGCGCCGAGGTCGAGGAAGAAGCGCGGGCATTGCTCGTCTC
>NNBT01000178.1_pt1 | contig 10474 bp, 7 predicted proteins | sample 1173831 | NCBI WGS metagenome assembly NNBT01 (sample SAMN07173936, study PRJNA388173) | plant metagenome | isolation source: symbiotic tissue sample KVJ10 | place: Norway: Troms, Kvaloya island | reverse complement strand
CGTGAAACAACCGAAACCGAATCTCAAAACTACGGTTACAAATTCGGTCAAGAAGAAGAAACCTACAACATCGTTGCAGCCCACGGCTACTTCGGTCGTCTAATCTTCCAATACGCTTCTTTCAACAACAGCCGTTCACTGCACTTCTTCCTCGCAGCATGGCCTGTAATCGGCATCTGGTTCACCGCCTTGGGTGTCAGCACAATGGCGTTCAACTTGAACGGTTTCAACTTCAACCAATCAATCATTGACTCTGAAGGTCGTGTGATTGCAACTTGGGCGGATGTAATCAACCGTGCTAACCTGGGTATGGAAGTAATGCACGAGCGTAATGCTCACAACTTCCCTCTTGATTTGGCTGCTGGTGATTCTGCTCCTGTAGCTCTTTCCGCTCCTGCCATCAACGGTTAATTCTGAAGTTTAGCTTAATCAAAAAGCGCTCTCCTTAAAAGGAGAGCGCTTTTTGTTTTAATGTATAGGAATTACAAGTTGCTTTAACGTACTTTTTCTAAAAATTTCCTATAGGACAATATATAGGAATAGACATCTTATCCCAAACTACACTTATCAATAATAAGTTGACGCATCCTTAATTAGTTCTGTCAATTACTACGTAAACGACTTGAGTTAAGGAAAAATATATTTCTAGCCAATTTTTCACTATAGGGAACCATATCTCTTCAACATTTATATAATTTAAAGATCAAAACCGTTGAATTTTCTTTCTTCTACTTTCAAATAGTATTGCTGTGGTAAAGCTGTAGCCAATGCTTCTATGCTGACAGTTTTTATAGATTGTAATAAATTAATCAGGATTTTTAGTATTAAATATTCGGCAAGTCCAAGTTCCTGTTTCAGATGTTTTTCCTAAAATTCAGACAATTTTATCATTAAATAATGCTTATTGCGAATGAAGGCTCTTTATTGTTTTATCATAAATTGCCAAATTCTTTAGTATGTAGGCATTTCAGGCTATTTTATCTTACCTCAAGCTGTGCAAGTGATATTTTCTTAGTGTAAACTATCAGACATATTTTACACTGCGAGATTTGCATAAACATTGAACCTACATATACCTCTGTAGGAAGTCTCTTTGAATACAGACTATTTTTTTATCCCTAAATATCAAAGAGCTTATACACGAAATTCTAAATTATTAGAAGATTTGATCATAAAAAACAAATTTTGCAAAAAAATTAATAATTATTTTAGATTTAAAGTTATTAAATTTTAGTACATAATAAAAACTTTTATCACGCAAGCACTAATGCTATTTCCTGAAAATGAAAGCCAAAGGAGTTTTAATTTCCTTTTCTCTAAAAATCCCAATCCTATGTGGGTATATAACCAGAATAATCTGCAATTCTTAGATGTAAATGAAGCTGCTGTTTTTCACTACGGTTACTCACGAGAAGAGTTCTTGCAAATGCGAATAACTGACATTCGCCCTTCAGAAGATGTGCCTATCTTGCTTGAATATTTACGACAAAAGCACTCTACTTTAGACTTTACTGGGCGATGGCGACATCAACGAAAAGACGGACAGATTATTGATGTTGAAATTTTCACACAAACAATAGACTATGGCTGTTATAAGGCTCGTTTAGTTCATATACGAGATATCACAGAACACAAACAAATAGAAAGAACTCTTCAACAAAGTGAAGCTAGATTTCGAGTTATTTCTGAAGCTATTCCTGTTCCATTCATTATTTCGCGTGTGTCTGATGGGTTAATTTTATACGCTAATACAGAGTTGCTTCAAACATTTCAGTTTTCTCCAGAGTATTTAGTTAATCGCAAAAGAATTGTAGATTTGTATCATAATCATACAGATTTAGCAGCACTGTTAAAAGTTCTTAATCAGCAAGGTTTTATTCATAATTATGAACTGCAATTAAAAAAAGCAGATGGAACTCGTTTTTGGGCGATCGCTTCTTTACAATATTTAGTTTTTAACAATGAGTCAGCCATTTTAACAGTATTTAATGATATTAATGACCGAAAAAATGCCGAAACAAAACTTCAAGAACAAAATGAGTTTTTACGGATAATTTTTGAGAATATACCATTGATGATTGCCCTGATTAATGCCAATGGTAAACTCCAGTGGGTGAACCAAGAATGGGAAAATATTCTCGGTTGGAAATTTCAAGATTTCCAAACTCGTGATGTCTTGGAAGCACTATACCCTAATCCTGAATATCGGCAGTATGTAATTAGTTATATGCAGTCTGCACAACGCATTTGGGGCGACTTTAAAACTCAGATGCGTGATGGTCGTTTATTGGATACGTCTTGGACTAATGTTTACCTTTCAAATGGTCAAATTATCGGTATTGGACAAGATATCACAGAACGTAAGCAAACTGAACTAGCTCTAAAAGCTCAAGCCGAACGGGAGCAATTGATGCGAACTGTTGCTCAACGGATTCGTCAATCTTTAAATCTTCAAGATATTCTAAATGCAACAGTTCAAGAAGTGCGAGATTTACTTGGGGTTGATCGAGTAGTAGTTTATCAGTTTGACTTAGAGATGATTGGCACAATTATGGCGGAATCAGTGGAATCTGGATGGACGGTTTCTTTGGGTGTAGAGATTCCTGATACGTGTTTTCAAACAGGCGCAGGATTGGAATATTATCAGGGACACAAACGAGCGATCGCTAATATTTATGAAGCTGGACTCACTGATTGCCATATTCGCCTATTAGAACAATTTGAGGTGAAAGCAAATCTAGTTGTGCCCATTTTACTAGAAGTAAGCTCTCAAAACTCTGGCTCTCACATTTGGGGTTTACTGATTGCTCACCAATGCTCTGGTTTTCGTGAGTGGGAAGAAAATCAATTAGATTTGCTCGATCAAGTGACAGTCCAATTAGCGATCGCAATTCAACAATCCAGCATCTTAGCGCAAGCTCAAACTGAACTTGTTCAAAGACAAAAAGCTCAAATAAAGTTAAAAACAGCCTTGGCTGAAAAAGAAGTTCTTTTAAAAGAAGTTCATCATCGCGTTAAAAATAATTTGCAAATTGTCTCCAGTTTATTACAACTTCAGTCTCAAACACTCAAAGATCCAGAAATAATCAAAGTTCTTCGAGAAAGTCAAAATCGAATTGAGTCAATATCTCTAATTCACAAAAATTTATATACTTCCGCAAATATTGGACAAATTGATGTCGCTGACTATATCAGTAATTTAGCAGCCAGCTTGCTAATTTCCTATCAAATATGTCCTGGTAAAATTTCTTTAGAAACTGATATAGATTCAGTAAGCTTGAATGTCGATCAAGCTATTGCCTGTGGATTGGTGATTAACGAATTAATCTCCAATGCTCTCAAACACGCTTTTCCCAATCAACAAGTAGGCACAATCAGTATTACTTTACACAATATTGGCAATAGTATCGAGATGACTATCCGAGATAATGGGATTGGTTTGCCAGATAATTTAGATTGGAGAAATACTGATTCTTTGGGTCTATCGTTAGTACATGACTTGGTTACAGAACAACTAGAAGGCGATATTACTCTAGAACGCGATCGTGGAACAGTATTCAAAATAAAATTTACGCAGTTAACTTTGCATTAATAAATATCAAATGGGTCAAGCTAGGATTTTAGTTGTTGAAGATGAAGTGATTGTGGCTAGGACTATTGCTAGTCAACTCAGTCAATTAGGATACATTGTTACGGGTACAGCTTCATCTGGAAAAGTTGCCATTGCCAAGGCATCGGAAACTCAACCAGAACTAGTATTAATGGATATTATTCTTAAAGGTGATATGGACGGTATTACTACCGCCAGTCAGATTCGCGAACAGTTAGATGTACCTGTAATTTATTTAACCGCTTATGGCGACGATCATACTTTAGAAAGAGCCAAAATTACCCAGCCTTTTGGATACATAGTTAAACCATTTACTACAAAAGATTTAAAAATTGCGATCGAAATCGGTCTCTTGAAACACCAGTTAGAACGCGAACTGCGGGAGAATCGAGATCAGTTAGCAACCCTTTTAAACTCAATGAGTGATGCTGTAATCGCTACTAATGAGCAGGGAAAAATAACATTTATGAATCCTGCGGCTGAGGCGCTGACTGGCTGGCAGCAAAAAGATGCTTTAGGAAATGAGGCTGCGAGGATTTTTCATATTGTCAATGAAGTTACAGAGGCTAAATTAGAAAATCCTGTGACAAAAGTACTGCGTGAGCAACAGGTTGTTTATTTAGGGGAATTCACATCTCTGATTACAAAAAATGGCAAAAGAGTTCCCATTGGCGATAGTGCTTCACCACTGAAGCGAGGAACTGACCAGATAAATGGTGTAGTAGTTGTTTTTTGGGATCTTAGCGAACGACGGCAAACAAAATTGCTAGAGCAAGCATTGGAAAAAGAGCAAGAACTTAACCGTCTCAAGTCCTTATTTATCTCTACTGTATCTCATGAGTTCCGTAATCCCCTGACAGTTGTTCAAACGGCAGTAGAACTCATAGAAATGCAAGGAGCAAATTTGACAGATACAAAAAGAGGTATCTATTTAAAGCGAATTCAAGGAGCTGTGCAATCTATGGAAAAGCTCATGGAGGAGGTGCTATTTATGGGTCGAGCGGAAGCAGAAAAACTCATATATAACCCTGCTTCCCTTAACTTAGAGCAATTTTGTCGAGAGTTAATCGAAGATTTTTCGATTCTTGAAAACAGCGTATGTGAAATTATTTTTACCTGTCATAGTGAGAATACATCTGCTGTGATGGATGAAGGACTCTTACATTACCTATTTGGAAATCTGCTCTCAAACGCGGTTAAATATTCTCCCGAAGGTGGCAAAATTCAATTTGATTTAATATGCGACCCCATTGAGAAAGTAGCAACTTTTTATATTCAAGATCGAGGTATGGGTATTCCCGAAGCAGATCAAGCTCGACTTTTTGAATCATTCTACCGAGCCTCAAATGTCAAATCAATTCAGGGTACTGGATTGGGATTAGTAATTGTTAAAAGATGCGTTGATGCTCATCAAGGTCAAATCAGTGTGACAAGTGAAGTTGGAGTTGGTACTAAATTTACAGTAATTTTGCCCTTAAATTCTGAATCATGAGTTATAAATTCTTCTTCAACTCACATCCTGATTTTTGTTGCCAACTTGGGTTTGGTAGTGGCGCCATTTTTCTTGCTGACGCGCTCTTTTCTCTTCGGTGAGGCTATCAAAACAATAGGGACAGGAGATACCTTGCTCATATTTGGGAGACGCTTTATCTTCCTCAGAAATCGGACGCCCACAACAGAGGCACAACTCATAACTTCCTTTCTCCAATCCATGACTAACGGTTACCCGCTCATCAAAAACAAAACATTCTCCTTCCCATAAACTTTCTTGTGCTGGAACTTCCTGCAAATACTTAAGAATACCGCCTTTGAGATGATAAACTTCTCCAAAGCCTTGGGCAAGCATGAAGGATGAAGCTTTTTCACAGCGAATGCCGCCTGTACAAAACAGAGCAACCTTTTTGTGTTTAGTTGGGTCGAGATGGTGGCGCACATAATCAGGAAATTCGCGGAATGATTCAGTTTGGGGATTTTCTGCCCCTTGGAAAGTACCGATATTCACCTCATAATCGTTGCGGGTGTCAATCACGGTTACTTCTGGATTGGAAATTAAATCATTCCATTCTTCAGGGTTGACATAGATACCAACTTGTTCGTTTGGGTCAATTTCTGGCAACCCCAAAGTGACAATTTCTTGCTTTAACCGCACCTTCATCCGTTCAAAAGGTGGGGTTTCGGTATAGGACTCTTTGGATTCTAAGTCTGCTAGACGGGGGTCAGAACGTAGAAACCAGAGAACTGAGTCAATGGCCTGACGCGAACCGGCAATTGTACCGTTAATCCCTTCAAGTGCCAGCAAAATCGTCCCCTTGACACCTTGCGCTTGGCAGTAAGACAGCAGAGGATCTCGTTTCTCGGCAAAATCTGGCAGCTTAACAAATTTATACAGTGCTGCGACAACTTGGATATTTTCTGGCTTCATCCCTTTGGTAATAGAACAATATAAGTTACAATAGCAACGGTAATCAAAGTTATCTACTATTTTAATTTTATGGGGGTTTAGCTCAGTTGGTAGAGCGCCTGCTTTGCAAGCAGGATGTCAGCGGTTCGAGTCCGCTAACCTCCATTGGAAATTTTTGATTGAAATGTGTGATGCCTGCGGTAAATGCTCGCCTACGCACATTCAAATCAATTAAAACCCCATTCATTATCAAAAAATGGGATTGTTTTTCCTTGTTAGGCAGGGGGTTTGGGGAGAGTAAATTATTATAGTATTGCATTCATTGCACCGATTCAAAGCCGTACTTAGTTAGAAGAATCTCTGGATCGGGAGGTGAACTCTGACTTGACAGCACTCAGGTAATTTTGACCTTCAAAATTTGACTTATTTATACTTAGGGGGTTATTTGAAAAAGCGTCCATTGGGGTTAGTGGCAATTGTTATCTACAAAACATTTGCCGCCTTGCTGCTTATGGTTACTTCGATCGCTTTATTATTGACATTAAAAAATTATCAAACTCTAGAGGCATTTTCAGAAAATTATGTTTTAGAAGGTAAATCGATAATTATTGATTGGCTTTTAAAAAAAGTTGTTAACTTAAATCCTAGAACTCTGGCATTTAGCGGTATCGGGACAGGCATCTATGCTATTGTTACTGCTATTGAAGCCGTTGGTTTATGGTACGAAAAGCGTTGGGCACATGTCTTGGTATTGGGACTTGTCGGTATCAGTATTCCACCAGAGATTTATGAATTGATTCAGGGAATATCTCTGATAAAAATATTCGTTTTTTTGTTGAACTTAGCAGTATTTGGCTATCTATTCCGAAATTTTCCTAAACATCCAAACTAATTTTTGATAAGAAAAAAGGTACTTCAAATGTTTGACGATAAGAGCCTACGGGTTTCCGCAAAACCAAGACCCCACGTTGTACAATCGCTAGAAATACAATCTGGAGAGCAACTTGCCTAGATCGATTCAGTCTACTCAACCACCGCTAAAATTTATTCCCCAACAGTTGAATCTGTTGGTAATCCAGATTGTTCGGTGGTTACTGCCGATCGCACTACGGTTTCGTACTCGCCCTTGGCTACCGGCTGGGATTGTCAAGATTGAAGCCAAGAATGTTGAAGTATTAGCTGAACTCTATCAACAATTCCAGTCTGGAAAAATTCGCTTTTTGTTAGCATTTCGCCACCCAGAGGTAGAAGATCCCCTCTGTATGCTGTATTTGCTTTCTCGAATTGTGCCACAAGTTGCTCGTCAAAAAGGTATTACACTAAAATCCCTGGTTCACAGCTATTTTCTTTATGACCGAGGTATGACAGTTTGGGCTGGAAAGTGGCTAGGTTGGCTGTTCTCTCTGCTGGGGGGTGTGCCGGTTCGTCGTGGTAGGCGACTAGATCGGCAAGCGATCCAAAATGCACGGGAGTTGTTTGCTAATGGCAAACTACCGATCGCAGTGGCGCCGGAAGGTGGTACTAATGGTCATAGTGGCATTGTTAGCCCCTTAGAACCTGGTGTTGCTCAAATGGCCTTCTGGTGTGTAGAAGACTTACAAAAAGCTAACCGTTCTGAGACTGTAATCGTTGTACCGATCGCTATCCAGTATCGCTACGTTGAGCCACCTTGGTCTAAACTGGATTGGCTGTTGAGTAAGTTAGAAGCTGATAGTGGCTTGAAAGTTTCGGAAATTGATTCGGGCAATAGCGAAGAAATTTACTATCAACGCCTCTGTAGGTTGGCTGAATATCTGATTACCGAGATGGAAGAATTTTATCGTCGCTTCTATCATCAAGATATCCCAAAAACCATCTCAACTGATGAATCTGCTAGTGCTAATCAGGTATTAATTGCCCGACTCCATCGCCTACTAGATAAGGCTTTGCAAGTTACTGAGCAATATTTTGAAGTTCAAGCGCAGGGTAATTTTATTGACCGCTGTCGCCGTTTAGAAGAGGCTGGCTGGAGTTACATTTACCGAGAAGATTTGCCAGATATCAATGTTTTAACACCCTTCAAACGCGGTTTAGCAGACTGGATTGCTGAAGAAGCCGACTTGCGAATGCGGCATATGCGGATAGTGGAAAGTTTTGTTGCAGTCACAGCTACTTATATTCAAGAACAACCAACGGCGGAACGGTTTGCGGAAACAGCTTTGCTTGTATTCGATATGCTTTCTAGAATTCAGGATACAACGCTTCCGGGACGACCGAGGTTAGGTTTAAGACAGGCACAAATCACTGTGGGGGAGCCAATTTCAGTTACAGAACGCTTCACAAATTGTCAGGGCGATCGCCAAGCGTCTAAACAAGCTGTGAGCGATTTGACAAAAGATTTGCAAATCGCTTTAGAGAAAATGATTAGATAACAGAAATTCTAAGACTTTTTCGCTCGAATTTTGTCAAATATTGCACCTTCATCAAAGAATTTTTTCTGAATTTCGTCCCATCCTCCTAAATCTTGAGCTTTGAAGATCGTTTTAATTTTGGGAAATTTGCCTTCCGTTTCTTTTGTAACAGTCAGGTTAACGGGACGAAATCCTAATTTGGTAAACTCTCGTTGCGACTCTGGGGTGTAAAGAAATTTGATAAATGCTTCGGCAATCAGGCGAGTACCATGTTTATCAACATTTTTGTCTACAACAGCAACAGGATTGTCGATGGAGATATTAATATCAGGCACAATATATGAGATTTTTTTACCATTTTTTGCTAGCAAAATCATCTCGTTTTCGTAGTTGAGCAGAACATCACCTTGATTATCGTTGAAGAATAGTTCACTGGCATTGCGAGCCGTTTTAGGTAACAAAGGTGCATTGTTATAGACTTTAGAGGTAAAGTCCATTGCTTGATTTTCATTTTTGCCAGTTTTTGTTACAGAACCCCAAAGACTAAGGAAATTCCAGCGAGCACCGCCAGAGGTTCTAGGGTCAGGTGTAACCACATTTACGCCATCTCGTGCCAAATCTGCCCAAGTTTTGATATTTTTGGGATTACCCTCACGAATAGCGATGCCTGCGGCGGGCTACGCCTACGCATCTAGAGATTTAGTAACAATTGCATCATTAGGTGCTTCTTTTTCCCACCCAGGTTGAATAAACCCTGCCTGAACAAGTTTATTAATATCAAGGGCAAGTGAGAGGTGTACCACATCAGCTTCTTTACCGTCAATCACAGCAAGAGTCTGGGAACCCGATCCATCATAACTTTGATTGAAAGTGACGTTTTGGTTATGTTCTTTCTTCCACTGTTCAATAAATTTGGGAATGATCTGCTGGTATGCTGTGCTAGTAACTGAGTAAGAAACAAACGTTAGTGTTACATCATTCTGGAAAATTGCGCCAGTATTACCAGTATTATTGATATCACGTGGAGAGCAGGCAGCCATCACGACACTCAAGCTAACTCCGACAAAGAATAGGGACGTAACACCCAACGAAGAATACTTATACAACCAAGTTCGTATTAGTTGTATGCGCCACTGTCTTGTAGCGTGTAAAGCTTTAACAATATAAGTCTGAACTAATTCAGTCAAATATCTCCTTGATTTAAAAGTACGTTGCCTCTGGTTCATCAAATTTTTCCCTTAAATCTGCGGTAACTTGATCTAGATACTGTTGTTAAGGGGCATTATAAAACAGTGGTTAAGGATAAATAACTTTTTATTAACCTAAATTTAAAGAAATTATCTCCGTACCGAAATCAACCAGTCAGACAGTCAAAAGCGATCGCTGTTCAACCAAGGATTTGTGTAAAAATAACCTGAACAGTTTTTGTGTGAAAGCTAGATTTAGCAAGCTATTCCAAATAAATTTTGTACAACTTATTTTTACATGATGCCTTACATGAATGACCGTGATTTTCGGAAGGTAGTGTCAGATTGGCTAGTTGGGGAAGTTTACAAACGAATAACCAATGGTGGATAAAATAACTATTAATAAGAGATTAGACAAAACTTATACTATATCAATTAGTTTTCTTTATGACTTTTGTTGTGGAGAGCAAATATCGTCACACAGATGGCTGTCACTTTCGGTAACATTAGGATTAGTTGCGAGATAATCCCCGATCCAATTACAACCTTTTTTGAGTAAGTTATTCAATTTAACATTCAAGTTTAATATTAACAATACTCCGGACAATTTTTAGTTGAGGGAATAGACAAGAAAGCTATCGAGCCATTAAGGTGCTGATTAGAAAAAACTTGCACCGACTCGATAGTCATATGGAAATTGTACAAAGCTTACTGAGCAAAATGGGGATTTTCCATAAACCACAGATAAAAGCATTGACAACACTGTTTGCGACGATTCTAATTGCCTGTGGCAAGGTAAACAATACCCAACTTGAGCCGCTACAGCCAACGAACAGAGAGAACTTATCGCCGACAGTTTAAAAAACAGTTTGACAACGCTAGAGTT
>NNBT01000241.1_pt1 | contig 10477 bp, 10 predicted proteins | sample 1173831 | NCBI WGS metagenome assembly NNBT01 (sample SAMN07173936, study PRJNA388173) | plant metagenome | isolation source: symbiotic tissue sample KVJ10 | place: Norway: Troms, Kvaloya island | reverse complement strand
CCAATAAGTTAAAGCTTTATATATATTAGTTGGGTTCTTATACATTTTCCTTTCTTCCTCGTTGAGTTTTATCCAAACGAGAACCTCCATAACTCAGATGCAACAGTAGATTATCGCTATTCTTGAGTTTATTTTTCTGCACTCAGGAATTTTACCATCCATAGGGATTGGGTTTGATAACCTAACTGATTATAAAGATTCAATGCAGGTTTGTTTGATTGAAAAACTTGCAGGCCAATTTGGCGATCGCCTCTTTGAATAGCCCAATTTTCCACATATTGCATCAAGGCTGTACCAATACCCCGTCGCCGATGTTCTGGTACAACGTAGAGGATAAAGATGTGAGCATGACGGTTCCCATGTACTTGATCTATTGCATTACCCACCCAGAGGCAGGCGATAGGAGGATGGGGGGCAGAGGGGCAGAAGAGAGGCAGAGGGGCAGAGGAGAGAGATTCTTTATTGCTCCCCTGCTCCCCCTCCTCTTCTACCCACCATAAGGGCGTATCGCTAGAAAAGTATTGCTTAACTGTTTGCTCTAGGTGGGAAAAATCCTCATTTGGAAAAATATCCTGGTAAGTTCGCTGCATGAATTTAAGCAACAGCGATCGCTCCAAAAGGGAGCCACGGCGAATAATATATCCAGGTAATAGTTGCTCAGACACTGCTGATATTTATTGACTTAGCTAGCTAAGTTATGTGCTGCTGGGGGTAAATCAATTGAAGTAGGTTGAGAAGTTACCTCTACCTGTTCAATTGGTGCGGGTGCTGCCATATCGGACGGTAAAAAGATCCGGGCGCTGACTGCCACTAGGGCAAAAACAAATACCAGTACTACAAGCAGTGGAGCGATGTATTGACGAAAAATAGCCATATTTTAATTGCAAGAAGCTAGGAACTTTTATGAGAACCTAGCTAAAGATTTGTGAAGTATTCTTGATTTATTTTAGCAATTTTCTGTGCATGGGAATTGGGGATTGGGGATTAATTATTCTTCTCTGCTCCCCTGCTTCCCACTCCCCACACCCCTACTCCCGCTGGCGATCGCTCTCCAAGTCATCAAGTACTCTTTCGCAATACCAGTTCTCCGGCATCCCAGGATAAGTTTCCTTTGCCTGTTCAATTAACCGTTCGGCTGCGGCAGTGTCACCAGATAATTTAGCGATTAGCCTGTTTTTGAGATAGCTATCAGATGAACCCTCTTCTACCTGGGTTGGTATCCCTTGATTTATGGTTGATGGAGTTGATGGTCGGGATTGTTCTCTTCGCAATTGCCAAAATAAAACGTAATAAAGTGTACCAAAAATTAAAATTAGGCTGAGTGTTCCAAAAAAAGTTAGGAGGTTAAATGCTAGAAATCCCAGAACTAACTGCGAGAGAACATAGCCAAGTAATAAACCAGTCAGTAAGAGAATAAATGTGCCGACAGCAATAACTACTTGATTCCCCATATATCCTCTTCTTCGTCGTCAAGTCCTGGTCTGGATAATACTACCACTGGCTTTGGATTCCAAGGGGCAAAGAATGGCAATAATAATAATCCCGGCAAAGCAGCTATTGCTGTAATTAGAAAGAATGTAGACCAGCCTGTAGTTTGTGCCCATGTACCTGCTGGAGCCGTGAGAATATCTCTACTAAAAGCCTGCAAACTCGAAAGTAAGGCGTACTGTGTAGCTGAAAAGCTTTGGTTACAAAGACTCATCAAAAATGCTACAAAAGCAGCAGTTTCTAAACCAGCACAGAATTGTTCTATATTAACGGCAGCTAACATTAGATAGAAGTTTTTACCGACTACTGCCAACGCAAAGAAAGCCAAGTTGCCGACAGCTTGCAAGATGGCGAATATCCACAGCGATCGATTAACACCAATTTTGGTCATTATTGCTCCTGCTGCCAAGGTGCCAATAATGGTGGCGAAAATTCCCAGCGCACCAGGAAATGCGATGTCGGTTTGAGTGAAATGTAAACCTTTATCTAACAAAAATGGGGTAGATACATTCTTTAGCAAAGAATCCCCCAATTTGTAGATCGCAATGAATACCAAGACTAAAAGTCCTTGTAGCCACCCATGACGCTGGAAAAATTCGATGAAGGGTAATTTGACGGCGGCGGATAAAGTCTGAGGCGGGCGATCGCGCAGGACTGGTTCTGGTGCAAAAATAGAACTTACCAGTCCCACGAGCATCAACAGCGACATCAATAAGTAAACAGCTTGCCAAGGCATCCTATCTGCCAAAAATAGGGTTACATAACCAGTTACTAGAATGGCAATGCGATAACCCAATAAGTAAATAGATGCTCCAGCACCTCTTTCTTCTACTTCCACGACATCAGTGCGGTAAGCATCAACTAAAATGTCTTGGCTGGCGCTAAAAAAGGCAACGGCTACAGCAGCAATTATTAAAGGTTGTAGCCCTTGGGATGGGTGTTGTAGAGCCATTACAGCTATACTTAACAGTAATGCTACTTGTGTAATTACCAGCCAACCTCTACGTCGCCCCAAAAAAGGCGGTACAAATCTATCTAGTAAAGGCGACCAGAGAAATTTTAAAGAATAGGGCAGCTTTACTAAACTAAAAGCGGCGATCGCTGCCAAGCTAATCCCTTCTTTGGTCAACCAGGCTTGTAATGTCTGACTGGTTAAATATAACGGCAACCCTGATGAGAAGCCAAGAAATAACAAAGCTCCCATCTTCTGGCTGCCAAAAATTCGTAGCAGCGATTTATTTACTTGCACAATCTTGAAGATTCCTTGTTATTTAGTTGAATTGCAGTTATCTTGCCATAACTGCTGTCTAATTTCGTGTAAGCACACAAACCTGCTAAGATTTTCTTTGTTTAAGATACATATCAGCAATGCTCTAACATTGTGATTATTCCTTAATTTTCCTTAATCGAATAAACCTGATGCCCTCTGATTTCGACTCTGTGGGCAGCAAGGCATTTTTTCCAGCCTTCACGAGTGCCGATGTCGCTTTTGTCCTTGAGCAATCCTAATTCCTGTTCTTGTTGGGTGAGTTTAGCAAATTCTTCGTAGCGTGGGTAGTTGCTGGTAACAAATGTTTCCTTACGGTGTAAAATCGGCGGATTTGCCCTAGTTTCATAATCTCGGTGAGTGACGAATAGGGTTTTTAAATCAATACCGATGCTGGCTTTTAACGCTGGATGGGGATCGGTATCGAATTCGGGGTAAGACAGATAGGATATTTGCGGCTTATCGGTGTGATATTTGATTAATGTAGCTTCATCGACACGCCCAATGGTACGACTAGCGCAACCTTCACAAATTCGTAGTACGGGGTCAAGGGCTGCAAGTGCCGAAACATGGACGTAAAGCGCACCGCGTGTATGTTTACCAATTTTACTTTTTTCGCACGCAGTTTGAATCACCCCAGATTTACCTAAGCTGAAAAGCTTTTGGTCAGCTACTTGACAAGCTTCCTCATAGCTACTAAAAAAGGCTTTGATATCGTGGCGCATTTCTGGCGCTAACTTTTGCCATGCGGGACGTTTATCAAAGTGGGTGAGGGCGAGATAAACTTGGATATCAAGAGAACGACGATAAGCGATCGCATCCCATTCAGCCTCATCAGTAGCTTGCAAAACTACACCAAAGGCGCGGCGGAAGTTACCAAATTCGCTCAGTAATTCCTGTTCATTTTCCAATTCGCCTTTCACAGGTAGTCTACCGCGCTTGGTAAAGAAAGCCATGAGTGGTTGCAGCTGTTCTTGATAGTCTTCAAACCGCTTAACGGGGATGCGGACTCGCGGTGTAGAAGTCGCAGAAAAGAAGCGGATAGCTTTGTAACTTTCTTTTTGGGCTTCATCTCGAAAAACAAAGTAAACACCTAGTGCGATCGGTACTGCATCAACATTTAGGACTTCATCAATATAAGTTTTGAGTTCTTGTTGTTCGTAATATTTCTGAAAAGTATTGCGGCGCGTCACAATGCCATCATTGTAAGCAAGTTGGGTTTTACTGGGAGCGTTAATCAGGATTTGAGCCGCGACAATTAAAACTTTCTCGGTGAGTTCCCAAGCTTGGATCAGGCTTTGACGGCGTTCCTCTGAGTCTTCAATAACGTTGAGGACATAACCTAGGTTAACTACATCGGCGGGGGTGTGTGGGACATCAGGGTAGTAGTAAGGATCCCAGCCTGCGCTGGTGTAACCTAAGTTTTTTACTCGCTGGACATCACCACCGTAGCCGCAACCGTAGTCAAAAAAAGTGGTGTCTTGATTGAGGATTGACCCTTCTATAGCCAATCGTACAGGGCGAGAGATGTCAGGGCGAGCGATCGCAGCTCTATGACGCTCAATTTCTAGCGCTTCAGGCATAATACTAATTCGTAATTCGTAATTCGTAATTCGTAATTAAGACACCAAGCACCTAACATTGTTTCAAGGTTTAATGGCCAGTTCAATTAAATCTTCAATTTTCTTGATATTTGGATCGCCTGCTAAGTAGCCAATACCGCGATGTAGATGTAAGCGGAATTGGGTGGCGAGGGTTTCTTTATCGGTGGGATAGCCATCGTTGTGACAGCGTTGCTTGAGGGCGAGAAGGAGTATATCGGACATTTCGCCGCCAAAGACGCGCCAAGTCATTTCGACGTTGCTATCTTGGGGAATTGGGACAGGGGAGGGTGTGGTTGATTCTGCGAGGGAACGACAAAATGCCCAACGGCATAAGATATTCCATTGGTCGATTTTGGTGCTGCGTTTAAGTTTGGTAAGTTGGTCTTTGGCTGTTTGGGAGAGTTTTATTCTTTCGATTGGGGATTCCATAATAATTCGTAATTCGTAATTCGTAATTCGTAATTCGTAATTGATTTAAACTGAGACTGTAATTTTTATTTTAGATGGGGGAAACATAGATATTAAGATTTAAAAGACAAATATGGTAACTAATAGTAGCATTACTGACCGGACAAGAAGTTTTGCGGTAAGAATTGTTAAAGCTTGTTGCTTTTTAGATGAAAAACCTGGAGTTTATCGAATTCTCTCTAAACAATTACTTCGTTCCGGTACTTCGATTGGTGCAAATGTTAGAGAAGCACAGTCTGCCCAATCTAATAAAGATTTTATCAATAAATTAGAAATTGCTTTGAAAGAAGCAAGAGAAACACAATACTGGTTGGAAATATTAATTGAATCCGAATTAGTGGATAGACAAAAATTCTAACTACTTCTCCAAGAGGCAAATGAAATTGGCAAAATTCTAGTTGCTTCCACCAAACGACTCAAAGGTAAATAATTACGAATTACGTTAGCGTAGCGGTAGCGAGGAACGAGCGTCATTACGAATTACCAAAAGTAGCCTGGTTGTATAGTTGTTTGGCGGGTGGAGGAGTCGTATTTGAGAAGGTATTCGCGTGCGATCGCTTCATTTTCTCGCAGTGTTTCTACTTCTTTTTTACCAATCTCAGTATCCGTAGATAACAAAATTACTTGATGGCTGGCGGATGGAAAGTAACGTTCAACTAAGTTGCTGCGGTGGGAGGAGTCTAGTCTACCTAGCGGCGTATCGATTGCTACTGGTAGGCGGTGTCCAGAGACTTTGGCTAAACCCCAAAGGAATGCGATCGCAAGTAGTTGTTTTTCGCCTGCTGATAAACGATGTTTAGGAACAGGTTTACCATTTAAATCGTAAAGCAAAAGGCTAAAAGTCTTAGTATCAATAGTGATGCGATGCACTAAGTCTGATTTATGGAGAAGATAAAGGAAACAATTTTTAACTTCCTCCTCTAATTTATTGAGTTTTCGCAGAGTTAATTTTTCACGAAAAATCTTGAGTGTGTTTTGAACTTTAGCCGCAGAGGTAATAATATGTTCGCTATTTTTATGCTTAATATTTTCTACAGTATAATCACTTAATTCTCTTTTTGACTTGGCAATAATAGTTTCTAATTCAGCTAAACGGCGGCGGATTGTTTCGTAATTTGCTTTAGCTTCAACGACTTGATTTTGTGCCGCTTCTAATGCTTGACGCAGCTTTGTATAATCTTCTGGTGCTGCTGCTGTTTGCACTTGCCTTTCTAGAGTATGAATTTCTTCTTCTTTATTTTTGAGAATAGCTAATTTTTCTTTTGCAGAAAGTTTAGAATTTTGTAAGTGATATATGAGATTATCTAGCTGACTTAAAGTTTCATCATCAGCCAATAACCAAGGTGCTTCTGTCTGGAGAGTCTTTGCATATAAACTATCTACATCTTGGATTAAAAATGATTGGATTTTTTCAACTTGTATCGGAGAAATTTCTACTTGATTTAACCAAGTGAGTAAACGCTGATCTCGTTCAATTAACAAGTCTTTAGAAATTTGTATCTGTTGATGGCGAAATTCCTTTTCTCCCTGTGCTTGCGCCTGATTAAGTAAATTGGGAATTAATGCCAGAGGTAAAACATCAGCCGCTAATTCACACATCGACTGACGTACTTGTTCAATTTCCGCAGTTTTTGTATTTTGCTGTAGTTCTAGTTGATTGCGTTCTGCTGCAATCTTCCCACCTTCAGAAATAAATTTATCAAAGGCTTCTTGCTGCTTTTGTTCTAACTCTTCTACCTGATTTTTGAGAATTTCTACTTTCTCTTCTGTGGTTTGATAATCTTCTTGCTGTTGGGTTAACCTAGTTTCAATTTCCTCTAAGTTTGCTAAATCCTTACTATTACCAACTTCTTTAAGTTTACGGTTAACTAAAATATCTAAATCAACTGCTAAACGATCTGCTAACTCTAATCCTAAAAGTCCACGAATTGCATCTACTACAACTGGTGGTGGTGTTTCCTGTTCTGCAAGTTCTTTAACTTGTTCACCATCAAAGAGAAATAAGTTAGAAATACCTAATGGCAGGAGATTTTCAATATACTCATCCCAAATATTAACTAAAGCATCAGGCCATGTATCACTGTCGCCTAAAATACCTAATGTATCCTTACCGTCTTTAGGATTTTTTGTCCAGCTACGAACAACACGGTATTTTATTGGTTTATCGTTTTCAATATGTTCAAAAAGTAATTCAATCCGGGTGTCTGCAACTGGATCTATTTTGTTGTTAACACATTGATTGAGAAAATCACTATAACTTAAATTACCACGGGTAGAACATTGAGCACGGGGGCCATAAAGGGCGAGACGAATGGCATCCATAAGCGTGGTTTTTCCACCGCCATTCATCCCACCTAATAGGATGATTGGGTGTGAGGTTTTCTCATCAATTTTTGGGTTAAGATTGATTACCTGTTTACCACTGTAGGGGCCAAAGTTTTGTAGAACGAGTTCAAGAAATATCATGGTTGGAGATTATTAAATACCGGGTGACGGAATACCAGGCGAATAGAATTCGCGGCTACACAGGCAAAGTCCACCTTCGTGGACTAAATTCATATATAATTTTTGGTTTATTTTGGAGTTAGTTCCCAGGTAGGAATGATTGATTTTTGGCTATGGTGGGCGGCTTGGTTTCTGATGTAATTGGCTATATTATCAATGGCATCATGACTCACTGTAAAAGCCCCATAACTACCTTGCCATTTAAAAAACTCACCTGGCTTGATTTCGTGGGTGATGAAATGTGACGAACTTCCCTTAATTTGTTTAACCAATTCAGAGATACTGATGGTTGGCGGAAAACCCGTTAGCAGATGGACATGATCTTCAATACCACCAAGAGCAATTACGGTACACTTTAACTGTTCAGATTCCCGAATAATCGCCCCGTAAACTTCCTTCTGAATATCAGGCGTAATTAGCGGCAATCTATCCCAGGTTGCCCAAACATAATGTACATACAATTGTGTAAAACTTGCTCTCATTTCTCTTTAACCCACGAAGGTGGGTTTCGTCTGTGTAGCCGCGATTTCCAATCGCCCGGTATTTGCCCGGTATTATATTATTTTTATTCTTCTGAATCTTTCTTTTTAAATTTCATACTTGCCCAAGTTACCTCTTCATCACTTTCACCTTTATCTACTTCATTGATTGCTGCAACATCGCCCAAAGTCATCTGCTTGACTTTTGCAACGTCACCTTGACTAACGGCTTCGCTTAATTCGCGTTTCAAACGAGCATTTTTAATCGCATCTTCAGGAGAACGGGAACTCGTATTAAAACATTTTTCTAGAGTTTCGTATATTCCCACGCGACGAGTCTTTTTGCGATACTGGCGTTCTGTGTCTAACAATTTCGCCATGAGTTCTAAGTGCATCGCGTCACCTTCACAGATTTCTTCTAATACTATCCATTCATCACGACCTAGTAGGCTATAGTCTGCACCAGGACGGGGGTCTTGAAATTCTTCGCCAGTCACTTCTTGATAAATCCGGGGTAAGCTATCATCAAATTCGTGTCTTTCTTCTAGCCAAATGCGGCGAATTTCGCTCATTTCTTCTAGAGTAATTAGGGTGATATCGCGCATATTTTCTGGCGCTGTTTGACGAATTTCTTTTTGGACTGTAAGCAGTTGTCTTAGCCAATCCTCCCGCGCTTCTTTAATAAATGGGCCAGGAATAGGTTCAATAGATATGCCATCTTCTAAGTTACGTTCATAAAGTTGAACACCGCCATTTCTACGTCGGAAATCTCTTTTATCACGGGTTTCTTCAGCGTCCAATTCTTTACGGAAATCAAGTAGAGGTTGCATCCACTCTTTCTCTTCGTCATTTTGGATCATCGCCGCGAGTGATTTATCTTGACTAACCAGCGTACAAACCCAGCAACCAAAACGAGAGCTACCACAACTAGGGGTAGATGTATCAACAACTAAAGGACATTCATTATCAGCAGAAGCACCTCGATACATGGTGAATAAATCTTTATTGCTGTACCCCCAAGGGTTTTCCCACTGCATTAAATAAATCCAGACTTCATCATTTTCCCAGTCTTCAATAGGGCTATAAACCAAAGAATTTGGCAAGTTCATATTAGGACTGAGGCGATCGCGTACCCGTTGGGCTTCCAATTTTTTCATTCGGTTAGCACGTTTTGTGCTTTCAGCTTTGCGAGTTCCCAACACAACGATCGCTTCTCCACTCGCTCGGATCACATCACGAATAAAGCGGTTAGAGGGATTAATTTTGAGGCGTTCTGTACACCAGCGAAATTTCCCTCGCGGTGCTGGATAACCTTTACCAATCAAACCCACCCAGAATGTCTCTTTAAAATCTGGCTGTAGCAAATGGGGAGCAAATGGTAATCCTTGCGCTTCGGCTTCAGATTTCATCTGTTTTAGAGAACTGCGTACCCAAGCAGCAACTATAGGATTCTCTACCAGCGTGTCTGTAGTAATAACGTATATTGTTTTAGTTCGTTTTTCAGGTGGGAGTGCTGCGATCGCATTCCAGATAAGCTGTAAAGTAGCAGTACTATCTTTTCCGCCCGAATAGCCTACTACCCAAGGTATCTCATCTAAACAATACAATTCTTGAATTTCAGTGGTGAGAACTTGGATGTAGTCCACTAACTCTGCTACAGTACGTGTTTGCTGGTTTTTATTTTCTGCTTGTTGTGCTGTAGTCATTTCTCCTTCTCTCTGGAAACACTGGCGTAATATCTGGGCAAATAGAATTCACGTCTGGATAGACAAAACCCATCTCCGTGGGTTTAATAAAAGTTTTTAAAAACTTTACTACTAATATCCAAATTTTTGGATAATTAAACAACATAATCCTATTCTGTTTTTAAAATTTAACATGAAAGATAGTGCATCTGACCCCACTGCTGACATTGCTAAAGAGTACCTGGAACGAGAAAACAAGGAAAAACAGGTACTAGCTTTACTCCTGGAGAAGTTTTTAGGGAGAAAAGATCAGATTCTCGTTCAAAAAACCGAGATGGGTGGTACGGAGGCTTATGTTAGCTCTGTTACCTTGGAATGGTTTGCAGGTCGGGTTCACTTCGCCTCTGGCTTACCTCTGTTTCAAAAAAAGTATAATCCAGAAACTGATAATGTCGAGATTGACGCGGATAGTATTGATGAAATTCAGCAGCGTCCCCTAGATTGGTCACGTCAAGCGCCGCTAGTGCAGTATTTAGCGGCTCGACACAACCATAAGTTCCCCCCAGTACTAGTAGTAATTAATCAACCGTGGGTGGATAATCCCAAAGCTGCTGAGTGGGATAGTGAAGGACGCGCCACAAAGTCTACTACTGATTTTATACCCTTAGATAAAGACGCTAAAGTAGGTCTGCTAAATATTTCTGAGGATGATGTAACTATTTATGCCTTAGATGGTCAACATCGACTAATGGGGGTTCAGGGGTTGATGGAGTTAATTAAAACTCGTAAACTCCAGCGCTATAAGAAAGATAAAGGTGCTGATGACAGTTTTATTACAGTCAATGATTTGATAGAAAAATACCAAGTAGACCTTGCTTACTTGCAAAACTTACCCAAGGAAAAAATTGGTATTGAGTTCATCTGTGCGGTAGCGGCTGGGGAAACTCGTACCCAAGCGAGGCGCAGAGTTAGATCGATTTT
>NNBT01003279.1_pt1 | contig 10478 bp, 8 predicted proteins | sample 1173831 | NCBI WGS metagenome assembly NNBT01 (sample SAMN07173936, study PRJNA388173) | plant metagenome | isolation source: symbiotic tissue sample KVJ10 | place: Norway: Troms, Kvaloya island | reverse complement strand
TCGGTGCGATGCTCGCTTTCCTTGGCCACCACCGCCTTGGCGCCGTTGGCCGCGATGGCGATCGGATAAACGAGGAAGCCATATTGCGAATAAACCGCCTCGTCGCCGGGGCCTAGATAGGCATGCGCCAGAAGCTGCAGCAATTCATCGGAGCCGGCGCCGCAGACGATGTTGTCGGCTTTCAGCCCATAGCGGCTGGCGATCGCCTCGCGCAATTCATTGGCTGACCCGTCAGGATAGAATTCGAGCGTGCCGGCGGCCTGGCGATAGGCGTCGATCGCCTTGGGGCTGGCGCCGAGCGGCGTCTCATTGGCTGAGAGCTTGTAGACTTTCTGGCCCTTGGCTCCGGCCTTGCCCGGCACATAGGGCCCAATATCCAGAATGCCCGGCTTCGGCATCGGCCGGGCGGCGGCGGTAGCGGATGTCATGATTTCACCTCGATGGGGCTCGGGTAGCGCCCCAGCACGGAGAGCGCAAGTGAGCCGTTCGAACGAGTGAGCCCGACCAGCGGCGCGCTGCTTTCGGACAGGAAACCCGGCAGGCTCGACAGCTGCAGCGCGCCGGTCTTTGCCTGCCACAGCGGCTGCAGCGCGAAATCGCGCGGCAACTGGCCGTCGGTCAAGACCAGCGTCTCGTCGGTGCCGGTCGGCTCGGGCTCGGCATGGCCGAAGATCAGAAGCTCGGGGCGCGGCGATGTCGCGCCGATGAAGGGCAGCACGCCGATGACCTGGGCGTCGCCGGCATGGCCTTCGAGCCAGGCCGTGGCCCAGGGCCCGTCGAGCGCCACGGCGGCGAGATCGCCCGGCCGAGCGGCCACCGCCTTCAGGGCCGCCGCCTCGCTCGCCTGCTCGGTGAGCTCGGTAGGGCCGAAATATTCGCGCAGGAAGGCCCGGGACGCCGGGGAAGCGAAGAACCCGGCACTACCATGGATATGGATCGGCGCCTGCTTCAGGCTGGCGGTCGAGATCAGCGCCCGCCAGATGCGGAAGCACAGATCGGCCGGCACCCGCTCGCCCGCTTTGTCGATCAGCCGGCGCAGGATTTGCGCCTCGCGCCCCGGTCGGATGGGGGAGGTGCCGAGGCTGCCGGTCGAGGCTTTATAGGCCCGGACCCGTTCCACCACGTCGAGGCGGCTGGCGATGAGCTCCAATATGCCGTCATCGATCCGGTCGATCTCACGGCGAATATCGGCAAGGCTTTCCTGGGGCGGGCTAACGGGCGTCTGCATGCGGGCGCTATTCATAAGGAGCCGGCCCCGCAAAAGCAAAAGGGAAGTAACCCCACCCCGACGCTGCGCGTCGACCCTCCCCGCAAGAGGCGGGGGAGGGAGCAGGGCATACAGCGATCCTCCCTCCCCGGTTACGGGGAGGGTGGCGCGTAGCGCCGGGTGGGGTGAGGGGAGCTAGTACAGCCCGCGCAGGAGGCGCTCGATATAGTCCTTGTCGATGCGCGGCAGATCGGGGTTGTTGGCGCGCTCGCGCAGCATGTCGAGGATCTCGCGGGCCCGGCGGATCGCCGCTTCGCCCGGCAGCATGTTGCGCTCGGGGCCATATTCCTCGCCCCGGGTCGAGCGCGGCCGGCCGAGCGGGTCGCGGTCGTCGCCCCGGGCCTGGCCGTGGCGGCCGTAATTGCCGGTATTGCCCTGGCCCTGCTGCATCATCTGGCGCGCCATCGACTGGGCGCCTTCGCGCAGGGCATTGAGCGCGTCACCTTGCTGGCCGAGTGCGGGATCGCGGCGGCCCTGCTTGAGGGAGCCGGTGGCGCCCTGCATCGACTTGCCGGCCTGGCCGAAGGACTGCGGCGGCGACATGCCCTGCTGGCCCAGGCGGCCCATCAGGTCTTCCAGCATGCCACGCAAGGCGTCCTGCTTCTCGGACAAGGACTGGCCCTCGGGACTGCCCTGGCCCTGCTGCGGCTCGCCATTCTGCTCCCCGCCCTCCTGCGGCTCGCCATTGGGGTCGCCCGGCATACGCATCGTCTCGTCCATCAGCTGCTGCTGGCGGCGCATCAATTCGGAAAGATCGCCCAGCATCTGCGACATCGGCGATTCGCCCTGCGGCTGCATCTCGGCCGACATGCCGGGCTGCAGATTGCGCAGCAGGCTTTCGAGCTGCGACAGCATCTCCTGGGCCGCTTCATTGGCGCCGCTTTCGGCGAGCTTCTGGATCGTGTCCAGCATCTTCTGCAGATCCTGCTGGCTCAGCATCCGGCTCGGATCGACGGGCTGCGGCTTCATGCCGTTCTGCTGCATGCGCCGCTTGGTCTCTTCGGCCATCGACTGCAGATATTTGTTCATCGCATCGCGCAATTTGTCCATGAGCTCGGCGATGCGCTCAGGGCTCGCGCCTTCGGCCAGCGCCTTCTGCAGCTCCTTCCGCACCGCGTCGAGCTCGGCCCTGGCATCGGCGAGATCGCCTTCCTCGATGGCGACGGCGAGCTTCCACAATTCGTCGACCGACTGCTTGATGTCGTCCTGGTTCTTGGCGTTGGCGATATGCGACTGGATGGCGGCGATGGCGATATGGACGCCGCTCTTGCCGATCAGCCCGTCCGGATAAAGCAGCAGGCTCTTCAGCATCAGATCGACATTGCGGGTGTCGTCGGGCTCGTGGATCAGCGCCTTCCTCTGCTCGATCAGCGCCTTGGCGAGCGGCATGATGAACGGCCGCTCGGGCAGCGTCACCGTCTTCGTCTCGGTCTTGGCGGTCTTGCCGGCCTGGTCCTTGGCCTCGAGCGTCACCTCGACATTGAGCCCGGCCCAGGGATGGGCGGTGAGATCGTTGGTGCTCGTCTCCTCGACCTCGCGCGGCGAGGCGCGCTTCAGCGTGATCGGGAAAGCCGGCGCGTCATAGAGGAACACGCCATTGCTGGCGAAGCCCGGCCCGTCGGCCTGCTCGTCGGACAGCACCATCTTCGCCGTGACGCCGGCGAGGCCGTAATCATCGCTGCCCTTCCAGGAGAGCGACAGAGCGCCGGCCGAATCGGATGCCTGCTCGCCGGTGAAGGCGATCTTGGGCGGCTCGTCGGGAATGACCGACAGGCGCCAGCGGGCGAGCTCGCTCGATCCGTCGAAGACGCGGATCTCGGCCGGCCGGTCGAGGCGCGTCTCGGCGGTGAAGGTGCCGGTCGCGGTGGTGGTCTTGGGCTTAAGGCCTTTGATCTCCTCGCCGCCGATCAGGTCATGGAAGGAAAGCCGCGGCTCCTGCGCGCCGGCGACCCGCAGGACGAGAAGGCTCGCTTCCGGCACCAGGAGATCGCTTTCGCGGGCGAGGCGTTCCTTCAGCGCCGCGCTGGTCAGGAGCATCGGCGGCTTGGCGGTATAAGCGGGCGGGCGCACCCAGGCGTCGAGCGACAGCGCCGTCTGCGCCGGGCCCGAAGTGACGCGCACCGCATCGGCGAAATTCGACACCGGGTCGCCGCGATAGAGGAAGAGGGCGGCGACGACGCCGAGCAGCGCCACGACGCGCAGCGCATAGGGATCGCGCTCCTTGAGGTCGGAGCGCGGCGTGCCGGCCTTCAGATGGGTCAGCTTGGCGAGCTGGCGGGCGACATGGACTTCCCAGATGGCGGAAGCGACACTGCCCGGATTGGCGGGCTTGTCCTCCGCGGCCGAGATCGGCCGGTGGTCGAGAGCGGAGGTGCGCTCGACCCGGCGCAGCGCCTCGGCGCGCTCGGGGAGAACGAGGCGGAAGAGCGGCCGCAGCGTCCACAGGAAGGCCAGCGCGAAAGCCGCAAGCGCGGCATAACGGACATAGTCGGGGAGCAGCGCCAGGAGCCCGGTCAGCACCGCGATGGTGAAGAGGGCGGCGACCATGACCAAAGGAAAGGATGCCGCCCAGAGGCGTTCCCAGAACAGCGCCAGCCTGGCGCGCCAAACCGTTCTTTGCAGCTTAGGTGACATCGCTGCCGATGATCCTACCATAAAACGGCGAAATAACGCTCATCCTTGTTGCGACGGTAAAGGCGGAAGCGGACCGGTTTTAAGGCCCGTCCTGGGTCAATCGCGCAGATGTGAAGAGGGTTCCCCGGTTTCCCCACCCGTCTCGCTGCGCTCGCCACCCTCCCCGCAAGAGGCGGGGAGGGAGCAGGCAAGCGTCAGCCCTTCTTCACCGCAAAGCGGGGAGGGGGGGTGAGTGGTGGAAGCTATCTCCGGCTCTTTTCCTGCCATTGGGCCAGGTGGTCGAGGCCGATCAACTCCTCATAGGTCTGGCGCGGCCGGACGATGGCGAATTTCGAGCCTTTCACCAGCACCTCGGCGATCAGCGGGCGCGAATTATAGGTGCCGGACTGGGCGGCGCCATAAGCGCCGGCGGTCATCACCGCCAGAAGGTCGCCCTGCGCCATCTCCGGCATTTTGCGGTCGAGGGCGAAATAATCGCCGGTCTCGCAGACCGGCCCCACCACATCGGTGATGAGTTCCGGCGTGCTGCCCGGCTCATCGACCGGAATGATCTCGTGATAGGCGTCATAAAGCGTCGGACGGATGAGGTCGTTCATCGCCGCATCCTGGATGACGAAGTTCTTGGCGGTGCCCTTCTTCACATAGATGATACGCGAGACGAGGATGCCGGAATTGCCGGCGATCATGCGGCCGGGCTCGAGGACCAGCTTGCAACCCAGGTGACCCAGGGTGCGTTTCACCATCGCGGCATATTCATCCGGATGCGGCGGCACGTCGTTGGTGCCGCGATAGGGCACGCCCAGGCCGCCGCCCAGGTCGATATGGCGGATGTCGTGGCCTTCGTTCTTGAGCTCGGCGGTCAATTCGGCGATGCGCTTGAAGGCCTGCTCGAAGGGGGCCAACTCGGTGATCTGGCTGCCGATATGGGTGTCGATGCCCGACACCTCGATGCCGTCGAGCTGGCGCGCCTTGGCATAGACGCGCTTGGCGTCGGCGAAGGCGATGCCGAATTTGTTCTCGGCCTTGCCGGTGGTGATCTTGGCATGGGTCTTGGCGTCGACATCGGGATTGACGCGCAAGGAGACATTGGCGCGGGTGCCGAGGCGGGTGGCGACGCTTGCCAGGAGGTCAAGCTCGGGCTCGGATTCGACATTGAAGCAGGCGATGCGTTCTTTCAGCGCCAGCGCCATCTCGCGCGCGGTCTTGCCGACGCCCGAAAACACGATCTTGCGCCCCGGCACGCCCAAGGCCAGCGCCCGGCGCAACTCGCCTTCCGAGACGACGTCGATGCCGGAGCCCAGATCGACCAGGGTCTTGACCACCGCCTGGTTGGAATTGGCCTTCATCGAATAGCAGATGGCGTGGTCCTGGCCCTGGAAGGCCTCGTCATAGACGCGGTAGTGCCGCTCCAGCGTCGCCGTCGAATAACAGTAGAACGGCGTGCCCACCTCGTCGGCGATGACCTTGAGGCTGACCTCCTCGGCATGGAGATGGCCGTCTTTATAAGCGAAATGATGCATGGGCGGCTTACCTAACCCTCATGCTGAGGTGGCCGCGCAGCGGCCCTCGAAGCATGATCCAGGGACAAAATCAGGGGGCCAGCGAGGCGGCCGGCGTTCATCATGCGCCCGTTCATCATGCGCCCGATCACTCGACCAGAGGGTCGAGGACGCTGGGCTTGTTCTCTTTCTTGGCCCCTTCCGGCGGCTCCGGCGGGCCTTTGACACCGCAGGCGGCCAGAAGGCCGACGAGAACAAGGCTGACGAAAAGGGCGCGAATGGTCATGGCGGGAAGGATTAGACCAAGGCGCGGGGCGGGGGAAGGGGGAATGCAACGCCCGCGTTAGCGGGATTTCTTCGCAAATCTGATAGTACCTGTACTCTTATGCTCCGTGTAATACTCACCCGAGAGTTCAAAGGGCCTGGTTATGGAGATTCTGATTACAGCTGTGCCGCGATACACGGAATCAGCTCCAACTCCATTTTTGCGTTCAACACGGTAGAAATAGTATAGCCGATATTCAGAGAATTCGTCTTTTTGATCCGGGTATACGGCCAGTGTTCGCGAGGATGATTCATTCGTTTCCAGTTTCAAGGACATCCGCAGGAGGTCTTGTTTTATCACCAGTGTTACAGGCTTATTGCCTGTTTGACCTGTGCCAGTTCTGAATTCCAGAACTCCCGTCCATTCCCCGCCGATATAGGGGAATGTCAAATCTTGCAACGGCCTAATCAAACGCCAGCACCAGTAAATCAGGAACGTAATCACGAATGGTATAAGCCACGAAAAACGCAGCATATACCAGGTGACAGAAGTGGTGTTAATCTCTGGTAGGAACCAAGCAACAATTGCAGGCACGACTACTGCCAACACAAAAACACCCTGTATGAGAAAGCGAAATGGGAAAAGATGAATCACAATATTCCCGAGCGTTCGAGGCTAGGCTGGACCAAACCAATCATATCATAGTTGATGTTTTGAGCGAGCCTCTTCTGGCCGGACCTTTCATAGCTTGCTTTTTTACCGGTGAAGGCCTTCCGCCATTCTGTGAGCCTATGGAACGTGACCCGTTGCCGGAATTGGGCTGGGAGTTTGATGCTAGTTTTTCGTCAAGACTAATCAGCGCTTTGGAATGCAATTCTTCTATACATGATGGGGCCATGATGATTGGCCGCGATAGTCACGCTGGCCCGTATCGTCTGTTAGGTTGGTCGTTTCGACTGTTTCCCCCAAAAGCAGAAATAAGATCGCCTGCAAATCGGGGGGCTGCGTTTAACAGTTGTCTGCTGATGTCGATGTTGCCGCAAATCGATTGCATTTATCAGCGCTCGTCCAATCACCTGGTGAGGTTTTTCCGTGGGACAGCGACTGTAGTGATGGAAGCGTAGAGGACTGGATCGTATGGTCTTTTTTATTGCTTGCCTGAGACAAGGCGCCCTCGGTACTTCCTCAGTACGACCAGCTCATTAGCGATTTTGGTTGAGGACTGCGGGTCTAACGATGGCCGCCTGCGAATATCCACTGGCTCGGTTGGATGGTTATATCCCTTAAGCTGGCCGTTGCAGCCGGAATTCAAACCCACCGCTCCTTGCGACAGACAAGCTTCACAAAGGGTAACTAAATGGGAGAAGCCAAAAGACGAGCTAAATTTCGGGCGGCAGCGGCAGCTTTCTGCCGTCCGATCAAACGAGCTCGATTTGCGCTTTACACAATTGGTACTCGCAGGGCCATGGCCCATTATATGGGCGAAGAACTATCGTGGTGGTCGTCGCATGATGAGCGAATCCTGGGATTGGTTGCGCGTGACGTCACCGACAATGATTTCTTTTGGGTGATCCTCGTCAGAGATCGCATAGGACGATTTCGTTGCGCCAATATAGAAGTCAATTATTCAAGCGCTCCACGAGCCGAAGAGGCGCTCCAACTCGAAATTTTGAAGGTTTTACAGTTTGAGGATATTAGCAAATACGGTGATCAAGGCGATGAGATAGATGAGCCAACTGAGCTATTAAGATTGCCGACAGACTGCGACCCAAGCTTGTTGCATCCATATTTTCGTCTCTTAATCGATGAGCCAGGTAGAGAACCAGCTCGGGCTGTAATTCGGGAGATTGCACCCTGGTTAAATCCAAAAGACCCGCATCTTGTGACCGAGTTCCAGAGCAAGGGTTTCGATCAACGACTATGGGAAGTATATCTTTGGGCCGTCTTCAAGGAGTTCTCGCTAGATGTTGAACTGCTTGAGGCGCCGGACTTCCGTTGCACCGGGCCTGGAATTGACTTCACCGTGGAGGCGACGACTGTGTCGCCCACAGATAAGGGTGCGCTCGCTAATCACCCAAATCCCAAGACAAACCAAGAGTTGGCGGAGTTCCTCAATGGATACATGGCAATCAAATTCGGCTCCGCATTACACTCGAAGCTAAACAAGACAAACAAGCAGGGGCAGCACTATTGGGAACGAGAGGAAAGCCGTGACAAACCGTTTGTGCTGGCAATTGCCGATTTTCATAAGCCAGCTGATGAGGATGAGCTAGGCTCAATGACGTATACCCAGTCAGCTCTTTGGCAGTATTTGTATGGTCAGCGCGTATACTGGGAGATTGTCGATGGCAAGCTGGTGATCAAACCAAAAGAAATAGTAGAGCATAACTTCAAGCAAAAAGTGATTCCGTCGGGCTTCTTTGATCTTTCCAGGGCTGAAAATGTATCTGCCGTAATCTTTTCCAACGCAGGCACTTTGGCAAAATTTGATCGCATGGGAGTGGTGGCGGGATTTGCCGCGCCAGGATACGGCTACGCGCGGATTGGGCTGAGATACAATCCTGACCCTAACGCTACAATGGGTACTCCCTTCTCAATTGATGTTGAATCTGACGAATATGAAGAATATTGGTCTCAAGAAATTCAGGTCTTTCACAATCCGAATGCCAAAAACCCATTACCGCCCGATTGGCTACCTCAAGCGACCCATCATTACTTTGCCGACGGTATGCTGAAGTCCTACACTCCGTCCGATGCGATACTTAGTTCATTCACTGTCGTAATGAAGTACGAGGAAAGTTAAGGCTCACCTGCGCGCCATCTCCGGATCAATCGTATAAAGATCCTGCGCCCGGCTGACGCCCCTGAGCGCGAAGCGGCCGACGGAGACGAGGCGGGAGCGCTCGGGCTCGGGCGTGGCGGCGAAGAAATCCGACGAGAAAAGATTGTCGCGGTCGACCGAGCGGCACAAGGCCACGATGCGGCTCACCTCGTTCACCGCCGGTCCGACGACGGTGAAATCGAGCCGGGTGGCGGAGCCGATATTGCCGTAGAAGACATCGCCGATATGAAGCCCCAGATTGACGCCCGCCACCGGGCGGCCTTCGCTTGTGCGCTTCTCGTTCAGCTCGGCGATGCGCTTGCGCATCTTGGCCTCGGCGAGCAGTGCCCGCCGGCAGGTCTCTTCCGGCGCGGCGCCGCCGAAGATCGCCAGCACGCCGTCGCCGATGAGCTTCAACACGTCGCCGCCCTTGTCATGGATGGCGGAGACGATCGCATCGGCATAGTCGTTGAGGAGCGGGATCACCTCATCGGGTGAGGCGGCGTCGGTGATGGTGGTGAAGTTTTTCAGATCGGAATACCACAACACCGCATTGATGCGGTCGGCGACGCCGCGCACGATGCGGCCCTGCAGCACGCGCCGGCCGGGATCGCGGCCGAGATAGACCTCGGCGATGGTTTCGGCGACGCGGGTGACGGATGCGGTCTTGAGCGCCAGCGCCAGCAAGGGCACCAGCCGGCGCAGCGCGGCAAGCTCGGCGTCGCTGAAGCCCTCCGGCCGCGCCGTCGACCAGTGCGTATAGATGCAATCCATCTCGCCGATGGCGCCCTCGCGGTCGAAACGCTGCAGGAAAGCGATGTAGTCGGTCTGGCCCTGCTCATCGAGCCGGTTGAGGAAGGCGAAGTCGCGCGCGCCTTCGTCATCGAGGCGGCGGCGCAGCTCGTCGCCGCCATGATGCAGCAGATGATAGAACACGCTCTGGCGCCAGTTCTCCTCCGAATAACTCGTCGGCGTATATTCGGTGACCTCCTTTTCCACCTGGCCGTCGGCGCGCCAGTGAAAGGCGCGGCCTTCATGGATCGGATGCAGCGTGTCGATGACGGCGGCGGCGATGGCGAGATCGAGGCCCGCCGTGGCGCAGTCGGCGCAGAATCCCTGCAGCAGCTCGAGTTCCGACTGGCCGCTCAAGCCTCGCGTGATGATGGCGGCCGAGATGCGATCGATATCGGCGTCCTTCATGCCGGCACGTCCGTCGCTTCGACCCGGGTGATGAGCTTCGCCAGCATGTCGCGCGTCGCCGCGAGCCCGGCGGGGTCGATGCCGTCGCTGACGCGGTTGGCCCAGCCGCTCTGGCGGTCGGCGAGGCGCGCGATGCGGGCATACCCTTCCTCGGTCGGCGCCAGCAGCTTCGCCGATTTATGCGCCGGGTTGTCCTCGTAGGACGCGAGGCCCTCTGCGACCAGAATGTCGGCGAGGCGCTGCACGCTCTGGCGGGCGAGGCCCATCACGCGGCCGATCTCGGCGACGCTGCGTTTCTCCTTGAGCACCGCGCCCAGCACCTTCCAGCGCGCCGCGGTGAGGCCGGCCGGACCTGAAATCCTGTCGGCGGCGGCGAGGAAGCCGCCTTCGAGACGAAAGGTCAGCAGCACGATCTCGGTCAGAAGTTTTCCGGCTTCGGTCTTCTCAAGGGGCACTGGTCTCAATCCCGGCAATGAAACGGCGGAGGACGTCCGCCACGATATCGGGCGCATCGAGCTGAAGCCAGTGGCCCGTGTCTTTCACCACCTCATGCGCGATCTCCGGGCGCAGCCGATAAAGCGCCGCGGGGTTGTCGGAGGCCTCGCCCGCGAGAATGAAGATGGGACCGCTCCAGGCATCGAGCGCCGGTTCCGGATTCCAGTCGGCGAAAGCCTTGCCGAAACCCAGCCGCGCGGCGGGCGTCACCGCCTCGCAATCGGCCAGCACGCGGACTTGCGTCGTCGCCTTGCTGCCGGCGATCGTCGCATAGAACTGCTTCTGGAAGGCGATGCT
>NNBT01002684.1_pt1 | contig 10534 bp, 9 predicted proteins | sample 1173831 | NCBI WGS metagenome assembly NNBT01 (sample SAMN07173936, study PRJNA388173) | plant metagenome | isolation source: symbiotic tissue sample KVJ10 | place: Norway: Troms, Kvaloya island | reverse complement strand
CTCTAATAAAGAAATTTCCAGATTAATTCATACTGATTTAATAACCACAGTTGTATAAAATCTTTTTTGAATACTAGGATTTTCAATTAATATTCATGAGATGGATTAGGTCTTGCTTAGGGATGATCACATTTGTTCTTTCGGTAACGCTTTTAGGATTTTTAATCGATATTTTAATAAAACATTAAAAAAGGCATATATATACACTAAGAAGTGGCATCCTAAAGAAATCCGTTTAGATGCTGCCATGTAGGCCTGTCGAAAAAAATTAATTATATCTAATAAGGCGCCTGGACTACTTATCCTGATTCATTCAGAAGCTCAGGATAATGATTCTGTATTTATTATATAACCCCTTTGCTCCTTACGTCATGCCGAGATAAACTTCTCGCTCAGCGTAACTTCTCTAAACGCAAAAAACCACAACTTTCGTTGTGGTTTTTGAAGCTCCCTCTGCTGGGCTCGAACCAGCGACCCTCTGATTAACAGTCAGATGCTCTAACCAGCTGAGCTAAGAAGGAGTGCTGGTTGTTTCCTAAAACGCGGTTATTTGTGCTTTACAACACACATACCCTTGTTCGTTTTGGGAATGCAATATTAGGGCTTTTAAATTATTTATGCAATATTTGCAGTGAAAAAATTTAGAAAAAAAATTAATACAAAGATATGAGCCTGATAATCATAGGTACTGTAGCTTTTGATGCTATTGAAACTCCTTTCGGAAAAACAGATAAAATTGTAGGTGGGGCAGCAACATACGCCAGTTTAGCCGCATCTTACTTTTATAATAAAGCAAAAATTGTAGCAGTTGTAGGTGATGACTTTCATCAGTCAGACATCGATACCTTCACCAACCACGGAATCGACACCGAAGGATTACAGATTAAAGCAGGTGAAAAATCTTTTTTCTGGTCGGGAAAATACCATAACGACATGAATAGCCGTGATACTTTAATCACGGAATTAAACGTTTTGGAAAACTTCGATCCGATTATCCCGGAAAGTTATCAGGACTGCGAATACCTGATGTTGGGCAACTTAACCCCACAGGTACAGCAAACCGTGATTAAACGCCTTAAAAACCGTCCGAAATTGATCGTAATGGATACCATGAACTTCTGGATGGACATTATGATGGACGATTTACTGGAAACCATTAAAATGGTGGATGTATTAACCATTAACGATGCAGAAGCCCGTCAGTTATCAGGCGAATATTCATTAGTTAAAGCGGCTAAAAAAATCCTTGCCATGGGACCAAAATATTTAATCATTAAAAAAGGTGAGCATGGTGCATTGTTGTTCCACGAAGACCAGATTTTCTCTGCTCCGGCATTACCTTTAGCTGAAGTATTCGACCCAACTGGTGCCGGCGATACCTTTGCAGGTGGTTTTATCGGTTATATGGCTAAAGTAGGTACCATTAACTTCAATAACATGAAAAATGCAATCATTTATGGCTCTGCATTGGCATCGTTCTGTGTAGAAAAATTCGGAACAGAAAAGTTATTAAACTTAACTGAAGAAGAAGTTTCCGCAAGGATCCAACAGTTTGTAAACTTAAGTGCGTTTACCATAGAAGCTTAGTCAGCAGGCAATTTTCAGTTGAAGTTTTGCAGTTTAGTTGCAGATAAATAAACCGCAGGTTTAGAGATGAATTTCTTATCAACCTGCGGTTTTTTGTTTTCTAGGCCCGTCATTGCAATGACGACCTTTTCATAACGACTTATCTATTAAAACCCTACCGCAGCAGGCTGTTTATTCCTTAAATTAATCACCGTTCTGCTAATTACAGGTTGCAAAGCAATCAGAATAATCGATAACAAACATAACACCGCAATCCATTCATAATAACTTACACAGAACTGCAAAAAGGTTTGTTTTTGTACCGCTCTGTTGAGCAAACCAATTGCTGCTTTACCAGCCTCATCAAGGGGCATTCCTCTACTACTTAATGCCGATTGATACATTTTCAATCTATCCGGCAGGTTAAAATCGAGCAAAGTAAGGCTACTCCGTAAATCATCATTATGTTTGCCTTTAAAGTATAACTGGTAAAAATTAATAAGGGCTAAACTTAAACTAAAGGTCGAAAAACGAACAAAAATCCCAACAGAAGATGCTGATTGACTCAGTTTCTCCGGAACAGATGACATAATAAACATCACAATCGGCGACATCACCATTCCAGCGCCCACCCCCTGCATAAACAAAGGCAGGTAAAAATTTTCTTTTCCAGCTTCACTGGCGAATAACTGACACATCCATAAGAAAAACACAAAAAGAAACCCGAAACCTGTTACCCACAATACCCTTAAATGTTTCTGGTTAATAAGGAAACGGATTGCAATCACAGAACCAACAACCACTCCACCGATATTAAAAATCATGATTTCGTTGGCATGAAGTGAATCCATACCCAAAACCATAATAAAGTAAGAAGAAGTTAAGCTAAAAGCACCGCGGATCACATACAGAATCACCAAAAAGACAATTCCGATGGCAAAATTTCTCGATTTAAATACGCTCAGATCAACAGCAGGCCTTTTTAAGGTTTTTTGCCTCGCGATCGAAACCAGAAACAGAAATAAAATGGCACAAATGGAATACACAATACGCTTATCATCCAGCCAATCGTATTCCTGCCCATAAACCAACACATAAGCAATGAACACCAACATGGTGGAGAAAAGTACAAAACTCATCCAATCCATTTTATACAGTGGTGTTTTTCGCAAAATATGTACCCTGTTCATTACACTGAAAAGTAAAATGGCGCTTGGCAAAAAGCAAAATATGATGGCTTTGTACAAGACATTATATTCATAATTTTCTACAATGGGGACCGAAAACAATGCCGTAATGGGCGATACGCAAAGGATCATCCCGTAAAATATGGTGTAACCCGTTTCTTTTGCATGTTCCGATTTTAAACGGCTAAAGAGCAGGTTGAGCGAAATGCTGGTCAATCCGCAGTTTACAATGCCCTGCAAAAAACGTAGTGTAAAAATCAACCAGATTTCTCGGGTATGATAACACCAATAAGCAATCAGAATTTCGAGAATAATACAAATCAACAGGTAATCTTTTGTCACTACCCTGGCGAAAAAACGTCGCTCCACCACTGCAAAACTGGCCACCGCGGCATAAAACATCAGTAAAGAAAACTGAACATCAGATGCACTTGCTCCATAATAACCTGCAGCAGCTGTGCCATCGGCTGTTGATAATGCAAAAAGCAATACCGATGATAAAAGCACTGCGAAAATACTCAGCATCACCAGCCACTCGGGTACCCTTGCTTTAAATATAGGCAATTGATCAGTCATTTTTTTTCACTTTAACAACGGCACTCATTCCGGCACTTAACGCATCGATTCCTTTTTCCTGCTTATCCAATCGGATACGAACCGGGATGCGTTGCGCAATTTTCACAAAATTCCCTGTCGAATTATCGGGTGGCAATAATGAAAACCTCGAACCGGTTGCGCCGGATAACGATTCGATTTCACCCGTAAACGATTGTCCGGGGAAAGCATCCACCTCAACATCAACCTTCTCGCCAACATGCATTTTGGCAATTTGCGTTTCTTTAAAATTAGCCATCACCCATTTTCCCGCGCTGCGGTCAACCAAATAAGCGATCGTTTGGCCGGTTTGAACCAATTGCCCTACCTGTATCGTTCTTCTACCCATTTTGCCATCGTACGGTGCCACAATAACTGTATAAGAGGTATTCAGATTATTTCTTTTTACCACGGCTTCTCTCCTTTTTATTTCAGATTCAAGCACATTACTTTGCACTTTAATATCGTTCGTTCGCGAAATAGCTGCTGCATAGTCTTCTTTGGCGGCCTGGTACTCCGCCTGTGCCACCTGCAATAAACTTTCAATTGTTTCCAACTGTTGTCGGGTAGCCGATTCTGCATCGAACAGCTTTTTATAGCGGTTATATTCCGTTTGTTGTTTCCAAAGCCTGGCTTTTGCTGCTGCAATTTTAGCCTCTGCAACCAAAGCGGTGCTTTGTGCTGTTTTAATATTGCTTTGTTGTACCGAAACCTGTGCTTTCGCATTTAACAACGAAGCAGAAGCTTCATCCTGCTGCACGGTGTAGTCATCATCATCAATTAATACCAGCGTATCGCCCTTTTTCACTTCCTGGTTTTCTTCAAATCTTACAGCCTTAATATAACCGCTTACCCTAGCTGTTACCGGGTTAATGTATTCATCTACCTGCGCATCGTTGGTTTCTTCGTATTTCATATAGCCAAAAAGGGTTTTTCCACCCCATATCATCAGTACCACTAAAACGATGAGCGCTATAACGGTGGTAATCCTGCTGATGATTTTATCGGCCTTACTTTGTTTCTGTGTGTTCATTTTATAAATTTCCTACGGCTTTTTGTAATTGATAATATTGTATTTTCGCATTCACTTTTGCGGTGGTCAGTTCGAATTTCGATTGCAGTAATTGTGTTTCGGCATCCAGCAGGTCGGTTAAAAGCGACAGTTGATTAAAATAAGTATTCTGCACAATTCGATAACTTTCAGTGGCCTGTTTAATATTTTCTTCAGCCAATGTGATGCGCTGCACCGATTCTTTGTAGCAGATATAATTTTCCTGAACCTCCTGGCGGATATGGTCCTTTACATCTTCGTCTTCTACTTCCTGCTGCTTTACTTTAAGTTCCGCTTCTTTCACTTTGTGCTGATTGGTATACCAGGAAGAAATCGGGATTTTAAGCTTTAACCCAAACATACCTGTGCTGTAGAGCGAAAGTGCATAAGGATAAAACTGGATCTGCGGATAGGCAAATGCATATTCACCGAAGAAACCCAGAGAAGGCATCACGTTCGATTTTACATTTTTGAGTTTCAATTTAGTTAGTAACTGTTCTTTTTCCGAAATCTGGATTTTGTAAGAAGATGTTTTGGCATCGTTAAAATATTCATCAACCTGTTTCAATGCAATGGCATCCGTTTCCTGATCCAAAATCTGCGGATTTAAAGGCGCATCATCTGTTCTGCCGATTAAAATATTCAACTTTTGTTTAGCTATTTTGATGCTGTTTTCGATTTCGGTAAGTAGCATTCGCTGTTTAGACAGGCGTAACTCGGCCCTTAGTACATCGCTTTTTAATATCGTACCGTTTTTATACAGCTGGTTAATTTCGGCCAGTTGCTTTTCGCGGTCGCGGATATCCTGTTCCAGCAAACTGCGGTAAGAAATATTGCGGAATACATCATAAAAATAAACTGCCGCCACATAATGGATTTCCTGTTTGCTTTGTCCTACTTGTATCCTGCTCAGTTCGCTTTCTAATTTCGAAGCATTAATTTCAGTGTTGGTTTTTCCGCCATTATAAATGTTGAAATAAGCATCAGCACTGGCTTTATAATAAGTAGGTGCAACCGGAAACTGACCTGGAGTATGGAACAATCCATTTTCGTAAATTGGCAAAGGTAAAACATGTGCGTAAACCCCTTCAGCAACAACTTCAGGCAATCGCTCAGCTTTACTCACTTTTACATGAGCATCTGCTGCCTGCACGTTCAAACCCTGCATCCGGATCTTTTTGTTGTTGCTATCAGCCATTGCCCAAACCTGGTTAATGGTAAAATTGCTTTGATCTGAAACAGCCTGTGCATGTACAAAAATTGATGATAAAAGAAAGGGCATGCACACCCAAAACATCCTTTTACGCTTTAAAAAAATCATATCTGTTAATTAATGATGCAAATTTCGCTACAGATTTGTTACTTTGTTTTATCTAAACTGACATATATTTATTCAAACCAGCCAAATGATAAAAGTTAGCAACGAAGACCTTTTATTTGCAATCGACGAAAAACCAGAAACCATGTATGTTTGGCACAGCAGGTTTGAAGACCGATTTCAAGACCATAAGCATTTAAAAGGACAGCTTACCTATGTAGAGGGTGGCATTATTTTTCTTTACACCAAAGAGAAATCTTACTTTCTGCCTGCACGGCATTATGTTTGGATCCCGGCCGGGGTTGAGCATCATTTGCAGCACCGCTACCATGCCGCCATTGTGCGGAATATTTATTTTGATACGGCTACAGATGATGAAAACCCGTTTTACAAACAGATTGGTATTTATCCGGTAAATAACCTGCTGCTCGAAATGTTCCTCTTCTCGGAGCGCTGGAACGGAAATATTACACCCAAAACGCACGAATACGATTTTTTAAATACCCTTAAAAATATTTTACCGGTGGTAAGTGAACACCCCTTACCCATTGCGCTCCCAACCACTGAAAACTTGCGCTTAAGACCAGTACTGCGACATATTGTAGATGGATTAGCCGATGATCGCATGAGTCTGGAAAGTGTGGGCAAGGCCATGGGCTTTAGTGAACGTACACTCTCGAGGTTATTTCAATCTGCTTTAGATACCTCTTTTTTCCAGTACCTGAAACTGGCCCGGATGATTAAAGCGATGGAAAAGTTGCTGGAAAGCGATGCTACCATTAGCGAAGTGGCCTATCAGGTGGGCTACAACAGCATTTCTTCCTTCAGTAATACATTTTATAAAATGGTGGGCAAAAGACCGTCAGAATTTAAGGAGTTGAAACAAGCCACCCTTACTAAAATGAACCTGGTTTAATCAATACGGCAACTGGAGTAAATTTCTCAAAAACCGCTTCGGTATGCGGCGCATCGGGCAATTCGTCGGTAAGGTCCTGCCCCGCCCAATGTTCATAGTGTTTACCATTGCGCCATAACCTGCTATCTGTCATGTCGTAAATCAGCCCTTTGTAAGCCACCCAGATCTGGGGTTTGTCTTGTCCGTTGCGTAAAGCGAGTTGCTGTTTGGTATAAGCGGGTAAATCCATTGAGTTAATTTCGCGTTGAAGATAAAGAAAAGGTTTTTAACCCTATAAGAAATATAAGCTCATGTTTTCTACAATGGCATATATGGTGTAAAATGAGCTATTTTTTTTGGAGCGCGCAACCTCTGCATAAAATACGTTTCTTCCCGTTTTGCGCTTGTACGCTTCGCTTCCTCGTACCTTGTTGCTGTCCCGAAACTTCGGGATAACGCGTCACTCGGGGCCAGGGGGCCAAAACAGCATTTCATTTTCGGGGTTGCAGGGTGCAGAAACAACTGTTAATAAAGCCGATTGTAGCGGGCATCCCGATTTAAGCATTGTTGTTTTTTATTTTTTGGTATGCTTGCTTCACAGGTTTCATCGGGATAAAGCGAGCGGGACTGCAAACCTCCAAGAACCATTGAATGTTCATTTTCTTATAAAAAAGATTATCCTTCGACTGAGCTCAGGATGACACCTTTTTTAGGGATGAAATCTATTAATTTTCTAATTTTAAATCTTCCTTAACGCTCTTGCTTTTAAAAATCTCGTAAAGAAAAACATTCATCAACAACAAACCCATTAAATAAAAATGATCTTCGAAAGGTATCGTACCTACCCTAAAGCCCAGGTTTTCTTTATTGTTATATAACACAACAGGAATAGCAGTTAAAAAACCATTAACGATATAAAAAGGAATAAGCGAAACTAAATAAGCCCTGTAAAATTTGTACATAAACCTAAATTCTACATTTACATATTCTACATAAGCCAGCACGATGAGCAAAAAGCCAAAATTGATGAGCGTATACCAATGGTTATAACCAAAAAACAGCATGGCTACACATAAGCCGAGGAATAAATTACTTAATGCCAGACTATATTTTTGAAGGTTGTTCTTTGGAAAATAAACATTTAAACATTCGTAAATAAACACACATGCGTAAGGAACGGTTAAAAAGAACAGAATTTCTTCTAAAGGCAGCCCCATCAGGTTAATACCTACCAAATAATCAGGATTAAACGACCACACATTGAGTTTGGTAAACAAAATATCCCAGATTAAAAACACCACACCAGTAATTAATATCGCTGGAAATATAAATTTCCATTTGCTAAAGAAATGTACCTTTTTATCGAACGATAAAACTAATGGAAAAAAAATTACGCCAAGGTTAATGAGTAAATAGGTATAGTGCATTTTAGAGGTGTTTCTTTAAAATTTTAATTTCTGCTGGGGTACATTTTTTACTGTCGATCATAAATTTGGCTACATTTTTAACCAGTTCATCATCGGCGAGACCAAAATTTTCATTTTGATAATGTTTAATAATTTCCTTTTTATCCGTTGCCAGATCTTTACTAAACCCTAAAAAAGCAGGGGTATAAAATTCGATCGAAAAGCGCATAAACCGGATTTCCATGTTTTCTTTATCCATACCTATGGCCTTTTCCATCGTTTTAAGCGACCGGCTTACATATTTGATCTTGTAGTATGGATTCCAGGAGTGTTTAGCTTTCAGGGCCTCTAAAGTACCCGTGTAGCCGGTAATTAACGCAGTTTTATTGGGTAGTTTATTCAACTTGGTAAATAAAGAATCGGTTAGTTTCGAGTTTTCTACCGCTTTAACCATGTTGGTTTTCAGTACCGCAATTTCCTGGTTAGAGAGCTGGGCGTAAGTAATATTGCTTGCTGCAAACAGCAGAAAAAATATAATGCGTAGTTTAATCATGAGTTAGGCACAAAGGTAAGAAATCTATCAAGAGTTCAATTGGCATATATTCACTGTTCATCATTAAGGAATTAAGATCATCCGGTTTAACTTTCTTAACTTCTTAATGGTAAATTATATCTTTTTAACCAATTATATCCCCTATGCCTTAAAGATCCTTCATTGCGACCAGAAAGACAAAGCCCATTGAATGACAAAAAACAAAAACAAATCGCTATAAATTTCCTTTATTTACACCATGGATAAAAAACCTAAGGTAACCATTATTGGCGCCGGTTTTGCGGGCCTGGCCGCAGCAGCTTTGTTGGCCAAAGATGGTTGCGAAGTTACCGTTATCGAAAAGAACGAAATGGCAGGCGGCCGTGCCAGAACATGGGAAAAAGATGGCTTTCTATTCGATATGGGCCCAAGCTGGTATTGGATGCCAGATGTTTTCGAAAACTACTACCAAATCTTCAATAAAACAGCGTCCGATTTTTATGAGCTTAAAAGACTAAGTCCTTCTTACCGCATTTACTTTGGTAAAGATGATGCGATAGATGTACCCGCAACACTTGCTGATTTATATGCTTTATTCGAACAGCTGGAACCTGGCAGCAGTAAAAACCTGCAATCTTTTCTCGATCAGGCGAAGTACAAGTACGATGTAGGCATGAACGAATATGTTTTCAAGCCCTCGCACAATGTAATGGAGTATTTCGACCCCCGTTTGGCTATAAGCGGAATCAAGCTGCAACTTTTGGGCAATATGCGCAAGCATGTGCACCAGTTGTTCAAAAACGAACGTTTAAGGAAATTGTTAGAATTCCCCGTTTTATTTTTAGGTGCCACACCGCAGAATACTCCTGCCTTGTATAGTTTAATGAACTATGCAGATCTCGTTTTAGGTACCTGGTACCCTATGGGTGGTATGCACAAAATTGTGAGCGCCATGCAAAAAATAGCAGAAGAGCAGGGCGTAAAGTTTGTCTTCAATACCGAAGTAACCAAAATAGAGGTTAAAAACAACATTGCTGAAGAAATAATTACCAATAAGGGAAATTTTAAAAGTGATTTTGTGGTGGGAAATGCCGATTATCACCATATCGACCAACACCTCTTTGATGCGCCATACCGCAATTACAGCGAAAAATACTGGGACACCAGAACCATGGCCCCTTCCTGCCTGTTGTTTTATATCGGCATAAATAAGAAGCTTGACAATATTTTACACCACAATCTTTTCTTCGACGAGAATTTTGACCAGCATGCTGAAGAAATTTACACCGATCCGCAATGGCCAACAAAACCATTATTTTATGCCTGCTGTCCGTCGGTTACCGATCCGGGCGTGGCACCAGAGGGTTGCGAAAATCTTTTCTTTTTGGTTCCGCTTGCGCCTGATTTAAAAGATAGCGAAAGCAAAAGGGAAGAATACTTTAATTTATTGGTGCAACGCTTCAAAAATTTAACAGGAAACGACATTAGTGATCACATTCTGTTTAAACGGAGTTACGCCATGAATGATTTTGTTGAAGATTATCATGCTTTTAAAGGAAATGCGTATGGATTAGCAAACACTTTGAAACAGACGGCCTTTTTAAAACCGAAGATGAAAAGCAAAGTAACAAATTTTTTATATACCGGACAATTAACCGTTCCAGGCCCCGGAGTGCCACCTGCAATCATATCCGGGCAAGTGGTAGCAAAAGAAATAAAAAAAAAGTTAAAAAAAGCTTGACAAATTTAAAATTTCCCTTATCTTTATAACCACAAAACAAAAACACTGCAATAAAGCTTCAAAACACATAATCGTTCGAGGTTTGCATTTGTTTCGAAATAAGAGAGAAGGCGAATTGTTGAAAGAAAAAATAAGAATCAACTAACCAAATATATGATAAGCAAAAAGGCCTGAAGTTTCAGGCCTTTTGCTTTTTACAATGTTTTGGAAATGCTTTGTTAAAAGTTCAAGCACCATCTCGATT
>NNBT01003145.1_pt1 | contig 10544 bp, 9 predicted proteins | sample 1173831 | NCBI WGS metagenome assembly NNBT01 (sample SAMN07173936, study PRJNA388173) | plant metagenome | isolation source: symbiotic tissue sample KVJ10 | place: Norway: Troms, Kvaloya island | reverse complement strand
GTGCTGGGCGTGTGGTGCAGTGTGTGGATAGCGAAGCGCATGGAGACGCGCAACTGCGCATCGAGATTGGAGAGCGGCTCGTCATAGAGGAAGATCTTGGGCGCACGGATCATGGCCCGGCCCATGGCGACACGTTGCCTTTGCCCACCCGAAAGCTGGCTCGGCTTGCGGTCGAGGAATTCCGAAAGGCCGAGCGTGCCCGCCACTTCCTCGACCTTCGTATCGCGATCCTTCCGTGAGAGCCCGGCGACTTTCAGCGAATAGCCGATATTCTGTCTCACCGTCATATGCGGATAGAGCGCATAATTCTGGAACACCATGGCGCAGCCGCGCTCGCGCGGTTCGAGCTTGTTGACGACCGTCGGGCCGATCGCGATCTCGCCCGCGGTGATGCCCTCGAGGCCCGCCACCATGCGTAGCAGGGTCGACTTTCCGCAGCCGGAAGGGCCGAGCAGCACGATGAACTCGCCGTGCTCGATGGTGAGCGAGACACCATGGACGACCTCGTTGCGGCCGTAGCTCTTGCGCAAGTTTGTGAGCGTGACCTTAGGCATGGGCGCCTCCTATTTTTCCGTGACCATCAGGCCGCGCACGAACCAGCGCTGCAGCAGGATGGTCACCAGGACCGGTGGTGCGAGAACGATCAGATTGGCGGCCATGGCGATGTTCCACACCGGCGGCTCGCCGAACAGGGGACCGGGAATGAGCTTCTGGAGCTGCATGGTCGCGGTGGCGAAATTCTGATGGTCGGTGACGACGAGCAGCGGCCACAGATACTGGTTCCACGACCACACGAACATGATCGTCGCCAAGGCCGCCATATTGGTGCGGGACAGCGGCATCAGGACTTCGAGAAAGAACCGGATGGCGCCGGCGCCGTCCATCTTGGCCGCCTCGGCGAGCTCGTCTGGCACGGTGAGGAAGAACTGCCGGTAGAGGAAGGTGCCGGTGGCGGTGGCGACGAGCGGCAGGATCAGGCCGGAATAGGAATTGAGGAGATTCCACTCGGGAAGATTGATGCTGATGCCGGTGAGATCGATCATCGCCTGGAACGGCCGTAAGGCATCCGCCGCTACCGCATAGGTCGGCACGATGCGCACTTCGAGCGGCAGCATGAGCGTGATGAAGATCAGCCAGAACATGACCATGCGCAGGCGGTACTTGAAATAGACGATCGAGAAGGCGGAAAGCGCCGCGAGGATGATCTTGCCGAGGGTGACGCCGCCCGCCACGATGAGCGAGTTCAGCATCACGCGGCCGAAATTGCCGCGCTCCCAGGCGGTCGCCATGTTGGCGAAGAAGCTGTCGCCCGGCCACAGCGGCATCGGCACCTGATTGACAGTGTGGAAATCATGACTCGCGGCGACGAAGACGATCCAGAACGGGATCAGCAGCGCCACGAAGGAAGCGAGCAGCAGCAGATGGGTGAAGAGGTCGAGAAGGGGCGTGCGTTCGGTCACCGGCCGGCCCTCACGAATAATGGATGCGCCGCTCGACGAAGCGGAACTGGATGAAGGTGAGCGCGATGATGAGCAGCATGAGCACGATCGACTGCGCCGCGGCGAGCGAATAGTCCTTGCCCTCGAAGCCGTCGAAATAGATCTTGTAGACCATCAGATCGGTGGCCCGCGCCGGCCCGCCGGAGGTCGTCACATCGACGATGCCAAAACTGTCGACGAAGCTGTCGGTGATGTTGATGATGACCAGGAAGAACAAGGTCGGCGCGATCAGCGGCAGCTGGATGTCCCACATGCGCCGCAGCACCGAGGCGCCATCCATGGCGCCGGCTTCGGTGACGCTGCGCGGGATCGACTGCAAAGCGGCGAGGAAGAAGATGAAATTATAACCGACCATCTTCCAGCTTTGCGCGAAGACGATCAGCAAGAAGGCGTCCCAGCCGTCGAGCGCCGGATTCCACAAATTGGGCCAGACCCGGTTGATGGCGGAAACGAAGCCGGCATCGGGTGAGAAGATGAAGCGGAAGGCGAGGCCGACGCTGGGCGCGGCGAGCGCATAGGGCAGGAAGAAGGTGAATTTGTAGAGCTGGTGCCCCGGCAGGCGCCGGTCGACGAACAGAGCCAGCAGAGCGGCGATGATGAGCGAAAGCACGGTCGCGAGGCCGGCGAAGGCGATCGAGATGCGCACCGAGTTCCAGTATTTCGGATCGCTGAAGACGGTCTCGAAATTGAGCCAGCCGACCCACTCATTCGACCCGCCGAAAGGGGGCTCGAGCGTCACCGCCCAATAAAGGGCCTCGCCCGTCGGCCAGTAGAAGAACACGAAGACCAGCAGCATCTGCGGCGCAATGAAGGCCGCGGCGTGCCAGAGATTCGAGAATGTCGCGCGTTTTTCCATAAGGATAACAATTGTCGAGCCGGTCGGCATTGCCCGGCCGGCTCGACGATCTCCTGATCAGGGCAGCGCCGCGCCCTTATAGGTCTGCTCGTAGCGGCGCAGGATCTGGTCGCCGCGTTCGACGGCGGCATCGAGTCCGGCCTGCACGTCCTTCTGCCCGGTGAACACGGCCTCCAGTTCCGAGCGCAGCTCGGAGCGGATCGACGTGAAATTGCCAAGGCGGATGCCGCGCGAATTGGGGCCGACTGGCGATGCGGTCAGCGAGGCGATGGCGATCTCGCGGCCGGCCATTTTCGGATCCTGGTAGAAACCTTCCGACTTCAGCAGCTCGAAGCCCTTGACCGTCACCGGAATGTAGCCGGTGTTCTTGACGATGTATTTCTCGCCGGTCTCGGGCGAGGTGACATATTTGAGGAAGGCGGCCGCCGCCTCGTATTCTTCCTTCGACTTGCCTTGCATGACCCACAGCGACGCGCCGCCGACCAGCGAATTAGTGCGCTTCGAGGCATCGAGCACCGGGATCATCGCGACGTCCCATTTCAAGTCGGGAACTTGGGTGTTCTTCACCGTGCCATGATTGGCGATCGAGGTGATGGTCGAGGCACAGCTGCCGTCGGCGAAGGCCTGCACCAGGTTCTTGCCGACCTGCGTCGTCTGGATGCGGGCATAACCCTGGTCGAGCCAGGCCTTGTAGTTCTTCATGTGGTCGACATAGGCCGTCTTGTTGAAGACCAGCTCGGCCCCGAGGCCGCCATAGCCATTGTCGAGCGTGGCGATGGGGATGTTGTTGGTGGCGGAGAATTGCTCGAGATTCATCCAGGTGTCGCCGTCGAGCGCGAAGCCGCAGTCGACGCCCGCGGCTTTCAGCGCCTTGAGGTCGTCGCTGAATTCGGCCCAGGTCTTCGGCGCCTCGCTCTTGCCGATCTTCGCCCAGGCATCCTTGTTCCAGTAGAAGACCGCGGTCGACGAATTATAGGGGAAGGACCACATCTCGCCCGCGGCCGTCGCATAATAATTGGCGATGCCGGGGAAGTAGCTCTTCCAGTCGACATTCAAGCCATAATCCTTGTCGAACTCATTGGCCTTGTAGATGGCGCCCGACAGCATGAAATTGAGCGTGCCGGCGTCATAGATCTGGACGATGGTCGGCTGCTGCTTGGCGCGATAGGCCGCGATGGTGTTCTGCTCGGCCTTGTCGTAACCGCCCTGGCCGGTGCACACGGCTTCATATTTGGTCTGCGACTCGTTGAAGAGCTTGCAGTGATTGGCCACCACCTCGCCGAGGTCGCCGGTCAGGCCGTACCAGAATTCGAACTTGGTGCGCTCCTGCGCGGCAGCACCGGCGAGCGTCGTCATGGTCATGGCGGCGACAAGTATCGATCGTTTCATCGTCATCTCCCCGTAGGGCCCCTGGGCCCGCTGGACCTGCCTAGGTGGAGGAGATGACAGTTTCGTCGTTTGGCCGTGACAGTCGAATGACGATGCACAGATTGCTGAAGGTCAGACGCCGGCTTCTTGAATCTCGAAGATGTTGCCGCCGCTGGTGAGGAAGCGGCCGTTGTCGTCGCGCGTGAGCCGATAACACTTCTCCTGCGCGCGCAGCACGCGCCATGTGGTGCACAAGGCGCCGTCGCGCAGCTCCCAGGTGCCTTCGTCGCGACTCTTGGCGCCGGGGCCGGCGATCGTTATGTCGGCCACGCCGCGGGGGCCGAGCGTCAGAGTGCCGTTCTGCCAGCCATCCGCCTGCCACCACATGATCTGCCGTCCGACGAGCTCCGCTTCGATCTCGCGGCCCGTCAGCTCGCCGGCGCCGGCGGTTCCCGGCGTTAGGACGAACAACAGAGCGGCGGCGCTAAGCCTGACGAACACGCGAATCATCCCTTTGTGACAGCCACGCTAAGATTCAATGGCATTGGCATGAAATTGTCGAGGGCCGTGTCGCTCAATCGTCAACGGATGATCAAATCCCTGTCACGCGCCTCTTTGAGGGTCGTAGCCTTTAGAGGGAGTCATCGACCATGCAGCCAGCCACCGGCATCCGCACCGGCATATCCGCCCATAAGCGCCGCGACGATCTTTCGGACTTCGGCGTCGAGCTCGACATGATCGAGGAGCTGGGCGTCGATGCGATCGAGCTGCCGATCTACGATATGGACATCATCGTCGGCGGCAGGATCCGCCAGGCTCAGCTCGCGATGCTGAAGACGGCCTGCGCCGGCCGCGGCGTCGACTATTCGGTGCATGGGCCGCTCGCCATCAATTTCATGGACGAGGCCTGGCGCTTGCCGCGCCATTTCGAGGTGCTGAAGGCTGCGCTCGAAATCTCGGCGGAAGTCGGCGCCGAGAATTATGTGATCCATGCCGGCCTGATGCCGCAGCAGCAGGCCAAGGGTGTCGCGGCGGGGTATGAGCGCCAGCGTGAGTGGCTGGCGAAGGGCGGCGACCTCGCCCGCGACCTCGGCCTGACGCTGTGCGTCGAGACCTTGTTCGGCGGTTATGAAGGCAAGGAGCTGGCCTCGCCGCCGTCACGTCTCGCCGCCGAGCTGGCGATGATCGGCCATCCGCATGTCATGGCCACACTCGACTTCAGCCACGCTTACCTCAATCTCGATTTCCTCGGCCGCCGCGACGACTTCATCGACGAGGTGGCCGCTCTGGCGCCCTTCGCCCGGCATCTCCATGTCCATGACAGTTTCGGCCGCCAGGACGACATCTGGATGTTCACCGAAGGCGAGCGGGTCGCCTATGGCCATGGCGACCTGCATCTGCCGGTCGGCTGGGGCGATATTCCCTGGGACATGCTGATGGCGGAATGCGCCTTCCCGGCCGACGTCCTGTTCAATATCGAGCTCAAGCCGCGTTATTGGTATGCGGCGCAGGAGACGGTCGATGCGACCAAGCGGCTCGCCGCTATGGCCCGTATCGGCGCCGCGGCCGAGGCGGCATAGCAAATTACTTGCGCTCCTCGTCCGGCGATGCGGTAGTCTGCCGGGACATGAGGAGAATCAGCGTGAAACTCTCACGGCGCCGCTTCATGGGCTTCGCCATGATGACATTGGCGTCGGCCGACATGTCGTTTGCCGGTGCTGTTCCCGCAGCCCTTGTCGGCCGCTGGCATGCCGAGTCGATCCGCCGGCGCGGTGTGGTCGCGAATATTCCGACCGTGATCGACATCGCCGCCGATGGAAAGGTGACCGGCAGCGGCGGCTGCAACCGGATCAGCGGCGGGATGACGATCGAGGAGGCCCGCATCAGCTTCGGCCCCCTGATCTCGACCGAGATGGCCTGCGCGCCGGCGATCATGAATCAGGAACGCGATTTCCTGTCGGCGCTCGGCGATGCCCGCCTGTGGCGGATCGACGAGCAGCGCGACAGGCTCATTCTCGTCGATGCGCATGGCCGCACCGTCCTGAGACTGCTCAGGATGTAGCCTATTTGCTGTTGCCGCGTTCCCTGAGCCGCTCCGCCGCCTTGCCACTGTCGCGCTGGCGCTGCCGCGGCACATATTCTTCGTCGCTTTCGTCGTCGGAGCTGCCGAACAGGCTTTCGAAGAAGCCGCGCCGCCTTTCGCGCGTGCGCGGCAGATATTCCTCGTCCGCGCCCGAGTCATAGGTCTCGGAATAGGAGGCCACGGCGCCGCCGGTTCCGTCATTATAGGGATTGTTGTCGCCGGGCAGCGGCAGGTTGGAGAGCCCGTTATGGGCCTCGGCCATCACGTCCTTCCAGATCGCCGCCGGGATCGAGCCGCCGGTCATCTTCTTGGTCGGCGAGTTGTCGTCATTGCCGGCCCATACGCCGGCGATGTAATGCGCGCTGTAGCCGATGAACCACGCGTCGCGGTAATCCTGGCTGGTGCCGGTCTTGCCGGCGATCTCGTAGTCGCCGAACTGCGCGCTGCGGCCGGTGCCCTCGGTCACCACGGCGCGCATCATGCGGTTCATGGCGCCGAGATCGTAATTGGAGACGACCTGGCCGAGCCCGTCGCCCGAGCGCTCATAGAGCAGGGTGCCGTCGCGCGTCATGATGCGCGAGACGATATAGGGCTGCACCGGCGCGCCGCCATTGGCGAAGGGCGTGAAGGCGGAGACCATTTCGAGCAGCGTCACTTCCGAGGTGCCGAGCGCGATCGAGGCGTTATCGGTAAGATCGGAAGTGATGCCGAGACGATGCGCGGTGGCGATGACGGCGGTCGGCGACACGTTGAAGGCGAGCTTAGCCGCGATGGTGTTGAGCGACAGCGCCAGCGCCCGGGTCAAGGTGACCGGCCCCATATATTCGCGCTTGTAGTTCTCAGGCTCCCAGTCGCCGATGCGCACCGGCTCGTCGACCTCGACCGAATCGGGCCCGTAACCCTGCTCGACCGCCGCCAGATAGACGAAGGGCTTGAAGGCCGAGCCCGGCTGGCGCTTCGCCTTGGTCACCCGGTTGAACTGGCTTTTGACATAGGACTTGCCGCCGACCATCGAGATGATGGCGCCGGTCGGGTCGAGCATCACGAAGGAGGCCTGCGTGACATTGAATTTCGGGCCGTCCTGATTGAGCCGCTTGCGCAGCGAACGTTCGGCGACCGTCTGGATCTCGGGGTTGATCGTCGTCTCGACGACGATCGACTGATCGTAGTTGCGCACCAGCTGCGGCAGGATCTCGCCGACATAATCGACGATATATTGCGTCGAGGGCACATAGTCGGAGGCCTTCACCGTCGCCGGCGCGGTCAGCGCCACTTGCGCGTCGCCCGGCTCGATGAAGCCCGAATCGACCATGTCGTTCAGCACTTCATGGGCGCGTTTGGTGGCGGCCTCGGGATTGCTGATCGGGTTGTAGTTGGAGGGAGCCTTGAGCACCGCGGCGAGAATGGCGGCCTCGGCCAGCGTCACGTCGCGCGCCGACTTGCCGAAATATTTCTGCGCCGCCTTTTCGATGCCGGTGGCGCCGGCGCCGAAATAGACGCGGTTCATATAGAGCTGCAGGATCTCGTCCTTGGTGAACTGCGTCTCGAGCCAGATGGCGAGCACCGCTTCCTGCGCCTTGCGGCCCATGGTCCTGTCGGGCTTCAGAAACAGGTTCTTGGCGAGCTGCTGGGTGAGCGTCGAGCCGCCCTGGACGACACGTCCGGCGCGCAGATTTTCCACCATGGCGCGGATCAAGCCGAGCGGATCGACGCCGAAATGCGAGCGGAAGCGGCGGTCTTCGATGGCGATGATCGCCTGCGGCACATAGGCCGGCAGGTCGGCGATGCGCACATCGTCGCCGAAGAAAGCGCCGCGTTCGGCGAGCACCGTGCCATCGGCCGCCAGCACCATGATGCCGGGCTCGCGCGCCGGGACCTGGAACAGGCCCTTCTGGTCGAGGGTCAGCCACAGATAGCCGAAGCCCGCGGCGCCGACGAAGATGCCCCAGAAGACGAGGGTGAAGAACAGGCTGACGATACGCAATCCGGAACGGCGCCGACGCTTGGGGGCGCGGCCCTGCGGAACCTGGCGGTGTCCACCGCCGCCGCCGCTGGGGCGGCCGCCGAAAAGCGACGGTTCCCGGCGCTCCTGCCGCTGGCCGCGCTTATTCCCACCCCTGCCGTTCAAACCCATCGCCGCTCATTGCCCTAAAGATCAGAGCCGGCAGCATCGCCGAGCTCGCTTAAGCCCGTCTAAATGCCGCGCCTCTTCAGCAATGACGTTTAATCATGTCGTCATGATGGCCTGATTTTGCTGAGATTCTGCGCGTCGTTGCGGGTGTTGGCGGCGCGTGTCAAAGTCAGTGTGGACGGAACAGAGGCCGACTTATGGTAAAGATCGAGACGGAAGGCCGCGAGATCGTCTATTCGCTCGAGCGCCTGGCACGACTCATGCGGGCGGGCGAGTTCGCCGAGGGTCTGAACCCGGCCCAGTGGGAAGCCCTGCGCTTCCTGGCGCGGGCCAACCGCTTCTCCAATTCACCCGGAGCGCTGACCCGTTATCTCGGCGCCACCAAGGGCACGATCTCGCAGACGGTGAAGGCGCTCGAGCGCAAGCAGCTCATCGCCAAGGCCGAGCGGCCGGGTGAGAAGCGCTCGATCGTCCTCGAGCTGACCGAAGCCGGCCGCGCGGTGATGGCGAAGGATCCGTGGAGCGCGCTCGCCACGGCCTGCGAAGGGCTCGGCGGTAAGACGCGCCGGCGTATGGACAAAGGCCTTGGCGATCTCTTGACGGGTGAGATCGCGCGCCGCGCCGCGCCGTCCTTCGGCCTGTGCCGGTCCTGCCGCTTCTGGCGCGAAGGGGGCCGCGTAAACGACGCCGCCGGCCCGCATCTGTGCATGCTCTATGACGTGCCGATCAGCGCCGCCGAAACGGCGCAGATCTGCATCGCGCATGAGCCGGCGAGCTGAGCCGACATCCGGCTATTGACTTGATCAATATTGTATCACAAAAATAGCTGAATTGTCTCCTCGCGGATCGACGCTTTTCGGCCTCGATCCGCCGATGACGAAAAATCAAAACCGGCAAAAGCTGCGGGCGCAAGATTCGTGGCCTGCCTCTTGCTGCCAAAATACGGGAGTTGTCTCAGTGAATTTTTTCGAATGGTGGTCTGAAGTCCCTGACAGGAGCGCGACCCGGATCTGGTGTTATGCGGATAGAATGACCTATGCGGCGGGAGATCGGGTCGATCTTCATATTTCCGGTAGTTGCACGTCCTATACGGTGCGGGTCAACCGCGAAGGCGTCGTCGCGCATCTTCTCCATGCCGCTGCGCTGGACAATTGCCGATGGACCGATGCGCCATCCGACGCCTATGCGCGCGGCTGCGGATGGCCGGTGCTTCATTCCTTTGTCATTCCCACCGATGCACCGCCCGGCGCTTACCTGATCGAGCTTTCGGGCGAGGGCTGTCCTCATCCTTATCATCATCTTGTCTTCGTTCGCTGCGCCGACGGCGTGGACAGGAAACGGCGGCTTCTCCTGGTGGCGGCCACCAATACCTATGTCGCGTACAACAACTGGGGCGGGGCCAGCCATTATGGCGGGCTCGGAGAAGACGGCGGCGTCTCCGCCCCCGTGGTCAGCACCCAAAGGCCCTGGACCCGCGGCACCATTCACCTGCCGCCGGATGCCCCGCGCATTCCGGACTTTCGGCCGCGCAACGGTGAACCGATCCGTTATCCGCATCTCGAATGGGCGCGGCAGAATGGCTATACGCGCACCTTCGCCTCGGGCGGATGGGCGAATTACGAGCGGATCTTCGTTCTCTGGGCCGAGCGGCAAGGTTTTACCGTCGATGTCGTGTGCCAGGAGACGCTGCACCAGCAGCCGCATTGCCTCGATGGCTACGGTTGCGTCGTCTTCGTGGGGCATGACGAATACTGGACATGGGAGATGCGCGACGCGGTCGATGCCTATGTCGAGGCCGGTGGCAATGTCGCCCGTTTCGCCGGCAACTTCATGTGGCAGACGCGGCTCGATATCGCCGGCCGCCAGCAGACGACCTACAAATACGCCGCCCGTGATCTCGACCCGCTCTTCGGCTCTGAGCGGCAGCGATTGACGACGACCGCATGGGAGGCGCGTGAGGTCGATCGGCCAGGCGCGCTCACTTTCGGCGTCAATGCCACGCGTGGCATGTATGCCGGCTGGGGCGGACTGGTCACCCATGGCCCGCGCGCCTTCACCGTGTATCGGCCGGATCACTGGGCGCTTGCGGGAACCAATCTGGGTTATGGCGATCTCCTGGGCGCGGAAGGCCGCTGCTTCGGCTATGAAGTGGACGGTCTCGATTACATCATCGAGAACGGCCTGCCGCGACCATCGGGAAAAGAGGCCGTTCCGGAAGGACTCGTCATCGTGGCTCTTGGCCTGGCGACTGCGGTCGAAACCGGCGGCGCGCAGGATCGTCTCTATATCGGCGATCTCGACGGGGTCTTTCTGAAGGATCTCTATGGCGAGCTCTATGGTGAGGCGGCGGGCGCCGCCGCAGTGCGCGGATGCGGCACCATCGTCGAGTTCACGCGTGGCGCCGGACATGTGGTGACCGTCGGCAGCTGCGAATGGGTCGCGGGGCTCTTGCGCGGAGATGCCGGCGCCGAACGCGTCACCCTGAATATCCTCACCCGCTTGCTTTCAAAATTGTGATACAATAATGATTGACTTTCTCAATTATGTGACACAATAAGACGAATAGTCCGCAGCTCGAGCGGAGGTCACAAGAATTGGGAGGTAACA
>NNBT01000188.1_pt1 | contig 10605 bp, 5 predicted proteins | sample 1173831 | NCBI WGS metagenome assembly NNBT01 (sample SAMN07173936, study PRJNA388173) | plant metagenome | isolation source: symbiotic tissue sample KVJ10 | place: Norway: Troms, Kvaloya island | reverse complement strand
CATCTAGAACGCCCCGATCTCAAGGTAAGAGTCATTGATTTTTCTGCCAAGCTCAGTTCGACCAAGATCGCCAAATGCGTGATACAAGAACTTGCTACTCCTCATTTGTATCTAGCTGCGGGCTACGATGACAATCTGACTCGTTATGTTCCTCGGCCGCAAGTACAAGAACCAGTCGAGTATGAGAACCGAGGAATTACCTGGTCTTCTAAAGATGTCATCCTTGTCACTGGTGGAGCCAAGGGTATCACTGCGGAGTGTGCCTTAGCTTTGGCGAAGAAGACAGGGGTACGCATGGCCCTTGTTGGTCGTTCACCACTTCCAGACAAACATACTGTTGGTTCTGGAAATGCAGAAGTGATGCGGACTCTCGAACGCTTCAGTGCTGAAGGATTAACCTGTCTTTGCTACAGTTGTGATGTTTCCGACCCCGAATCTTTAAGGGCTGTCCTCCGGCAAATTCGTCAAGACTTGGGCGAAATTACTGGAGTCATTCATGGGGCTGCCCTAAATTGGCCGAGACTGATTGAACAAGTGTCTGTAGAAGCAGCATTTGATGAAACCAAGCCCAAGCTGAAAGGTATTCTCAATTTGTATCAGGAATTTGCCAATACACCACTGAAGTTGTTTGCTGGTTTCTCGTCAGTCATCGGTATTACCGGAATGCAGCGTAATGCTTGGTACGGTTTTTCTAATGAAGCTTTAGACCTGATTTTGCGCCGCTTCAAAGCTCAACATCCACAAACTGCTGTTGTTTCGATGGCATTTAGTGTTTGGGAAGAAGTCGGTATGGGAGCGCGGATGGGAAGCGTTCGCAGTCTGAATAAAATGGGGATCAAAGCGATTCCCAAAGATGCAGGTGTAGCCCGGTTCTTGCATCTGATTGAGAACGAGCCAGCCGATCTGCGAGTGGTAGTTGCTGCCCCGATGCAAGCTCTTTCTGCCTTTGAGACAGGTGGCTTTGATACTTGGTTCGCTGAACGGTGTTTACCGCCTCAAGAGTCAAAATTCTTAGAACGGGTGCTGTTGTGCGAACCTGGTGTGGAGATAGTTGCACGGGCACACCTGAGTCTAGAACGAGATTCTTATCTTCTAGATCACCTATATAAAGGTTCTTACCTGTTTCCCACAGTTTTCGGCTTAGAGGCTATGGCTCAAGCAGTTGCTTATGTGATGAGTAAGAATGCTTTGCCAACTCTTGATATTGCAGATATTCGCCTAGAGCGTCCAATTGTTGTCGATCCAGAAAAAGGGCTGGACATCGAAATTCATGCCGAGGTACTGGAGCGAGAGTCTAAAAATGATCCCCAGCAGGTATGCGTCACTATCAAAACAGAAAAAACTGGGTTCAATATTAGCCATTTTTCTGCTACCTTTGTTCTCGGTAGCGCGAAAACTCCTGCTATCGAGTCGGTTGAACTTCCATCTACACCACTGGATATTCGACCTCAAGAGGATCTTTACAATTGGCTGCTGTTCCAAGGGCCGCGTTTCCAACGCTTACAACAAATTTACACGCTCAATTCTGACAAATGTGTATTTCGCACTCAGAGAAACTTTACTTCCTCTTCTAAGCAAGCAGGTAACTTAGACAGGTCAGAAGGGCCTTTCTTGCTCGGAGATCCTTACTACAGAGACTCGTTGCTCCAAGCTGGACAACTGTTGATCCCACAGGACAATTGCCTTCCTGTACTGATTGAGCGGATCGAAATCTACCAGCCAGACGATCAACAGAGTAATTCGTGTATTGGAATCACCGTACCTCAAGGTCAATCAGGTAAACAATTCCGCAATAATGTGCTTGTCGTAACTGAACATGGGCAAGTTGTCGAAAGGCTGAGTGGATACGAGGCGCGGCTACTAGAACACCGTGCAGATTATCCGACAGTTGCAGAACTAGCCGATCCCCACCGCAGAGATGAAGTGCTGCTACACAAAAAAATTAGCGATCGCGCAGGTTTCTTTAAAGTTAGCACCCCAGAAGTTTCTTTAGCTTATCTGCCTGAAATGGGCATTTTATCACCCGTTGAACGTCATCTCCAAGAGTTGCCTTTGTTCTATCAGGCTCTCGGTAAACTACTTAACGGTAATGCTAACCTTGTTCCCCAGGTTGAAATTAACTGGACTGCATCTGGAAAACCGGTGGTTGATGGAGTAACTCAGAAGGGAGTGGAAGTTTCTCTTTCTCACGATCAACGTGTTTGTCTCTGTGTGGCGGGATGGGGATCTCAAGGTTGCGATATTGAACCTGTAAGCCATCGTACCCAGCAAGAGTGGAATGCATTGCTAAGTGATGCACGACAACCATTAATGCAACAGTTGCTGCTGCGATCGGATGACTCAGGGGATTTCGCTGGTATACGGATTTGGACGGCTGTAGAAGCTCTGCGGAAAGCGACTGAGGCCAAGGACATCAGCTTCAGAATCGCTCATATCGAAGGAGACAGCGTACTGTTCCGTGATATGTCCACTGGTAGTCAACTCAAAGTCCTGACTTTCCCAGTACAGTTGACGCGAGGTTCACAAAGAATGGTTGCATTAGTTGTAAAAGATGCTCAACCTGAACAAGTAGCCATGATTCATACTTTTCACCCAGTCCCTAGTCCCCAGTCCCTTGCCATAACTTAAAGTTCATCAATTTTCACCAACAGTTATTTGACTAACCGCAACTTTTAACTACGAAAAAGCCAATGTTGACGAACAATATTCAATCTCAAACTTACGATGTTGTGATTATGGGTGCTGGAATGGCTGGAATCTGCCAAGCCCGACACCTACTGCTGAATATTCCCGACATTAAGATTGCTTTAGTCGATCCTCGTTCTGAAGAACGGGCTGACAAGGATATGAAGGTTGGTGAATCAACCGTCGAAATCTCCACTCTGATGATTTGTAAGGAGTTGGGACTTTATGATTATATGATTGAAAATCATCCACCCAAGTTTGGCTTGAATTTTCATTGGCCCAAAGACCCTGCTCAAACCGAAAACACAGATGACTATTATCATCTCTGGGCTACTCGCCAGCCGCCTCTAGCTTCTATTCTGATTCATCGCGCCAAATTTGAGCGGGATGTCCTGAAAATGAATCAGGAAATGGGGGTTGAATTTTACAACGGTCGAGTTGTGGATGTTGACTTTACCTCTGGCGATGAGCTAAATACTGTACAAGTCAAACTGGGCGATCGCCAGTTGGAACTAAAGACCAAACATGTCATTGATGCAGCTGGTCGCAAGTTCATCATCGGTCGCAAGACAGATAATTTGATTTTTGGTTCAGAAAACCTTTATGGAGTAAATAATGGTTCAGCATGGATGCGAGTCAGAAATGTCGATCGCACCATTTTCCATAGTGGTTATGACCCTGCAAATGCGACATGCAGCCATTACTATGCGACAAATCACTGGATGGGTCAGGGACATTGGGTCTGGATGATCCCGACGGATACCCAAAGCATGGAATTGTCTATTGGGCTAGTTCACCACCATGAGGTCATACCTGCTCAAAGCGTTAATACCAAGGAAAAGTTCTTTGCTTTTCTAGAGGCTAATCACAATGTTGTCTATCAATTACTCAAGAGCGGGGAGGAAGTTGATTTCCATTACCTACCAAGGCTAGCGCATAAGAGTAAGCAGATGTACTCCAGAGATAACTGGTATGTCATTGGTGATGCAGCAGCTATGTTTGATCCCTTTTACTCGATGGGGATGACAATGATGTCTTTTCAAATCGAGAACGTTACAGAAATCATCCGGGCAAAATTTGCAGGTGAGGCTGATGTCGAGAAGAAGCGGGTTGTTTACAACAACTTTGCCCTTAATATGATTGCTCGCAATAATCACCTCGTCAGCCATCATGAAAAACAACTCGGTAACGCTAGCATTATGAGTTGGCGCATATTCCTAGAGAATATGTGGTGGTTCGGGATACTGATCCCGATGTATATAGGCAAGTGGCATTTAGATTTGCCCTTCCTCCAAAAGTTTGGCAAACAAGGACGTGGTGCAGTCGTAGCCGAAACTTTGGAAGAAGCCTATAAGCTCTTTGACCAGCTAGTGGAGAAAAAGCAGAATTTGGGATTTATGTATACTCATCGTCTGGATGAATTGCCCTTTGGGTATTCCATCACTAAGGATGTTAGCAAGTACATAGGCTTGAGTAAATACGAGCCTAAACACTGCAACATCTATGCAGAGATGAGAAACACCTATTTCTTTGTTGCTTTATGGTATGTGAAGTTTTTGTGGAAGGGATTTGGTTTATCAGGTTTGTTAGCACCAAAGAATGTTAAACGAGTTTTGACTTTGCTGAAAGTATCTGCTCAATCATATCTAGATGAGTTGGTTTATGATTATCAAACAAGAAAAATTCCCACCAACACCGCAGTTGCGAAGCAAAGAGAAGAGTTCAAAACCTATGAAGCCCAGATTGAACTCCAGCCTTGGGAAAACCTGACAACTGTAGATGCTAATGGTAATGGCAAGCAGGTGTCGATGGTTCCAGAATTAGCTGAAGTCGGTAGCTAATTTCTAGTAGTCCGCCAAGTCAACAATTCTTGGTTTGTAGTGGGCGCTTGGGCGCTAAAATCAAGGACTAAAGTCCTTACTACAAACTTATTTACCCATTAAAGTTAGTGTGGTGGACTGCTAGATTGCGATTTAACAATGTAAATAGCGTTACGGATCGGGGATTCAGTTCCAAATACTCTACCTAGCTGAATCACCGTCCTCTTTCAACACAATTCCTTACCCAAATGAACCTTTTACTCAGAGTAAAATGTAATTAAAATATCAACCATCCCCGCAGTACTGGGATAAAAGTATCGGAGAAAATTTTTTAATTATTACCGCCAAGGTTCCATAAGATTAAATCAGGAGAACAAGGTTTTATGCTTGTACAAGAATCAGTAAGAATTAGCACTATTTTAGAAACACAAAAGCAGTTTTTTCGGACTAACAAAACTAAAAATATTGAGTTTCGGATTAAACAACTACAAAACTTAAAGCAAGCAATAAATGAGAATCAATCGAATATTTTTAAAGCTTTAAAGGCTGATTTAAATAAATCTGGTTTTGATGCTTACTTTGAATTTATTGGAATTATCAAGGAAATCGATTATGCTCTCAAGCATATTAAAGATTGGGTAAAACCGCAAAAAGTTGCTACTCCCTGGCATCAGTTTCCCGCTTCAAATCATATATATTCTGAACCTTTTGGTGTTACTTTAATTGTCGGCCCTTGGAATTATCCATTTAACCTATTAATGACTCCTTTAATAGGAGCGATCGCATCTGGTAATTGTGCTGTTTTGAAACCTTCTGAGATATCTGCTCAATCCTCCATTGTGATTGCTAAAATTATCAATAAAACATTTGAATCTGGTTTTATTAAGGTTATTGAAGGTGGTGTAGAAGTCACTCAAGAACTTTTGACAGAGAAATTCGACCACATATTTTTTACTGGCGGTACAGAAGTTGGTAAAATTGTCATGTCGGCTGCTGCTAAACATCTAACTCCAGTTACTCTAGAACTAGGTGGCAAAAGCCCTTGTATTGTTGATGAAAATACTCATCTAGAATATACTGCTAAACGGATTGTCTGGGGAAAATTCATCAATGCTGGACAAACTTGCACTGCTCCTGATTATCTGCTTGTGCATAAAAATATTAAAGCAAGTTTGTTAAATAAGATTAAGAAATATATCAAAGAATTCTATGGCGATGTGCCATCAGACAGTCGAAATTATTCCAGAATAATTAACCAAAAACATTTTTTCAGGCTTGCTAATTTCCTAAAATATGGGACAATTATATTAGGAGGAGATACTAATCTCAAAGACCTATACATTGCTCCCACTCTTATCGATCAAGTCTCTTGGCAAGACAAAATCATGCAGGAAGAAATTTTTGGGCCGATTCTTCCTGTGATTGAGTATACAGATATAGACGAAGCGATCGCCATTATTAACGAAAAACCTAAGCCCTTAGCTCTTTACTTCTTTTCTAATAATAAACAACATCAAACTAAGGTATTGCAGTCAACGGCATCAGGTGGCGTTTGTATTAATGATACAGTCATGCATTTAACTATTCCTTCCTTACCTTTTGGAGGAGTTGGTGAAAGTGGTATGGGTCGTTATCATGGTAAAGCTGGGTTTGAAAACTTTTCTTATCAAAGAAGTGTATTAAATAAATCTTTTCTCTGGGATTTGAAATGGAGATATTATCCTACTCCCAAAGGTATAAAAAAAAGCTAGTTGCAGAATAAAATCAATGGCAATCTTAGACTTTTATTTTGCTAAATTACAAGTTTAAAACTAAATAATTCTCAAAAATTTTACGATTGATTTAAGTTTGCAAAGAGAATAAAATGGTCACAACAACAGTCAGTCCTTACCTACAAGAAAACTTTGCTCCAGTACAAAAAGAGATCGCCACTGATGAACTCGTAGTAATCGGTGAATTACCTGCTGATTTATCTGGAATGTTTGTCCGCAATGGCCCAAATCCCAAATTTGCTCCCATTGGCAATCATCAATGGTTTGATGGCGATGGAATGTTACATGGAGTGCAAATCGACAACGGCAAAGCCTCCTATCGCAATCGCTACGTGCAAACTAGAGCTTTAAAGATCGAACTAAAAGCAGGGCGATCGCTTTGGAAAGGCCCAACTGAACCACCTAACTTCGATCTTCCTGATAATAATCTGTTTGGGCCTTTCAAAAATACCGCCAATACTGCTTTAGTCTGGCATGGCGGAAGACTTTTAGCTCTTTGGGAAGGAGCAGAACCATACGAAATTGCAGTACCTAACTTAGAGACAGTTGGGCCATACAACTATCAAGGTAAATTAGCATCTCGGTTTACAGCACATCCCAAAATTGATCCCGAAACTGGCGAAATGATGTTCTACGGTTACGCCGTCACTTCAGAACCATATTTGCAATATAGCGTTGTGTCACCCCAAGGAGAGCTAACAAAAACTGTTACCATTGACATCCCTGCACCAGTGATGATGCACGACTTTGCTATCACTGAAAACTATACTATTTTCATGTATCTGCCCCTAACTTTTAGCATGGAAAGAATCATGCGAGGGGAATCAGCTTACTTATTTGAGTCTGATGTTGCTAGCCGCTTTGGCATTCTGACTCGTCATGGAGATAACAGCGATATTCGTTGGTTTGAGGCTCTTTCTTGCTATATTTTTCATACTGTCAATGCCTATGAAGTGGGAGAAGAAATCGTCCTAATCGCCTCTCGAATGAGTGGGACAACATGCCTTGACATCCCTACTAAATTCAAGGATAGTAATGATGATCGACCAAGGCTATACCGCTTACGTTTTAATCTCCGCACAGGTGCAGTCAGAGAAGAAGCATTAGATGATGTAGCATCAGATTTTCCCAGTTTAAATCCGCAAAGATTGGGACGGCAATGCAGATATGCTTATACAGCAAAAATGGCAACTGGGCAAAGACCAGCATTTAGCTTTGATGGATTGCTGAAATACGACTTTATAAATAACTCCTCCCAAGTGTACGAGTTGGGAGGGGGTCGTTATGGTGGCGAAGCAGTTTTTGTCACTCGCCCTAATAGTAATGCTGAGGATGATGGCTGGTTAATCACCTTTGTTTATGACAGTACAATCCAAGCCTCGGAATTGTTAGTGTTAAACGCCCAGGATCTAACTGCTGAACCTATAGCTAGAGTACTGATCCCGCAGCGAGTTCCTTATGGTTTTCACGGTATTTGGATTCCAGAAGCATCTTTGAGCTAAACACAAGTATTTAGTAAAGCGATCGCACTCAGATACTTTCACAAAAGAAAGTCATGAAGGAAGAATATGGTGAACAAAGTATATGACGTTATTGTTGTAGGTGCTGGGCCAGCCGGAATAACTGCGGCGAATTTGCTAGCTAGGAAGGGATGGGAAACTCTGATCGTTGACCGAGGGCTTCAACAAAAGCTGCAACTCCCAGAAACTTTTTATGGTATTAGTCGTGACCTGTTGACACGGCTTGATATTGAGAAAGAAATCGGGATTGCGATCGCTGCACCCAAGCCGATCCGTCTCGTTTCAGCCATTGATAATTTTATCTACCATATTGGCATTGAACCGAACGAAGGCGCTAGTAGCCATTATGGCATGAGCCTAAATCGGGAAATTCTAGAAAAAGTTTTGATAGAACGTGCTGTGGGACAGGGTGCTACTTACCTACCAACTGCGATCGTCAAAGACTTTATCTTTGCAGATAACCAAGTTACAGGTATCAAGTGTCGCACCCCTAATGAAGATATTGAATATAGTGCCAGAGTAGTGATCGACACTAGAGGCCAGGAAACACCGCTAATACATCGCTTAGGATCAAACAGCAAAGAGAAAAACCACGATAACCATATCGCAGTTTTTTCCCAATTTACTGGATCTAGTTTCACTGAAGTTATTCCTGATAACGGTATTTTAGCCGTCACTTTAGATCGGGGTTATGTTCTAGCTATGCCCATTGCTGACAAGCGAGTTAGTATTATGGCTGTTCTAGAAGGAGAAAAAGACAGCCACAATCATAATAATTGGGACAAAATATTTCAGGAAGCTGTCAGCAATTGGAAACCTCTAGCCCAGGCTATTCAAACAGCCGAAAAAGTCACTCCCACATCGCCAGTCATAAATCATAACTGGGAATATGAAAGATTTTCTGGCAATGGATTTTTAGTAGTGGGAGATGCAGTGGCATTTCTCGATCCCTTCTCTTGCAATGGTATGGCAATTGGGATGAATGGCGGAGAAATTGCTGCTGATTTTGTTACTAAAAATCTGGCGCAGGGTAATGGATGTTGGGAAGCAGAAAATTTGTCTATTTACGATCAACGAATTCGCGCTCTTATTAACAAGTGGAAGCGAGTTTGGGGGATTGAAAACCTCAGCTTATCAAGTATGGGCTTATTGAAGCAGTCTCTTAAGCTGCTGAGTCAACTCCAATTTCTCAAACTAGGAGCGTTAAACGAAAACTGGAAGCAGAATAGCCCTGCTTTTGCTAGCAGAACTTGAGTTTTGGTTTGCTAATTTCTTCTTCACCAAAATCGATCGGCGTCAATAATTCAAGTCATCAAATTAGGAAAATGAAAGTGACCCAAGATATTATATCCGAAACAAGAAAACTACGTGGAGTTCCCCCTTTACCGTCCGAGGTAGCGCAACGTCTTAGCAAAATACATAGCACTTACAGTCAGGGCTACCAAGTAGCAACTACTACTGACGAACTAGAGGCAATTCTTCCTAAACTAAACACACTTTCAGCAGATTTGATCGGATTTGCCTTAGAGGGGGTAGGCACTGGTTTAGCGCAACTCGATGTCCTTGCACCTACCGAACAGAACCGAGTAGAAGCTTTTGTCAAAGGTTCTGGGGCCGCTTATGAGAACTTTGTGTATGTAGGTTTAGGTTTGATGCTGGGCAGAAAAAAGCTGCCTATCGAACCTTATTTAAAATCACTTAGCCTCACCCAGAGTTGGCTAGTACTCGACGGCTATGGCTTTCAGCATGGTTTTACCCACTGGCAAAATTATCTCCAAGGTCAACCCATACCTGAAGTACTTTCTGGCTATGCTTGCGAAGTTTTCGATCAAGGAATGGGACGGAGTATTTGGTTTATTGACGGTACTGATGTTACTCTTATTCCGCAAACGATCGCTACTTTTCCAATAGAAAGACAGAGCAACCTTTGGGGAGGAGTTGGTTACGCTTGTGCTTATGCTGGCGGTGTCGAACGGCCAACTTTGGAAGCTTTAAAAATAGCTGCGGGATCTTATCATCCGATTTTGGCTCAAGCAGCCGCAATAGCTGCCAAGTCTCGTCAACTAATTGGCAACCCAGCCGTTTATACAGAATTAGCTTGTGAAGTTATGTGCGGGATGGGAGCTGAAGCAGCAGCAAAGACTGTAGACAAAATGTTAGACAGTCTGTTCACCGCAATGGATACACCAGACCAAGAAAGCTGGCAATCTTACCGCATACATCTCTTACGTCAGAGCAGAATTGCCTTACTAGCTTAACCCTCCTTTGGTTTTGAGCTTATTCCTCAGCCCTTAGAAAATCTGGTTTCTTTTCCCGTGATTGACCGACTTGAAAATAACAAAAGCTAAAAGATTTAAACAGAATCATCAAAATGGTACATACAGAACAGACAGTAGAGAAGACACAACAGGATCAAATGGACTCTTGGCTAGCTTCACTAATGGAGGCAAGAGAGAAACGCGGTATTGATGCGCTTGACCCGGCAAAGAAGAGGCGATTTGTCAGAGTCAGGCGAACTATAATGGGCATAAATGAGCTAATCGCTGCTGGTGAGGAACCACAGGCAAATTTAGCCAAATTGCAGACAACAGAGCCAGAATTGCTCGGATTTGCCTTAGAGGGCGTTGGCATGGCACTTGCTAAACAGGATCTATGCACACCTGGAGAATTCAATCGAGTAGAGGCTTTTGCCGCAGACACGAGTGTAGCTTACCAAACTATGGTGTTTTTGGGAGTAGGTGTGTTGTTGGCGACGGATCGCCTACCCCTAGAGCCATTCATCACATCCTATTTAGAGCCATTTAATCC
>NNBT01003752.1_pt1 | contig 10649 bp, 9 predicted proteins | sample 1173831 | NCBI WGS metagenome assembly NNBT01 (sample SAMN07173936, study PRJNA388173) | plant metagenome | isolation source: symbiotic tissue sample KVJ10 | place: Norway: Troms, Kvaloya island | reverse complement strand
GTGCTGGTGGTGATCGTCACGCTGGTGGTCGGCGCCGGCATGCGTGTGGCCGGACGCGACTTCATGCTGCGCCGCGGCTGAGGCCGCAGGCAGCTCCAACAACAACGGCAAGCAACGAGACCCGACGATGTCCAAACTCGAACTGAAAAACATCAGCAAGCGCTACGGCAGCGTGGCGGTGGTCGACGACCTGAGCCTTCAGCTGCGCAAGGGCGAGCTGGTGACGCTGCTGGGCCCCTCGGGCTGCGGCAAGACGACCACGCTGCGCATGGTGGCGGGCTTTGTCGACCTGAGCGACGGCGCCATCAGCGTCGACGGCAAGCAGATTTCGGGTGGCGGGCGCACGGTGCCGCCCGAGCACCGCGGCATGTCGATGATCTTCCAGAGCTACGCCATCTGGCCCAACATGACGGTGGCCGAGAACGTGGCCTTCGGCCTGAACGTACGCCGCGTGCCGGCCGAGGAAAGCAGGCGCCGCGTGGCTGAGATGCTCGACGTGGTGAAGCTCGGCGCCATGGCCCAGCGCTACCCGGCGGAGCTCTCGGGCGGCCAGCAGCAGCGCGTGGCGCTGGCGCGCGCGATGGTCGTGCGGCCTGAAGTGCTGCTGCTAGACGAGCCGCTGTCCAACCTGGACGCCAACCTGCGCGAGGAGATGGCCGGGGAGATACGGCGGCTGCACGACGAGTTCCACTTCACCACGGTCTACGTCACGCACGACCAGACCGAGGCCATGACCATCTCGGACCGCATCGCGGTGCTCAACCTCGGCAAGCTCGAGCAGATCGACACGCCGTGGAACCTCTACAACCGCCCGCGCACGCGCTTCGTGGCGAGCTTCATCGGGCAGACCAACCTCGTCGAGGGGCATGTGTGCGAAGGCCGCATCACGCTGCGCGGCTTCGACGGCAGCTTGCCCTTCGACGCGCAGGCCGCGGCCATCGGCGATGCAACGCGCATCTCGATCCGGCCGCAGTCGCTGTTCCTGGGCGCGCAGGCACAGGCGCAGGGCGCGTTGCCGATGGGGCCGGTGTCCGTGGTGGCGCGCACCTACCTGGGCGAGTACTGGGACTACGTCGTTCGTCCCAAGGGCGGCGGGGACGAGCTCAAGGTGCATGCGCCGCCGTCCAGCGTGCTCGACGTGGGGCACGAGTCGCTGCTGTTGATCGACCCGCGCGGCGTGGCGCTGGTGAGCTGAACGAATTCAAGAACCATGAGGAGACATCGATGCATCGCAACAACGGATTCGCCCCGCGTCGCCGCGGCCTGCTCGGCGCGGCCGCAGCCACCGGCGCGCTGTGGTGCGCCAGGGGGGCGAACGCCATGACCGGAGACGAGATGTTCCCCGTCGTCGAGACGGCGGATGGCCGGCTGCGCGGGCTCATGTCCGGCGGCGTCGCGGTGTTCAAGGGGGTGCGCTACGGCGCCGACACCTCGGGCGCAAACCGCTTCCTTCCGCCGCAGCCGGTCGAGCGCTGGGCCGGCGTGCGCGACGCCACCGGCTACGGCAACTTTGCGCCGCAGATGCCGGCGGACCGCCGCCGCGCTTACGCCGATCTCATCATGTACGACCTGCAGGCCGGCGCCATGGGCGAGGACTGCCTGGTGATGAACATCTGGACGCCGTCGGCCTCGGCTTCCAGCGGCACGAAACGGCCGGTGATGGTGCACCTGCACGGCGGTGGCTACTACGCGGGCTCGGGCAACTCGCCGCAGTTCGACGGCGAGATGCTCGCGCGTTTCGGCGACGCGGTGGTGGTCACGCTCAACCACCGGCTCGGTTCGTTCGGTTTCCTCGATCTGTCGGAGATCGGCGGGGCGCGCTATGCGCAGTCGGGCGCGGCGGGCATGCTGGACATCGTAGCCGCGCTCGGCTGGGTGCGGCAGAACATCGCCGTCTTCGGCGGCGACCCATCGCGGGTGCTGGTGTTCGGCCAATCCGGCGGTGGCCTCAAGACCAGCGTGCTCATGGCAATGCCTTCTGCGCGCGGCCTGTTCCACCGCGCCGGCGTGATGAGCGGCTCCGCGCTGCGGGTGACGCCGCAGGCCGAGTCGCGCAAGGCTGCGGGGGAACTCGTCGCCGCCCTGGGCATCGATGGCAGGAACGGCAACGACGCGCTCAGCCGCCTGCAGGCGCTGCCGATGCACACGCTGCTCGCCGCGCAGGTGACGAGGGAAGAGGTCGACCGCGCCAAGGGTGAGGCGCCGCGCTCGTTCTCTCCCGTGCTCGACGGCACGGCCATCGCGCGCCATCCGTTCGACCCCGATTCGCCGGCGTTCTCGGCCGATGTGCCGATGATGGTGAGCACTGTGCTCGACGAGCGCGCCTACCGCATGGTCAATTTCGACCTCGACGCCGCGGGCCTGCTGAAGTTCGCCGAGGCCCGCATGGGCGCGGAGGGCCGCAAGGTGCTCGCGATGTACCGCGACGAAGACCCCGTCGCCTCGCCCTACGTGTTGCAGGCGCGCATTGACACCGACATGACCTTTCGCCGCACGGCGCACGTGCAGGCCGCGCGCAAGGCCGCGGCCAACGCGGCGCCGGCCTTCGCCTACCTTTGGAAGATCCCCAGCCCGGCGTACGGCGGGCGCTACGGCGCGCCGCACGGCACCGACATCGGCCCGAGCCTTCACGACATCCGCAACGGGCTGAACGGCCCGAGCGCGGACAACCTCCGGCTGGCCGACCAGCTGGCGGGCGCCTGGGTCGCGTTCGCGGCGACGGGCAACCCGAACAACGCCCGCACGCCGAGCTGGCCCACCTACACGGTCGCGCAGCGCGGCACGCTGGTCTTCGAGGGCGACAGCAGCCGCACCCAGGCCCACGACGATCCGCGCAAGGCCTTTCGCGAGTACTGGGCCGCGCACTGAATACGCGCACTGAACAAGCACTCACAACATCCGACCTCTTCATGAACGACACACCCGCCACCCAAGCTCCGCTTTCGCACCTCAAGGTGCTTGACCTCACCATTGCGCGCGCCGGCCCCGCCGCCGTGCGTTTGCTGGCCGACTGGGGTGCCGACGTGACCCGCGTCGAGCCGCCCGCGCGAAAGGACCGCGGCTCCGTCACCGGCCGGCGGCGCGGTGCCGACGAGCAGAACCTGCACCGCAACAAGCGCAGCCTGTGCCTCGACCTGAAGACCGCGCACGGCGCGCAGGTGCTGCGCAAGCTCATCGAGCGCAGCGACGTGGTGGTCGAGAACTTCCGCTCCGACGTGAAGGCGCGCCTGGGGCTGACCTACGGGCAGCTTTGCGAGGTCAATCCGCGCGTGATCCTGGCGAGCATCTCCGGCTTCGGACAGGACGGGCCGTACAGCGACCGGCCAGGCGTCGACCAGATCGTGCAGGGCATGTCGGGCCTGAGCTCCGTCACGGGCGAGCCGGGGCGCGGCGCGGTGCGCACCGGCATCGCCATCTCCGACACCACGGCCGGCATGTTCCTGGGCCAGGGCATCCTGCTCGCGCTGCTGCACCGGGAGCGCACGGGCAAGGGGCAATGGGTGCACACATCGCTCATCGAGGGCATGCTCAACAAGCTCGACTTCCAGGGCGCGCGCTACACCGTCAACGGGGACATCCCGGTGCAGGAGGGCAACGCGCATCCCACGCAGGTACCCATGAGCACCTACGACGCGAGCGACGGGCAGGTCAACATCTGCGCGAGCACGCAGTACATGTGGGCGGGCTTTTGCGAGGCCCTGGGCGCGAACGCGCTGGGCGACAACGCCAACTACGGCACTTTCGAAGGCCGCGTGAAGCACCGCCGCCAGCTCGACGCCGATGTGAACGCGGTGACCCGGCAGTTCACGGTGGAGGAGCTGGTTGCCAGGCTCAACCCGGCGGGCGTGCCTTGCGGACCGGTCTACAACATTGGCCAGGCCTTCGAGGATCCGCAGGTAAGGCACCTGCGCATGACCCGGCCCGCACCTCACCCGGTGCTGGGCGACGTGCACCTGATACGTTCGCCGATCAACCTCTCGGCGTGCCCGCACCCCGAGCACTTTCACCACGCCGCGCCCGACCCTGGCGAGCAGACCGATGCCTTGCTGGGCGAGCTTGGCTATGGGCAAGACGCCATCGAGGCCATGAAGAAGGAAGGAGCCGTCGAATGAACACGCGTGCCGTGCCACTGCAGACGCAGAAGATCCTCGCCAGCGTGCAAGACGGCGTGGGCTGGGTCACCTTCAACAACCCCGAGCGCCGCAACGCCATGTCGCTGGAAATGTGGCAAGGCCTGGGCGACGCCATGGATGCCATGGAGCGCGATGACTCCGTGCGCGTGGTCGTAATGCGCGGGGCGGGCGGCAAATCGTTCGCGGCAGGCGCGGACATCTCGGAATTCGAGCAGCACCGCGCCAACGCCGAGCAGAAGAAGAGCTACAACGACATCGCGTCGCGCGCGCACCGGGGCATGTCGCAGCTGGGAAAGCCGCTGGTCGCGATGATCGAAGGCTTCTGCATCGGCGGCGGGCTGGCGCTTGCACTGGGGGCGGACGTGCGCATTGCCACCACCGCGTCGAGCTTCGGCATTCCGGCCGCGCGACTCGGCCTGGGCTATGACTACGACGGTCTGGCCGCACTGGCTCGGTTGGTCGGACCCTCGACAGCGAAGGACATGCTGTTCAGTGCGCGCTTTCTTGACACGGTCGAGGCCTTGCGCGTGGGCCTTGTCAATTTCGCCGTCGAGCCGCACGACCTGGAGGAGCACGTGCGTGCCTATGCCGCGCGCGTTGCCGCCAATGCGCCGCTGACGGTGCATGCAGCCAAGGCGGCCGTTCGTCTGTTCGAGGGCTATTCGAACGCCGATTCGGCGGCGGTGGCCGCGCTTGTCGACCGCTGCTTCGACAGCGATGACTACAGGGAAGGGCGCACCGCCTTCCTTGATAAGCGCATGCCACAGTTCAAGGGGCGCTGAAGATGACCGGCATTCCTGAACTGAACGTCGACGGCCACGTCGCCACCATCACGTTGCGCCGCCCCGAGCAGGCCAACCGCTTGAACGCCGACGACCTTGACGCCATTGCCGAGGCCATTGCCACGGTCAATGCGCGGCCCGAGGTGCTGGTGCTGCAGTTGCGCGGCGAGGGCCGGTATTTTTGCAGCGGCTACGACATCACGCGCATCGGCGCGTCGCGCGACGTGAACTTCGAGGACGTGGTCAACCTGCTCGAAGACGCGCGCCCCGTGACGCTCGCGCTGCTGCACGGCAGTCTGTACGGGGGCGCCACCGACTTCGCGCTGGCCTGTGACTTTCGCGTGGGCGTGCACGGCATCGACATGTTCATGCCCGCGGCACGCCTGGGCCTGCACTTCTACCGGCGCGGCCTGGAGCGCTACGTGAGCCGCCTGGGGCTGGACAGCGCCAAGCGTCTGTTCCTCACCGCGGAGAAGATCGATGCTGCGGAGATGAAGGGCATCGGCTTTCTCACCCACTTAGTCCCGCCCGAGGCGCTGGAAGAAACTGCCGCGCGCCTGACCCAGACCTGCGCGTCGATGGCGCCAATCGCCATGCTCGGCATGAAGCGGCACCTGAACCTCATCGCGCGAGGCGCGCTCGACGCCGCCGCGTTGCAGGCGGACATTGCGCGCGCCGTCGCCTCCAACGACCTGCGCGAAGGCCAGGCCGCATGGAGCGAGAAGCGCGCGCCGCGGTTCACGGGGACGTAGCAAGCAGGCGGAGCTGGCGCGCGATAGCAGACGTTCAGTGCTGATAGAGGCTTGAGATCGCCCGGCGGTCGATCGATGCTCGACCTGTTCGACTCTAAAGGTCCAGCACCAGCATCGGCGATTTGGAGCGTGAGCAACACGGCAGGAACTGATCATTTTGGCCTTGCTCCTCCGGGGTCAGGTAGCTGTCCCGGTGGTCAGGCTGACCCTCCAGCACCCTGGTAAGGCAGGTTCCACAGACCCCTTGTTCGCACGATGTCGGCACTTCGATCCCCGCGTCGCCAAGTGCTTCAATGACCGTCTGCTCGGGCTTCACCTCTATGACGCGCCCCGAACTGCCCAGCTTGACCTTGAAGGTCTGATCCGCGTTTGATCGAACGACCTCCGCTGCGAAGAACTCGTAGTGCAGACGTCCCTCTGGCCAACCTCGCGCACGAGCCGCGCCAAGGACAGCATCCATGAATCCTTTCGGGCCGCACACGTATAAATGCACGTCAGCACCCTGGTCGGCGAGCAAGGTATCAAGGTCGAGCTTCTGCTTTGCGACTTCGTCGTCGAAGTGAAACGCGACCTTCTCGGCGAACGGGGACGTCTCGATCCTCTTCAGGAACGCGGTGCGCTCCGCTGATCGAGTGCAGTAGTGCATCGTGAAGTCTTCCTGGATATTCGCGAGCCGTTCGGCCATGCACAGGATGGGCGTCACGCCGATACCGCCAGCCAGGAGAAGACTCTTCTTCGCACCATGCGTGAGGGGAAAGTGATTCTTCGGCGGGCTGATCTGCAGCAGGTCGCCCTCGTTGACGGACTCGTGCATTGCCTTGGAACCTCCGCGGGATGCCGAATCCTTCAGCACGCCAATCAGGTAGCGATGACTTTCTGTCTGATCATTGCACAGCGAATACTGCCGCGTCAGGCCGTTCGGCAGGTCGACGTCGATGTGAGCGCCTGCCGAAAACGGAGGCAAGCCGGCTCCGTCGGCACTCACCAGCTCGAAGGTTGATATTTCGGGCGTTTCGCTGCTCTTTCTAGCTACTCGGACGCGAAGATGATTTTGGTTGACCATGATGCGCGTCGGTTCTGTCACTGTGATGTCGCGACGGCAACCTGCACCGCAGGGACCGCTGCGCGGCTCGCCGACGCCTTCACCAGCCCGGCGACAACGCGGCGTGCCCTGTTCGGCCCCACATCGACATGGATGTCGATCACTTGACGCGGGGGAAAACGCAGCTGATTCCGGTATTGCGCCTCGATGACAACCTTGTCTTCTTCAAACGTCGCGGCAGTCTGCGAGACGACGAGGTTCGTCACGTCCTCCTTGTCTGGATGCGGATTGGTAGCCATCGTCCAGAAGTAGTGCGAACTTGTCTCCGTCTCGGGCGTCACGCCGTGAAAGCCCCTCATGTGGAATCCGTCCCGGTCCGGGTTGTCCAGCCGATCAGCGCCCACTTCCATTGCGCCAGTCCAGATCAGCAGATGGGACGGATAAAACTCGACCTCCTGCCATCGGTCGATTTTCCCTGGAAAGGGCCAGGCTGCCACGTAAGTGGGCGGGGGATCTGATTCGGGCATCCAGCGGACCACCTTGACCATTTCGCCTTCCTGCGTGACCTTGACCTCCGCATTCATGTGGACGCTCGCGTTGCCACCGATCGTCTTCAAATGGACGTAGCCCAGGTGGCTCAGATCCAGCAGGTTGTCATGAATCAGTTGGTATGGCGCGTCGTAGTGGTAGACGTCCCCGCCGAAGTGATACTTCGGATGCGAGTGAAACCGGTAGTGCGGCGGATCCTGCGTAGGCAGGGAGTCTGGGGTCGCGCCGATCCAGACCCAGAGGATCTGGTCCTGCTCGCGAAGAGGAAACGATTGGACCCGCGCCTTGGAAGGAATTTTGTCCTGTCCCGGGATCTCGACGCAGGTTCCGGCGCCGTCGAACAGCAACCCGTGGTAGCCGCAGCGCAAGCCGCGTTTTTCCAACGTGCCACACGACAGTGGCAGTTCCCGGTGACAGCAGCGGTCCTCCAGGGCGGCGACTGAACCGTCGGCTTGGCGAAACAGCACCATCGCTCGGCTGAGAAGGGTCCTTGCCAAGGGCTTGTCCTTCAGTTCCCAAGCAAAGCCGGCAACGTACCAGCGGTCGGTCGGAAATGGCGCGGCCGCAGGCGCGATTTCGATGACTTTGGGAGTTGGGTTCATGGCGGTATATGAGGTGTGGGGGTTGAGAGGTATGGGCGCAGCCGTTCAGTGAGCGGTGCGTGGGGTCAGGGCGGATGCGGTTGAATCGACAGGCGGCTGCAGGCGATGCAGGAGCACGATGACGGCTGCGGCCACGAATGCCATGCCGTATCCCATGTAGAGCTGCGTGGGACGCCATGCGGCATCGATGAGCGCACCAGCGACGAGCGGCGAAATGATTGCGCCGATTCGACCCATGCCGATGCCCCAGCCCACGCCGGTCACCCGCACCGACGCGCCGTAAACCACCGGGGCAATGGCATACAGGCCAGCGACGCACCCATTGACAAACATGCCAATCAAGAAAGCAAGGGTGAAGGACAACCACAGCGAGCCCGGATTGCTGACAATGAAACTTAGCAGCAGGGCGGAGACGAGCATGAAGCCGGCGAGCACACGGTTTAACCGGAACCTCGCAGCCAAGAGCCCGAGCAACGCGGTGCCGAAGATTCCGCCAAGGCTGAGCAAGACGCCGCCAGTCACACCCTGCGCCGGCGTCAGCCCGGACGCTGCGAGGAGCTTCGGAGTCCAGCTCATCACGAAGTAGAAGCCGAACATCACCACGAAGAACGACAGCCAGACGAGGATGGTGGGGCGGCGCAGTTCGGGAGAGAACAGCTCCATCAAGCCGCTTCGCTGCATATCACGCTGCGCCGGTGCCTGGGGCAGTTCGGCAAGTAGCGGCAGGCCAAGCTCGGAGACCACCAAGTTCAGTCGTTCGAGGGCATCGGCAGGGCGACGGGCGAGCAGGAAGTCGAGCGATTCCGGTAGGCGCCACAGGACCAGCGCCATAACCGCGAAAGTCGCGCAGCCGCCGAACATGAAGACGGAGCGCCATCCGTAGTTGGAAAGCAGCCAAATGGCGATGGTGCCGCCGATGGTGGCGCCCAATGCATAGCCAGTCGACTGAAGACTCACCGCCAGACCGCGCCAACGCTGTGACGCATATTCGCTTGCGATGACGTTGCTACACGCGAGAATGCCGCCAACGCCAAGACCCGTGATGACTCGCAGGATGGCCAGTTGGGTTTCTGACTGTGCAAACGACGAGGCAACCATACCCAGACCGGAGGTGGCAAGGCAGATCAACGTGAGCGGCCTGCGTCCAATCTTGTCTGCCCAGGGCGCGATGAACAATGATCCACCGGCCATGCCAAAGAGGCCAGCGCTGAGCAGGAAACCGAGTTTGGCGCCGCTGAGCTTCCATTCGGCGGACACCGACGCGGCGGTGAAGGCCATCACAAGGACGTCGAAGCCATCGATCATGTTCAGCGCCATGCAGACCGCAATGGCGCCCCACTGAAAGCTTGTCATCGGACGGCCGTCTACCGTCTCGCGCAGAGAGGAGGTCATTGCGGCCTCCTCGAACGCTGTGGAAAGTTCGGGCAATTCGAAGCTGAAGCGTGACAGTGACCGCGTCGTGGCGACGAGACGCGTAGCTGGTATTTCATCGAGGGTCTCCGTTGGTCGTGGGACCGAGTCCGTCAATGCGACTCGGCGAGTGCCGCTCAGCTTCATTCAGTATGCTGAACGTGATTCAGTGTACTGAATCTGAAATCGGATCAAGAACCGGGAAAACCCTGGAAATTGAAGCAGTTGTGGGCTGCGCGGCCCGGTTGTTTACGCGCTGCGACTGTCGTGGATGTGCACGAACTTGCGCAGTAGCCGCTTGAACTCTTCTTGCTCTGCCGGCTCTAGCTCCGCGAGCATCCGTTTGCGCAGTTCATGTACATCAGGAACAAAGCTCGCCAGCATCTGTTCGCCGGGGGCCGTGAGGCTGAGCTTGCGCTGCCGCCTCGGAAGGATTTCCCGCTTAATCCACCCCTTTGCCTCCAAGCGTGCCGCAATGTCCGCCGTGGTGGACGTGTCCAGCGCAACCTGTTTGGCGAGGGTTACCTGATCGATTCCCGGCATCTCCTGCAGCATGCGCAGGATTGCGTACTGCACCGGCGTAACGTCGGGCCCCAGGACTTCCCGGAACATCGATAGAGCGATCTGCTGCGCGCGTCGGATGAGATGGCCGGGCTGGTCGTACAAATCAAGTGAGAGGCGGTCCGCAGAAGTCTTTTTCATTGCAATGGGCGTGGCCTTGAGTTGTGTCCGTATTCTCGCCGCGTTCCCTTGACAAACGGGGCGCCAGCGCGGAGCGACCTCTATTGCTTGCAGGAGCAGAGTGCAACCACCTCTGTCAGAACGTAACGCGAGCCGCATGCACGAAGCTGACGAGGGCGTAGGGCACCGATTGCGTTGAAAAACTAGATTGCTCGCCACTTGCGCCGCCGAAGTCGAAAATCGACCTCTCAGAATCGCCCCCGTTTCGGTCGTTCAACACCAAGGAAGATTGACCTCAGCCAAAGCTATTGAAGGCAAATAAGCATGAGGCGCGAACGACGAACGGGACAGGGGGCAATGCCCCCTCGAAGTGCACTTTGGGAAGGTCACGCCGAGTGTTTCAACAGAATCGGCCGAGTGCGGCCAAAGAGCGCCTTCTGCCGTGACAAAGCTACCGCCTGGAGGGCGCACCACGCGTCTTGCAATCGGCCGTAGGGTAGCGGGTGCGGCTTTGAAGGCGGATGGTCGGCCGGGAATACGCAGCCCAGACCGCAAATTTCGCGCCCTGATCAACTGCTGGGACCGAAAGACGCGAAACCGCCCCAGTTTTGCTGTTTAAAGTGATTGTTGTGCTAAGAAATATTATCGCAACTGCTACGATGGCTTAACGTGCGGCTAGACTGAGATTCGAGCAAGAC
>NNBT01003611.1_pt1 | contig 10677 bp, 6 predicted proteins | sample 1173831 | NCBI WGS metagenome assembly NNBT01 (sample SAMN07173936, study PRJNA388173) | plant metagenome | isolation source: symbiotic tissue sample KVJ10 | place: Norway: Troms, Kvaloya island | reverse complement strand
CTAATGATGCTTATTGAAAAACCTGATCATTAAAGCCTGCGTAATCTTTTTTCGCTTCTAAGAAACTGTCTTTGCAACTGACACGTAAAACAACCAGTGATACCGAAACAGATATTAGTTTATTCTTTTTCATGTATTGAAAATTTAATAGTATAACTACTTTTAATTATTAAAAGGTGACGTGTAATGAAAAAGAAAATGTTGTCAGGTTCGGAAAAACGTCGTATGCCGTATCACTGTCTCTATATGAATATGGATTATAGAAATTATAAGGGTTTAAGGCTGTTGCATAAACACGTACATTACTTACTTTAACTTTTTCAAGCCAAGCTTTTGGCAAAGAGTAATTTAACTGTAAGCTGGCCAAACGCATTCTAAAAGAAGAAACTTTCCAGAAATTCGATGTCGGACTTAAACTGTTAGCTTCCCAGTTAGGATTTGGCATTGTACCATTTGGGTTAAGGATCGGATCATAAATATCGCCCCAGATTTCTGGCACACTCGCAAAAGTACGGGATATAGAATTGTTCATTTTTTTACGTGCGTCAATCTCCGACCATCCTCCAAACGAACCTGAAATTACCGCTTCAATCCCAATTCCTTTATAATTGGCTTTCAATGTTGTTCCGTAGCCATAATGGTTAGTGGCTTTTTTAGATAATTGGACCTGATCATTAAAATCGATGATTCCGTCAGGACCTGCAAAAGTTCCATCAGGTTGTAGTGGTCCTCTAACATCTCTGTAATAAAGCATGCCTGGTTTTAAATCTTTAGCCAAAATTGCTGATCCACTTCCTGCAGCGCCCGGATTTACTGAGGTAATTTTATATTGGTTTACATAAGCATCAATTTCTTGCTGATCTTTAAACATACCTAAATAATCGTAACCCCATTTACCAACATCAGATGAGGTACCATTACGTGGATTCCATGGATACAATACATCATTTGCATTATAATCTGCCTTAATTACCTTATTGTCTGACCAGGCAAACCTGAAATCAACGCCGTAACTAAAATCTTTTCCGATTTTATCATTCCATCCAATACCTAGTTCATAACCGAAATAATCTGCTGTTGCATAATTTTGTGAAGCTACCGAGCCTCCAATGGTGATTGGAATGTTTGATGTTACCTCTGTTAAAATATTAGTGGCATGGTTGTAATAACCATCAGCAGAAAATGTAAGTCGGTTTTTTAAGAATTTAGCATCAATACCAATGTTGTTTTTAAGTTCGTCACTCCACGTCGCGTCAGGGTTTGGCGACGCCTCCATTTTATAACCTGCTGTAGCATTACCATCTCCTCCGAAAACCGCTCCTTTACCATCCTGGAAAGTATAACGCTGTCTCCATAACCAGGCTTTGGTTTGGTCGTTTCCTAATAAACCTATTGAGTATCTTAATTTCAAGAAATCAATACCCGGCACTTTAAAAAAGTCTTCTTCAGAAATTACCCAGCCCAATGAACCTGAGTAGAAATTACCCCAATAATTACCCGGTGCAAATTTGGTAGAAGCATCACTTCTGAACATAAATTCGGCAAGGTATTTATCTGCGTAACTATAATTGGCCCTGGCCACATAAGATAGCGATCCACCTTCTGATTTTGTGGTACTTCCATCAATAGCGCCAGTAGCCGAGTTAAACTGACCGTTTGTTTGCTGGATAGGATCTGCCTTAAATACCACTTCATTATCATAAGCCTGTTCTGATCTTTCTACCGTTGCTAAAGCACCAATGGTATGTTTTCCAAATGTTCTATTATAGGTAAGCAAAAAGTTGGATTGAGTTGAACTTTGTGTGGTATTTGAATAATAAAGCCTGTTACCATTAGAAGCTACAAGCGCCGTTGGCTGTGTTGCGCCATCGTAAATATGCTCGTTGGTGCCCAATTTCTTAAATGTGTATACATTGTATTTTGTACCAATCTGTGAGCCAGCACTACTTCCCATATTTCTCGAATATGTAGCTCTTGCACTTAAGCCTTTTACGAATGGAATATCGTATTGAGCATTTAAGTTTACGGTATAATTTGTAGTTCTGGTATTAGCCAGATTACCCAATTTTTCAATTTCATAGAAATGGTAAGTAGAAAAATCGTTCGTTGTTCCTGGTAATTTAACAGGATATCCATTAATATAGATGGGAACATAACGCGGTGCAAGAATCAGGTTACGGTAGTCGTTATCGTCCAGCTCACTACCAATTTTATTAAAAGTTTTAATCAGTTCGCTATTGTTTCCTGAAACCTGTAAACCCACTTTTAGGTTAGTAGCAACTTTAATATCGGCACCTGATCTGAAATTCCAACGTTTAAAATCAAGACTTGAAAGATTTCCATCCTGTTTGTAGTAGGCAATATCGCCAAAATAAGTTGCACGGTCTGAGCCTCCTGAAATACTTAAGGTATGCTTCATATTATAAGCTGATTTCCATGCATCCTCTAACCAATCATAATTGATATTTTTAAAATGCTCAAGCTCATCCTGGCTAAAAAAACTATCCGCAGCAGAGGCTCCTGTTGGATTTACATTTGCGCCGTTAGGTCCGTTCATAATGTTATAATACATGCCAAATTGGTAAGCACTTAACATTTTGGTACGGTAAGCTTCATCATTAACTGCATACGAACCACTGTAACTAATACGTGGAGGACCAATTTTACCACGTTTTGTTTTTACTAATACTACTCCATTACCTGCCCTGGTACCATAAATGGCTGCTGATGCGTCTTTTAAAAAAGACAGGCTCTCAATCTCAGATGGATCAAGGTTATTGAAAAGTGTAGCATCCGGTTGTCCGTTTTGTGGATTAATCTGAATTACATCATCGATAACATACAGCGGATCAGTAGAACCACCATCTTTAGAAAAGATTGTGTTTGGATTTCTGATGGTAAGCTTGGCAGTAGAACCTGGTCTGGAAATACCCCCGCTCACACCAACGCCCAATATTTTTCCTGCCAGGGCAGCACCGATGTTACTCGCTGGTAAATCTTCTACTTCTGTTGCTTTAATATCGACCACAGCGCCAGTTAAATGACTTCTTTTCTGAGTACCGTAACCTACCACAACTACATCTTCTAAGCTCTTGTTTTCGGATACTAAGCGAACAGCGATGTTGGTTTGTTTACCCACTGTGATCTGCTGTCTAACGTATCCGATAAAAGAAAATACCAGCACATCAGCATCAGATTTTATCTGAATGGTAAAATTTCCATCCGAATTTGTACTTACATTACTCGGAATCCCTTTTAAGCTTACGTTCACACCAGGAATCCCCTGTCCATCTGCCTGATCGACAACCTTTCCCGTTACCTTTCGTTCCTGGGCAAAGAGGATGGTACTTGCCAGTAGCATAAAAAGCAATGACAAAGAAATTTTGCGTAAAAATTTTAAGTTCATTTTATTATTTGGTTAGTTAATATTGTAATGTTGGCTGGTTAAAGGCCTGCGTTTTAATGCTTATGTTTTACTATTTTATATTGTAGCTGATTGTTTAAATATCCTGATCAATCAGTTCTTGAATAATTTTTGTTTAGGAACGATAAAATAAAACGTTCAATTAACGCTTATACAAATCAAAGTGAAAAAAGTATGATGTGATTTGGCTCATTTTTTTTATTTGGATCTAGATAAATATTTTGGTTAGAAAGTATTGTAATTCAAAGTTGCAATCAAAAATGGCTTGTTTTAGCGAGTATGTTCGCTATTTATTATACGATCTTATCAAATTCAGAAATAAAATCCATAAGTAACATCCAGTGTTTTAATTTGGCGATACAAGATATAACTAATTCATATATAAATGAAATATTCTTAAATAAAAAAATCGAGACAATTAAATTGCCTCGATTTTTAACAAAAAGTGAAATTATTGTCTATCTAAACCCTCATATTTTAATTCTGGATTTTCACATCAACATTTAAGAAAACTCCCCGAGATGAATTGTTGCTGGAGATGGAATTGACATAGAAAGCGCCGTATTTACCTTCGGGCGTTAAGAAATAAAATAAACTGCCCGGTATTAATCCCGTAGTAATAGATTTGAGTGTGGGTTTTGCGCTTTTACCTGCTGTAAGAATCTGCGCACCGGTTCTTAAATTTAAGAAAGCCGAAGCTTGTCCCGTTTTTGGGGCAGCAAGTAAGGTTGCACGTTTATTTGTCCATGTGCTCATATCATAAGCGGTAAATGGCATCGGATTGGCATCTAAAGCATAAGTATTGTACAAATAACCGTTTACACCATTGGCAGTTACCGGCGTACGATAAATACCAAGATCGATTTTGTCGGTGTTTTCTTTACCGTTGGTGTAGCTGTAAAGTTGTCCGTTGGTTAAAGAAATAAAAGAATTGGCTACTTTGGTAACAGTATCCGGAATAAATATCTCTCTTGATGACCAATATTTATAATCGGGCAGCACATTTAAAGTAATGGTTTTGTAACCATCGCCCAGGTAAATGCCACCTTTATCCAGTGCCCAAATCCGGTATGAGATTAACCCCACCCTTGTGTCCATTTTTAGCTTAACGATACCTGTAGCTTTTTTGCGCTGTGTATCATCCAGTGCAATTTTTGTAGGGATGGCAGATGAGGTTTCGAAAATACAGGCCACATACATATCTGTTTTCGGCGATTCGATGGTGTATTCTAAATAAACACTATCTCCTACGTTTACATCTTTATAACTGGTTACGGCATAAGGGCTTTTAGCGCCATAAGTAACCGTTACATCTTCGAACATGTTAAATATATTAGTGGTTTCTTTTTTACAGGCTGTAAAAAAGATTGTTGCCATTACGATCAGGCCAACAATATTTAAATTTCTTTTCATTTTAAATTTTATTTACTGATGAATACTGGTTTACAACGGATCGAATGTTCCACCGTCCCACCCTATGGTTTGATCTAACAATGGACTCGAATTCATAAATGTAGACGGCAGGGCGTAAAAATAGTAGGTATCCAATATCCCAAAACCATTAGGCCCTTGATTTACGTTGGTTGCAGCAAAATATTTATCAAACGTAGCGCGGTCGTTTACGTTAATGCTTTCCCTGAAACGGATACCATTGGTCCCTACAGCTTCTAATTCGGTTTTCAATGCGGTTGTTTTCACTGTCCATTGAATAGTCTGCATCTGGCCGCTCAATAAATGGTAACGGCGGGTGCGTCTTAGATCGAATGAGCGTTTGCCCTCGAAAGAAAACTCAACCATACGTTCGTTCATGATCAGGTCGCGCATCAGTTCTTTTGAAGTAGCCAGGTCTAAACCATAGTTTTTAGTTCCCGGTTGTATCCCTGCCCTGATCCTGATCTGTTTAATCAGGTCTTTCGCTTCTTGTAAATTGCCGATTTCGTTGACACATTCGGCATAATTTATAATGACTTCGGCAAAACGGAGCTCTACCCAGTCTAAACCGTTTCCACCAAAATCGTTGGCATTAATTACAGAACCTTTGGCAAGATCAGGATCGCAAAATTTCTTTAAATAAAAACCCTGTGGTGATGCTTCGGTAATGCCACCATTGTAACACCATTGTTTACGGGTAGCCAGGCCGCTTAATTTCCACGAACTTCCGTTATAAGCAATGCTAGCATCCAAACGTGGATCGCGGTTTACCCAAAATACCACCGGATCATAAGTGAAAGAACTGGCCTGCCCTACCGGAACACCATCTTTCATAGTGTAGGCATTTACCAATTGTAAGGTTGGTGTAAAAGCAGAAGCATTGCCACCTTCTTCTGTAGGTCTGCTTCTTTGTTCTACATTTTGTCCTCTTTTAGAAAGTTTGGCCGAATATGAACGAACAATAATGGCTTCAGGATTAGCCGTTCCTTCTTTAAGGAAAATATCGGCATAATTTGGCATTAACGATGCTCCGGCAGCTTTACAGATATCGTAAGCTTCTTTATTGGCTTCGTAAGCTTTTTGCCACCTGCTTTGATCGAATGGGTGTGCGGGATTATTGATGGGATTAAACTGCGGACTAGCCCAGTACAATAAAACCCTTGCTTTTAATGCAGCTGCCGCCTGACGAGTAAATTTGCCCCTTTCGGTAGCATCAACCCAGGTTACTCCATTTAACAGGTTCATGGCCGAATCGAGATCGCTCACAATGGCCTGGAAACATGCAGATGCTTTTGCACGCCCGGTGAGCGTTAAATTATCAGGATCCTGTGTTTCAAGCACCAGTGGTACTCCACCATAAAGCCTTACCAACTGGAAATAGGTAATGGCCCTTAGCGCGAAAAATTGTCCGCGCAACTTATTTTTCGAAATTTGTGATAAAGTTCCTTTCGGGATTTCTTTTAAGGCAACATTGCAGCGGGCAATATCAAAATAACGGTTATCACCTTTATTGCCCTGGTATTTGGTGGCAATAAATTTTACGTCATTTGAGGTTAAAACCCCGTTTACCCCAATGGCCTTACGCATAATTGATTCTGAAGAAGAAAATTTATCTTCATCACTGGCATAAATCACATTATCGGCCGTTATTTCGTAAGGGAAATCGGGCATGGTTACATCGTAGGTATCATTTAAAAGAAACTGGATAGAACCTTCGTTATCCCAAATCCGTGAATCCATTCCGTTTCTATCTTCAAGGTCGAAAAAATCCTTTTTGCAGGAAGTAGAGAATAAGATAAGCATCGCCATCATTCCGATCAGCAATGTGGTTTTATTTTTTAAAATCATTTTAGCTTGGTTAGAGTGATACAACATTACAGGCTTACATTTAATCCTACTGAGATGGTTCTGAGCGTAGGGTAATCATAAATGGTTGATGAATAAGGATCTTTGTAATCTAAAGGATTGATGATTGTCCACAGGTTATTGCCCGTTAATACAAATCGCGAATCGGCAATGCCTAATTTATTCATGAAATTCCTCGGCATTTTATAGGTCAGCGTCATGTTGTTGATCCTGATCATGGTGCCGCTTCTTGCCCAAAAGGTAGAATTCCAACCAGCAGCAATAGAAGGATCATCAAAACGTGGAAACTCTGCATTGGTGTTTTCAGGTGTCCAGTGATCTTTCCAATAAGCCGGAACATTTACTGTTGTGCTTGCCGGAGCTTTAGATTTGGTATCAAAAAATGCTTTTCCGCCAAAACGGGTTACAAAATTCGTATTCAAACTAAAGGCTTTATAGGTAAGGCCAACGTTAAAACCAACACCAAAAGAATTAAGGCTTTTGAACATTAGCGTCTGGTCTTTTTCAGTGATCTTTCCGTCGCCGTTAACATCTTCATAGTATAGCCAGCCCACTTGCGGTACTGATCCGTTAATGGTATAGGTAGGGTATTTATTCAATAAAGCATCTACATCGGCCTGTGTCCTCAACATTCCTTTCGAAATCAGCCCGTAATTTGAGGTATTGTATACATTTGGGTTAGTGCCAAACTGGTATTTAAGATCCGGATAGGTAGTATCCCATAACTGGAACTGGTTATAAAACATCCTGTCGATGCGGCTATTGCCAAAACCGAACATCACATCGGTTGATATGCCAAAATCTTTACCCAGCTTGGTGCGGTAACCCAATGTAATTTCGTGACCCCAGGATGTTCTTTGCTGATAATTTACAATCGGTGCTTCGAAGCCGGCATACATCGGGAAGTTTTCGTTATTGCCTTTATCAAACATATCATAAGAATAGCGGTGATAAAACTCGTAGGTAATGTTCAGTTTATTGTTAAATAAGGCTGCATCTAAACCTAAGTTCATGGTACGTGCTTTCTCCCAGGTAATATCAGGGTTAGGCAAAATTGATGGATTTAAACCACCATACATCGATTCGTTATAAGAATAACCGTTCGGATCTACCTTATAACGCGATTGCCATAAGCGGGCATCTACCCGGCTTTCTCCTACCATACCATAATTGGCACGCACTTTTAAATTGCTTACAAATTTTACGTTTTCTTTAAAGAAATTTTCCTGACTAATTACCCAGCCCAAACCTAAACTCGGAAATAAACCCCAACGATTACCGGGAGCGAAATTTGATGAGGCATCCCATCTTCCTATAGCTTCCAATAGGTATTTCTTGTCAAAATCGTAACTGAAACGGGTAATGAACGAACGTTGTACGGCTTCACCAAAGGTGTTTTCCTGCATGGTGAAGGTAGATTGGTCAAAACCCCAATACTGGTTTACATTAGGTAACACCTGATTTCTCCAGTAAACGGAAAGCGATTCGCTATTGTTCTCCGACTGATCGAAAGCAGCTAAAGCGGTGATGGAGTGTTTGCCGATCTGGCGGTTGTAGCTTAATGATCCAATAGCCTGATAGCTCGAGGCCATATCGTTACCTTTTAGTAATATGGTATTAGCCAAACCAACAGCGGTAATGGCTGTAGTAGGCTCGTTGGTGTACAACAATCCGTTCTGACCGGTCATTTTGAAATTATAAACGGTATATGGCGGAATATACTGGCCACCACTCCCGCTCCTGTTGTTTTTACCAAAACGTACACTTGCCGTTAAACCTTTAATAAAAGAAGGGCTATAGTTTAATGATGCGTTGATGTTTAAACCCTGCGATTTACTGTAAATGTTATTCCCAGAATTGATAACCGCTAAGGGATTGGTGTTTCCGTTGTAGTTTACGGGTTTGCCATCAATCTGTATAGGTACCCACATTGGGGTGGTAATCAACTGTTGGAAAAAGGCCTGATCATTCTCCCCGCCATTTTTATAGGTATCGCTGTTTTTCTTGTTAAAATCAGTATTTAAGGTTACATCGGCAGTTAAACCCGGAAAAATCTTAGCATTCATACCTGAACGGAAAGCGTATTTATTATAAGTAATACCTCCGTAGTTACCGGTTTCATTGTAATAATTACCGCCTGCAAAAAAGGTAATGGCATCCGAACCACCAGAAATATTAATGTTGTGCCTGTTGGTTGAAGCTACTTTCCAAAGCTCATCGAACCAGCTCTTGTTGGGATTGTTTTTTAAAACTTCCAGATCAGCGTCTGAAAACAAGGATGAAGTTGGGGCGTTTTTAATTTTGTTGGCATCATTCAGTAAAGTAGCATGATCATAAGCACTGAGCATTTTCACATCACTGGTATTATCCTGATAACCAACATAACCGGTATAGCTAATTTTAGGTTTCCCTGCTTTTCCCCTTTTGGTGGTAACTAAAACAACACCTTTTGCACCAGATGCACCATAAATGGCTGCCGAAGCATCTTTCAAAAATGAAATATCTTCTACCATAGAGATATCGATATTGTCGAATTCATCGCGGGTTACGGTAATTCCATCAATAACATATAGCGGTTCGGAAGTAACGCCATAGAGTTTTGATTGATCGGAAGCAGTTGAATTACGGATATTTAAAGTGATGGAAGAACCTGGTTTACCTGAAACTGTATTAACGCCAACGCCCTGTATTTTGTTACGCAAAGCAGCTGCGATATTGGGAACAGGAAGATCCTGAATTTCTTCGGCTTTAATATTGGCAACAGAACCTAAAATTTCTGATTTCTTTTTAGTACCATAGCCTACCACAATTACATCATCGAGGCCATTGGTGTCTTCAGCCAGGCTGATTTCTAAAGTTGATTTGCCAGACAGGGTAACCACCTGCCGAACATAACCCACATAAGTAAATACGAGTACATCGCTGGCCGGATCGGCAACCAGGGCAAATTCACCTTTATCGTTGGTACTAACATTGTTGGTTTTTCCACGGATACCGACGCTCACTCCGGGTATGGGTTGCCCGTCTTTTTTATCCACCACCTTACCTTTTATCTGTTTTTGTTGGGCAAAAACGCTTGTAAAAGCACAAAGCAGCAGCATTAAAACCCATGGGGTTTTTCGTAAAGTTTTAAAGATCATAATAGTTTATTTGGTTAGTTTGGTTTTTTTCTGATTTTAATTGGCTTCAGCCCTGGCCTTTCGCCTTTTCTCCCATTCTATGCCTTCCTTTTTAAGGTCGTAGCCTGCTGCTGATAAGTAATTATTAATGCGGCCTTTGTATTTACCGAACCAGGCATGTTTTTTATCAGATGATTCTGCATCCATGGCATGCTCCCGCGCTTCGGTTAACCAGATCAGGATCTGTTTTTTCTGATCTTCGGTCAGCGTTAAAATTTCTTCCTGATAAGCTTTATAAGTGATGGGCAATACATTATAAGTCATGCCGTTTTTTACCAGTTCTACCTGCTCATTAGTTAGTTGCGCAGAAAGTTTGCTGATGTATTTTTTATGCAGTTTATTTAAAGCTGTTTCTACAATTCGGCCATCTTTGGCCAGTGCCGAATCGCGTTCTAACTTATTATCTTTGTTTTTTTCTTTAATTTCTTTAACCCTGGCATCACGCGCCGCGTAAATATCATTCAGATTGCTGTACTGATCGCGCACAATTATCGTTACTTTTTCTGTTTTCCTGGCATCGGTAAGGCCTAAATTAGTCACAATTTTAGCAGCACGATCGGTAATCATTTTGGTATAGGTTTCTTTATCAGCAGCGGCATTCGTTTGTGCAAAAATGGCTGTCATGCTGGAGAACGTTAACATAAAGGCCAAAAGGGATAATTTCATGTATTTGATATTTTAAATTGAATATATTTTTAATGGAATTTGAGCTTTTTTGAAGCATTAAAATTTAAACGGGATCCGTCCRCCACCACCAGTTTCGATGATGAGGATGTT
>NNBT01003761.1_pt1 | contig 10686 bp, 15 predicted proteins | sample 1173831 | NCBI WGS metagenome assembly NNBT01 (sample SAMN07173936, study PRJNA388173) | plant metagenome | isolation source: symbiotic tissue sample KVJ10 | place: Norway: Troms, Kvaloya island | reverse complement strand
GATGTGTACAAGAGACAGCCGCCGGACGAAATGGGCCGCCGCTTGATGTCCAAGGGCCATCGTGGAGAATTGACGATACGGCTTTGGCAAGCGATCCCGTTTCAGCACGTATGGTTCGAATAAAGGAGAGGATATGTCGGCGCGAGGGAACAGCAACGTTCGGGCGTAGCTTGCGCGCCTGCAAATCTCGTTTGACGCCCATACAAACCGACTGCCAATTCTGTTGGCTTATCTGATAGTTCAAACGAGCAAAATTGCGCGCGACTTCGCGGCGCGCCTGAGCAGCTTCCAAGAACACGGGAATCTCCGTTAAGCATCGAGATGTCTAGATATTCGAAAAGATGCGCGGAGAGCATTCATGAGTCCGCGCGTCGCACTAAGCGACGCAAATACGCGGCGGCCGATCTAATCCCGAGTTTCTCGATTGTGGGGCCCTTCGTGAAGTCTCGGCTCGGACCACAAACCCTGAGGTCAAACACTGCTCCCTAACCGAGCACACCAAGCCGCTAGGATGGAAATGGTCAGCGACGGCACCGATTCCTATCGCATCGGCATCATGAGTTTGGGTATCCGTCGCCGACAGGCCACGCTCAGCATGTGCATAGAACGCGGATTCCGAGTAATGAAAGGCAACGGAGAGAATGGCCACTAATGACATGATTGTCACCAGCCTTTTCAGCCAATGTCCGCTCCGAAACCACCCCATCAATCCAATCTGCCTCTCGTATCCTTAAAATGAACTTAAAGTATTTCTGAACCTATGCTGGCGCTGGGAAGCCAGCACACGCTCACGAATCTAGGCCCGTTAATTTGCTGCGCCTGGGTACTCATATCGAACCTTAAGGGGCAATTCCGTCCTCATTAGGATTGCTTCTGAAGCACTGCCGCAACGTACAACTTCTCACCGGCCACGAACTGGTCGCTTCGTTCGCCTTTGCCAAGTCCAGCAAAATGAACGGTCGCATTTCTGAGCCATCTTGGGACCTTACTCAAAATGAGATCGGCTTTTCTCTGCTCCTCGCGCTCAATACTGCGCAGGATACCCTTAGTTATATCTTCTAAATAAATAACTTTGAATCCCACTCCAGCAAGCGTCGAATGAAGCCGAGACATCTTTGCATGGAAGCCGATTTGATAGCCCGCAATGGAAAGGGCAAGCGCCACAATATGAAACCATATGAGCATCGATCCATACGAATCATGCCTCTCCTCAGCAAGGATATCCCCAATCGAAGCACCGGCTTGACCAACGACGACTGCAAATGCTAGTGCGATGCATACGGTCATCGGAAAAGCACGAAACCGCAAAATGGCGGCGAACGTAGCTGCAGAAAGAAGCCAAGACATCGCCATCCACCAATCGTGGACCTCAGGTTCGTGCCCGAGAAGCATGAGCAACAGAATACAAAACGAAGAAGCAGCGCCAACTAGCGCAGTGCAGGCGATAACACTAACTTTTCCATTTGAGGCGGCGACAGTAGCTAAGCCTATCGGCGAACTGAATGAGCCCGGATTTAGGCTATAAAATCCAACCACCGCAGAGAATACTGCGGCAACCTGGGTTAAGATGGCAGCGCTTACCCATGGTCGCGCCAAGTCCCTCGAAGGTGCCCCGGCTGTCATCGTTTTTTTAGTTGCTCGTGGTCGTTAGCTACAGATCCAGATTGAAGTTTCGGCGAACAAGCGGCGCATGCTTGATCTTCGGCAGGGGCTCTTTCCCAGCATCTTTTACAGATTCCTTTTGCACCTCACTGCTTGCTAGGATATTCGATTGAGCTTCCAAAACGACGACAGGCGTTCCGATCGGAACGCGCTCATAGAGATCCGCGACGTCTGCGTTCAAAAGACGGACACAACCCGACGAGACGGCCTTTCCGATCGAGGCAACCTGGAACGTTCCGTGTATCCGATAGAGTGTATCGACGTTACCCTGATACAAGTACAAAGCCCTAGCTCCTAGGGGATTGGTGGGGCCTCCCGGCATTCCATCCGCCCATTTAGCCGCTTCTGGATCCCGTGCAACCATTTCCGCCGGCGGAGTCCAGCGTGGCCATCTCGCCTTGCGTCTTACTACCGCTCTGCCGGCCCAGGAGAATCCTTGACGCCCTACTCCAATACCGTAGCGCATTGCCATATTGTTTTCCGTCACCAGGTACAGGTATCGGTTTGATGCATCCACGACGATCGTGCCCGGCTTTTCGCCGGTGACATAGCGAACTTCCTGGCGCCTGAACTTTGTCGGCACGTGCTGCAGCTGCGCCTGCGAAATCTCAAATGGCTCGAGCACATGGCCATTGGCCAGCGCCAAAGATGAACCTGAAACTGCTAAAGTCGCAGCTGATCCTACGCCAAGGAACTGTCGCCGGTTCATATCAGGATTTTCCTCATTTCGGTTAATTCGCTTCCTATCTCCGACCAACGGAGACTCAACACCATTTTCACCAACCAAGTTAAGGAAAGATTGCGGGTCTCCAATTGGCAGAAACGCTGCTCGATACTCGAGCAAAGGAAAACTGCATCAAGGAATTTTCGTTACATTACCAAAAAGAGAGGAGCCGCCCAGCGAGAGCAGCTCTTTAAAGTGGCCTCCTAGCTTTTTGGTAGGCTAAACGTACCTTCTCTCCGAAAAAAGTGCGATAACATTCTCGTCATCCGGTTATGGGCAGCTGACCTAGACCTTCCAACGTTGGAAGCTTGCATTTAGTGAGACCTTAACCATCACAAGCATTGAGTTTCCTGGTCGACGCAAGACTGACGAGACCCAAGCGGGAGATGGCGCTAGGCGTGGCTTGTACGTTAAAATGGATAGACAACCTCGGAAAGAGACCAAACCATGACGGTTTCGCGCAGAGCGCTTTTTCTAACTGGTGCGACTGCGGTGCTAGGCGGAGCTGCTCTTTTCGCGGTGAGAAGGCTCGATAGAGCTGGGCTAAAAGTCGAAAGCAATGACTTTTATACTAGACTCCCTATTCCTCGGCTAATCGATGCGCGCGAGGTTGGAAACACAATCGAGCTAACCGCGAAGTCCGACATCACCCAATTTCTACCCAATCTCGATGTAGAATCTTATGGGTATTCCGCACCTTATCTCGGACCGGTGATCCGTGTTTATAGCGGAGATTCAGTGAAGATGAGCGTTTCGAACCACCTCGATAATTCAACAACCGTTCACTGGCATGGGCTTTTCGTTCCATCGCAATTCGATGGCGGTCCCTACAATTCAATCGCTCCGGGGCAGACTTGGCAGCCGATCCTCGACATTGACCAGGCCGCCGCGACCACTTGGTTCCATCCTCAACTCCACCGCGATGCGGGACGGCAAACCTATATGGGTCTCGCCGGACTCCTTTACGTCGAAGACGGATCAGCAGCAGATCTGGGCTTACCGAGTCGATATGGCTTAGATGATCTACCGCTTGTACTGCAGGATCGAGCGTTCGGACCGGACGGAGAGCTCGTCTATGATAATTCGCCGGCGACGATGATGCAGGGATATCGAGGAGACACAATAATCGTAAATGGTGCAATCGGCCCCGTTGCCGAAGTTCCAAAAGGGCTAGTGAGGTTACGGCTACTCAACGCAGCAAATGCTCGCAATTTTCATCTCACCTTTGACGACAGCCGCCTCATGCATGTCGTTGCTACCGATAACGGATATGTTCCTACCCCGGTCGGAGTTCGTGAGTTGACCATAGCGCCCGGTGAAAGATTCGAGATCCTGGTCGATTTCTCGGATGGCGCGGTCTCTTCGATACTCACCTATCCTGATCATCTGAAGCAGCCACTATGGGGAATGCCCGAATTGTTCAATGAGATTATTTACCACGTGACCGACGTGTTGACGCCCGTCTTCAGGCTTGACCCCGTTGACACTATTCCCATAAGGGCCAAGGATCCTCCCTCAAGGCTCGTCGATAGGCCAGCGCTCCAGATGCACGGAGTTGGCAATCAACGCTTTTTTATCCTTGATAGCATGGCCGTGGTCAACGCCCCCATTCTCAAAGGCGCGGTCGAAATGCCGATATTCAGAGAACAAGGCGTTGCACACGGCCGGGATCAGTCGCAATTAGCCGGTATTGACAGAAGGGGCAAACCTGTCGGCGCAGCGAGCAGTATTAGAATGGGCATCAACGGGAACGAGTTTGATATGTCTCGCCTCGACGCTACTGTAAAGGTCGGTGGCCAGGAGATTTGGCAGATCACTGGCACGGACATGGCTCACCCATTTCACATTCACGGCGCTTCATTTCATGTTCTGCAATTGGACGGCGCGCCTCCTCCGGAGCATTTGGCCGGTCCAAAAGACACTGTGCTTGTGAAGCAACAGGCTTTGCTTCTTGTCAACTTTACCCAAGAAGCAGATCCATCCGTGCCATTCGTCTTTCATTGCAGCATTTTGGAACATCAGGATGCGGGCATGATGGGACAATATACAGCCGTGTGACTCGGCTCACTTCGTTCGCGTTCCGAAAGAAAGAATCCTTCGCAGAGCTATGGCGCAGCCTTCCGGAAGCAGCAAACAGCGATCCGCATCCCAGCAGTCCCCGAGTACTGGCAGTGGGGACTTCTGCCGTGGTAGCGCTTCTTTCCGCTCACTGATGAAGCTAACATCGTCCTGGCGATCCACCAACAGTCGGTAACGGATTATTGCGGAACCTCGAACAGTCTCGGCGGTTATTCTCGCCGCTGTGATGCTGGCGGTCCTTCAGCAAGAGCTCCGATTAATGTGATGGTCGGCACACCGCAACTGCTGTGGCTGATGTACCCCTAACGGCTGCGGCGGTTCTGGCGCTCTACCGGCTTGGCTGGTTAGGCACGGCGAAAGTCATGATGCAGCTGAGATCGGCCTGGGGGCGATCTCTCTACGCTCCAACTGCGCGTTGCCAAAGCGAGAACCTCGACACGCCCGGTGGACGTCTTCTAACACCGCCGCATGATGCATACGGCCATACATGTCACCCATCCGGACAGAATGTTAGTTGCCATCAACAAGCAGGGCTTCAAGCCCTATGCCGGACAAGATTGTAAAAGCGGTATACCCACCTTCACCGGCGCGCTCAGCGACAAACAGATCGAGGCGATCGTAGCTTACACCAAGAGACATGGCCATAGAGGAACCAGGGATAGCAGGAGCTCATGAACTAGAGCTCGACCGCTTGCCAATGAGCGAATGCAGCCAGATCAACCCGCAGTGATGTCTATATGCCTGCCGTCGTTGTGCCCGCACTTGACCGCGACATCGCGCCGGTCTGGAAGAGTGGCGAGTAACCGCCTATATTGCTAATCATCACTGTTTGAAAGGCATGAACCAATGCCTACCGCAGAAGCCCTCAACGGGAATAGACGTGATTTTCTTTTCATCGCGACCGGAGCGGCCGGAGCAGTTGGCACAGCTTTGGCTTTGTGGCCGTTTGTCGACCAGATGAATCCGGACGCTTCGGTCTTGGCGCTGTCGACAATCGAGTTCGATATGGCGCCCGTTGCCGAAGGTCAGAGTGTGACCATCAAATGGCGTGGCAATCCGGTTTTTATCCGCCACCGCATGCCCAAGGAAATCGAAGAGGCCAAGGCCGTCCCCATCGCGGACCTCGTCGATCCCGTGGCGCGGAACGCCAATCTGCCGGAAGATGCCGAAGCGACCGATCAAAATCGTGTTATCGGCGGTAAAGAGAACATGTTGGTGATGGTGGGGGTCTGCACTCATCTGGGCTGCGTTCCGCTCGGCCAGCAGGGTGACTATGGCGGTTGGTTCTGTCCTTGCCATGGCTCTCACTACGACACGGCGGGCCGTATCCGCAAAGGCCCGGCCCCGGAAAACCTGGCGGTCCCAAAATATGAATACATTTCCGAAACCAAGATCCGTATCGGTTGAGTGGAGTGATAAGCAGGGCGGAGGGGTCGGTTACAGACAGTTAAAAAACCCCACTGGCTTCACACCAAAGTGATGAACCAACTCGCCTGGTACCAATACGGGCTATAGTTTGTACCGCAAACGACCCGTATTATTGAACTCGCCATGATTAAATCGTCGGCCCGGCGCTTTTTGACACTTGTGCTCTCGGTCTTCCTTACCTTGAGCCTCACCCTATCCACCGTTCAGGCAGGTAGCATGGCATCTGAAATGGGCAAGATGTCCGCGACTTCCGACAATGAAAACTCGACATCCGGTGCCTGCCAGAAATGCTTGAGCAAAAACGATCACGCGGCCATGGTTACTGTTTGCGGAACGGTTTGCATGGTACCCGCCGCTGCGATGTCTGCGCAGGAGACTCTGGCGGTATTTGCGCTTGCACAGATCGAATTCCCTCGGCGGCATTCACTTCTCCACGGGCGCGTATCCCCGCCCGACCCCTACCCTCCTCGATCCAGCACCATCGGCTGACGCTCGGCTACTGCTTCTGAAAGCAAGCTGAGCGCATGAACGCGCTTCGGACTGCCCTATCGCACCAAAGGAAGCGGTTCCCGTTCACAGATGTCCGTCATCGCATGAAGTATCTAGCAGTGATCGTCCCTTCCAGTTTCTTTCTCTCACACCGCCAAATCGTCCTCCTGGCGGGTGTGGGGTTGCCCCCCGGAACAGCGATCTTGCCGATCTCGTCCGTGCGTTCCCCCTCCCCGCCGCGCGAACTTCGGCTGGTCGCTGCTCCGGGCAAGGCAGCCGTTACCAGAGAGAGCCTGCCATATGTGGAAGTCCTGGCTTGTGACGGCATCATACCGGTACGACTGGCCCGCTTGCGGCAGGATGACCCCGTATGCATTGATGTCGAGAACCAGCTCGATCAGGACATTACGGTCCATTGGCGCGGCATCAGGTTGCCGAGTGCCATGGATGGCGTGCCGGGCTTGACAGCGTCCCCGGTCAAGTCCGGCACGACCGACAAATATGAGTTTACTCCTCCGGGTGCTGGAACCTTCTGGTATCAGCCGCAAGCCAACACCTCCGGCCGTGGTCTCGCCGTCGCGCTCGCCGTCAAAAAGCGGGAATCCGCTGCAACCAATAGCGAGCTCGTCTGGAGGTTTAGCGACTGGCAGCTCGAGAATGACGGACAGATCGCATCCGACTTCGGCAGTATGATGGATGCTGCCCTGTCGGGCCGGGTTGGCAAGAACGAGGCGATGCCATGAATGCGATCGACACAGATCGCCTATCGGCGGTCGAGGCACCCCTGTTGCAAGAATGGCCATCTCTTCCCGCGTTGTCACGACGACTCATGCTCGTTTTGCCGGCCGCAGCTTTCGCCGGTCTGGCCGGCGCGCATGTCCGGGGGCTCACGCGGAATCCTTCGCAACTGACATCCACTCTTATTGAGAGGGAAGATCCTGAGTTCATTCTTCCATCGGCCCGAGGCCGCAGGCTCGGCCTGTCGAGCGACGACCTAAAAGGGCAAATGTCGCTGGTCAATTTCTTCGCATCCTGGTGCGTTCCTTGCCGCCTGGAGCTCCCATTCTTCCTGGGCATCAGCCGGAAAGGCATCGTTCCTCTCTACGGCAACAACCACAAGGACACGCCCGAGAACGCGACCCACTGGCTGAATACTCTCGACAATCCCTATGCGCGCACCAGCGCCGACCTCGACGGGCGGGTCGGCATCGACTGGGGCGTCTACGGCATTCCCGAAACCTTCGTCATCGGCACCGACGGACGCGTTGCCTACAGGCGTATCTGGCAGCTGACGCAGCGCGCGGTCGATAAAACCATCCTTCCGCTCGTCAATCGACTGCAGGAGGACTTAGGGAATCCCAAATCATGAAATGGCTCGCTTTATCGGTCGCTGCCGCACTGCTCTTGCTGGGCGTAGTGGCTTTGGCACAAATGCCGGGCGACTACGTCATGAGCCAGCCACCAAAACCCATGCCGACATTCGAGTTCGCCGATGACCAGGATCGGCCCCTCAGACTGAGCGAGTTCCAGGGCAAGGTCGTGCTGCTGAATGTCTGGGCGACATGGTGCAGCCCCTGCCGGAAGGAGATGCCGGCTTTGGGTCGTCTTCAGTCCGCTCCTGGAAGCAACGATTTCCAGATGGTCGCGTCCTCTGTCGACCCCCAGGGCCTCTCCGCGGTGAAGCGCTTCTATGCGGAGATCGGAATCAATCATCTGCCCATGTTTAGCGATACACGGGCCAGGACTTTGCCGAAGCTTGCCGTCTTCGGCATACCGACAACTCTCTTGATCGACATGCAAAGCCAGGAGAGCGGGCGGCTCATCGGCCCAGCTGATTGGAACAGGCTGGAAATAGTCGCTTTTCTCTCGAACGTCATCGCCGAGCAAAGCGGCTTCACTTCATCAGTGGAGCAGAAGGAGAATAGCCCATGACTGTTTCGGATCCCGCCGGCAACACCCCCCTCATTCGGGGACCATTTGCTTTGCGCTATCCGTTATTACGCGGGCTGCCGGATCGGATTGATCATCATTGCCGCGGTAGCACTCGGCCTTGGTGCCAACTACAATTGGGACTTGCTGGTTGCTATTGGCCTCGCGCCGATCCTTCTTGGTGCTTTGCCATGCGTCGCGATGTGCGCATCGGGCCTCTGCATGAGTGGGCGAAAAAGAGCCAGAGTAATGTACCGGCCTCGATGCAGCTCTTGCTCGATAAATCCAGAGAGCAACCAGCCCGTGAGTTGGGAAAACCACTTGGTGACGATCACCGTGGGACAGATGTATCAAAGCAACCGACCAACGCAGCACCACGCAACCGCAAAGATTGCTGCTGAATACTTTGTGAAAGGAGTACGACTATGCGCAAAGTAATCACGACTATTGGTGCCGCCACATTCATCATCGGCTGCGTAATAAATGAACAAGATGATGAGGCTCTGCAACAAGATAATGGAGAGCGCCATGAGCGGCCCCGATAAAGAGATGCCAATGGAGCCTCCAGCCGAGCCTGAGAAGAAAGGCTGAAACCGGGTCGGCCGTTATTTGAGGGTCAAACGGGTCGACCCTCTCTGGGTGCCCACATGAGAGAAAGAACATCTATATCAGTTACGCGAAGGGCAGCTCTCGGCCTGGTGGTGACTACTTCATTCGCCCGGCCTACCTTCTCGCATTCGCTGAAGGAGGTTGAGCAGAACCTTTATGAGAAGGAAACGTATTATCAACCAGTCGACGTTGAGGCACCGAACTTCACTTTGCAGGATGCAGATGGGCGCGCCATCGGCCTGGCGGACTTCAAGGGCAAGGTCGTCGTGCTGCATTTCATATACGCCAGTTGCCGGGATCTTTGTCCGCTCCACGCCGAGAAGATCGCGGCGGTCCAGAAGATGGTGAATATCACGCCTATGAGGAACGAGGTGCAGTTCATCACAGTCACCACCGATCCCAAGCGCGATACCGGCGCGGTTCTGCGCAACTATGGAGACAACCACGGACTCGACCCAGTGAACTGGATCTTTCTGACCGCCGCAGCCGGCGTTCCCGAAGACACGACCCTCCGGCTTGCCAAGGCCTATGGCGTCGAATTCAGGTTGGGGGAGAACGGCAGTGAGCAGATGCATGGAGCGGTCACAAGTGTCATCGACCAGGAGGGGTTCCTGCGTGGTCGGTTTCACGGGCTAGACTTCCAAGACGTAAATATGGTGATCTTCATCAATGCCCTGATCAACAAAGTCCAGGTCCCACATGCCGACCGCAAGCCCGGATTTTGGAAGAGGCTCGGGCAATGGTTGTGGCCATGACCGCCATCTCCGAAATCAGTCCTATCACCGCCTTGTCCACAGGGGTGATCTCGTTTCTTTCGTCCTCTGTGTTGCCTCTGGCGCCAGGTTGCTTGTCCTATGTCTCGGGCACTTCAGTAGTGACTGCGATCAGAGGTTCACCCCTTCTCCCCTGCTCGACGTTTGGTACTCATCTCGAGCGCCCGCTTCGTTTTCGGATATTTTTGGCCCTGGATGCCACTGCGATGAATGCAATGTTGGACGATGAAAATCCCGCCTCTACCTTCGCGCTTTGGAACCATCCTTCAAGGCGGGCAATTCTGCTGTGGTAGGCCGATTTAAGGAGTTCCTAAATGACCAGTATCAAGCTTGCAATCCCTTTGGCGCTTACCTTGGCGTTTGGCGCCGGAACATCTGTCCTTGCCCAAGATATGGGCTACGAAAAGGAGATGATGAGTGCGCACAAGAAAATGATGGAAGATATGATGGCTGTGAGGCCTAGCGGTAATCCGGACAAGGATTTCGTTATGATGATGGTTCCTCATCATCAGGGAGCCATCGACATGGCTGAGGTCCAGCTGAAATATGGCAAAGATCCGGAATTGAAGAAGATGGCGCAAGACATAATCGACGCGCAAAAGAAAGAAATCGAGCAATTCCAGAAGTGGAATAGAGCAAATCCTTAGCCAACCCAAACCTGCGGGCGCTTCGTGTTGGAGCGTCCGCATCGAGGTCGCCAGTTTCTGGGCAATGAGGGGAGATTAATGATGGCCAACACCGCTTCTCTTGCCTCGTCGCGGACCAGTAGGGGAAAACCCATCGTACTAGTCACGGGGGCGAGTGGCTTCATAGGACGCGCGGTAATTGAGCGATTGTCCAGTCAATATGTCCTGGTCGGTCTGGACAGGGCCGGCCCACCCAACCCGCCCGCGTCGGCGGAGACCGTCGATATCGACCTGGCGTCCAACGAAAGTGTGACCGTGGCCCTTGACGAGGTGCGCACCCGCTTTGGCACGCGGATTGCCTCCGTCG
>NNBT01002885.1_pt1 | contig 10687 bp, 6 predicted proteins | sample 1173831 | NCBI WGS metagenome assembly NNBT01 (sample SAMN07173936, study PRJNA388173) | plant metagenome | isolation source: symbiotic tissue sample KVJ10 | place: Norway: Troms, Kvaloya island | reverse complement strand
CGCGGATTGGTCACCCACACGCGGCTCTGCTCCACCCAATTTTCATCGGGCTGGGGCACAGTGGTGGTTATGCCGACATGGTCGAAGACGAACATGGGCCCTCTCTCCGGATGGCAGGAGCATGATCCGGAAAAGTGCGAAGCGGTTTTCCGGAAAGATCATGCGCAAACAAGAAGGTCGGCGGCGGCCTCGCTTGGCCGCCGCCTTTAGCGATTCAGGTCAGATGGCTTTCTGGATCTCTTCGACATTCACTTTCTTGTAATCGTCGGAGAGGGCGAAGCCGTCGGCATCGGCCTTGACCTTGGCGGCGTCGAAGCCGTTGGCGGCGTCGACGAGATCGTTCTTCACCACCTCATCGACCTTGAAGTCGCCGGTGATCTGGCCGATCCCCTTGGCGGTGTCGAAGAAGAGCTGCCAGCTTTCCGGAATGTGATAGCCCCACTTCTTGCGCTCTTCCCAGCGGCCGCCAAAGACATTGGCGAGCTGCATCATGGATTCGGTCGCAACCGCCGGATTCATCTGCGAGGACAGTCCCGGGAACTGCTCCATCACGATCTGCGTCGCGGCGCGCGGATTGAGGCGGCCGAATTCGAGACCGGCAGCCCAGCCTTTGAGATAACGGGCATAGACATCCTTCTTCGCCGCATCCTCGAAATCCGCCTTGCGGATGACGAAGCTGTTGGCGGGCAGCTTGGAGAAGTCGCGGCCGAGGAAGTAGTCGAAATCGAGGCCCTGGCCCTTCCATTGGGCGCGCCAGCCTTCCCACGACAGAGCGGCATCGCCATTGCCCTGCGACAGCACGGTGCCCCAGGCCGGCCAGCCGCCATCGACATATTTCACCTTGGTGATGTCGACGCCCGCCGCCTTCAGCATCGGATCGCAGATCGACTGCCAGCCGGCTGAGCCCAGCACGATCGTCTTGCCTTCGAGGCCTTTGATGTCGGCCGGCTTCTCACCCTTGCGGAAGGCGAAGTCGAACACGTCGGCGCCGCCCATCTGGAAGACCGACACGAGCGGAATGCCTTGCGCGAGGCCCAGCGAGAAGACGCCCGGCGAGGGATAGCCCATATCGGCCTGATTCTGGTCGACGAGCTTGACGCAGGCCGTCGCATCGGACGGGCCTGGCTCGAGCGTCGTCTCGATATCGCCGAAATAGCCGAATTTCTTGCCGACCCAATAGGGATAGTCGTCGAGCACTTCGATGGTGCCGCGCGGCGACACCCAGCGCACCGTCTCCGCCGCGTGGGCCGTGCGGGAGCCGAGCCCGCCCAAGGCCGCAACCGAAACGCCCGCGGCGGTCAGGCTCAACAGGCGGCGCCGTCCAATCATCATCTGAGTCATGTCTGGTTTCCTCCGTTATAGACTGTCGTGTTGTTGTTCACGCACTTCTCGGTATTTTTTTACGCTTCCCAACTCGCCCATTTCTTGCCGACCCAATAGAAGAACACGTAGATCGAGATGCCGATGATGGCGAGGATGAGGATGATGGCGAAAAATTGCGGCATGCGGATCAAGGCCGAATAATAAGTGAGCCGGTTGCCGAGGCCCTCGGCGCCGCCCACCATCTCGGCGCCGACCGTGGTCAGAAGGCCGAAGATCGAGCCGACCATCAGGCCGACGATGATCATCGGCATCGCCATCGGGATGCGGATCTTGGTGAAGATCTGGAAGGTCGAGGCGCCGAAGGAGCGGGCGAGCGCGATCTTGGCGAGATCGACGCGCCGGAAGCCGGTCGCCGAATTGATCATCACCATGGGCCCCGAGGCCAGCGCCACCGCGATGATGCGCGGCTCGCTGCCGAAACCGAGCTTGAGGATGAGCAGCGGCACCAGCGCCAGCATCGGCGTGGTGACGAGGAGCAGGATGTAAGGGGTGACGATCTTTTCGACGAAGGGAAACTGTGTGATGACCGCGGCAAGGATGAAACCGATCGAGGCGCCGATGGCGAAACCGACCAGCAGCTCATACAGCGTGACGAGAAGATGCGGCCAGATGAAGCCCCATTCGGTGAACAGCGCCGTGATGATCAGGCTCGGGGTGGGGAGCACATATTGCGGCACACCGAACCATTTGAGCAGAAGTTCCGAGCCGCCGATGATCACCACGGCGACCAGGATGATGGCCAAAGTCTCCAGCTTGGTGCGGTGATCGCCGAGCCCCAGTGACGCGCCGGACAGACCGACGCCGTCACCGCTTCCGCCGGCCTTCTTCCGGTTGAATTCCGGAATTTTGTCGCCCAGCGCCTTATCCACTTCACGTCCTCCCTTGAGCGATGTCCCGATCCGGACCGTTGCTTATGTTATCGCCAGCCCCTCGCTGGGGCTGCGGCCGTGATCGATGCTCGCCTTGATATGCAAAACACGTTCGATGAAGTCGGGCCGCGTCTGGATGTCGACGGGACGCGGACGCGGTATGTCGATGTCGAAGACGGAGGCGATGCGTCCGGGGCGGGCCGACATCACGACGACGCGGTCGGCGAGGAAGATCGCCTCGGAGATCGAATGGGTGATGAAGACGATGGTCTTGCCGGTCTCCATCCAGATCTCCTGGATGAGCAGGTTCATCTCGTCGCGGGTGAAGGCGTCGAGAGCGCCGAAAGGCTCGTCCATCAGGAGCAGCGACGGATTGACCGACAGACTGCGCACGATCGAGGCGCGCTGCTGCATGCCGCCCGACAATTCGCGCGGGAATTTCGATTCGAAGCCCCAGAGATTGACGCGCTTCAAGAGCTTGTCGACGCGCTGCTGATCGACCGGCTTGCGCTTGAGCTCGAATGGCAAGGCGATATTGGCGGCGAGATTGCGCCAGGGGAGCAGATTGGCGTCCTGGAAGATCATCGCGATCTCGGGATGCGGCTTGGTGATCTTCTCCGCCCCGAGCCGGATTTCGCCATCGGTCAGGCCATGCAGGCCGCCCATCGACCAGAGCAAGGTGGATTTTCCGCAGCCCGACGGGCCCAATATGCAGAGGAACTCGCCGTCACGCACATCGAGCGACACATTGTCGAGCGCATGCACCGAGCCGGTGCGGGTCTGATAATATTTGGTGGCGCCCGCAATGCTCATCTTGAGCGGCTTCTTGTCCGAAGCGCCTGCTACGTTGCGCATGGGCGTCGCATCCATCATGTTTCCTGGCCCGTGGCGAGGCATGACTCGCCGCTTATCGTTATTTTTTCAAATCATGTTACAAAATTTCAGAGTTCGCAATAGCCCTGGCGAAAAACATTTATGTCTCAAATGACGGAAAATGCAGAAAGTTGCGGCGCACAAGCGTCTCGCACTTGCCCAATCGTCAAAAGCCTGTAATTTAATTACGAGACGGACCCGGCGGGCATAGGACGGGATCATGGTGCAACGGCGCGGCGAAAAGGCAGCGGAACAGCCTCCGGCGATCGACATCGTCTCGCGCATCGAGCGCATCGAAAGCGAATTGTCGCCCTCCGAGCGGCGCGTCGCGACGATCGTCGGGCGCGATTATGAAGCGGCCACCCGCCTGACCATCGCCGATCTCGCCAAAAAAGCGAAAGTCAGCCAGCCGACTGTCACGCGCTTCTGCCGCTCGGTCGGCTGTGGTTCCTTCGCCGAATTCAAGATCAGGCTCGCCACCACGCTCACCGTGGCCTCGGCCTATCTCAAATCGGATCGCGCCTTCGACGACGATATCGGCCAGCTTGCCCAGACGATCATGATGCGGGCGGCGGGCGCGGTGCGCGAATGCCTCGATCAGCTCGACACCAAGACGATCGGCCAGGCGATCGATGCGCTGGCCGAGAGCCGGCGGATCGATCTCTATGGCCAGGGCGGGGGGTCGGCCGCGATGGTCGAGGATGCGAAACTGCGCCTGTTCCGGCTCGGGCTCCCGGTCTCCGCCTATAGCGACGGCCATCAGCAGCGCATGTCGGCGGCGACCTTGAAACCCGGCGACACCGCTTTCGCGATTTCCAACAGCGGCCGCTCCAAGCCGGTGATCGAGGCGATCGAGATCGCGCGATCGTTCGGCGCCCGCACCATCGCGCTGACCCGGCCGGGAACGCCGCTCGCCCAGGTCGCCGACATCGTCATCGCCATCACCATCGCCGAGGGCGACAATGTGCTGGTGCCGACGCCGTCGCGCTACGCGCATCTGGCGGTGATCGACACACTCGCCGCCGGGGTCGCGGTGAAGCTCGGCGCCAAAGCGCGCGAAGCGCTCCGCCGGGTGCGCTACACCCTCGCCCGCATCGGCATCGCCATCCCGACGCCGGCCACCGATCCCACCCCTCTGATGCAGGCCCGCGGACCGCAGGAATAGGCGCGGCCCTGATCCCTCTCCTTCCCCCTTGCGGGGAAGGTGGCTCCCACGGCGATGAGCGTGGGAGACGGATGGGGGTCGGGTGCTCCAGCAGAATGTTCTCTGAAGCACCACCCGACCCCCACCCCGGTCCTTCAGGCCGACCCTCCCCGCAAGGGGAAGGGCTCTAAAGGAACAAAAGTGAACGATTCCCATAGGATACCCTGACCTCAACGTCAGCCCTATTCTGTATTGTTTATGTTCTTTTTATGTTCTAGTCTTTCTGTATGATCCCTATCTCAGCACCCCATTCCCCTGCCCGCCGGCGGCCTACAAAGCCTGCCAGCCTGGAGGAATTGCGCCGGCTGCTAGCTCCGCCCCGCGCCCGCACGGGAAAGAGCCGGTTCTTCTCCTTCGGACTGCCGCTGGACAAAAACCTGCCCCGGCAAGGCCTGTCGCTCGAAAGCCTGCATGAGGTCCATGCCGCCACGCCGGAAGACCTGCCGGCGGCTTTCGGCTTTCTCGCAGCGCTTACGGTTTCGCTCTGCAGCTCGGGGCCGGTTTTCGTCATCAGTTCAGTGCAGAGCCTTGCAACAACCGGCCGATTATATGGCCATGGCTTGAACGGGCTCGGTCTCGATCCCAGCCGCCTCACGCTGGTCGAGGCGCGCCAAGACACGGAAGCCTTCTGGGCCATCGAGGAGACGTTGCGCTCGGGCGCCGTTCCCGTCACGCTCGGGCTCATCGCGCAGAATTTCGATCTCAAGACGAGCCAGCGTTTGAGCCTCGCGGCACGCGAGGCGAAGCGGCCGCTGCTGTTGCTGCGGCCGCCTGGATCGGCGGCGGCCAGCGCCGCCGAAACGCGCTGGCGTATCGCCGCGGCGCCGGCCCGGCGCGATGCGACGGACAGTCTTCTGGCGACAAGCTGGCGGGTGGCGCTGGAGCGCTGCCGCAATGGTTCGAGTGGTGAGTGGGTGTTGGAGTGGTACCATGCGTCGCATCGTTTCAGTCTGGCTGCCGCGCTGGCCGATCCTGCGCTTTCTGACGGCGCAGACAGCATCTGGCGAGATAGCGCCTGACCGGCCTTTCGTCCTGACCCTCGATGCGTCGGGCGGCCCGCGCATCGCCGCCACGAATCCGCCCGCCGAGAAGATCGGCCTGTTCGCCGGCCAGGGCCTGAGCGATGCACGCGCCAAGGCCGGCGGGCTTTTGCAGGCGCGGCCTCTCGAAACCGACAAGGATGCGCACGCTTTGCGCCGCCTGGCTTTGTGGGCGACGCGTTATGCGCCATCCGTCGCGCCCTGGGGCCCCGAGAATGGCAGTGACGGCTTCTTCCTCGACATCACCGGCGCCGCGCATCTCTTCGGCGGCGAGGCGGCGCTGCTCAAGGACATCGTCAAACGCCTGCGCAAATTCGGTCTCACCGCGCGCTGCGCCATCGCCGGCACGCCAGGTGCGGCCTGGGCGCTGGCGCATCAGGCTTCGGCTGCGTCTTTCATTTTGCCGGAAGGACAGGAGAAAGACGCGCTGAAGCCGCTGCCGATCAAGGCCTTGCGGCTCGGCGCCGAAACCCATGAAGCCCTGCACCGTCTCGGCTTCAAACGCATCGGCATGCTGATCGATGCGCCGCGCGCGCCCTTCGCGGCGCGCTTCGAGAAAGAGCTGCTCACCCGCCTCGACCAGGCGCTGGGGCTCAGGCCCGAGGCTCTGCATTATATAACACCGCCCCCTGTCTATGATGCGCGGCGCGCCTTTCTCGATCCGATCTTCACGCAAGAGATCGTCGTCGCGGCCGCGCGCAAATTGCTGGCAGGTCTCATTCCCGCCCTCGAACGGGATGGCGTCGGCATCCGCTCCTTGCGGCTCGGGCTTTATCGTGTCGATGGCGACATGCGGCAGCTCGATCTGGGGCTTGCGGCGCCGACGCGCGATCCCGCCCATGTCGCGCGCCTTATCACCCTCAAGCTCGACAGCCTGACGCGCGGGCTCGAAGCCGGCTTCGGCTTCGACTGTGTCAGCCTTTCCGTCACCTCCGCCGAGACCTTGCAGAACGAGCAAGGCGACCTCGCCTCGCCTTGTGACAATCAGGAAGATGCGAAGGCGCAAGCGCGTCTTCTCGATGCGCTGCGCCAACGCCTCGGCGCGGATTGCGTGCGGCACATCAGGCCGGTCGAAAGCCATATTCCGGAGCGCGCCGAAATTCTCATTCCAGCGGACAGCGCGAAAATCAACTGGCCGCAGGACATGGAACGCGCCCGCCCCTCTCTGCTTCTGCCGCAGGCGGAGCCCGCGGAGGTCACGGCGCTCATCCCCGACGGGCCGCCGCGGCAATTCCGCTGGCGCGGCAAGCTGCATGATGTCGCGACCGCGCAAGGCCCCGAGCGCATCGCGCCGGAATGGTGGCGCAGCAGCGCTTTCGCATTCACCCGCGATTATTATCGCGTCGAGAACACGGCCGGGCAACGTTTCTGGCTCTATCGCGACGGTCTCTATGAACGCGAGAGCCCTGGACCGCGCTGGTTCGTCCATGGCTTCTTCGCGTGAGGCGCCGCCATGGCCTATGCCGAGCTCGCCGTCACCAGCAACTATTCCTTCCTGCGAGGGGCCTCGCATCCCCATGAAATGGTCGAACGCGCCGATGAGCTCGGCCTCGCCGCCATCGGCCTCGCCGACCGCAACAGCTTCGCCGGCGTGGTGCGGGCCTATACGGAAGCCAAAAACCGCAAGATTCAATATCTTCCCGGCGTGCGGCTGGTCACGGTCGACGGCTTCGAAGTACTGACCTATCCGACCGACCGCGACGCCTATGGCCGTCTCTGCCGGCTGCTGACGACAGGCAATCGGCGTGCCAAAAAAGCCGAATGCCATATCACGCTCGATGAGATCTGCGCCGCGAGCCAGGGCCAGATGCTGATCGTGCTGCCGCCCGACACGTTCGATGATGCGTTTCAGGCGCAGCATGCGAAACTTGCGGAGGCAGCGCCAAACCGGGTCTTTCTCGGCGCCATCCATCGCCATGGAGGCGACGAGAAGCAGCGCTTCTCCCGCCTCACCGATTGCGCCCGTCAGCACGCGACACCGCTCGTCGTCCTCAATGACGTTCACTATCACCGGCCGGAGCGGCGCCCGCTTGCCGATGTGCTCACCTGCATCCGAGAAAAATGCACCATCGCCGAAGCGGGCTTCCGGCTCCACGCCAATGCCGAGCGCCATCTCAAATCGGAAGTGGAGATGCTGCATCTCTTTGCCGGCTATGAGGACGCCGTCCAACGCAGCGCCGAGATCGCCGCATCATGCCGGTTTTCCCTGGGCGATCTCAAATATGAATATCCCGATGAGCCGGTGCCGCCCGGCAAGACGCCGCAGGAGCACCTCACCGATCTCGCCTGGAAAGGTGCCGCCAAACGTTACAAGGGAAATGTACCCGAGGATGTCGCCCAGAATATCCGCGAGGAATTGCGCATCATCGCCGAGCTCGATTACGCCCGCTATTTCCTCACCGTGCATGATGTCGTCGCTTTCGCCCGCAGCAAATACATCCTCTGTCAGGGGCGCGGCTCGGCGGCGAACAGCACCGTGTGTTATTGTCTCGGCGTCACCGAGGTCAATCCGCGTTCGACCAAGCTTCTGTTCTCACGTTTCATCTCACAGGCGCGCAAGGAGCCGCCCGATATCGATGTCGATTTCGAACATGAGCGGCGCGAGGAAGTTATCCAGTATATATATGACCGCTACACACGTGAGCGCGCCGCCATCTGCGCCACCGTCATCCATTACCGCTCGCGCCGCGCCATCCGTGAAGTCGGCCAGGTGATGGGCCTGACGCCGGATGTCACCTCGGCGCTCGCCAAGACGATCTGGGGTTATGGCAGCCACATGCCCGACCAATATGTGCGCGAAGCCGGCTTCGATCCCGACAATGAGAAGATCCGTCAGGCGGTCGGCCTCGCCAATGAGCTGATCGGCTTTCCGCGCCATCTCTCCCAGCATGTCGGCGGCTTCGTGCTCACCCAGAAGCCGCTATGCGAAACCGTGCCCATCGGCAATGCGGCGATGGACGAGCGCACCTTCATCGAATGGGACAAGGACGATATCGACGCATTGGGCCTCATGAAGGTGGATGTGCTGGCGCTCGGCATGCTGAGCTGTCTCAGAAAAGCGCTCGAAATGCTGCGCATCCGCTACCGCAAGCCTTATTACACACTGGATGACCTGCCTTACGAGGACAAGGCGACCTATGACATGCTGTCGAAAGCCGATTCCGTCGGCGTGTTCCAGGTCGAAAGCCGGGCGCAGATGTCGATGCTACCGCGGCTCAAGCCAAAGGAATTCTATGATCTCGTCATCGAAGTGGCGATCGTCAGGCCGGGGCCAATCCAGGGCAATATGGTGCATCCCTATCTCAAGCGGCGCGACGGCATAGAGAAGACCATCTATCCCTCGCCCGATCCGGCTTTCGGTCCTGCGAATGAGCTGGAGGAAGTGCTCAAACGAACCAAGGGCGTGCCGCTCTTCCAGGAACAGGCGATGCAGATCGCCATCACCGCGGCAGATTTCTCGCATGCGGATGCCGACCGCCTGCGCCGCTCGATGGCGACTTTCCGCAACAACGGCACCGTCAGCACTTTCCGGGACAAATTCGTCACTGGCATGACCCGGCGCGGTTATGACCCGGACTTTGCCGAACGCTGCTTCAGCCAGATCGAAGGTTTCGGCGAATATGGCTTTCCGGAAAGCCACGCGGCGAGCTTTGCGTTGCTCGTCTATGCCTCGGCCTATATCAAATGCCACCATCCGGATGTGTTCTGCGCCGCCATCCTCAACAGCCAGCCGATGGGCTTCTATCAGCCGGCGCAACTGGTGCGCGATGCGCGCGAGCATGATGTCGAAGTGCTGCCGGTCGACATCAACGAAAGCCAATGGGACTGCACGCTCGAAGGCACCTCGGACAAACGCTCGTCGGTAAGGCTTGGCTTCCGCCAGGTTTCCGGCCTCAAGCAGGAAGAAATCGAGAAAAAGCTCATCGCCAAACGCGGCAACAGCTATTCAGGCCTCGAGCAAGTGGCGCGGCGCAGCGGCGTCTCGCGCTTCACGCTGGAAAGGCTCGCGGAAGCCGACGCCCTCACTTCCTTAGGGTTGGACCGCCGCAAGGCGCTGTGGGCGATGCGACGCCTGAGCCGGCTCGATATCGACCTGGAAAAGGCGCCGGGCGCGGCCCGGGACGGCAATCTGCCGCTCTTCGCGCCGCATATGGAAGACGGGCTTTTCAATGAGCCCTCCGTCGCCCTGCCCGAGATGCAGCTCAGCGAGGAGGTGATGGACGATTACGGAACGACCGGCCTGTCGCTCAAGGCCCATCCCTGCAGCTTCTTCCGCAGCGATCTCACCAAGCTCGGCGCCATCACCAGCGCCGCGCATCGGGCCGAGACCCTGAAGCAGAACACGAAAGTCACCGTCGCCGGCCTCGTCCTCATGCGGCAGATGCCCAGCACCGCCAAAGGTGTCGTCTTCATCACCCTCGAGGACGAAACCGGCATCGCCAATATCATCGTCTGGCCGCAGGTGCTGGCGGAGAACCGGCGGGTGGTGATGACCGGCGAGTTCCTCGCCATCAGCGGGCGGCTGCAGCGCGAGGGCCTCGTCATCCATGTCGTCGCCGAACGTTTCATCGACCTCACCGTCGAGCTGCGCACGCTCCGGCAAGGCGATCTGTTCGACACCGCACCTCCCGCCCTCATCAAGAGCCGGGACTTCCATTAGAACCACGCGGAGACAACATGCAGGTCATGCACAATACAACACATCTGTTTATTAAACAGATCTGGTGTGCTAGTCATGAACAGTAGCCAAGCGAAGCGCTTACTTGCTCGTCTCGGCTGCAGCTTCGAGCCCGGAAAAGGTGGCCATCTGATTGTCAGGCGTGGCCATCTCAAATCGGTCCTCCCGCAACATGGAGGAGCCAAGGAGATCGGCAAGGGCTTGTGGCTCAAGATATTGAAGGATCTCGATCTGAAGGACGAAAAATAATGTTGCGATATCCCGTTACCCTCAAGAAAGACAGCAACGGCACCCTTCTGGTGACTGCGCCGGATTTCCCGGAACTGGTCACCTTTGGCGAGAACAAAGCCGACGCGTTGATGAGAGCGGCCGATGCCATCGCAACCGTCATACAGGGACGGATCAGCGACAGAGAGAAGATCCCCAAGCCTTCACGCGCCAAGCGGGGCCAGGACTATGTCCATCTGTCCACCCTCATCGCCGCGAAGCTGGCGCTCTACGGCCTGATGATCAAGACCGGCACACGGAAGGCCGATCTCGCCAGGAAGCTCGGCATTCACGCCCCCCAGGTGGATCGGCTGCTTGATCTCGACCACGACTCCCGGCTCGATCAGATCGACAGCGCCGTGCGCGCCCTTGG
>NNBT01003659.1_pt1 | contig 10714 bp, 12 predicted proteins | sample 1173831 | NCBI WGS metagenome assembly NNBT01 (sample SAMN07173936, study PRJNA388173) | plant metagenome | isolation source: symbiotic tissue sample KVJ10 | place: Norway: Troms, Kvaloya island | reverse complement strand
GGCGAGCACAGAGCGCGCGCCGGCTTTCATCGCAGGAATGCCGAMAAGMCCGGHKCCCGTKGMGRGWYSGAGCMCSCKCKKGCCGGCAACGAGGGYTGGATGATCGAGCACATAACGCGCCAGCGCSTGGCCGCCGGCCMAGGCGAAAGCCCAGARGGGCGGCGGCAGGCCGATCTCGCCCAGCTCCTCTTCGGTCTTCTGCCAGATCGGCACCGCCTCGTGCGCCAGATGCAACAAAACTTCCGGCACCAGCGGCGGCGCCAGCAGGCTGGTATTCTGCCGGATGAATTCCGGGTGATCGACGGGCTTCAGCAAGCTTACGCTTTCTTCACACCGCCCAGCTCGCAGATGAGCTTCCATTCGTCGGCCGACACCGGCTGCACCGACAGGCGCGAATTATTGACCAGCACCATGTCCTTCAGCCGCTTGTCGGTCTTGATATAATCGAGCGTCACCGGCTTCGGCACGTCGGTGACGGCGCGGATGTCGACGCATTCCCAATTGCCTTCCTTGGCGGTCGAATCGGGATGGGCGAGCTTCGCCACCTCGACGATGCCGACGATCTCCTTGCCTTCATTGGAATGATAGAAGAAGCCTTTGTCGCCGATCTTCATCGCCTTCATGTTGTTGCGCGCCTGGAAATTGCGCACGCCGGTCCATTCGGTGCCCTTGGTGCCGGCCTTTTTCTGCTGGTCCCATGACCAGGAATCGGGTTCCGATTTGAACAGCCAGTAAGCCATTATTTGTCCTCCGGATTTTTGAGACCCCATTTCCACGCCCGGATCTCGACGGCGGCGAAGAGGCCGGCCTTCGCATAAGGATCGTTCTTGGCGATGTCTTCGGCGCCGGCGCGGTCCTTCGCTTCGACGATGACGAGCGAGCCGATCGGGCTTCCCGCCTCATCGGTGAAAGGACCCGCCGCTTTCAGCGCATTGCCGAGGCCGTTCAGGTAATCGATATGGCCGGGCCGCTCCCGCATGCGCAAATCGACCGAATTGGGCTTGTCCGTGCAGATCAAGGCGTACAGCATTTTCTACCCTCTATGGAATTCAGGATTGACGGGACGGGCGAGCAGTCTGGCGATTTCTGTCTCGGGATCGGAGCCGCCGTCAATGACTGCCGCGACCGCGGCCGAGATCGGCATGTCGATATTCTGCTCGCGCGCCAGCTTCGCGACGATGCGGGCGGTGGCGATGCCTTCGACGGTTCCCTTGGCTTCGGCGAGAGCGGCGGCGGTGTTTTTGCCGGCGCCCAGCGCGAGACCGAAGGAATAGTTGCGCGACTGCCGGCTCGAGCAGGTGAGGAGCAGGTCGCCGAGCCCGGAAAGGCCGGTCAATGTCTCGGGCCGCCCGCCCAGCGCCTTGCCGAAGCGGGTGAGCTCGGTGAAGGCGCGGGTGGTGAGCGCGGCACGGGCACTGTCGCCGAGATTCTTGCCGGCGGCGATGCCGCAGGCGATCGCCAGCACATTCTTCACCGCCCCGCCCAGCTCGACACCGCGCGGATCATCCGAGGGATAGATGCGGAAGGTGGAAAGGCTCAAGGCTTGCGCCCAGTCCTTGGCGAGGCGCAGATCGGGTGCGGCGAGTGTCACCGCGGTCGGCAGGCCGCGCGCCACATCCGCGGCGAAGCTCGGCCCCGACAGGATGAGACCCGGCACCTTGGGCAGGCATTCGGACAGAACTTCGTTCATCAACAGGCCGGTCTCGGCCTCGATGCCCTTGGCGCACAGGACAACCGGCGCCTTGAGATCGGAGAATTGCGCCAGCACGGAACGCAGCACCTGGGCCGGCACCACCGCCAGCACCGCATCGGCGCCGGCGAGATCGGACGGCGTGCTGGTGGCGCGCAGGCGTGCGCCGAATTCGATGCCGGGAAGGCGCTTTTCGAGCCGGTGCGTCGCGTTGATGAGCGCCGCGGTCTCGGGATTGCGCGCCCAGACGGTCACCTCATGGCCGGCGCGTTCGGCGACACTGGCGAGCGCCAGGCCCCAGGCGCCGGCACCCAGGATTCCGATGCGGCTCATGCCTTCACCCCGGCGCCGGTGAGACGTTTGGCGTCGGGATCGAGCGGCCAGCGCGCTTTCGCCGGCGCATCGAGCGGATCGGCGAGGCCGATGGCCAGTCGCTCGGCGCCGGCCCAGGCCACCATCGCGGCATTGTCCGTACACAGATGAGCCGGCGGCACCAGCAGGCTGAAGCCCGAGCGTTTGCAGACCTCTTCGAAAGCGGCCTTCAGCGTGTGGTTGGCGGCGACACCGCCCGCCACCACCAGCACCCGATTGCGCATATCCGGGAACTCGTCCTTGAAGAATCTCAGTGCCCGACCGAGCCGGTCGCGCATCGTCTCGGCCACGGCGGCTTCGAAGCTGGCGCAGATATCGGCGATGTCTTTCTCGGTGAGCGGGCGCAGATCGTCGACCGCCTCGCGCACCGCCGTCTTGAGACCAGAGAAGGAGAAATTGCAGCCCTCGCGGCCTTTGAGCGGCCGCGGAAAGTCGAAACGTTTCGGATTGCCCTTTCGCGCCAGCTCCTCGACCTTGGGTCCGCCCGGATAGGGAAGCCCCAGCAGCTTCGCCGTCTTGTCGAAAGCCTCGCCCAGTGCATCGTCGATGGTGGTGCCGATGCGGCGATAGCGCCCGACGCCTTCGACGATCTGGATCTGGGTATGGCCGCCCGAGATGAGGAGCAGCAGATAGGGGAATTCGACCGGCTCCAGGAGCCGCGGGGTCAGCGCATGGGCTTCGAGATGGTTGATGGCGGCGAGCGGCTTGCCGGTGGCGAGCGCCAGCGCCTTGGCGGTGGTGAGTCCGACCAGGAGCCCGCCGATCAGCCCCGGGCCGGCGGTGGCGGCAATGCCGTCGATATCGGCGAGGCGCAGATTCGCACTTGTCAGCGCCTCGGCGATCAGCCGGTCGAGATGGCGGGCATGGGCGCGCGCCGCGATCTCCGGCACCACGCCGCCATAGGGCGCATGGTCCTTGATCTGCGACAGCACGATATTGGCCAGAATCTCGCCCGAACCGTCGCCATGGCGGCGCACCAGCGCCGCCGCGGTCTCGTCGCAGGAGGTTTCGATGCCGAGTATGGTCTGGTCCGGTGCGGCCATGAATGCCAATGACGTTTCGCGCGTAAGAGATTAAGAGGAGCCGTGATATAGCATGATCTCGAAAAACGGATATGGTTTTTCCAGAAAGATCATGCGCAAACAAAGAGATAAAGCGTGAGCAGCCCGGATGGGCGCAACCGCTTTAGCACCCTGCGGAGCTGACTTGCAAACACCTCGCCTGAAAATCGGAACGCGCGGCTCCAGGCTCGCCCTTGCCCAAGCGGAAGAGACTCGCGCCCGGCTCGCCGCCGCCCATGGTTTCGCGCCCGAAGAGATCGAGATCGTCGCCATCACCACCACCGGCGACCGCATCCGCGACCGCCCCTTGAGCGAGATCGGCGGCAAGGGCCTGTTCACCAAGGAGATCGAGGAGGCGCTGCTCCAGGGCGCGATCGATCTCGCCGTCCATTCGATGAAGGACATGCCGGCGGCCCTGCCCGCCTCACTCACCATCGCCACTTATCTTCCGCGCGAGGATGCGCGCGACGCCTTCATCAGCAATATCTGCGCCCGCATCGGAGATCTGCCGCAGGCCTGCACCGTGGGCTCGGCCTCGGTGCGCCGCGCCGCGCAGCTGAAACGCCTGCGCCCCGACATCGCGATCGTCAATCTGCGCGGCAATGTCGAAACCCGCCTCGCCAAGCTCGATCGCGGCGAAGTGGCGGCGACCTTCCTTGCTTGCGCCGGCCTGAACCGCCTGGGCCTCAGCCATCGCATCACCGCGCCGATCCCGGAAAGCGAAATGCTGCCCGCCGTCGCGCAAGGCGCCATCGGCATCGAGATCCGCGAGGACGACACGCGCATGCGTGAGCTGCTCGCTGCCGTCAACGACACGCCGACCGAAATCGCCGTCACCTGCGAGCGCGCTTTCCTCGCCACGCTCGACGGCTCCTGCCGCACGCCGATCGCCGGTCATGCGACGATCAAGGACGGCGTGATCTCCTTCCGTGGCGAGGCGCTGACTCTCGACGGCCGCATGACATTCACCGCTGAGCGCAGTGGCCCTGTCACCGATGCCGCGCGGCTCGGCCGCGAGGCCGGCGAGGAAGTGAAGGCCAAGGGCGGCAGCCATCTGCTGCATCTCAGCTGAGCCATGCGGCTGCTCGTCACGCGACCGCTCGAGGACGCCGGCACGCTTGAACGACGGCTCGTGGCGCTCGGTCACCAGGTGATTCTGTCGCCGCTGCTCACCATCGCGCCCCGCGCCGACATTGCGATTCCGCCGGAGCCTTATCAGGCCATCGCGCTCACCAGCGCCAATGCGATCCGCTGCCTCGAAAGCAGCAGTCTTCTCGACGGGCTGCGCCATCTGCCGGTCATGGCGGTCGGTCCGCAATCGGCGGCGGCGGCGCGTCAGGCGGGTTTCGCGACCATCACCGAAGCGGGCGGCGACGGGATCGGCCTCGCCCAGCACATCATCGCAGCGCTCGATCCGCAAGCCGGACCGGTCCTCTATCTCTCTGGTCTCGACACCGCGAGCGACTTCACCGGTCTCCTCGAAAATGGCGGGCTCTCGACGCGGCGCGTCATCGTCTACGAAGCAAAGCCCGCCGCGGCGCTCGCGCCGGAAGCGGCCAGTGCGGAGGGTGTCCTGCTTTATTCACCACGTTCCGCCAGACTCTGGCTCGACCTCGCGAGGCGTCAGTCCATACCCGCCGATGTCATGGTTCATTATTGCCTGTCGGCGAATATTGCCGCGATTCTGCCCGACGCTTTTGCCAGACGGGTGGCGGCACGGCCGGTGGAAGACGCGCTTCTCGAAATCATTGGCCCCGCCCGATGATTGGAATAGCATGGTAACTACAACCACGAGATGAATGGGTGCCGATGAGCAGCATCGAAAACGAATCGCAGGTTTCGAAATCGCGGAACCCCGTCATCGACCTCGAAGCCGAGGACATCTCGCCGCCCACCGATACCGGCGACAGCGAGCCGCCGAAAGAAGCTGAGGAACCCGCCGCAGCGCCGCCGCCCGAGCCCGAAAAACGGCCCTCCTTTTGGGCCCGTCATCGCACCGCCATCATCGCCGCCGTCGTCGCGGTCCTGCTCGGCGCCTGGTTCTATCGCGCCGTCGTCTCCGATCTGTGGCCGCCCACGACCATGGCCGAGCGCCTGTCGACGCTCGAAGCCGCCAACCGCACCGTCAATGAGCAACTCGTGTCGCTCAGCGGCAATCTCGATACGCTCAAGGCAGATCTCGCCAAACGCGCCGAGGACGGCAGCAACGCCGCAGCGAGCGTCGAGACCCGCCTCGGCGATCTCGACAAGGCGGTGGCCGAGCTGCGCCAATCGATCGCCGCCCTCGGCCAGACGACCGGTAGTGGTGGCGGCACGGCGGACCCGGAAGCGCTCACCGCCCTCACCGAACGCGTCGCCAAGCTCGAACAGGCGGTCGCCGCGTTGCGCGAGTCGGGCGGCGGCACAACGACTACCACGACGACCGGCGGCGGCCAGGATTCCGCACAACTGACGCAGGCGCTCGCCGATCTCAAGGCGAAATTCGCCGGCGGCCTTCCCTTCAAGGATGAGCTCGACCGCATCGCCGTCTATGTGCCGGGCAATCAGGATCTCGCCGCGCTTCAGCCTCATGCCACGGCCGGCATCGTCAACCCGCAGGGCCTCGCCACCGCGCTCGAAGCGTTGCTGCCGGGCCTGGCGAAGACGGGCGGCGGCGGCGACACCGCCGGCGGCGAGGCGAGCGGCTTCTGGGCTTGGTTTGGCACGGTGGTGAAAATCCGCGATCTCAACACGCTCGACTGGGCCGATCTCGCCCGCGCCGCGGCGAATGACGCCAAGGCCGGCGATCTCAATGCCGCGATTGCCCGCCTCGAGGAGCCGGGCGGCGACCTGCCGCCTGAGCTCGCGCAGTGGCGCGATCAGGCGCGTCAGCGCCTCAAGGCCGAAAGCGCCATGGCGCAGCTCAGCGCCGCCCTTACCGCCGTCATTTCGGGCACACCATGATCCGACTGCTCATCCGTTTTGTCCTGCTCGCCGCCGCCGCCGCGGGTTTCGCCTGGATCGCCGACCGGCCGGGCACGATCGTCATCCGCTGGCTCAACCGCGAGATCGAGACGTCGGTGCTGGCGGGACTCGCCGGCCTCATCTTCGCGGTGCTGGCTCTGTGGTTCCTGCTCGGGCTGCTGCGCCGCCTGATCGGCACGCCGGGCGCCATTGGCGGTTATTTCCGCTTCCGCAAGGCGCGCCGCGGTTATGAGAGCCTGTCGCGCGGCATCATCGCGGCGGGCGCCGGCGACGGGACGAGCGCCCAGCGCTTCGCCGCCATCGCCGCCAAGTCGCTGACCGACGAGCCGTTGCTGAAACTGCTCGAAGTGCAGGCGGCCCAGCTCAAGGGCGACCGCGCCAAGGTGCGCCAGGGTTTCGAGGCGATGCTGAAATCGCCGGAGACCGAGGCGCTGGGGCTGCGCGGCCTGTTTTCGGAAGCCCGCCAGGCAGGCGACCTCGCCGCCGCGAAGGGCTATGCCGAACGCGCCTTGAAGCTCAATGCGGCGCATGGCTGGGCGTCTTCCGCTCTGCTGTCGATCCAGTCGCAGGCGCGCGACTGGGACTCAGCCCTCGTCACGCTCGAGACGCAGCGCAAGGCCGGCCATCTGGCGGCCGACAAGATGAAGCGCTTGAAAGCGGTGCTGCTCGCCGCCAAGGCGCTGGCCGCCGAGACGAGCGACCGCACGGCGGCGCTCGGCTGGGCGCTCGACGCGCACAAGCTCGACCCTTCGCTCATTCCCGCGGCGGCCGTCGCCACAAGGCTTTATGGCGCCGACGACGCGCTGCGCCGGGCCTGGCGCGTGGCGTCGAAGACCTGGGCCCTGAGCCCGCATACGGATCTCGCCGAAGCTTATGCCTATGCCCGCCTGACCAGCCCGCCGCAGGAGCGGTATGAGCGGGTGCGCCGGCTGATCGGTTCCTATTCCGGCGGCGTCGAGGGTGCTTATGCTTTGGGCCGCGCCGCCGCCGAGGCGCGCCAGTGGGACGATGCCGGCAAGGCGCTGGAGCCTTTGCTCGCCAGCGAGCCCCAGGCGCGTTTCTGCGCCGTAATGGCCGAGATCGAGGAAGGCCGCGGCGACAAGGGCCGGGCGCGTGAATGGCTGGCAAGGGCGGTCCGCGCCCCGAGCGACCCGATGTGGGTCATCGACGGCGCCGCCTCGCCCTATTGGACGCCGATTTCACCCGTCACCGGCGAGATCGGCTTCGCCGAATGGAAAGTGCCCTTCGACCAATTGCCGCGCCAGACGGCCACGGCGCCGTCCCAGCCGCCCGAGGTCGAGCCCATCGAGGCGACCCCGGCTTTGGCCGCACCGGCACCGGCCCCGGTTCCTCCACCGGTGGCGGCCGCCGCCGCTCCGCCTGCGCCGCCGGCCCCGGCATCCGCCCAGAAGCCGCGCATTGTCGAGCCGGTCCGCCCACCCGACGATCCGGGCCTGCCCGAGGACGATCCGGAACAATCGACCCGCCGGGCCTCTGCCGACGGTTGAAAAGCGCAAGCGAACACTGTATCAGTCCGCCCATTCCAGGCGGGCCGCCTTAGCTCAGTCGGTAGAGCGGCGCATTCGTAATGCGTAGGTCAGGTGTTCGAGTCACCTAGGCGGCACCATTTTTCTCACAAAATCAAACTCTTAGCGCGGGCGTCTTCCTTCTCCGGAAGGGAGGCCATGCCACCCAGGGAAACACGATCACGGTGATGCCCAACACCGCCATCAACCAGGATCCGAGGCGCCAGCGCCAAGCTTGATCCCATCCATCATAGTCAGTCGTCCGGTCGCGCGAATACCAGGTGACATAGTATGAGCGAACGGGAGAAAACATCACGCCCAGGGAGTGGTACCGCAAAGAGAATGTTCCGTCGCTCTCAGGAGCAATTCTCCAAACAAAGGGCTGGAACTCCGGGCAAGGCTTCCAATCACAATTGATCTCCGCCTGTGTTGGCAAGCGCCCTTCGGTCTGCCGAAATCCTTCAATTCTGGCGACCATCTCGTGCAGCCGACCAATGTTAAGCCGAACATCATTGGCCTTCTGTTCGGCGGTCAACCCATAACGGAGAGAGACCAAAATCAGACTGCCGACAATTGCAAATAATAGCACGCGTATTGCAAACCAGATGTAGCCGGCGGCGCTTCGGAACATGTGCCTTCTGTACAACCCGGCTATACTTGCAATCAACGGTCTTCAATCGTGGTAGGTTCTTTATGTTAGCAGGAGACGAGAAGGAGGATCGGCATGAGTATCCGACATTTGCTTGTCGGCGCCATACTGGGAAGCTTCGTCTTCGCCATCGTGCCCGTCACGCCGCAACCGGCCGAGGCGGCGCAGACCAGCGTCAAAAAGAAAACCAAGAAGCCCACAAGCCAGAACCGGAAGAAGCAGCAGCATCCGCACGGGAAAAAGAAATATCCATGGGGTGAGCCCAATGCCGGCTGGGACGACCGCTGCATCTTCTACTTCGATACCTATGACGGCTGGATCCCGCCGATGTGCCGGCCTTATGGCCGCAGGTTCTGATCGGGCGCCAGTCCGGCGCGCGTAGGCTTGCGAGATGGCGAAGGCGTGGGCGCGAGAAAACCTCGTCAAAAATAGAAATTCACGCCACCGCGCGCAACATGCATATCAATGTCGGCCTCTTCGCCGCCTTCCGTCACATTGGTTTCGAAAGTCTCAAAATCGATATAGAGATATTCGGCTTTCAGGGACATGCGCTCGGTCATCCGCCATTCAATTCCGGCACCCGCCGTCCATCCCCACAGGGTTTCCGACGCCTTGTCAAGGCCGGTGAGTTCGGTCTGGCTTCCGTCTTCGTAGTTCTCATATCGGTACTCGGCCTCGGTTACCGCCAGACCGCCCGTCCCATAGATAAGGACATCGTCCATGGCAAAGCCAAGCTTGGCCCGCACTGTGCCCAGCCAGTCGATTGCGCCGACATAAATCTCGTCTTCGTCGATAACATCCTGAAAGGTGTCGTCATCCGCGCCGGTGATGGCGGCGTCGGCCGCAATACCGATGACGATCGAATCGATTTGATAGTTCGCCCCGATTTCGACGCCGAACAAACCGCCATCGACATTGAATGTCTGATTGAAATCGAAACGCGCGGAGTCCGCGCGCGGATCGGTTATTTCCCAGTCCGACCACGCATAACCCGCATGGAGGCCTGCGTAAAATCCGGACCAATCATAGGCCGGGACAACTTGCTCGACATCCGCTGCATGGGCCATCGCCGTCGCCAGCATCGAGGCGGAAAAAACAAGGGCAGTCCGCTTGAGCATTTCGTCCCCACCGAATAACTGCTGCGAGCAGTCCCACTTCGACAACCTTGCGTCAATCGACACACGAGATTTTTCGCGTATTTCTTGAATGTGTGTCCGATTAGCAACACCCAAAATGACTTTGTTCGCCCGATACTAGAGGGCGCCACGCCTGCCACTCCAGGGTTGTCATCATGGGTGCCAAGCCGCTCGCGACCGGGCTGATCGTCTCTCAAGGAAAAACCGGAAGCGGTGGCCACGCATCGCACGTGCCGCCCCTTGGAAATTCGGCGGTTTTGGCCGATGATCCAAGCTGGGACGACCTCGCGCTGGAGTTGAAGACCGATGTTCCGTTGGCTCCGGCTGGCAAGTGCGGCGCTTTTCGCCATGGCGGTCTACGGCTCGCCGGCCTTGGCCGCCGGGTCCGCGACGATCGGTTTCCGGCCGGGCGGCGACGTCTACACCTACATCACCCAGGCCCTCGACATGCTGCGCGGCGGCAAGAGCTATCGTGTGGTGGGCGATCAATTCTCGGCCGCCGCTCTGCAAGTCGTCTATCTGGAGAACCAGATGCCAGGTCGCATCTGCGCCACGCCCAAGGCTAAGCTCCATTTTCATCTCGGCTTCGACAAGGAGACCGGCCGGCCGATGAAGAAGCCGGATGTCGTCTGGGTCACGCTCATCGGTCCTAAGAATCTCAAACGTCTCGGCAAGCTTCCCGAATATGGCACCGGCTTCAAGACGGTGAAGGCGAGCGACTATCTCGGCCTGTGCAAATAGGGCTCGCTGGCCAGCACCGGGGGCGACCTGCTATTCCAAGCATAGGCAAGAGAAAGAGCTTCCATGATCGACCTCAAAGGCAAGACCGTCCTGGTGACGGGTGCGTCGCGCGGCATCGGCGCGGCCATCGCGCGGGCGGCCGCGGCGGCGGGCGCCTTCGTGCTGCTGCATTATGCCAGGAGCCGCGAAGCGGCGGAGAAAGTGCAAGCCGAGATCGGGCTTGGTTCCTGCCGGCTCATCGCTGGTGATCTTAGCCTACCGGATGCAGCGAGCGCCCTGTGGCGTGACGCCGAAGCGGCAGCGCCGCGCATCGATGTGCTCGTCAACAATGCCGGCATCTTCGTCGCAGCCCCTATCGCTGCGCCCATGGCCGAGTGGCAAAGGAGTTTCGCAGAGGTGATGCAGGTCAACCTCACCGCGCCGGCGGAATTATGCAAGCTGGCGGTGGCGCATTTCCGCAAGTAGGGCGGCGGCAAGATCATCAACATCGCGAGCCGCGCCGCCCATCGCGGCGACGCGCCCGATCAATGGCCCTATGCCGCCTCGAAAGGCGCTCTGGTGGCGCTGACCAAGAC
>NNBT01000447.1_pt1 | contig 10722 bp, 10 predicted proteins | sample 1173831 | NCBI WGS metagenome assembly NNBT01 (sample SAMN07173936, study PRJNA388173) | plant metagenome | isolation source: symbiotic tissue sample KVJ10 | place: Norway: Troms, Kvaloya island | reverse complement strand
GTGATATAATTTCCAATCTTGGGAGTAGATATGTGTTAATGCTAGCTTTTCTGCGCTAGGATGAAAAAGGATGTTTTGTGTAAGCTGCCATAGTACTGCTTACATAACGCATCGCGCTTGTCGCACCACCTTTACGGAGACTAGAACCAGGAACAAATCAGCATGGTCAATCAGAATTTAACCGCTACAGAAATTGGATTCACTCACGAAGATTTCGCTGCTCTACTTGACAAATACGATTATCATTTTAGCCCTGGTGATGTTGTGCCAGGAACAGTTTTCAGTATAGAGCCGCGCGGCGCTCTGATTGACATTGGTGCTAAAACCGCAGCATATATTCCTATACAAGAAATGTCTATTAACCGGGTCGATAGCCCGGAAGAAGTATTACAGTCAAACGAAACGCGCGAATTTTTTATCCTTACCGATGAAAACGAAGATGGTCAATTAACCCTTTCCATCCGCCGTATTGAATATATGCGGGCTTGGGAACGCGTGCGGCAGTTGCAAGCAGAAGATGCGACTGTCCGTTCTGGCGTGTTTGCAACCAATCGTGGTGGAGCATTGGTAAGAATTGAGGGATTACGTGGCTTTATTCCAGGTTCCCACATCAGTACCCGCAAACCTAAAGAAGAATTGGTAGGTGAGGATCTACCGTTGAAATTCCTAGAGGTAGACGAAGAACGTAATCGCCTCGTTCTATCTCATCGTCGGGCGCTGGTTGAGCGTAAGATGAACCGCTTAGAAGTCGGCGAAGTAGTAATTGGTACTGTTCGTGGTATCAAACCCTACGGTGCTTTCATCGACATTGGCGGCGTCAGTGGACTACTGCATATTTCTGAGATTTCCCACGAACATATTGATACACCCCATAGCGTGTTCAATGTCAATGATGAAGTGAAAGTTATGATCATTGACTTGGATGCAGAAAGGGGTCGCATTTCCCTATCTACCAAGCAGCTAGAACCCGAACCCGGCGACATGATTAAAAACCGGGATTTGGTCTACGATAAGGCAGAAGAAATGGCTGCTAAGTATCGCGAACAGCTATTAGCCAAGCAGCAAGGTGCTACTGCTGCGGCTGCACCTGCGGAAGTTCTTGCAGACGAAGATATTCCACCAGCAACAGAGCTTGACGAAGATATTCCACCAGCAGCAGAACTTGAAGAAGATATTCCAGTAGTTGCAGCAATTGAAACAGAGATTCCAGCAGCGACGGAAACTGAAGAAGAAATTCCAGCAGCAACGGAAACTGAAGAGGAAATTCCAGCAGTTCCAGCAGCTATTGAAGAGTAATGAATTTTTTATAGTTTTACTTGTTTTTAAGTAAGAGTATTAAATCATTTTATAAAGAGGGTTTTTCCCTCTTTTTTTATGTGGAGAATCGGTAAAGTTAAGAGTTGGGAGTAATTAGAAGTTAAATATTATGGCAACCATTAAATGTAGAAATATCACTTTTGATAATATCCAGGCAATTTTGTTTGACAAAAACGGTACTCTAGAAGATTCAGAAACGTATTTGCGATCGCTTGCACAAAAAGCAACAAGGTTAATAGATGCTCAAATTCCTGGAACTGGGGAACCCCTATTAATGGCATTTGGCATCAATGGCAATTTTCTAGATCCCGCAGGTTTAATATCAGTAGCAAGCCGCCGTGAAACAGAAGTTGCGGCTGCGGCATATATTGCCGAAACTGGAAGAGGATGGTTTGAGTGCTTAAAAATAGCCCGTCAAGCTTTGGATGAAGCGGAAAAATACATTGGACAAACTCCTTCACCACTGTTTGTAGGTAGCCTAGAAATTTTGAAATACCTGCGGGATGGTGGTCTAAAACTTGGTATCCTCTCAGCTGCGACAACTGAAGAAGTACGTAATTTTGTAGCCAATCACCAGTTAAGTGATTATATCCAGTTAGAAATGGGCGTAGATGAAGGGCCAAGTAAACCAGATCCGGTGCTATTTTTGCAAGCTTGTCAAGCTTTGGGAGTTGAACCAAACGCTACATTGATGGTGGGTGATTCAGTTGGTGATATGCAAATGGCGCGTAATGCTAAAGCCGCAGGTTGTATTGGTATCACTTGGGTAGGTAAGTCAGATAATGTCCGAGGTGCAGATGTAGTGATTAATCAACTTGATGAAATCCAAATTTTAGAGGATTAATTTAATGTGAGTTCGATGAACTCAAAAAAAACGGCAGTTGGGGCGTTTTCTGCCACATTAGTTTTCAGATGGCATAGAAATCATTTATGTCGCAGAATTTCTGTGTCAAATCAATCAAGATATCTAAGTGTCCATCTATACATGAGAAGAATCTTTCTATTTGATTCGCAAAAATCATTTTAATTTAACATATCAAGATATTTTTGCATCTTTCTTTAGATAGATTGTTAAATAAATCCGTAATATCTCTAATAGAATAAAATAGGAAATTTTTTAGAATCAGGGTAAAGGCATTTAAATTCTGTAATCCATGCCCAGCAAGGGTGAAAAATTTAGTCCCAAAAAGAAATAATGCTTAAACCTTTTGCCCAGTAAGCATTATAAAAATAAGATGCGTTTGCCTTGTCTTTGAGAATGAAGACATTGCGATCGCGATCGCAGCCTCAACTAATTTTTGATCGTTTTTTATTGGTAGAAGCGCATGAATTTTCAAAGCTCTGCTTCACCTGTCATCATTTCTGATTCTAATGATGTCAAAGCTGAAATGTCTTATGTTCAGGGGATGGAACATTTAATTGAGGTTGTTCAAGCATTGTCACTAGCACGGACGCTAGAGCAAATTATGGAGATTGTGCGAAAGTCTGCGCGTGAGTTGACTGGGGCAGATGGGGCTAGTTTTGTTCTACGAGATGGAGATCAATGTTATTACGCAGATGAAGATGCGATCGCTCCCTTATGGAAAGGGCAGCGCTTCCCGATGAGTATTTGCATTGGTGGGCATACAATGCGAAACCGTCAACCCGTTGTGATTAGCGATATTTATGGAGATGAACGAATTCCATTTGCAGCTTACCAACCAACTTTTGTCAAAAGCTTGGCAATGGTGCCGATCCGAATGTGTAACCCCATCGGTGCAATTGGAACATATTGGGCAACCTTACATCAGCCAACGGAAGAAAAAGTAAAACTATTACAGGCATTGGCAGACACAACGGCTGTCGCAATGGAAAACGTGCAGATTTATAATGAATTAGAACAAAGAGTCTACAATCGAACTGCTGCACTAGAAAAAGAAATAGAGGGGCATCAAAAAGTTGAGGCAGAAGTTAGGCGCTTATCTCTAACGGATGAATTAACCGGGGTATACAATCGACGAGGCTTTTTTCTATTTGCAGATCAGCAGTTAAAACTAGCCCATCAGCTACAAAAGCCCTGTTGTCTCTTATTTATAGATATAGATGGATTGAAGCAAATCAATGATACCTTTGGGCATGAAGTTGGAGATCGGGTAATAGTAGACGCCGCAGACTTGCTAAGTCAAACCTATCGAGATTCTGACATCGTTGCCCGATGGGGAGGCGATGAATTTGTTGTATTCATTCCGAAATGTTCAGATCATACGAATACAATTAGTGTTCGTCTACAAAGTAAGATTGATTTATTTAATCAGAATCGAGATAGAAGTTATCGTCTATCAATGAGTATTGGAGTTCAAGACTGCGTTATCAATGAAGATGTTTCATTGGAAAAACTCATATTACAGGCAGATGAGTTGATGTACCAGCAAAAACGTGCCAAGCGAAGTTCTAGCAATAACAACAGCAGCTTTTAATCTTTTAGAAACCATATCTAATGTTAATACTCAGCTTTTTTTTCTCTTTTTTCATTCCCGATCGTCTACTGTTTTGACCTGATTCTCAATAAACACTATTGTAATACCAATTCAATTAATCATTGCAACACATCCTTGGGTAAAGACGCGATGAATCGCGTCTCTACAAATGGTCTATTTGTCGCATTTTTTTTCTAATTGCTATAATCTTTACAAATTATACTTTTTAGTTTTTTATTCGTTGAAATTACGTTAATTTATTGCAATTAGATAAAGTCCATAAATAATCAAAATGCAATTAGATCGATTACTCTACTGGACTTTATTTCTAACTATTATTATATTTTTATCTAACAGGAGAGAGTTTATTAAATCAATTTTATTCTTCGTCTCTCTTCTCTTCTAAATTAGTTATTTTTGTATTTTGCAGAAGGATATTGTCTTCCTGATTGTGTTTTTCTTCTTTCTTTTCTTGTACAACTTGAGTGGCATATATTTCCACATCTCGCTGAATAATATCTTCTACATGACTTGCAAATAGATTAAATGCCTGTTCGTGGCTTGGATAAATCCGATAAGGGCCTGTCAACTGTGAAAATTGCCACCCTTGGGTTTTTAAAGACTCAACTGTTCGGCGATAGTGTCGCCAGCGTTCTCCATAGTGAAAAAACTCTTCAATGGCAGCACTGATAGCAACTATTTGGCTCAAACCAAAAGTTGACCACATAATGATATCCCTGTTGTTAGGTTTGAAATTAGTGTTAATATTTAAACTTACCAATGCCGGAAGAATTACACCACCAATAATAGTTGTTATCCGTAAAAAATAATGGCGATCGCGCGATAAATTCGCCTTACTTTCCATCCAGAGTACTTGTTCTAACCAGCGCGATCGCAAAAAATGTTTTTGCACATCACCTAAGTTAATACCTGCAAATAATTTGTTAAAATCTTCTTTTAAAAATTCGTGATAACTATCTTTTTTTGCCATTTTTTACTCCTAATTAGAAAGTAACCCCTTAATTACTTTGCCTAAATTCTCAACTCCTTTCTCTATGTCGATTAAGTCAATGTATTGTAATGTACCAGATTTAGCTAGCTTTTTGGCTCGTTCATCAGTAGCCTTTCCATGCAAAGCATCTACAAGTATATCTGCGGTTCTACCACTACCAGCAATCACAAGAACTAACCTGCCACTATCAACGCTAGAAAACGCATCCTTAAAGGTAATTTCGCCACCGTTCAAGAGTAGTGTCATCGAAGGTGCATCATTGGCTAACATAGTCGCAACGTGAGATATCCAAGGAGACTCGTCGCCCCAATCATTACCAGGAACTAGCACGAAATGAGTATGGTTTGGCTCTAAGAGTATTAAATCAGCAGCAGTTTCCGAATGATTAGGTAAAGCCACTTTGCTTTCGGGTGTCACACCAACTAAAGCAAACTTAGCACCTATCTGGGTACGAGCTGCACCCATCATTCGCATAATTCCTACATCCGTACCTCCATCCACGACATAAGCCCCTAAAGTTTCGGCAATGGGGGCTAAAACTTCCACAAACAACCTTTGAATTCGGAGAAAGTCAGCTTCACTGATGTTACTTGCACCTCCCACTACTACTAAAACAGGACGCGAACCGCCAAGCCCTATTTCCTCAAGAGCATTTGGCAATTCTGCTTGCTGCTCAACTTGAGTAGCTAATGCCGTTTTCCCATTGTCAAAGGTAAGTTTTAAACAACTTTTCATTTTTTAAAAATACTGACTGCTTAGGTTTCCCAGCGTAGTGCTTCGCAGTCATTTTCGGCAAGTGTTGTATTCCGTTGTCACCTGAAAGATAAGGAATTTTATGATGCTTTTGTAGAGGTTGATCGTTGATTAATGCGTTACCAAATTTCCTATTATATGTAAATGGCGATGACTGCTGTGGTAATAGAGCTTTGTCGTACCCCTCCGAGGAAGCAAGCTATGCGTAGTATCTCGTAGAGAAGTGCAGACTACACTTACACTAAAGTTTTTTATGATTATTTTGCTTACTGGAAAATTTTTGATGCACAAAGTAATAACTTCTTGTTTGTTAGCATTATAAATTATGATTTTGCACTTTATTTATGGACAAAATCGCCAAATTTTAAGTTAATCTGAATGATTTGATTTTAACTATAAGTTCCTGCTCTATCACTTATTACCGTAACAGGTTCTGACTCTATATCCTCTATCTTATTAAACTCTCCAGCCCGCCAGCTATCTGTTATATCCTTGATAAAACTGGCAATTGGGATTGCAATTAACAAACCCAGTACTCCTCCCAATTTTGCACCCAGCAATAAAGAAATCACCACCCATACAGGATTTAAGCCAGTCAAATTGCTGAGAATTCGAGGTGCAATAATATTAGAATTAACTTGGTCGATCGCAACAGCTACACCTAAGACTTCCACCCCTAACCAAAAATTTTGCAGCGCTACCAATAAACTTACTATGGCAATACCGACTCCTGTACCAAAGGGGAAGAGTGAAAATAAGCCAATACCAATGCCAAAAAGTAAAGCTAGGGGAACTTGCAGCGCCAAAAACACCAGAGTAATTGTCACCCCTAACACAGCTCCCAATGTTGCTTGACCGATGAAGTAATTGTGGAAATCCTCTCGCAGTAGTTCCCGTACTCTTGACCCAATATTAGGGGGAAACCACTGAAAAATTCCGTCCCAAAGACGTTCACCATTCAATATTAGGTAAATGGTCAACACTACTGCCAGTAGCACATTGAGGACAATACCAATGGTATCGACAGCAAAACCAAGAATTCTACCAGTGAAGGACTGAAGTTGGTTAGATAATCTTTCCAGAACTTGGGTAAATAAACCACTTAAATTAATCGGAAGTTGCTGTTGACTTAACGCCCAATCTTGAAAAGCTTGTAGCTGCTGAGTACCAGAATCAATCCAACTGGGCAAAATATTAGCCAGTTCAACCAGTTGTTGAATAATCAGGGGAACCAAGGTGATGCCTAAAGCTACTAAAACCACTAGAGTCAAAAGCAACACTCCCCCGATCGCTAAGTTGGGTTTCACCCCTTGTTCCTGGAGAAACTGGATTGGATAGTTCAAGACAAAAGCTAGCAAGATGGCGGCGGCAATAATGCTAACTAAGGGTTGAAAATACTGTATAACCTGGAGTAATAGCCAGCCGTTGAGAATGGCAATGGGAAACGCCAATCCTATAGTTAACCATCGCGGTAGTTTGTTTGCTGATTGCATTAGTGATGACCCCATAAGAGTTCGTTCTAACTTTATTTTGGCTTCTTGGGATGTGGGGAGTGGGGGAAGAAGAATTAATAATTAATGCCCAATGACAAATGACAAATAACTAATCCCCAAATTATGTTGGATTTTTCTCAATAAAATCCAACATAATTTTCTGATGCATTGCCCCTAAAGGTCGCACTTCGCCAGCATTTTGTGAATAACAGTTACCTTGGCGAATATCTTCTGGCGTAAATAACGCCATATCCCAACCCTCATTCAGCACTAGTTGATTTAATTCCACCAAGAGTGGGGCATGGAAGACATGACGAACAACTCTTTCGTTGGGATAACAGCCAAATTCAAGAAAGGGTGGTAGATTATAGCCGATTTCTTCTAAAATTTCTCGTTTTACCGCTACATCTGGCGTTTCGCCAGGTTCGATGTGACCGCCAAACAGCGCCCAGTAACCAGGGTAGAGAATACCGGGGATGTTGTCACGCAGTTGCATGAGAAACTTGTTTTTCTGGTAGAGAATTGCGATCGCTACGTGCACCTGTTGATTGTTCATGTGTTTATTTTTAATTGCTGATTATTCTTCTTCTAAATAAACTTCTCCCAATTCTTTGCCAGCTAAAGGAATACTTCGGTAGCGAATTTTACCCTTAATTACAACTTCTGAACCTTCACCCAGATTCTTTTGATTGGTGACTACCCAAATTTTGCCCGTTGAGTCCTTAATTTTATAAGCCCACTGTTTGATCAGGGGAGCTTGCTTTTCTACCTGACCTTGGATGTAAACTATAGCCTGATTGTCTTGTTTTGGTTTAATCTCTCCAATTGGAGTGACATTTGTACCAATTTTTAAGCCAGCACCACGCAAACCAGGCGATGTCAAGTTACCACAACTACAAAGTCCTGCTATCAGAAAAAAAGTCAACCCCAAACGGTAAGGAACAATACTGTGCCCGTACAAGAACGAAAGAGATAAATTTCTTATTTGTCGCATAAAAGCCACCGATTTATTTATTTTGGGCATTTGGCACAAGAGGCAGAGGTAGAGAGGCGAAAGACTTACTGCAACTTATTTCTCCCCTGCTCCCCCTGCTCCCCGGCTCCTCTGCTCCCCCACTCTTCCACTCCCACTCTCCCAATTCTTTATTCTTCAGATGATGCCGCTGATCTGAGAAAATAAACATTATGAATTTACTGTGAGAGAAACGCTACGACATCAAACAGCAACACAATAATAGTCGAAAGTCAAGAGTTAAGAATCAATATTTTCATTTTGGACTTTGGACAAAAAGCGAACATAGCTGGAAATTTTCATGGAAACAAAAACTGCCAAACTCCTTGATGGAAAAGCTTTAGCTGCAAAAATTCAGCAAGAACTTTCTGTTGCGATTACACAATTACAACCAAAAATTGGACGACCTCCTGGTTTAGCAGTGTTGATGGTTGGTGATAACCCAGCATCAGCCGCTTATGTACGCAATAAAGAGAAAGCCTGCGCTAAAGTTGGGATCGCTTCTTTTGGTAAGCATTTCCCTGCCGAAACTACCCTTGAGGAGTTAGAAGAGGTAATTGCTGCACTCAACCACGATGAAAGAGTGGATGGCATTCTTGTGCAGTTGCCCTTACCTAACCACCTGGATGCTGTAACTCTGCTACATCAAATCGATCCCGATAAAGATGCTGATGGACTGCACCCAGTTAACTTGGGGCGACTAGTACGGGGAGAAAGCGGTTTACGTAGCTGCACCCCGGCTGGTGTGATGCGGCTTTTACAAGAATATGAGATTCCTTTGCAGGGAAAACAGGCAGTAGTGGTGGGGCGCAGTATTTTGGTGGGTAAACCGATGGCGCTGATGCTATTAGAAGCTGATGCTACAGTCACGATCGCTCACTCGCGATCGCATGACCTCAAAACCATCACCCAAAATGCTGATATTCTAATTGCAGCAGTAGGTCGTCCCGGATTGATCTCTGCTGATATGGTGAAACCGGGCGCTGTTGTGGTAGATGTGGGGATGAATCGCGTCACCGATGCTAATGGCAAAAGTCGTCTGATTGGCGATGTCCATTTTGAATCAACCGCTGATGTCGCAGGATTTATCACCCCAGTTCCTGGTGGTGTTGGCCCAATGACTGTTGCCATATTGTTGGAAAATACATTTGCTAGCTATTCTAGAGCGGCAAAAGAAGAAAGAGAGTGAAGAGTTAAAAGTTATTCTTAATAACTCTTAACTTCTAAATACCGTACAGACGCGATGAATCGCGTCTCTGCTCCTAACTCTTCATTTTTTTCAGCCCCCCAGCACCTTAAAATTGTGACGTATAAGGCAAAAATCGCAAAATATCAGGAATTAAAGAATGGTAGCAACTGATAACGTCCAAAAGACACCACCAGAGGAAGCCACATTTAACTTAGCAGGCTATCTAAAAGAGCGACAAAAGCTTTGTGATAATGCTCTGGATCGGTCTATCCCAGTCATTTATCCAGAAAAGATTTATGAGGCGATGCGCTACTCGTTATTAGCTGGAGGTAAGCGTGTACGTCCTATTCTTTGCCTTGCCACCTGTGAAATGATGGGTGGAACCATTGAGATGGCCATGCCAACGGCTTGTGCCGTGGAAATGATCCACACAATGTCATTGATTCATGATGACCTCCCGGCGATGGATAATGACGATTACCGTCGTGGCAAGCTGACGAATCATAAAGTCTATGGGGAAGATGTGGCGATTTTGGCTGGGGATGGCTTGTTAGCTCTTGCTTTTGAGTCTGTTGCCATTGAAACCCCTCAAAGCGTTAAGAGAGAAGTCGTCTTGCAGGTTATTGCCCGTCTTGGTCGAGCATTAGGGGCAGGTGGTTTGGTCGGCGGTCAAGTTGTCGATTTAGAGTCGGAAGGTAAATCTGATATTTCCTTAGAAACCCTAAATTTCATTCATAAACACAAAACAGCCGCCCTCTTGGAAGCTTGCGTAGTTTGTGGCGGACTGATTGCTAATGCATCACCTGAAGATGTGCAGCGACTAACCCGTTATGCTCAAAATATTGGGCTAGCATTCCAAATAATCGATGATATTTTGGATATCACTTCTACCCAAGAGGAATTAGGTAAAACAGCTGGCAAAGACCAAAAAGCTCAGAAAGTTACCTATCCCAGCCTTTGGGGACTTGAGGAATCTCGCTCAAAAGCCCAAGAGCTAGTTAAAGAAGCTTGTGTGGAATTAGAACCATTTGGAGACAGAGCTAAACCACTCCAAGCGATCGCTCATTATATTACCAGCCGTAATAACTAGTAACGCTTTGGGTAATTCGTAATTCGTAATTCGTAATTCGTAATTCCCATACCACAAGCGTTTTATTGATTGGGAATGGGTAGTTTATTTACACCATACTGTACTACTACTGCCCAGTGGAATTCAAAATTCACTCATTCAAAATTAAAAAAGCTTATCAAGTAAGCTTTTAGGTGATTTTGAAGAGTTGGTCTGTTTCCCCCGTGATGTACTAGATTAATTTGGGATTTTGGGTTGAATCTAAATGTTTCCTCAACCAACAACTGCTGCTAATATTTACTAACCTAACCAAAATAACATGCAGGACATAGGCAACATTTTAGACAACCGGGTGCTGCTGGTTGCTCTGGTAGCTTGTTTAATTGCTCAAGCATTAAAGCTCGTAGTTGAGATCGTCAAA
>NNBT01002993.1_pt1 | contig 10743 bp, 9 predicted proteins | sample 1173831 | NCBI WGS metagenome assembly NNBT01 (sample SAMN07173936, study PRJNA388173) | plant metagenome | isolation source: symbiotic tissue sample KVJ10 | place: Norway: Troms, Kvaloya island | reverse complement strand
TGCCGTCGCACACGATCGGGTCGACCGGCTCGGGAATATGTGCATCGGTCAGGATGCGCGCGCTGGTCTGTTCATGAACGATCACGCGCGGGTCCTGCCGCAGCTTCCAGGCAAGCTGGTTGGTGCCGCTGTCGACCGCATACACGCGCGCCGCACCGCGACTCAGCAGCACGTCGGTGAAGCCGCCGGTGGATGATCCCACATCGATGGCGACGGTCCCCGCCACGTCCCAGCCGAAATGGTCAAGCCCATGCGCCAGCTTGATGCCGCCGCGCGACACCCAGGGATGGTCCCGGCCGCGCACGTCGAGCGTCACATCCTCTGCGAAGCTTTGCCCAGGCTTCTCCACCTTGCGATCACCGACATAGACCAGCCCGGCCATGATCAGCGCCTGCGCACGGGTGCGCGATTCGGCGAGGCCGCGATCGACGAGCATCTGATCTACGCGAGACTTTGCCATGCCGGCCCTATCGCCCCCCGATCGCTTCGTCGCAAGCGCTGCTCGATCCGACCTTGTGGCGGAACTGAGTCATTGCCCATGGATTTGATAGGATATAGAAAGAGGTCGAGGTCGCGATGCCGGGCGTCCCCCTAGAGCACTGGCACCGCGGCCTCGCCCCGACGGACAGGAGCACCATCATGGGCCATTTTTCGTCCAGCATCGCGCGGCCGCCAACCGTCCTTACGGTTCCCGGCCTCGGCAATTCGGGTCCGGCGCATTGGCAGACTCTTTGGGAACAAGGCCGCCTCGACACGCACCGTGTCGATCTCGGCATGTGGGATACCCCGCATCGCAACGCCTGGGTGACGAAGCTCGACCAGGCAATCTCCAGCGCGCAGGCCCCCGTCATCCTGGTCGGGCATAGCCTGGGATGCCAGGCGATCGCCTGGTGGGCGTCGCTCAGCCCGCAACCCTATGGATGGCCAGTGGCGGGCGCCCTGCTCGTCGCGCCTGCCGACGTGGATCGCGAGGGCGCACCGGCGGAGCTGAACACCTTCGCCCCCGCACCCCGAATCCCCCTGCCCTTCCCCTCGATCCTGGTTGCGAGCACCGACGATCCCTGGGTCTCGATCGAGCGTGCGCACAGCCTGGCGGCGGACTGGGGCAGTTACTTCGTCGATGCTGGCGCACAAGGCCATCTCAACGCGGCCAGCGGACTTGGCTGGTGGCCCGAGGGTCAGGCCCTGCTCGACCGAGTGATAGAGGCCGCCGGCGGGCCGCATGGCGAAGTCAGGGCGCCCGGCGATGCCCGCGCGATCCTCGCCCGCCCGCATGATTACACTGCGCATGAGGCACGCAACTGAGGCAGATGGTCGAGGCCACCGGCCACGACGCGATCAGGAAGGTGGCAGCGCCTCGTCGCTTTCCTGTTCGGCGCGCAACGCCGCGATCCGCCGCGCTTCCTTCAGGCGGCGCCACAGCGCGAGATTGAAGCCCGCCATCGCCACCACCAATATGGCAGTGGCGAGGATGACCTTGGTCCAGCCGCTCACGCGCCCACAGCGGCGCCGGTTTCGTTCCAGCGCAGCGCCTTCAGCACGGTTCCGACGATCCCATCGGCATCAAGCCCTGCCGCCGCATATTGCGCCTGCGGCGTATCCTGATCCTGGAAGACATCCGGCAGGCGCAGCGTGCGCAGCTTCAGCCCGCCATCGATCAGCCCCTCGTCGGATGCCATGGTCAGGACATGCGCGCCGAGGCCGCCAACCGATCCTTCCTCGATCGTCACGGCAACTTCGTGGCTGGACAGCAGGCGACGGATCATCGCCTCGTCCAGCGGCTTGGCAAAGCGAAGATCGGCCACCGTCGTCGACAGGCCCTTGGCCTCCAGCTGATCCGCCGCCTTCAGCGCCTCGGCCAGCCGGGTGCCGAGCGACAGGATCGCCACCGTCTTGCCCTCGCGCACGATGCGGCCCTTGCCGATCTCCAGCAGTTCGGGGGTCCCGGGCAGCGGCACGCCGGTGCCGTTGCCGCGCGGATATCGCACCGCGATCGGGCCGGAATCATGCTCGACACAGGTATGGACCATGTGGACCAGCTCGGCCTCGTCCGCCGCCGCCATCACCACGAAATTGGGCAGGCTCGCCAGATAGGTGATGTCGAACGATCCGGCATGCGTCGCGCCGTCAGCGCCAACCAGCCCCGCACGATCGATCGCGAAGCGCACCGGCAGGTTCTGGATCGCCACGTCATGGACCACCTGGTCATAGGCGCGTTGCAGGAACGTCGAATAGATCGCGCAGAACGGGCGCATGCCCTGTGCCGCAAGGCCAGCGGCGAAGGTCACGCCATGCTGTTCGGCAATGCCCACGTCGAACGCGCGATCGGGATGGCGCTGCGCGAAGCGATCGACCCCAGTGCCCGACGGCATGGCCGCGGTGATCGCGCAGACCCGCGGGTCGCGATCCGCCTCATTGGCCAGCGCGTCGCCGAACACGTTCTGATAGGCCGGCGGCCCCGGCGGCGCCTTCGCCTGCGCGCCAGTCACCACGTCGAACTTCTGCACACCGTGATATTTGTCGGATGCCGCCTCGGCCGGGGCATAGCCCTTGCCCTTCTTCGTCACGACATGGACCAGGATCGGGCCTTCCTCCGCGTCGCGCACATTCTCGAGCACCGGGATGAGGTGTTCCAGATTATGCCCGTCGATCGGGCCGACGTAGTAAAAGCCCAGCTCCTCGAACAGCGTGCCGCCCATCGTCATGCCGCGGGCGAATTCGTCGGTCTTGCGCGCTGCATTGTGAAACGGCCGCGGCAGACGCCGCGCCAGCTTCTTCATCAACTCGCGCACCGACAGGAATTCGCGGCTGGAAACGATGCGCGACAAATAGGCCGACAGCCCGCCGACCGGCGGCGCGATCGACATGTCATTGTCGTTCAGGATCACGACCAGCCGGTTGCCTGCGGCCTCGGCGTTGTTCATCGCCTCATAGGCCATGCCGGCGGACATCGCGCCGTCGCCGATCACCGCGATCGCCTTGCCCGGCTGGTCGGCCAGCTTGTTGGCGATGGCAAAGCCAAGCGCGGCCGAGATCGAGGTGGAACTGTGCGCCGCGCCGAACGGATCGTATTCGCTCTCGCTGCGCTTGGTGAAGCCGGAAAGGCCGCCGCCCTGCCGCAGCGTGCGGATACGGTCACGCCGCCCGGTCAGGATCTTGTGCGGATAGCATTGGTGCCCGACGTCCCAGATCAGGCGGTCGCGCGGCGTATCGAACACATAGTGGATCGCGGTCGTCAGCTCGACCACGCCCAGCCCCGAACCAAGGTGCCCGCCCGTGGAGCCAACCGCGGAGATCGTCTCGGCCCGCAGTTCGTCGGCAAGTTGGCGAAGCTGTTCAGGGGCCAACTTTCGAAGGTCGGCCGGCGTCGAAACGGTATCGAGCAACGGCGTCTGAGGCAGATCGGTCATCGTGCGGCGCTTACCCCAGCGGTTGGATCGTGTCGAATGGTACGGGTTCCTGCCACGTCGATCATCGGGCGGCACCGGCGCAGGCGGCGCAGCGGCCGCGCACCTCGATCACCGGGCGCACCGGTGAAAAGCCAGCGGCAGAGGCCGCGTCGCGGACCCCGCCGGTCAGGCGGTCATCGTCAAGATGAGTCGTCTGCCCGCACGAATCGCACACCAGGAAAATGCAGTCATGCAGGCAATCGGGGTGCGCATTGGCGACATAGGCGTTGGCGCTCTCCACCTTGCGGGCCAGGTTCGTTCCGACGAACAGATCCAGGATGCGGTACACGCTGTTGGCGGCAACGCGCCGCCCCTCCGCCTTGGAAACGGCGTCGGCGATATCATAGGCGCTCGCCGGCTTATCGAACCCGGCCAGCGCGCCAAACACGCTGGCGCGCATCGCGGTCCATTGCTCCCCGGCACGTTCCAACGTTGCCTGGGCTGCCTCGGCCAGGTCTGCACCCTGCGGTTCGTGATGATCGTGATGAGCATGCGCCATGATCTGGATTTAGGCAGGCGTGCACCGCGCAGCAAGCACGCGATACCGCCCGCGCCCTTGCGATGGTGACGCCGCCTGCCTCTCTCCCCTATGATCCGGCCTCGATCGGGAGAATGTTCATGGATCTTGGCCTGTCCGGCAAAACCGCCATCGTCTGCGCGTCCAGCCAAGGGCTGGGCTTCGCCTGCGCGCAGGAACTTGCCCGCGCCGGCTGCCGTCTCGTCATCAACGGCCGCGATGCCGATGCGGTCGAGCAAGCAGCCGCGAAGCTGCGGCAGGATGCCGGCGTGGAGGTGATCGCCATCGCCGGCGACATCGGTGATCCGGCGGTGCAGGCCGATCTGGTCGCCGCCGCCGGTCGGCCAGACATTCTCGTCAACAACAACGGCGGCCCGCCCCCGCGCGGTTTCCGCGATCTTGACGAGGCTGCGATCCACGCTGGGCTCGATGCCAATATGGTCACGCCCATCCGCCTCGTTCAACAGGTCGTCGACGGGATGATCGAACGGCGCTTCGGCCGCATCGTGTGCATCACCTCCGGGTCAGTGAAGGCGCCCGCCGGCGGCCTTGATCTTTCCAGCGGCGCGCGCATCGGGCTGACCGGCTTCCTCGCCGGCGTCGCGCGCGAAGTGGCGAGCGCCAATGTCACGATCAACTTCCTCCTCCCCGGCCTGTTCGCCACCCGCCGCTTGCCCGCCGTCATGAACTTCGCCGCCAGATCGCAGTCGATCGATGTCGAGACGGCAGAGGCGCGCAGCCGCGATCGCATCCCGGCCAAGAGGTTCGGCGATCCGGCCGAATTTGGCGCAGCCTGCGCCTTTTTATGCTCGGATCGCGCCGGCTTTATCACCGGGCAGAGCCTCCTGATCGATGGCGGCGCCTACCCGGGCGTGCTATAAAGTACAGCTTGTTTGCGCGCTGCGACATTTTCTTGCATGGCCGCGCGCCGAAAGGAAACGTGCCATGGCCTCCAATTGGGCCCCTCATAGCTGGACCTCTCACGAGGCTCGCCAACTCCCCGACTATCCTGATCAGGGCGCGCTCACCGCCGCGACCGATACGCTCCGCAGCTTCCCGCCGCTCGTCTTTGCCGGCGAGGCGCGCAATCTGACCGCTGAGCTCGCGCGCGTGGCGGCCGGCGACGCCTTCCTGCTGCAGGGCGGCGATTGCGCAGAAAGCTTCGCCGAATTTCACCCCAACAACATCCGCGACACGTTCCGCGTCATCCTCCAGATGGCGGTGGTCCTCACCTATGCCTCCAAGCTGCCGGTGGTGAAGCTCGGCCGCATGGCCGGCCAGTTCGCGAAGCCGCGCTCCGCCCCGACCGAGACGATCGATGGCGTCGAATTGCCCAGCTATCGCGGCGACAACGTCAACGACATTGGCTTCACCCCGGAATCGCGCATCCCCGATCCGAAGCGCATGGTGCAGGGCTATGCCCAGTCTGCCGCGACGCTGAACCTGCTGCGCGCCTTCGCGCAGGGCGGTTACGCCAATCTCGCGCAGGTGCACCGCTGGACGCTGGATTACATGGGTCGCAGCCCCTGGGCGGCGAAATATGCCGAGACCGCCGATCGCATCGGCGAGGCGCTCGATTTCATGGCCGCGTGCGGCATCGATCCCGAAACCGTGCCCCAGCTCGCGCAGACCAGCTTCTACACGAGCCACGAGGCGCTGCTGCTTCCTTATGAGGAGGCGATGACCCGGCAGGATTCGCTGACCGGCGACTGGTACGATACGTCCGCGCACTTCCTGTGGATCGGCGATCGCACCCGGTTCGAGGGCTCGGCGCACGTTGAATTCCTCCGCGGGATCGGCAATCCGATCGGCGTAAAGTGCGGGCCGACGTTGGAGCCCGACGTGCTGCTGCGTTTGCTGGACACGCTCAACCCCGGCCGCATCCCCGGCCGCATGACGCTGATCACCCGCTACGGCCATGACAAGATCGAGGCGGCCTTCCCCAAGCTGCTGCGCGCCGTCACGCGCGAAGGGCATCCGGTGGTCTGGAGCTGCGATCCGATGCACGGCAACGTCGTGAAGGCAGCGAACGGCTACAAGACCCGCCCGTTCGAGCGGATCCTGGCCGAGGTCCGCGGCTTCTTCGCGGTTCACCGCGCAGAGGGGACGCACGCCGGCGGCATCCACGCCGAAATGACCGGGCAGAACGTCACCGAATGCACTGGCGGCGCCGTCGACGTCACCGAACAGACGCTGGCTGACCGCTACCACACGCATTGCGACCCGCGCCTCAACGCGGGGCAGAGCCTGGAGATGGCCTTCCTGCTCGCCGAAATGCTCAACGCGGAGATGGCGGAGCGCCGCAAGGCAGCCGCCTGAAATGAAAAAGGATGTCGCGGTGGGTTGACGACCCGCCGCGACCCCCGTAGAGGCGCCGCTCCCGCTTGCACGGCCCCTTCGTCTAGCGGTCTAGGACGTCGCCCTCTCACGGCGAAAACACGGGTTCGAGTCCCGTAGGGGTCACCAACTGGGCTTTAATGCCCGGAAACGCGCTATTCTGCCGAATTTGCCTGTCTGCTGGTACAGCGATATGGTACAGCGAGGCGAGAGAATGGTGCAGATGGCGACGCCGTGGCTCCACCCGGATACGGGTGTCTACTATCTTCGACGGCAGATCCCGAAGGAGCTTCGGCCCGCGTTCGGCGGCAAGGCGTTGGAGAAGCAGTCGCTGCGCACCAAGGACGTCGCGAAGGCCGCCATCCTCTTCCTCGAAGCCAACGCCAAGCTCGAGCGGCAATTCGAAGAGGCGCGGCGCCGGCTGCGCAAGACCGGCAGTGCCGGACCTTCGTTGCAGGATCAGGCCGAGCAGCTGGTACTCGCCTACTTTAACGGGCCGGAGTTCATGGAAGGCGGGCTGGATGGCGCCGAACGGCTCGAACTCGCGCGGATCGAGGTCGATCGCGGCCTGTGGAACGAAACCGAGAACGGGATGTCGTTCCCGCAGCCGGCTGAGGAGGACAGCTGGTGGGACCTGACCAACAACGCGGCTATGTACCGCGGCTGGAACGGCCGCCGCCCCGTCCAGCAGCATCCGCCCGGCACGATCTGGCACTGGCGCGACGACGCCTTCGCGGCGGATGCGCGAAGCCGCCAGATCTACCGCGTCGCGGCTCAGATCGCCCGCTTCAGCGGCATACCCGCGTCGCAGCTCCCGCCGACGCTTGCCGGCGCGATCGCCAGCTTCTTCAACGATCAGCCCGTCTCCTCGCCACGCGAGCGCCGGTCGCGCCCGCCCGGTTCGAGGCTGCGTCCCGACATGCGCATGACGGAGCTGTTCGGCTTATGGAAGACCGCACTCCAGCCCTCCGAGCAGACCGCGCACGAGTACGAGCAGTCGCTTGGTGACTTTATCGAGATGTTCGGTGACGTCCGCGCGGCCGAGGTCACCCCGGATGACCTTCTCGACTATCGCGACGAGGCACTTAAGCTGCCCCGCTCCATGCCTCGGGTCGACCGCGCCCTCCCCTTCACTCGCCGGGTCGCGAAACACGAGACGACGTTCCCGAAGGTGAAGCCACCGACGCTGAAGAAGCGCGTCGGCGCGATCCAGGCGTTCCTCGCCTTCGCTTTCAAGCAGAAGTGGATCGCGACGAACGTGGGGGTCGGGATCCAGATCGAGGGCTATTCCAAGACCGGCGGGCTTAAGCCGAACAGCCTCGACGAGGCCGAGATCGCACGACTGTTCGCCGCTCCGCTCTTCACGGACCTGTCCACCTGGCGAAGCGATCGCAAGGTGTCGAGCCGGACGCTGTACTGGCTCTTCCTCCTCGCGCTGACCACCGGTGCCCGCATCGAGGAGCTCGGACAGGCACTCCTCACAGACGTGAAGGTCGATGGTGACGTCATTTACATCGACGTGGATGACTATGTGACCGACGACGAGGCTGAGGATGTCGCCAAGTCGGTCAAGAACGCAAACTCCCGGCGCGTCATTCCCGTTCACGATAACCTGAAGAGGCTGGGATTTCAGCGCTATGCGTCGATGCTGCGGGATGCAGGCGAGGTCCAGCTCTTTCCCGACCTCACGCCGGGACGCTTCGGCAAGCGTACCAAGGAAGCCTCACGCGCGAGCAACCGCCTAATCGACAAGCTCGTGTCCAAGGACCGGCGCCTCCGCTTTCACAGCTTCCGGCACCAGTTCAAGGACTTCGCGCTCGAGGCAGGGATCACCGACCGCGTCGCCGACCAGATTACCGGCCATGCGCCGACCACGATCGGCGGACGGTACGGCTCGGGAGTACGACTCCCTGCCCTCAGCAAGTTTCTGCACCAGATCAACTGGAGCTTCGTCGATTGGTCAGCAATCAGGCAGGCGAGTTCGGTTGCCGCGTGGAACGCGAATACGCAAATTCCAGACGATAACTGAGGGGGATATTGCAAGAGCAAAGCAGCGATCGTAAATTTCTGGACGTGGCCGCCATCCTCTCTGCCCTTCTTGATCTCATCCTTGAGGCGCTTTTGCGCGAGTACCCGCTCGTGCTCAGGCGGGCCGATGCGATCAGCCGTGACAAACGCCCCACATGCGCAGCACTGATCAGCGCAGCCTCGTCGCGGATGACCTTACGACCGCCAGCGGGCTGGCAAGCCTCCTAATCCCCTCCTTCAGAGCTCAATTGTATCTGGAGGACATCATGAACATGCAAAGTTTAGGTCGCGCTCTGCTGGACACGATGAAGGCCGAACTCGAGGCCGACGTTACTGGTGCGACGTCGATCATCGACGCTTATGACAAAGACTTCGAAGCCGTTCAGGCGCGGCTTGTCACGCTCGTTCGTAAGCACGCAGGGATCATCGACACGCAGCGGGGTGATAGTCCGGAGCAACGGCTCAACAGTCTGCGACTTACGACCGCTTATCCGGGCGTGCGCAAGCAAGCTCTGAGGGCACTCATTCTCGAGAACGAGACGGCCATTCAGCGGCTGGCGCCTCTACTCATGGCGGCTATCGTGAAGCGGGACTTCGCAACCGCCGAACTCGAGATGGAGGATCAACGCAGTCAAGAGGTGAAGGCAGCGCAAGGCGAACACCGTAGGGACGGCCTCTACGCCGACGTAGCGACGGCTGCCGATCGGCTCCACACGGTGTACGGCGCGGAATACCATCACTGGAAATCACTCAACGCGGAGCAACTCACCGCAGTCGCCAAGATCCTGCTGGGAGATAAGGCATGATCTGTGACGAGATGTGGAACAGCGTCGACGTCTACGGCTCGCCGGCGGAGATCGAGCGCTTCAAGGCCACGTGCTTCGACCCGGTGCCCGGGTTCCGAGAGTCCCCCCAAGTCCCCGATTTCAATGACGAGGCGATCGTCATGATCGGGGTGGCTGGGAGCCGGACCGACACATGGAACTTTCGTCACGGACGTGCCAAGACAGTAGGACATTATCGCTTCGCCTTCGACACGCTCATGTGGTTTCCCACGCGTGATTTCGAACGGATCGGTCGCGCCGCCGGCGGCATCGGCCATCTCGACCAGCTGATCCGCGATCGGCCGGTCGACGCTGTGAATGATCCGAACACCGTCCGGCCCGCCTGGCGCGACGGCGGCGCGCAGCGTCGCCGACCACGAGGCCGCCACATCCGAACCCGGGAAGTCCAGGCGGGGCGAGGTCGCCAGGGCCTCAAGGAAGTCCGCCATATCGGTGAGCGCAGCAGCATGCCTGGCGGGTCCGAGCATCTCACAAAGCTCAAGGTTGCGACCCCAGCCACCGAACGTGAGGTTTCCCGAGCCGACCAGCAGGCGCGGCCCCTGATCGCCGTCCAGCAGCACGAACTTCGGATGGAAGCAGCCGCCGGGCGCCGCCACCGCATCGACCGCGTAGTTGCGACCGACCTCGCGGGCGCCGGCCTCGCCGAGCGAAGCTGCCACGCCTGACACGTCCGCGAGGATGCGGACGTCGCTCGCGCCGACCCGCCGGAGCGCGCGCAGCGGCGCGGCCTCGAAGAACCCCAAGCTCAGGGCGTATGTCCCGAAAAGCGCGCGCGTCCAGCGGCCCGCGCGCACTGCGTCGAGCGGATGCACGTCGGCAAATACCCCCTGGTCGCCCTTCACCAGGTCCATCCCGCCAATGACCTCTTCCCCCCGTCGCGCCCCTTGGCGCCGCGCTCCGATCCTGCCGCGTCACTCCGGAAGCGACAAGCCGAACTGTGATCTTGGTCGGTTTTCAGTCGGTTCCGACGCTTTCCGCCGCCCAAGCGTCAGTCGACGGATGAAATCGGCCGCAGCCGGTGCTAGCGTCGCCCCGAGGCGATCTTCATCCGGAAACCGTAACGGGGACCGTGTGGCTGACAAGTTCTAGGACCTGAGGAACCACGTCCCGATCATCGACTGCGGGGGCGTCAACGCCGCCACCGCGTCGATCGGGATCGCGAAGTCGGCTGTCCGCCGGCGACTCGGAGAACTCGAGCAGCGACTTGGCGCCACCCTCATCAACCGGTCGAACCGCAGCTTCGAGCCGACCGCCCTCGGCCGCCGCTACTACGACGGCGCCCGCGAGATCTCCGCCGCGCTCGACGCGGAAGCGCCCTTGATGCCGCCGGTTGGGGCGATCCGCTTCGTCATCGCCGCCGAGCCGGCTTTGGGCTCCGCCTTCGCAGCCGCCGTCGCGACGCTGCCGGCCGCCGACGGCGTCGTTGCCTCGATCGTCSACGCCGTCAAGGWCGTCKGGMCCGCTGACAGGCATCTGGCACCAGGCMKCMGGYCCGCCGTCCCCGACTGGCGCGCCTCCTCGACTTCGATGCGGCGCGGCTGCCCTTCGACGAGCAAATTCAATCGGT